>JAEEGL012912747.1_pt1 | contig 15382 bp, 17 predicted proteins | sample 9134231 | NCBI WGS metagenome assembly JAEEGL01 (sample SAMN16246548, study PRJNA631951) | gut metagenome | biome: gut microbiome; feature: rumen; material: fiber-attached | host: Bos | place: Iran: Karaj | collected 2018-10 | reverse complement strand
GTCGCCATACCCTAAGTCATAGATGCAGCTTTGACTAATGAGGGGTACCAGGGCCGATCCGGTTTCGTGGCCTATTCCGTGCTTCTCCAGGCAGTTTGCTACGCCTCCCGAGGCAGCCAGCCCAAAAGCGGATCCGCCGGAGAAAACCAACGCATTGAGCGGATGGTTCCGCTGGGGTGCGATGAGTTCCGTCTCCCTTGAGGCCGGGCCTCCGCCGAAGACGTCCACGGCTGCAACAGCGGGAACCGTAAAGCGGAAAACGGTCACGCCCGTTCCCGCCACCGGGTCCTGGGCATTCCCCACACTTACTCCCTGGATGGCGGAAAAGGGGATACTCTGTACGTCGGGTGCCTGGCCATAGGCCGTAATGCCTGCCAGAATGACCCCCAGAAGAATGGCTAAACGATATTTCATAATGATGTTCAAATAAACAATGCTGCACAAAGATACTAATTTTCACTATCTTTGTTGAAAATAAAACACTGCCATGAAATCATTCCTTACCCTTGCTGCAGAGCGTTACTCCTGCCGGGCCTTTACGAAGGAGCCGGTGGCCGATGAAGACATCCAACACATCCTGGAGGCCGCCCGTCTGGCTCCCACGGCGGTAAACCGTCAGCCGGTCCATATCTGGGTGGTCCAGGCCCGGGAATACCGCGATAAGCTCAAAGAGACATCGGCCTATACGTATGACGCGCCGGTCATCTTCATCGTCGGGTGCCGCCCGGAGGATGCGTGGGTGCGCAAGTACGATGGAAAGAACGGGGCCGAGATAGACGCCGCCATCGTGGGCACGCACATCATGATGGAAGCGGCCGATTTAGGCCTCGGCTGCACCTGGGTGGGCTCTTTCGACCCTGCGAAGCTGAAGGAAGTGCTCCCGCAGATAGGGGAGTGGGTCCCCGTGGCCATGTTCCCGGTGGGCCATATCCTTGGTGAGCCATCGGCCCGTCACAGTGAAAGGAAGGCAATAGAGGATCTTGTAACAAAGCTGTAGTTATGAAAAAAGTATTCTTCTGGTTCATCGGCATCATTGCCGCTATCTGCCTTGCCGTCCTGTGCATATGGAGCGGCGAACTCTCCAGCATCGGCTCCGTTGCCCCCGTCGACGGCAACAAGTACCTCTACAAGATGGAATACAAGGCTGCCTATGACCTGGACGACCTCATTGCGCAGGACATCGACGAGAACGCCGAGCTGCTGGACTATGTGGTGGGGCGCATCGGCAAGGGCCTTCCCCTGAAGATCAAGAGCGCCCAGGTGGCCGATGAGAACGGCAATATGGGCACCATCAACTGCACCTCCTTCCAGGCTTTGAATGCCAGCGGAGAGGGCTTCCTTTTCGGCCGCAACTACGACTATTTCAAGAATCCCACCATGGTCACCGTCTCCCATCCGAAGAAGGGATATGCCTCCATTGCTTGCAGCGACATGTCCCATTTCGGCTATTCTCTGGAGAAGCTGCCGGATTCGTTTGCCAGGAAACTCAGCTGCCTGGCCGCCATCTATGCCCCCGTGGACGGAATGAACGAGAAGGGCCTGTGCACCTCCATCATGGCCCTCCCCAAGCAGGCTTCCCAGCAGGACACGCCCAAAAACGATGTGGGAACCACCATCATCATGCGCCTGTGGCTGGACCGCTGCGCCACCGTGGATGAGGCCATCGCCCTTCTGGAGACGGTGGATGTGCGGCACGACGCCGCCGTCGGCAGCGGTTATCACTATATGGTGGCCGATGCCGAAGGCAATGCCGCCGTGGTGGAATTCGACAAGGAAGACGGCTGGAAGACCATGGTGGTCCGGAAACCCGCCGATGAGAACTACCTGCTGGTCACCAACCACCTGCTGTCCCCGAAATATTACACCACCGAGCCCAATCCCGCCGTGGGCAACCCCCACAGCAAGAGCTGGTGGCGCTATGAAACCGCCGGCGCCTTCCTGGCTGCGCATAACGGCATCCTCACCCTCCCGGAAGCCCAGGAATGCCTGGCCCTCGTCCACTGGAAAGACCTCGTGTGGGAAAACGGCACCGTGGAAGACACCCAATTCAGCAACGTCTACGACCAACACGCCATCACGCTCCACCTCCGCAACTGGAACGATTACGATACCACGTATCAGTTTAATCTATAAGATTTAACTAAAGTCAGCGTCTAAGGCTGACTTTTTTTATGCTTTTTGCGGCAGTTCCAGCCAATGGACAGTCTGGAGTTTTCGTCCGTTTTTAAGCGTTTGTAGTCCTTTACAATATAGAGTTTGAATTCGGGAGATATCCAACTGGCAAATTCCAAAGTAATATCTGAGTGCGCAAAAATACCGCCGCCATACCTTCCAGACTTGCTGATGATTCCTATGCCCAATAATATGTCGTTCCACTCTTTGATTGAAAAAGTATATGCATTGCTTCCGGAATCTTTCTTAAACGTATCGAATTCGTTACGTTTAAAATTTGGGTTGTGAAGACACTCCCAAAGGCCAAGGAATTCAACTACATCGCGACTGCGAAGCCAAGAATGAATTGTTATTCGGGGATCTGAACTGCGATAGCGAGCAATATCCGTTAAGGAGATATACTCGCTCTCGTAATCATTAGTGTAAACGGATATATCTATACCGTTTGCATGGATGGTTTCTTTTACAATTGTTTTCTTGGCCATAATTCTTGTTGTTTTATTGGTTTACTATGTATGAGTATACGGGATGTAATGACGATAGCCCAGAATTACCCAGGCAATCGAAAGTTGAATTATTCTTTGTGAAGGGAGCGCCTTCCAGAATGGAAAGGCCTTGCTCCTGATTTCGTTATGGGCCGATTCAGACGACCCTGCTTGCTGCCAAAAACAAATATAAGTATAATCGAGAAGGGGAGCAATAAGCCGTTACCTGACGAAAATTTTTTTGCCGAAACACAAAACAAATCAATCAAAAACCATTATCTTTGAGAAACTTATACTCCTTGCCATGAAAAAAATATTCTTCCTGTTCGTTCTGCTTGCCGTCGTCTCTTGCGGCGGTAAAGACAATCCTGCTTCCGGTGACGGTGGCTGGTACGCCCTTCCTTTCTATACCTCGTCAACGTATTCGGATGCAGACGAGTTCGACAGGCAGCATATCGATGAGTTCTTCTACAGCGATGGCCGATACGGCCAGTCAGTTGTGTCCAACCCTGGCAGCGAGTATGAACTTGTATCCAACGGCCCCGCCTGGTACCGCGATGAAATTGACGTGATTCATATCGAAAGCGGAAATCGCGTAGCCTACTATACGGGTTTTATGTACAAGACCGGTTCGTCCGGGGCGAAGTCACGGACCCTTCTCTACGCCCTTTCAGGCGGAGTCATGGGGAACGTCGGCTTCTATGCTTCTTCGCCATCCTATTACTCTTACACCAAGGATGGAAACAAGATGGTCTTTACACAAGGCTCAGAGAAGATTACACTTAATCTTTCCGGGAACTCCCTAACGGACGACGACGGCAATCAATGGACTAAGTTTGATCCGAGTAAGACCTATTAAGAATCAATTGTATAATTATCCGTTTTTTCGGTTAATCAGACTCACAACCACCTTCACCATGGTGGCCATTTCCTCTGTACGGCTCTCTGCGATGTAAGGAGCAGTTCCTTGCTGAATACGTTTTCCAACAGCCCAACGGCCTTTTTCAATTCCTCATATTTCTTCTCTGATACAGCATTCTTATTGACAGCATAGCCCTTGAGCATATATTGCTTGATAAGACCAGAAGCACATTTTCTGAAAGATGTTGCTCTTAAGGAATTGACACGATATCCGACAGAAATGATAGCATCAAGATTGTAGTACATCGTGTTGTATTTTTTTCCATCCGAGGCAGTATGTGCAAAAATTGCACACACTGATTTGTCTTCTAGTTTTCCGGTTGTGAATACATTTCTCAAGTGCTTGGATATCACTGAGCGATCCACTTTAAACAATGCCGCAATGGCCTTTTTCGTTGCCCAAATAGTTTCTCTGTATCTGCCGCCGCACATCTACCAGAGTTTTGATTTGGTGATGAGCTGAGGCATTGTTCTAATTGCTCCGCTAAATCCGTATCTTTGCATAACCCAATTTATTTCACCATGAACGATGATCTAGCAAATATACAGTACTCGCCGATTCGGGACTATAAGTATGCTCAGTGGTTTGAAGAAGTTCAGTACAATGGGAAGACGCTTTCTGATACGGAGCGTAAGGAGCTCGTGAACGTATTTAACGAAACAATTACTCAGTATTCAAAGGGTCTTCCACTGCTACAGAGTTCCTTAGAGATTCCCCATGATCCAAATGACGACTACCATATTACCTACCAGACTGTAGTATCTGTGATGTTATTCGTTCTGATTACTATGATTGACAGTATAGTAGCCAGCAAATACTTCATTCTGGCGGATGGAGACTACGACCGTCGCTTTATGCGAGGCAAGCTGATGGTTATCTTGAATGAGGGTTTTAAACGTCTTTACGGCTTCGATGAGGCAACATGCAAGAAGTCTGAATGGAATCGTCTCAAACCGATTATTAGGCATTTTTCTAAAAAAATCAACCAACAATACCAGGAGCTCACATATCTCCTAAACGAGCACGCCAAATCTTCGTCGTGGTGGAGGGATGAGCGAAATCTCGAAACTCATATTGATGCAGAAAAGTTGTATTATTCTCGCCAAGAGGAAGTCATCGAAAGTAAAGTGATGATGGATTCCTTGAAATTGTTTAATACCTTACTGGCCGTAGATCATTTCTTGACTAACCTTCACGCTTGTCTTTTAAATTTTTTGCTAGGGAAGTATAAGCGAGGAGAACTGAGGAGTGAATAACTACTATACAACAGCGCGCCCTATTTTTAAAGAAGGGACAAAATCATTTTAAGCCATCTCTCCATTTTTTCATTTTTCCGCTTTGACCGATCCGAACTTTTTGTAACTTTGTAGAAATATGAAGTTCTTATGAGACTGTTTGAAGACAAAACACATGCTCGACCATTCATCAAATGGGTTGGAGGGAAGTCACAGTTGCTGGATGAGGTTCGCAAATCACTTCCTCGTGATTTCGCATCACGTCAGCACGTCACGTACGTGGAGCCGTTTGTGGGTGGTGGTGCGGTGATGTTTTGGATTCTTCAAGCATACCCCAACATTGAAAGGGCAATTATTAACGACATCAACCCGGAACTCATTTGTACATATCGTGTTATCAAAGAGAATGTAGAGGAACTGATTACAGAACTTGCTCGTATCCAGGATGAATATATACCCTTAGGCACGGAGGACCGCAAGACGTATTTCATGGAGAAAAGAGCCCGTTTCAACATGAAGCAAATCCCCCCACTAGAAACAGCTGCGCTCTTCATCTTCCTTAATAGAACGTGCTTCAATGGCCTTTATAGGGTTAATTCAAAAGGCGAATTCAACGTGCCTCACGGCAAATATGCAAATCCACGCATCTGTGATGTTGATAATCTTCGCGCTTGCTCAGCAGTTCTCCAGAAAGTTGAAATCCTTTGCGGTGACTTTGCTGAGACTGGCCGTTTTGCCGGCCCTGATACCTTGTTCTATTTCGATCCTCCGTACAAACCTATCACTGAGACATCTTCATTCACTTCCTATGCGAAGGAGGGTTTCGATGATAACGAGCAACTTAGGCTTCGCGATTTCTGTGACCAGATTAGCAAGGAAAAGGCACTTTTCGTAGCCAGCAACTCTGACCCGAAGGATGTTAATCCGCAAGAGAATTTCTTCGACACCATATACCAACATTTCTTCATCAAGAGAGTATCCGCAGCTAGAATGATTAACTCTGACGCCTCCGGCCGTGGTGCTATCTCTGAATTGATGATTTCTAACGTTGTTAACGCCTAAGCATGAGAGATTTTATGACTTGGTTGGCGGGCTTCCGCTCCGCCATAGCTGGCTATAAGTATTACACCGACTTTGAGAAGATTTACAAGAATGTAGACGCCATCAAAGTTGAACTAAACATCATGAATTCCCTAATTGGGTGCCAGGACATTGAGAAAGAATTCGTGGCGCTGTACAGGCGCTATCCGGAGATCCTTAAGTGTATTCCCATCCTGCTGGCCAAGCGCGAATCTGACATCCTTACCGTGGACTTTGATGGCGAACACGTTTGGAACTTCAAGCGGGCCAATTACCATATCGAGGAATACGTGGTATTCATGCGTGAGACCGGATTGTTCGACCTCATGCAGCAGAAGCACATCCACAACTTGGTGGACTACGTTACCGGCGTGGAAACCGGCTTGGATTCTAACGCTCGTAAAAACCGTGGTGGCCATGTCATGGAAGACTTGGTGGAAGGGTATCTTGTCAAGGCGGGCCTGGTCAAGGACAAAACCTACTTCAAGGAGATGTACATCCACGAGATTGAACAGAAATGGGACATCGACCTGTCCTGCATCTCCAATAAAGGCGGCACTGAAAAGCGCTTTGACTTCGTCATCAAGCGCCCCAATATGATTTACGGCGTCGAGACCAACTTCTACGCCAGCGGTGGCTCCAAACTGAACGAGACGGCCCGTAGTTATAAGACCATAGCACTGGAGACCAAGAACCATCCCAAGTTCAGATTCGTATGGATTACCGATGGGCAGGGCTGGGGTTCTGCCCGGAACAACCTGAAAGAGACCTTCGACGTTCTGGAAAACATGTACAATATCATGGACCTCGATGAAGGCGTGATTGCAACGAGGCTTGTTTAAGGTATTATACTATTTGCTATGACTGACAACAAAATAGAGTATCCTTCAATGACTTCTAATGGGAAGGAACCGCTTGCGGTGATTCCTATCAATGGGACATATCTGCTTGGCGTTTATCCAGGTAATCTCTCAAAGTTTGACATTTTGTTGAGGTATCGTCAAAAAGATGGCGATACGTGGGGCAACTTACGCACACCAAAACATATTCATTGGGCCGTCGATGTTCTAATTAAGCATTATAGCGAACCTAAAGAAACGGATCAGTTGCTTGACTACCTCATAGGCGTTTGGGAAAGTACCACTCCTATCTATGGACCTAAAGACCTTGATGCTCTTCTTGACACAGATGCACTTTTATCCGAAGTAAACGAAGAAGCGGCCAGCTATCCAATGCTTGCAGACAAAGGAGAGTATAGCGTTAAATTCTTGATACTAATCGCTAAGCTTCTAATGGTTCAAGAAAAAACCAATCGTAATGATGCCTATATGTTTGGACGACTCTTGGAGCAACTGAAGGCCCATAAAGACATCTTTAAGATAGTTTCCACTGCTACATTTAACCACAGATGATAACCCCCTTTTACAAGTCCACGGACAAAAACTTCACGCTCCTTCAGGGAGATTGTGTCGAACTTCTGAACTCATTCGATTTCAAGTTCGATATGATTTTTGCCGATCCACCGTACCATCTATCGAACGGCGGTATCAGTATACAGAGCGGTGTTCCTGTATCCGTGAATAAGGGCAAGTGGGATAAGTCCCAGGGCTTTGAAGAGGACTACAAGTTTGACAAAACGTGGTTGGCCGCTTGCCGGGAGCATCTGAAATCCGATGGCACCATCTGGGTCAGTGGAACGTATCATAACATCTTCTCCGTGGCTCGTTGTCTTTCAGAGTTGGACTTCAAGATACTTAACTGCATCACATGGGTGAAGACCAATCCTCCGCCCAATCTTTCCTGCCGATACTTTACCTATTCGGCGGAATATATCCTGTGGGCTCGAAAGGAGCAGAAAGTGGCTCATTATTACAACTATGAGTTGATGAAGGAGATTAACGGAGGCACTCAGATGCGTGATGTTTGGACATTGCCGGCGATTGCGCCATGGGAGAAATCGTGCGGAAAACATCCCACCCAGAAGCCTCTGTGCGTTCTGTCGAGAATTATTCAGGCTTCTACCAAACCCGGGGCTTGGATACTTGATCCTTTCACAGGGAGCAGTACTACCGGTATTGCGGCTAACCTTCTGGGACGTCGTTTCCTCGGCATTGACCAGGAAGTAAAATTCCTCGAGATGAGCAAAGCCCGCCGCGAGGAACTGAACAGTATCAATCGTAGAGGAGAGATTCTGGAGAAGTTGGAGAAGCAGGCCAAACTCTTCCAGGATAGTGACATTCGCGTCCTATGTGAACCTGAGGTCTACTATGGCCCCGAGCTACCTTTCTAAGCAACATGATCGGCAAATACCCCGTCATAACCCTCTGCGGCAGTACGCGCTTCAAGGAGCAGTTCCTGGAAGCGCAGAAGCGCCTCACTCTCGCGGGCAACATCGTTATCAGCGTCGGCCTCTTCGGTCACAGCGGCGACGACGAAGTCTGGACAGAAGGCACCAAGGAAATGCTGGACGACATGCACAAACGCAAGATTGACATGGCCGACAGCATCTACGTCATCAACGTGGGCGGCTACATCGGCCAGAGCACGCGGAGCGAAATTGAATACGCCCTGTCCCATGGCAAGAAGGTGCAGTACCTGGTAGATGCCCTTTGCAACCTGTAACGCACTTTCGTGGGAAAAGTGCGTTGTCGTTTACATGTCGATGCAACGTGTAACACGCAAATGCCGGAAAAGTGCGTTACAGGCTGCATCTAGTCCATTCAAAATGTCATGGTTTTCATTTTCAAATAATTGCGTATCTTCGTGGAGATTATGATTGACGCATTTACCATAAAAGGGCTATCGGGTAACATCTCGGCGGAGTTGTTGCTGCCGGAGGGGTTTGACAAGGAGAAGGACCGCTGCGTGCTGGTGATGCTTATGCATGGGTTCCTGGGGTCGAAGACGGGTGCGCCGATGGGTTTCCTGAGCCAACTGTTTGTAGAGCAGGGCTATGGCGTGCTGCGGTTCGATTTCGACGGCTACGGGGAAAGCGACGGCGCCCAGCAGGACAATACCGTTCCCAAGATGCTGGAGGATGCCAAGGCGGTCTGGGACCATGCGTCCAGTTTGCCCTTCGTTGATAAAATCGTCCTCCTGGGCCATTCTCAGGGCGGGGTGGTAGCCGGTATGTTTGCGGGCCGATTGGAAAAGGCCGGAACGCCGCCGGCCGGGCTGATTCTGATGGCATCGGCCTCCATCCTCAAAGAATTCGCTAAGAAGGGAAGGTTTTTCTCGTTCCGATGCAATCCCGCGAATCCGCCGGAATACATACTCTCTGCCCAGACGCTGCCCATCGAGGAGGAATCATCCTGGTTCACAGGCCCCGTACTCCTTCTTCACGGGTCCTGGGATCCCATTATCCCGGTATCCTGCAGTAAGCAGTATGCCAAATGGTATCGAAATTGCAGCCTGAATATCATCCGCGCCACCGGACACGTTTTCCTCCTCCGCCGTGGAAAACTCGTCCGGCTGCTGATGGATTATTTAAGGCAATTTTCATTATGAACGCTGTAGGCAACATATTCTGGTTACTGTTGGGCGGTATTATCATCGCCTTGATATACTATTTGGTGGGACTGGTGATGTGCGTCTCCATCATCGGCATACCCTTCGGCGTGCAACTTTTTAAATTGGGCACTTACTCCCTGTGGCCTTTCGGGCATGAACTGGTAGACGGCCCCAATGAGCCCGGATGTGTGTCCGTGTTCATGAATCTCATCTGGATCCTCACGGGATGGTGGGAGATAGCCATTCTTCACCTGGCCTTCGGCCTGCTGTTCTGCATCACTGTTGTGGGCATTCCCTTCGGCATCCGTCATTTCAAGATGGCTCTCGCCAGTATTTTCCCGTTTGGAAAGGAGATTAGGTAATAACGAATATGGCTGACAAGCACTTCACATCCAAAGACCTGGTCAAGTACAAGGACCATTACTCGGAAAAAGCGTTCTGGGACAAGATTCGCCACATTGCCTCCAAAGCCGGTGCGAAGGTGGTCTATTACGCCTTGGTGCTGTTCTATACCCTCACGGACCCGGACACGCCGCTCAAATACAAAACCGTCATCGCAGGCGCCCTGGGCTACTTAATCCTGCCCGTGGACGTCCTCCCGGACATCCTGCCCTTCGCCGGGTTGGCCGATGACTGGGCCGCCCTCATCGCCGCCGTTTCGTATGTCATTACCGCCATCAGCGAGGAGAACAAAGAAAAGGCCAAGGCCAAAGTCCGCTCCCTGTTCCCCCAGGCAGATAACACTGACTGGGGCGATTTGGGGTAGACATTTCTAGTATGAAGATTGAAGAAGCCATTGTGTACCTTCTGGCCACTTCCGGCCACGGCATGAAGATCGAGCAGATTGCCCGTGAAATCAATGCCCGCGGCCTCTATACTCGCAAAGATAATGCGCCCGTAGACCCGAAACAAGTCTACGCTGTAGTAATGGCCCACCCAGACATGTTCTGCAAGTCGGAAGGCCGAATCAGGCTGATGATCTAAGCCGAAGGCCGCTATTCTATAATCAACCTGTTAAAGCGGTTGGTGATGACGTCGCGTATCTGTTCGCGTTTGGACAGCTGGTCCCAGTAGTCCTGGTCAAAGGGAATGCTTTCTTTGACGAAAGAGGCAAAACAGGCGTCAAATTCGGCCGTGAGACGGGGATCCAGGACTAGCGCGTTTTCCTCCAGGTTGCGAAGGAGTGCCCGGTGGGTGAAATTGGCCGATCCCAGATAGAGCACCTTCCCGTCCACCGAGATAGCCTTGGTGTGGTGGAAGCCGCCGGGGTAGAGCCACAGCCGGGCGCCTGCGGGCCATAAGACCTTATGGAAGAGGCCGAAGGCCGATTTCTGATAGATGGGAATATCGTTCCATTCGCCCATGAGGAACTGGATATCCACCCCGCGCTGCAAGGCATCCAGAATGGCGTCCTGAAGAGGGTCGGGGAGGGCAATGTACGGCTGTATTATGCGGATGGAATCCTTTGCCTCCTTGATGAGGGTGGTCATCGTGTTCAGGATGTCATCGGCCATCTCCACCACGGTCACCTGCGGCGCACCGGCGCGGAAGAGAACGTTCATGTCGTAGCAGGGGAGGCTGTCCGGCAGTTCTTCGAACTTGCCGAAGGAGTAATCGGCAACATTCGTAGAGCCGATGAAAGACCACTCCCCGTCAATGATGACCACCTTGCGGTGATTCCGGTGCCTGACGTGGGTTGACACGGGTAATTTGACAGAATCCCAGTAGGAAATATTCACTCCGTCGGCCCGGAGGGCGTCGAAGTCCCAGCCTGCGTCCTTGGAGCCCCATCCGTCGAGCAGAATCTCCACTTTAACTCCTTCCCTGGCCTTCCGGCGCATCAGTTCCATATCTTCGCGCGCCTTCTCGCCGCTAAAGTCATACATTTCCAGATAGATGCTTTCCCTGGCCTGTTCCATATGCTTCACCAGCGAGTCCTGATACTCCTGCGACGATGTGAGCAGATACACCTGGGAGCTGTCGCTCTGCAGGTTGTACGGATTATGGTCATGCGTCAATCCGTCTTTGGCCGGATTGAAGAGAAAGTAATTGAGCGTCAGCACCAGCACGACCGCCCCCACGCACGCCAGGAAAATTGTCAAGAAACGTTTCATGTCCAATGGTTAGTATACTATTGACAAATATATGAAAAAAACGGTAAAAAAGACAAAAAATCCAGCCAAAACGCCAGCAGAGGATTCGGAGGCCGAAGGCCGACAGAAGGGGGAGCCGCGAAGCGGCGGGGGATCAGAAGTGCTTGCACCATGAAACTCTCCGGAGACAGCACCACTATCCTTGCCAGCTTCCCCACCAACTTGACCAAGAAATAATCCGGAAAACCGGATTTGCATATTTCAGAAACGAATGTTATCTTCGTAAGATTAAAAACTGCCGAAGAATGAAAAAACGGTTCCTCTTTATTTGTGCCCTCATCGCGCTGGCGGCCTGCCAGCCGGAGCTGGAGGTAACGCCCGGCCCCAACCCTGCCCAGGGTACGGAGATTACCGAAGACGGAAAACAGATCTCCATGGTGTTTACCTCCCCGGCGGGATCGGCCTCCCTGTCAATGAAAACCAACAGGAACTGGACGGCATCGTTTGTCAATGACCGGGCCCGGGGATGGTGTTCCCTTTCCTCTGAAAAGGGCGGGAAAGGCACTTATACGTTGAAAGTCACTGTCAAAGAGAATGGAGACTACGACGAACGTTCGGCCGTTATTTTGCTGCGCTGCGAGGATCTGCAGCGCAGGATCGTGGTAACGCAAAAGCAGAAGGACGCCCTTCTGCTGTCTCCCGGGCGTGTGGAATTGCCGGAGGAAGGCGGAGAGTTTGCCATTGAAGTGAAAACCAATGTAGATTTTACCGTATCCATCCCGGCTGATGCCTCCCAGTGGTTGCACAAAGTACAGACAAAGGGACTGACACCCCATAAGGTTACCATCGAGGCCAATCCCAATACAAGTCTGGAACCCCGTCAGGCTGCTCTGACGGTGAACAGCTCCCTGGGGAATGAGACCGTTACGGTCTATCAGACAGGGGAGAGCCCGGCGCTGATCATCAGTTCCCGGGAGGTGGAGGTCCCCACCGCAGGAGGCAACTTCCAGGTGCAGATTTCCAGCAACCTGGATGTGCAGGTACAGATGCAGCCCGCTTCCTGTGACTGGGTGGAAGAGGTCAAGACCAAGATGATCTCTACCCATACGTATTACTTTGCAGCCGCGCCCAACGGGACCGGGGAAACCCGTGAAATGGATCTGGTGTTTCAAAACGAAGAATACGGGCTCTCGGAAGCCCTGCACGTAAGGCAGCAGTACCAGCCCGGATTCTCCTTTACTACTTCCCGGCAGGAAGTGACGGCCCCCTGGCTCAAGGAGCCCGGAGAAGGAGTTCTCATTTTCTGGGGAGACGGCAGTTTTGAGCCGTATGCTCCGGACCTTGTCCACCTTTTCCCGGAAGCGGGCCAGCATACGGTTGTGATAGAAGGAGATCCTTTGGCCCCCATCCGCATTTCCCAGCTGGAAGACGGAATGGTGATTGATTTCAGCAGAATAGCTAAGAAGGAGGTAGCCCAATGAGAAGATTTGTCCCGGCCTGCATTTTCCTGTTTGCCCTATCGGCCCCTCTCCGGGCCGATAAAGTACCCCCGCAGAAGGCCGCCGCGGTGGCGGAACGTTTTCTTTCGGCCGAATCTCCCGCAACCAAGGCCTCCGGCACCCCCCTCCGCCTGAGGGGCACCTGGCCCCAGGCCCAGACCAAAGGCGAGAGTCAGGAACCGGCGCTTTACCTCTTTGAACGGGATGGAGGCGGTTATGCAGTGGTAGCGGCCGACGATGTATCGCTGCCGATTATCGGCTATTCCCTGACGGACCGGCTTCCGCAGGACAACCTGCCCTGCAACCTGCGGTATATGCTGGACTGGCACGCTTCTATGATCGACTATGCCCGTAAGCATCATTTGGAGGCATCGGCCGATACGCGGGCGCAATGGCAGTCTGTGCAAACCAATGATGAAGAAGAAGTGCTGCTGGAAACAGCGCGCTGGGACCAAACCGGCCTTCCCTGGAATGCCTTGGTTCCTACTCTTGACGGGAAGGAGTGCCATGCCGGCTGTGTGGCTACGGCCATGGCCATCGTTATGCGGTACCATCAGTGGCCGGAAAAAGGGATTGGCACGCTACCCAGCTATTATTGGTATAGCGGCCGAAAGGTGATAGAGGGACACGCTCTGGGCCACGTCTACGACTGGAGCCAGATGCCGCTCGTCTATGAGCCGGGTCAATATACCCAGGAACAGGCAGACCAGGTGGCACAACTCCTGTACGACCTGGCCATCATGAGTCAGATGGATTTTCATCCCGCCGGTTCTGGTGCGACAGGGGATGCCCCCCTTCTTCTGACAAAGTATTTCGGCTATGACAAGCAGATGCAGTATCACGACTGGGATTACTATTCTACGGAGCAGTGGGAGGAAATGATTCGGGCCGAAATTAATGCCGACCGTCCTATTTTCTATTTTGGTTACACGGCTAATTATGGGGAGGGCCACGCCTTCGTTGTGGATGGTTATAAAGGGCCCTATTTCAGCATCAATTATGGCTGGAGCGGGTACGGAAATGATTTCTATCTGCTTAAGCCTGCTGTGGATTTGGACCCGGATGCCGTTACCATTTTCCGCCAATGGCAGGGTATGATGTCCCACTTTTTCCCGGACCGGGGTGGGGAAGCGTACCCCCAGTTCATAGATGACACGCTGGTTCCTTTCCCCTGGGATTTCCGGAGCAAGTCCTTCCCGGTGGGCGGTCGGGAGCTCACGGCCTATTCTTCTGAAGAGACTGAGGCGCAGATGGGATTTGTGCTGTTTGACCGGAAGGGCAGGTTCAAGGAAGCGACAACGGGAGAATCGGTGCTGGTGAGCACCCGGAATCCATATATCCCGGAGCTCACCTGCCACATAACCTGCGAGATTGAGGAGGGAGACTGCCTGAAGTTGGCGCAACTGGTGGACGGACAGTGGATTCCCGTCCAGCAATCGGCCAATGCCTCTCTGGAATTCCATCCTGGGAAGAAGATATCGGAGCTACTGTCTCTTGACTATATGCTGGGAGATGAAGACAATCCGCACTTGAACATGATTCCTTACCTGTATCTTCGTGGAGTCAAGGATATTTACTGGGAGATTTGGTCCGTTGACAAGGACATGCTTCTGGCCACCAGTCAGTCCAGGGGCAGCTCCCAGAGAATCGACGGTCTGTTCTATTCCCTGGTTACCCGCTGGACCCGGGAGACCAACGAATACCGTGCTGTCATACAATATCCCTCCGGCACCTACCGCATCTTCATCCGCAATTTCGATGAGGAGATGACCCTTTATATCAAGCTGTAGCCTTCATCTATATGGCATAGGAACAGGTAAGAGGCCATCTGGCCATTGCAGCAGCCTACTCCATCTTCGGGCTCAACGTGGTCCTTTGCAAGGATATCGCCAATTCTGCGGTGGTTTCCCCCTATGTGCTGTTCACGCTGCGGGCCATCGGGGCATCGGCCCTTTTCTGGCTCGTATCCATTTTCCAACCGGAAGAGAAGGTGGAGAAAGGGGACTTGTGGCAGATGGCCTGGTCTGCGAAGGGAGTGTCGGCCATCTTGCAGATATCGTAGATGTGGCGGGACATACGGTCTACACGGATGTCGGCCTGCGGCTTTGCAAACTCTTCGTGCAGGAGGAAGAGTTTCTCCAGGAAGGTGCGCTGGGGTACGACGGCGCGCACTTCGGATGCGGGCTCGGTGAAGGGAGCCTGGGTATAGACTTCATCGATGTAGGAGCAGATCGGGACGTTCTCCACTGGTTCGCTCATGGAACGGCCGCTGACTTCAATAAGGACCTTGGAACGGATGTAGGGGTTGGCATCAAAGACGGGCGTATATTCCACTTTGATGGTTTCCGGGTCAGTGGTGGAGATGGGGGTAATGTCGACAGGCACT
>JAEEGL011763838.1_pt1 | contig 15382 bp, 15 predicted proteins | sample 9134231 | NCBI WGS metagenome assembly JAEEGL01 (sample SAMN16246548, study PRJNA631951) | gut metagenome | biome: gut microbiome; feature: rumen; material: fiber-attached | host: Bos | place: Iran: Karaj | collected 2018-10 | reverse complement strand
TTTTCTTAATTTTAAAGAATTTTATAGGTGTTTTATTTTTAAATAATTTGTGCTATAATAAACATGTAATTAAGATTTATCTCAGTTACATTTGTCGGTTGATGTTTCTCAAACGAGATACACAATTGCTCCATAAAGAAATATGCTCGAGTTTCTCGAGTTTTTTTATTACATAATAAAAACGGCTTATATTTATAATAAGTCGTTAATTATATATAATTATTTAAATATTCTACCATTTAATAAGTTATCAAATAATTCTTTATATTTTAAACTTAAATCTCTTGAAAATGAATAACTATCAAAATTGCAATTCTTCATGTTTTCTGTTGATTTTTTAATCTGTCTTCCGGCTTTGTGTGAATAATACCAGTCTCTCTTTTTACGATAATAATTATATACAGGACAAGCAACATTTCCTAAATTGCGGACGTCTTCATTGAAAGACAATATATTTAATCCTAACTTAAAGTCCTCTCTTGTAGTTTGAGATACACTTAATTTAATATCGCCAATTTTACATATATAACCATCAGTTGACATACGATAAACTAAATCTAAGGAATCTACGGCATTAGGATTATTATTAAAATATTCATTTAACAGTTTATCCTTATAATTCGATAAAATTGAATGTTCTAATACTTTTTTGTATCTTCCTTTATGCATTTTCAAATCTAAAAATGCTGCATCTGTCGAACTGCATAGCAAATTGCCAGTTGTTTGATCTCTATTAAAAACCAAGAAGTTTTTAGTTATAGTTAACGTACCAATTCTATTTGGTAATGGAGTTGCTGTAGCATGATAATCAACTTTATAAAAAAAGTTTATGGTGTTATTTTCAACATCTTCGACTGCAAATACAGTTCTCCCCTTATTTTTATAATAATATTTTTTGTTTTCTATTATTTCAACTTTATCTGAAATACTTTCTAGCTCTTGTTTAATTAAATCATAATTTATATTCAATTGTAATTCTATTTCATTATTATTTGAAAGTATATTCATAATTTCATCACCTATTTATATTATAGCATAAATTGTGTATGTTTCAATGAAAGCTGAAAAACATTATCTTTTAAATGGATTTTTCTTCTTTTTTAGCGATAAATTATTATCTATACTAATTGTTTCATTATTAAAGCTTACTCCATTAACATTATTAATAAAAGTATAATAAGCTAGTTTATTCATTGCTCCACTCATAATATTATTATCAATAACATACTTTAATTCTTCTTCATTAAAAAGATCATAAGTAACATATTCAGTACTATCGTTTTTAATTTCATTAACTTTAACACAATTATTAGCTACAATTATATAATTAGTTGAATTTCCAATACCCGGGGAAGTATATGCTTCATCTAAGATAAATATATCATTGGTTGTATAACCAGTTTCTTCAAGTAACTCTCTTTTAGCAGCTTCAATAGGAGTTTCACCATCTTCAATAAAACCTGCAGGAAACTCGACAATTAACTTATCTTTAATTCTATCTTGAACAGTTAAAATAAACTCTTTATTAGAACTTTTTTCAGTTGGTTTAACAATTCCTATTACTATAACTCCACTTTTACCGTTATTTTTAACAATTCTTTCTTTTTCTACTATTCTTTCATTTGGTAACTTATACATTTCTCTAAATAATTCAATAAAGTTTCCATTATAAAGACTTTCTTCTTTAATAAATTCTCCCTTTACTTCACGATATAATTTATTAATTCTATCTAATAATATTTTCTCTTTATATTTTGGGTCTCTAATACTACTTAGTTCATGCATTTTATTTATTGTTTCATTAATACAATCATTAAAACTATGATTATTAGGATTTAATAAACTGTTCTTATATATTATAAATACTTCGTTAACAGAAACCATACTATCTATATTAATAATTATTTTATCTTTAACATAATCTTTTATCTTACTTTTTTCTACTATATTTTCAATTGGATAACTAGTATACAACGAATAATATAAACCAACTTTATGTACAGAAATAAAAGAATCACTATCATCATATATACCACAATATAAATATGGATAATTATCATAGAAATCTTGATTAATTAATAGTAATGATGGATCAATTAGATACTGTCCATTAATTTTATATGGTAACTGGTATTTAAAAGTATCTTGATTAATTCCTAATATATTAAAAACAATTAACTTCGAACCATCATCTAATCCTTTTAAGAAATTTTTATCGATATTAAACTCTAGAATTATACCATTATCTTTTTCATATATTTCTTGCTTTATTTTATAAGCTTCTATTTTTATTTCTTTAATTAAATTATTAATTTCTTTATTATAATAATTTAGTTTACGATAAATAGTTAATTTTTCTAATTCATTTAATATTCTTTTACTACTTAAAATAACTACATTATTAAGATAATCTAATTCTTCTTTAATTAATATCCTTAATTTAGCTTTCAACTCCTCATATTTCATGATAACTCCTTTGTATTTTTTTTACTTTACTTTTCAAAAATAAATTCTTTAATTCTTCTAATAATTCTATTTCATCTTTTTTTGTTTTAATTTGATAAATCATACTTCCTGGAAACATTGTTTTTAATAGTGATGGTGTGTCTTGTAGTTCAAAGATTAGAGTTTTATCATCAGTAATTTTATAATCAACTAATTTACTCATATCAATAATCATAGTAAAGTCAATATCTAATAACTTATTTAATTCATTTTTTAAATCTTCAGTAGTTGCATAATAAGATGAATGATGTTCGTAAAATTTACCATTAAAACTAGTTACATTATAAATCTCAAAACAATCTATATCTAATAAATATTTTAATAGATGATCATCAAACTTTTCTTCTCTTTTAATACACATATTATCTTCTAATTTAATAGTATTACTGCCACTAAGTAGAAGTATTTTATATTTTATTTCTTCTGGTTCATCTACTTCTACTGTTCCAATATCATAACTTTCAAAATTACTATTAAATAAACTATTTAAGTCAATTTCATCTTCTGGGCCAAAATCTTTCATTAAATTATTAATAAGTGTATATAAACGATCATGTTCTTGCTTTCTTTCCATAAATCCACTTAATTTACATGGATAACTACGGTAATCACTATCATCATTATAATCTTCTCTCATTAATCTCACGCGGTTCTTCTCTTCTTGTACTTGCTCACCACATAATGCACACCAATAACATCTACCCCAACCTAGTTCGCCATGAACAATTGGATGAGTACACCTAATTCTTTTAACTTCTTCTTTATGTTCTTTTACATATCTTTCACTAAATGATCTTTTATTTCTTAATTCATTAAAACCTTGTTCTAGAATATTTACTTCATCTTTTATTTCTTCAATATCTTTAATGCATTTAAGTGGATTTTCTAATTCATCTACAGTTTTCCCGTATTCTCTTACTTTCCCATATGATGAATTATAGACATGTATTTTATATTCTAATAAACTTAATATATCTTTCTTTTTCATTTCTTTATCCTCACTTTATATCCATCTTTAACTTGTTTGTATATCCATCCTGGATATGATGAAGCTAGTGCATGGAAGAATTCTTCTTCTGTTAAATCACAATCATTTTCAATAAGATAATCAATTGCTTTATAAGATGCATCTCCTTGTGATGGGCATTCACACCCATATATTGCTTCTACACCGATAACTAAAGAACCATCCATTGCTTCATCTGCACAAAGATATTCTCTACAGAGTGGACAATAGTATGCATGAGTATCTTGCCCGTATCCCTCTCTATCATCTTTAAAAACTATCTCGTGATGACATTCCTCTCGATATTTTTCAAACTCGTCATCAGCTAAAGAATTTAATGATCTGGCTTTGGAATATAATATTTTTCGATATTTTTTTAATCTTTCGATGGCATTTTTACTTTTCTCATCAGTTAAATCAAGTAAATACTCTTCATTATCTTTCAAAAACTTTCCAATTAAGTCACCAGTATGATAATAATCATGTGCTTCCTTTTCTATTCTTCTTATTCCTAAAAATTTTTCTTTATTCATATTTTCCTCCCTGTCACCTTCATCTTATAACAAAAGTGTTGATAAGTAAAATATATTTATGTTATAATATCGATAAGGAGGGCTTATAATGAATATTGATTTAGAATTATATCGGGTTTTCTATGTTGTAGCTAAAAACAAACATATGACTAAAGCAAGTCATGAACTTCATATATCACAACCAGCTATTTCACAATCTATTAAAAAACTAGAAGATCAACTAGGTGGAGCTTTGTTTATTAGAAGTAATAAAGGAATGGAATTAACTGAAGAAGGTAAAATGTTTTATGAATATGTTAAAGGTGCACTAGAACTAATAAATAATGCTGAACATGAATTTACTTCATTTAAGGATTTATCTAAAGGCGAAATAAAGATTGGTTGTTCTACTACTCTTACTAAATTAGTTTTAATGGAATCTTTAAAAGAGTTTCATAAAGATTACCCGAATATCAATATTAATATAACTAATGATTTAACTAGTAATTTAATAAATGAATTAAAATTAGGTAAATTGGACTTTGTAATATTTAATGAAAGTAATATTAAAGAAACTAATTTAAAATTAGATAAAATTAAAGAATTAAAACAAGGTTTTATTTATAATCCGGATTATTACACTGATAATGTTAATAGTTTTCTTGATTTAAATAAATTACCATTAATATTACAAAAACCGGAATCTAATAGTCGTAAACTACTAGATCATATAGCCTTATTAAATAATGTTAAACTAATTCCTAAAATGGAAGTAGTATCACAAGAATTAATAACTGAATTTACAAATATTGGGTTAGGTATTGGCTTTGCCATAATAGATTTAGCTAAAAGAAACTTTAAAAATTTAAAAGAATTAGAAATTAATAAAAAAATACCAAACATAAATATATATTTGGCTACTAATAAAACAGTTTCACTAACCTTTGCTAGTAAAACATTTATTAAATACTTAAAATAAAAGAGTTCATCGAACTCTTTTTTTACTTAACTAACGTATTTCTACAACATCATCAAAAGAAATAATATATAGTTCTCTCGAACTATCGATTATCAGACCATAAAAGACTATTTATTCACTTATTACCTCTTTCAATTTGATTTTTTTAATAAAACATGATATAATATCCGAGATTTTAAAGGGGTTGTTTATGGAAGAAATTAAAAGTTTAAATAGAATCCTAGAAAGATATCCATATCTAAACAAGCGACATGATGGATTCCCATCAGTTGGTAATAAGAAAAATGGTATATATTCAGAACCTATTCAAAAAATAGTTGATGGATTTAGTTTATATGATAGTTTAATTGCTACGAGATTCTTTAATAGTATGAAGGAGTATAACTTTACTAGTGGTGACCCACTATCTTTTAAAGCTTTTAAGCCAATTAAAATAGCTATGCATGAATACATTGAAAATGGTAGTACTTTCCGTTACCCATATTCTGAAGGTGACGATAGAATTCGTGAAATATTAGTAAAATATTTAGTTCAAGAAGGTATTATTAATACTGAACCATATGACTATAAAGATATTAATGAAGCTGGTTTATCTAGATATAATTTAACATTTACCGTAGCTACATCACATGCATTCCAATTAATAATGGATATTATTACAAGAGAACACGATGTTATTATCGTACCTGGTCCTAACTATGGACTATTTGCAATGAGACCAGAGCGAATTAGTGCAGATGTAGTTATTCTTCCACTTAAAGAAGAAGATAATTATTTACCTAATCCAGAAGAATTAGATAAATTAATTAAAAAAACTAACCAAGAGTTAGCTAATAAATATAGAGAATCTAGTTATATACCAAAAGTAGTTGGTTTTTTGAATGCTAATCCTAATAACCCTACTGGTAAAGTAATGGGTAAAAGTGAATATGAACGACTAAAGAAAATTGGTGAAATTTGTAAAAACAATGGTACATTTGTAATCGATGATTTAGTTTATCGTGATATATCATATAATGAAAATGAAAAAGCTTTACCTATAGCAACTATTCCTGGTATGTTTAGAAATACTATTAGTTTATTCGGCTTAAGTAAATCTTATGGTATGGCCTCACTTCGTAGTGGCTTTGTCGTAGCTGATGAAATAATTATTCGTGAAGTAGTCAACAAAATATTCCAAGAAATGGATGCAGTACCAGCTATTATTGGTGAAGCATTAGCTGGTGCATTTAATAATACCATTTATCGTAATAAAGAATATCAAAAATACTTTAGTAAACTAAGAGAAGAATATATTAAGCGTTACCAAGTCTTTAAATCACTTATTATGGGAATAGATAGTATTGAACCTAAATATCGTGATACAGTTCTTAACTTATTAAGAGAACATACTACAAATAATGATTATTATCCATTATTAGATAATGGTATTAATGGAGTTAATATTATGAAGAACTTAGAACCAGAATCAGGATTCTTCTTACTTCTTAACTTTAATGAACTAAAAGGTATGCATTACCAAGATATGGTAATTAATAATGAATTTGATTTATTAAAATATCTCTATAGCACCATTAAATTACGTTATATACTAGGTAGTGGATGTTTATGGCCTAATAAAGATGATTTAATTGGTCGATTTACTTATGCAAAAAGTTATGAAGATTTAATTGATGTATCAAAATTAATGGATCAAAGTATTAAAAAATTAACAAAATAAAAAGACCTATTGGTCTTTTTTATTATCCTTGTAATGATTGTCTTTTTTCCGCTCTAATTTGCTCTAGAATTTGTTCTGATCTTTGTCTTGCCTTTGCACGTGCATATAATTGAGCAAAATTTAATCCTTCACAAGCAATTATTATATCTGCATTTGAAATTGGATAATTTGTAAAATCAACTAATAAACTTTCTATTTGCTCATCAGTAATTGTATTAATATCCTCAATTCTCCATTTTGTTCCTGAAAACATTGTTTTTAATTCTTGTTTAATTTCTGTACTTATCATTTATAACCTCCTACTATTTCATTATATCATATTATTATTTTTTAAACAATCTACCAAATAAACTAGCTGTATTTTTTGCTTGTTCTATTTTACCTAGTGGTGTATCACGCATTTTAGAATCAAAGGCTTCTCTAGCTTTACGTCTTGCCGGCATACTTAATTCTCGAGCAGCATATCTAGCATCACTTAATACTTCATCCACCATTTGTTCTTTATCACTTTTAACATCTGGATTATCTACTGGTGGTGGAAGAATATATTTACAATTTTGTGATACTTCTGTAAATAAATTTGTATACTCAGTATTAAGAGGACTAGCCGCAAACTTTGTTTCAAAATCCATAGCATCAGTACAACTATTACCAAGTTCATCTATTTTTTTAAATAATTCATCTATTTTTATCTTATAAACATCAGTTAATTCATAACATGAAGAGAAAGCTATCTTTCTTCCATCAATACATTGTTTTACAACACTATCCATTAGAATCCAACCCTTTCATTAATATAGTTAACTAATTCATCGACTTTAATAGTAACTTGTTCCATAGTATCACGATCTCTTACAGTAACTGTATTATTATTAAGTGTTTCATCATCAATAGTTACGCAAAATGGTGTTCCAATTGCATCAGCTCTTCGATATCTTTTACCAATATTACCAGCTTCATCATAAGAAACACTAAAGTATTTTGATAAATTTTGATATATTTCACTAGCTTTTTCACTATGATTCTTTTTTATTAAAGGTAATATTGCTACTTTATATGGTGCTAAGAAATTCTTTATCTTAAGTACTTCTCTTTCACTTCCATCAGCTAAAGTTTCTTTATGATATGCTTCAGTAAGTAATGCAAGAAATAATCGATCTACACCAACTGAAGGTTCAATAACATAAGGGATATATTTTTCATTAGTTTCAGGATCTAAATATCTTAAATCTTCTTTAGAATGATCCATATGAACTGTTAAATCATAATCAGTTCGATCAGCGATACCCCATAGTTCACCCCATCCCATAGGGAATAAATATTCTATATCGGTAGTTGCTTTACTATAGAAAGATAACTCTTCTTTAGAATGATCGCGATATCTTAAATTTTCTCCAGTTAAGCCAAGTTCTTCAAGAAAATTTAGACAGTATTCTTTCCAAAACTTAAACCATTCAAGATCAGTATTAGGTTTACAGAAAAATTCTAATTCCATTTGTTCAAATTCTCTTACACGGAAGATAAAATTACCTGGAGTTATTTCATTTCGAAAACTTTTTCCAATTTGACCAATACCAAAAGGAAGCTTAGCTCTCATACTTCTTTGTACATTTAAGAAATTAACAAATATACCTTGGGCAGTTTCCCCACGTAAATAAGCTTTACTCTTCGTATCTTCTGTAACACCAATATGCGTTTCAAATAACAAATTAAACTTACGAATTGGTGTCCATTCACAGGCCCCACATTTTGGACATTTAACATTGTTATCTTTGATAAATGTTTCTAATTTTTCATTAGACCATCCATCCCCAGTTTCAGCGCCACCAGTAAAGTCTTCAATTAGTTTATCAGCACGTTCTCTTGATTTACATTTCTTACAATCAATAAGTGGATCAGCAAATGATGCAACATGACCTGATGCAACCCATACTTCTGGATTCATGATAATAGCTGAATCTAATCCAAAATTCTTATAATTAACATTAGCATTTTCTTGAATAAACTTTTTCCACCAAGCATTCTTAATATTATTTTTAAGTTCTCTACCTAATGAACCATAATCCCATGAATTAGCCATTCCACCATATATTTCACTTCCTTGGAATACAAATCCATATTGTTTACAATAATTAACTAAATCTTCCATCGTAATGTTGTTATTCTTTTCCATATATCCTCCTAAAAATAAAAGAGACCCTTTTAGTTATAGAGACGGGTTTCCCCGCGGTTCCACTCTATTTATTCTAAAAAGAATCCCTTAAAAACATAATAACTCCGGTTTTCCACACCATCATCGCATTAACAATAAATTTATAACTAGATTATAACCAAATATTTATCTTTTGTAAAGATATTTTAATATTTTTCAATTATACGATCTAATTCACTTTCTAAGTTATCTAAAAGTAAATAATCAGTAAATCCATCATCTAAATAATGATCTTTAATATGATCTTTATCTTCATTTAACATAATTATTACTGGTATTTTAAAATCCTTTAGTTTTTGCATTTCCTTAAGAGTCATAAATCCAGTCATTTCTTTCATTTCATCTTCAACTAAAATAAAGTCAAAATGTTTACCAGATTTGATTCGATCAATTGCATCCTTACCATAATATAGATTAGAATATGTAATATGACTATCCGCTAATTTTTTCTTAATAATAGCTAACTTATCTTTATTTTGTGATACAATTAATACTTTACGATAATTCGAAATAACATTTTCATATTGATTTAAGATACTATTGTCTTTTTCATGGAATACTTTTTGATCAATAGTAAGTATTACTTCTGTACCTTCACCAATGTTCGATTTAATCATTAAGTTACCACCCATTATTTTAACGACTTTTTGGCACACTTTTACATTAAACTCTTTTTTCTCTAAATTATCTATTTCAGTCTGATCAAGTGAACCAGTTGAACTTAATATTTCATTAATTTTTTCTATAGGCATACCCATACCAGTATCGGAAACATTAAAGATTACTCTTGCAACATCATACTTTTCAATTAAATTAACTTTCATGTTGATACTACCATTTTCAGTATTCTTACATGAATTAATTAATAATGAATAAAGTATCTGTCTTATCTTCATATAATCACCAAGTAATATTGGCATTTGTTTTGGCATAGAAAGATTAAATGTTACGTCACTCTTGATTTCTGGTTTAATACGAACTTCTAAGTCACGACATAATTTCTCTAAATCATATTTATTATCTACAACCTTTATTTTTTGAACATCCAATGATGAAATATTTAAGATATTGTTAATGGAAAAATCTAGTTGTCTTACCATATTGTTTAAAGTAAGTAAACCATCTTTTATTTTATCTTTATCTTCTTCCATTCTTAGTGAATTACTTAAACTATTAATATTAACAAGTGGGCCTCTAGCTTCTTGGGTCATTTCAAATAAGAAGTTATATTTATCTTCATAACCTTGTTCCATTAATTCCTTATTTTTATACATTTCATTTAACATTCGAATATCTGGGTTTTCAATCGTAAAATACATTACGAAACATAAGAATGTTTCAACATAACAGATTAACATAAATTCTGGATTTAATCTTTGTATTACAATAGCAATTGCACTTAGTATTAAATATAAAAGCAATGGTAAAAGTTTTTTCTTAGAAACTTTTTTTATTTCTTTAATTAGCATTACAATTATGATAAGTGAAGTAAGGCCACCTATTACATATGTATAATTAGCAGCTAATCCATAAGAATACATAACATCTTTTTCTAAATCAATATGAAGTGATATTGGTAGGAAATAAACGATTATTCCAAGGATAGCATAAACTATTATTGTTATTTTAATTATCTTATCATTATCTTTTTTCGAAATGGCTATAAAATATATTACTAATAAAGCCGCAAAGGCAATAAAATACAATAAAAAGTTTTTTAACACAATATCTACAAAAACAGGATTATTATTCGCTGATGGTGTTGACACAATTCGACACATTGATTGACATATTAGACCAATTAGATTTGTAAACAAAATTGTTTTATATATCATTGTCTCCTTTGTTCTTATTCTCTCTTTTGAATAGTATATTATAATCAATGCAATGACATAAATAATACTAAAGATAGTTAACAATGTAAATTTATTCATTTCCATAACTAGGAATCATCCCTTTCATAGATGATATAAAAAACATAACAATACCATCCTATTTTACTCTTTAATTATAACAAAATGATATTATTATGTAAATCTTTTATATAATTTATTTTTTTATATATTGCTTATTATGTGTAAATTCATAATACTTAAAACCTTCTGAATCTCTTCTTAATGCTGGGAAATCTCTTTTTGTTGAAGCAGCCATTGGAAACTTCTCACGAACTTTAAAATATTTTGGAACTTGATCAGTTGAACCAAACGTTTCATATATCATATTTTGAATATAAGCTATTTCATTATCAATATCCGAAACACTTTTATCAAAGACGATATGTGCACAATACATTCCATCATTATTAGTTAATACTTCACAATCACGAACATTAGGATCTTGAAAAATAGCATCTTTCACATCGAAATTATAAAAGGTATTTGAATTAACTGTCGATACATCACTTTCTCTACCACAATATATTAGAAAGCCTTCTCTTGATACCTTCCCAATATCATGGGTATGATTAAAGCGATTTCCCCCATCATAGAAAAATCCATTAGATAAATTTGGTCTATTAAAATATCCTAGCATACTACATTTTGAACTAACGGCTATTTCTCCACGCATACCAGTTGGTAATTCATCACCGGTTTCATCAACTGTCATAATATCTACACCAGGAAGTGGAATACCCACAGATTTTTCTGGTTCGATTGTACAAACGATATGTGGTAATTCTGCCGTTACTATTGACCCATTTTCACTAGTTCCATAACTACTCATTATTTTAGCGGGAGCACCAATTTCTTCTAATGTATCGTTTAATTCTTCTCGATCTATTTTTGTGGATACCGTTCCACCAATATACGCATTATTTAATTTTTTATAATTTAAAATGCCCATTTTAACGAGATACTTAAATGATTTTTTATGCATTAACACTTTCAATCCATTAAATAATTCCGTAGTTGCAATCCCCCAATTAAGTCGATGTATACCAATATTCTTTGAATATGATATCGGATCAAATGTTGGATTTTGATATAGTGTACTTCCATAATACAACGGATTAGTTGCATTCGCTATTAAACCAGTTGAAGTGAATGGTGGTATAACATGATAAAACTTTTGTCCTGGAGCTAAATCAAAGCCAAATGGTACATATGATTCAGCTGAATTAACAAATGTATCATTTGATTGTAATCCCGCTTTAAGTATCCCTGTAGAACCTGATGAATACATTGCAGCTAAGGCTTTATCTGGTTCATATTTTGCCATTTCTGGCATTGGAGAATGTTCTCCTTGTTTAATAAAATCATCATAATAGATAAACTTAGGATTATCTAATTCTTTCTTCTTTCGTAATTTACCTAGAATAGATGAATTAAGAAGTGGGACAATAACTACTTTTTCAATACCCGTTTTTTCAATTACTTCATCAAATATCTTTTTATATTTCGGATCATAATAGAAATAATCAACAAGAATTAATATTTTAGTATTATTACAATTCAAATCAGATATCATTGAATTCTTATCCAAATATGGCGGGAAGAAAATACCAACAGAGCCAATATATGACATACTAAATAACGAGTACATTGACTCTGGGGTTCCTAACATACAAACACCAACATAATCATTATTCTTAACCCCAGCATTACTCAATGATTTTATAAGTGCATCAACATTTTCAAACATTTTCTTATAAGTTATCTTTGATAAGAAAAATTCAAAAGCTACTCGGGAAAGATTCTTGCTATTACGTTTTCTTAATAAATCATAAAATATCCCTTTTGGCATATCTTTATTAAAAGTATTTTTATCATAATATTTTAAATATGTTCGATCAATACTCATATATCCTACTGGTGGTCCTTGTAATTCTCCAGTAGCTAATGCTCTTAAATATTCATTTCTTTCTTTTTTATCCTCTTCCGAAAGATTAGCTATCCATTCTTTTAATTTTTTTAATTCTTCTTTTGTCATAGTAATCCTCCTATCATCTACTATATTTCATAATAATTATATCAAATATTATTAGCAATTAGGGACAAATGACATTTTTTTACTAAAAAAAACAACCTTAGTTGTTTTCTTTTTTTATCAAATCAGCTATTTTACTCATCCCACGAAGTAGTTTTAAGACTAATACTTCACTCATATTTTCTTTTTTAACCACTACTACTTCATCATTATCTAAATAACAGAATTTAATATTTTTATTATCATTTATATCTACTAAACATAAATATATCTTATGATCATAATCGGTTTTACTAACAATAATATAATCTTTTCCATCACTTAGAGATAATATATCAGTTACATCCATTTTATTTAGCCCTTTCTACTTCTTGATTATTTAATATTTCATCTTCTATTTCTTTGATTATTTCTTTATTAAAAATAATATCTTGTGGTATTTTTTTATCAAACACCCTCTTACTTAAACGAGTGGCAAAAAGACTCATTATAACAAAGAATAAGCTATTATTTGATGTAACACCAAATGATTCACCAAATACCGATAAGAAACAATAGATATATATTAGGACACGATAACACCATCCAATACTTTGAATTAATCCCAAACTAGCATTTTTAAATTCTATTTTCCTAATTTGTCTAATTCTTAGTCGACCTTCTGGTGTTTCTTTACCAATTGCTTTTACCTCTTTATTCATAATAACCCCCTATTTAGATAATTTTTCAATAGTCTTTATACATTCAAATTTAGCTTTATTTAATCTTTTTATTCCGACAATTGGAAAATAAGTTATAAGTATTGGTGCAGCTGCAAGTAAATTATCGTAAAGTTTTCCATTACCTGTCTCATATCCGTTAAATATTAATTTGAAAAAATAGTAGCTTTCAAGAACACAAATTGAAATAAGACCACACATAACAAATTGCATAATATTACATGCAATAATACCAGCTTTATTTCTTCTAATTCTCTTTATTTTTAATCTTTCTTCTTCAACCATATTACACCTATCTATTACATAAAAGTATTCCCTTTTCTTTACAAGTAATTTATTATAATTTATATGTAAAAATATGTCAACAAAAAAAGGCAACAATTAACTGTTGCCTTCATCTTTTTCATGTATTTCTTTAATTATTCTTTCAATATTCATACCATACTCTATAGAATTATCAAACTCAAATACTAATTCAGGAGTATGACGGATATCAATACTTTGTGATAATTTACTTCTTAAAAATCCCTTAGCTTCCTCTAGTTCTTCTAATACCTTATCTTTATCTTCGTTCATACATGTAAAATATACCTTAGCGAATGATAAATCATTGGTTACTGAACAACTAGTTAAAACAATATTTCTAATTAATGGATTTTTAACTTCTTCAAAGATTATTTTACTAAGAGTTTCTAATATAGTATTACCAAGTCTATCTATTTTTACACTCATTATTTTACCTCTACCATTGCAAATACTTCAATGATATCCCCTTCACGAATATCTTGATAATCTTCGATAGTTAAACCGCAATCATAACCTGATTTCATCTCTTTAACTTGATCTTTTTCATGTTGTAAAGATGCTATCTTACTTGTATAAATAACAATACCATCACGGATAATTCTTGCATCTGCACCATTCTTGATAATTCCAGAATTAACATGACATCCAGCAATATTACCAATCTTAGAGAATTTAAATATTTGTCTTACTTCAGCTTCACCTAAAACTTTTTCTTCATATACTGGATCTAACATACCTTTAATAGCTGCTTCCATATCTTCAACAACTTTATAGATAATATTATATAGTCTAATTTCAACATTTTGCTCTTTAGCTAAATCACTTGTAGCCGAACTTGGTCTAACATTAAACCCAATGATAATAGCATTAGAAGCTTGAGCTAATTTAACATCGCTTTCAGTAATAGTTCCAACACCACTTCTAATAACACTTATTCTAACACCATCAAGATTAACTTTTTCCAGTGATTTCTTAACTGCTTCTTCAGATCCTTTAACATCAGTTTTTAAGATAACATTAATTTCTTTAATACCATCTTTAACCATTGCATACAAGTCATCTAAACTCATTCCCGCACGGTTAGTATCTTTAGAATGACTTCTTATCTTTCTTTGTTCAGATACATTTCTTGCTTCTTTTTCCGTGGCAAAAGCCATAAACTTATCTCCTGCTGTAGGAAGTTCAGTGATACCAGTTATTTCAACTGGAGTACTTGGTCCTGCCATAGTTATATTATTACCTTTATCATCTTTTAAACTACGTATTTTACCATAACTAGTTCCAATAACAACAGGGTCTCCAAGTCTTAATGTACCACTTTGTACAAGAAGACTTACAATACTACCAACTTTATTATCATTTCTAGCTTCAATTACTGTACCAGTTGCATATCTATTTGGATTAGCTTTTAAATCTTTCATTTCACTAATTAGAATTAATGTTTCAAGTAGTTCATTTACTCCATCACCTTTTTTAGCTGAAATATTACATGTTAC
>JAEEGL011510488.1_pt1 | contig 15382 bp, 10 predicted proteins | sample 9134231 | NCBI WGS metagenome assembly JAEEGL01 (sample SAMN16246548, study PRJNA631951) | gut metagenome | biome: gut microbiome; feature: rumen; material: fiber-attached | host: Bos | place: Iran: Karaj | collected 2018-10 | reverse complement strand
CTTCAAAACCTTTGTCCCAAAAAGAACGGACTCGACATCGAAGCCTACACCGACAAGCATAATGTAGGTCTCGGCTATGAAGGTTCTCACATCCAGAAGATAAACGGCTACTATTACATCTTTAACATTCACTGGCCGAAGGACGATCCCGCAATACGCACGGAGACCGTTCACCGCTCCAAAAAGATCTCCGGTCCCTACGAAGAAAAAGAAATGATCCGGGACGACTACGGACTTCCCGGACAGGGCGTTGCACAGGGCGGTATCGTTGACACTCCCGACGGAAAGTGGTACGGCATCTTCTTCAGAGATCAGGGTGCCTGCGGACGCATTCCTATCCTTACCGGAATAAATTTCGAAAAAGGATGGCCTGTGGTCGGAAAGTCCTGTCATATCGATGACTTCGAAGCTCCTTCATTCTCCAAATCAAACATAAAAGAAATGCTGTATACTTCTCTCTTCGGAGAAAGAGACAACACCGGCGCCACAGTATTAAAAAAGCAATGGCAGTTTAATCATGCTCCAAACAAAAATCTTTTCACCATCACCGAAAAATCATTCACGGTATGGACCGACAAAGTATCCGCAAACATATGTGAAGCCAGGAACATGCTCACTCAGCGTGTCACATGGCCGGGTTGTTCGGCGGAAGTCACAGTCGACTGCACAGGTCTAAACGACCTAGACTATGCGGGACTTGCCATATTCTCCTCCTGCTACGGTGAACTGGCAGTGACAAAGGAGCTGGGTGACTATTATCTTCTTCTCATAACAAGAGACAAAGAAGATCTTGTATCCGGAAAATACGATTGCATACCCGGAAAACAGATAGAAAAGATAAGGCTTACGTCCCCGATCGTGAGACTTCGCATCGATACGGATTTTGAGAATCTTAAAGATACTGCCGTTTTCTCATATAAAACCGGCAAAAACTTCGAAAAGATAGCATACACACATAAACTCCGCTTCACCCTTGACCATTTCTGCGGTGCAAGATTCGGCCTCTTCTGTTACTCAGGCTACAAAACGGGCGGAACTGCGGTTTTCAAAGATTTCAAATACATAGTTTAAAGACCATAACAAAAACCCCGGATCATCATTCTTCCGGGGTTTTAAATATGTTGTCTGTTCTGTTTTGTTCTAAATGCGCTGGGCGTGCATCCTTCGGTATCCTTGAACACGCGGTTAAAAGTCGATATGCTTGAAAATCCTGTGTTCATTGCGATATCCATAATTGAATACTCGGGATCGATGAGCAGTTCCTTTGCCGCTCTTATGCGCCGGAGTGTCAGATAATCGCAGAATGTGTAGTCTGTGTATTGCTTGAAAAGCCTTGAAAAATAGTATTTGGAAAATCCGATGTTTACCGCAGCATCCTCTAAGGTTATTGGCTGCATGTAGTTATCGTTTATATATTCAAGCAGACGGTTGAATTCTTTAACGTACTGCTGCTGTTTTCTCGGCTTTGCGTTGCTGAAAAGCTTTTCATCCGTATCGTGGTCTTCACCGAAAAGGATAAGGAAATTGATGAGAAGCGAGTAGATGGCCAGCTCACTGTATGCGCTCTCGTAAAAGTATGCGTTCCTCATCTTTATGAGAAGGCTGTAAGCTTCATCATAGATCCTGGGATACGTGCTCTTTGTGGCAAGTATCGGAGAAATGAGCGCCGGCTGTAATCCCGCATAACCCTTCATGTTCTTTATGAAGGAGAGATCAAAAAGGTAGATGAAACGCGTACCGCCGTTGGGCGGATCTTTTATTTCATGGAGCGTTCCGGGAGGGATCAGAAAGATCTCACCGGGATTGATCCTGATGGTTTCACCGTGGATCTCGATCTCGTAGCTGTTTTCCACGGGGAGAAGGACTTCAAGTGCTTCATGCCAATGTTCTTTGAAACCTCTGTTCTGCATATTACACCAGATGCGGACTGAAGAATCATTGTGAAAATCAACCACTTCATGATTGTCTTCCGTATATTCTATTTTGCCTTTAAAGTCGCTGTTCTTTGTAAAGAGCAGCTCTTTCTCATCCTTTGGCATTGTTTTTCCTTAAAGAGAGTTTATTTAACCTTCCCGGGGGAAGCAAGTCCCCCGGTGAAGGAAATGATTTTAATTACTTGCCGTTAGCGGCATCAAGATAGGACTGAACCGTATTTCTGATCGCCTCTGCACGAGCTGCGGGCGTCTGCTGTCCGCCATCCTCTGATGCTACAGCAACGATGTTCCACCAAAGAAGTGCACCGTGAAGACCGTCATTACCTGTAAGACCGTTGATGGAGTTCTCGAAGAGCGGGCCTGCGTTAGCCATAAGTCTGGGAAGTGTAAGGTCAACAGCCTCAGAATCCTTGAAGTTGTTGTAGTAGCCATACTTCCATGAAGGATATCCTTCGTAGCCGGGAACATCGTTAGTTACGAGGTCGTAAACGAATGCGATCTTCCAAGCCTTCTCCTGTGAGTAGCAAGCAGGGATTACATAAAGGTTATCTGTTGAGTAGCTGTAGTAATCATCAGCATTGGGTCCCTTAGGGAAGCAAGCGAAACCGAACTCGTCTTCCATACCGTTGGAGACATACTGGCCTGCCTTGTAAGCTTCCTCTGTCTGGAATGCAGCTTCGCCGTTAGCGAATGATGCATACATGTAGTCCCAGTTGGATCCCTCGGGCTGAGGCATCTCATATTTAGCTCTCATATCAACTGCCCAATTCATAGCCTGGAGAGTCTCGTTGGACTCGATCTTGGAGATGTAGTTACCGTCAGCATCAACATCGATGAGCCTTGCATGGTTGGATGCAACTACTGTGTCATAGAAGGATGATGCGAAGTTTGTCATAGGCCAACGATCGATGACACCGTCGTTATCGGTATCTTTCTTGATGGTCTCGCACATCTTCTCGAACTCTTCCCAAGTCCACTTGCCCTCTTCCTGAAGCTTGTAGATCTGATCGGGATCGATACCTGCTTCACGAAGGAGTCTCTTGTTGAAGAATAAGCCTCCTCTGGGCTCGGATACTTCTGCTCTCATGCAGTAAATGGAATCGCCGCGCTTACCGTAGCTCATGATGGCCTTATCAAACTTATCGTCTGAGAAGTCAAGGCAGTCAAGCTTTGAAAGATCCCAGCAGAGACCCTGGTTGATGGAGCCTGCTGCTTCGATACCCTGACGGAGAGTGAACATATAGTACTCGTCGCCGCCGGTCATAGCGTAGTTGTTGAAATCGTTGGGTGTGTCACCCCATGTGGACCACTGAGCTCTCTTGAATGTGAAGTTATATGTCTTCTGGAGCCAGTCAAGATACTCTTCTCTTGCCTCGTCATAAGCGTTGTTGGGAGGTGTAGGCTCGCCTTCCCACCAGTTGTTAAGAACTACATCGATTCCGCCAAGATCGATCTTGTTTCCGTTAGCGTCTGTACGGATGGCGTAAGGATCGTTGGTGTTAGCCTCGTTGTTGTCAACAACGACTACTTCCTGCTTAACCTCAGCCGTAGGTGCAGGTGCCTGTGTCGGTGTAGCAGATCCGCCGCCGCATGCGGCAAGACCAACCATCATTGAAGCAGCAATTGCTAATGCTCCCGCTTTTTGCCAGATTTTCATAAAAATCCTCCTTTATAAAATTGATTGTTACTATATTTGGCACATTATGTGCTAAATACCTCTTGTCGTTGCCTGCCCTGAAATGCGAGTTCTGTGCCGCATTTCAAGGCAATGACCTATGCCTTAATACCCGTCTGGGCGATGGACTCCGTGAAGCCTCTCTGCATGAACAGATAAAGCACAAGGATCGGCGCGATGACCATAAGTGTTCCTGTGGAAACTATGCACTGTGTGTAACCGACCGTTGCACCCGCAGGGTTTCCGAGTGTGTACATGATGTAGCTTCCGATCTTCTCACCTATTGCCGCAAGCTGAATGGATAAAAGCTTAACGTTTCCGAGGAACATTCCGGAATAGAAACTGTCTGTCCACTGCCATACGAATGAGAAAAGGAAACATGAGATGATGATGGGCTTTGCATCCGGAAGCATGATCCTTACAAATGTTCCAAACGTTCCGAGTCCGTCAACGTAAGCTGCCTCTTCAAGCTCCTTCGGCATGTTTCTGAAGAACTGTCTTACAAGGTAGATGTAAAGTCCGCACTTAAGTCCCATGCATCCGAGACTCATGAGGTAGTAAGGGATAACGGAACCGTTGAGGTTAAGCGTTGATCCGGTAATGAGCTTGAATATTCCCAAAATATCAAAGAATCTGAAGTGCAGGAACAGCGATGTCGAAATGGTCTGGGGCGGAACCACGATAACGAGTATAACGCAGGCAAACCAGAATTTCTTTAAGGGGAAATCGAATCTTGCAAATCCGTAGCCGACTATTGTGCAGACCGTGACCTGAACTACCGCGATGGATATGGAGATCAGCAATGTGTTTAAAAGAGTCGACCAGTAGCTCATGAAGCTTGCGCATATTTCGTAGTTTGCAGTGGAAAGATGTTCCGGGATCGATATTACGAGAGGATTGTAAAGATCCTGCTCTTCCATGAGACTTACAGAGATCTTGTTTAAGATCGGCTGGAGTATCATGAAACACATTCCGAAAAGAAGGATGAATCTCGTAACCGCAACAAACACCTTTACAACATCCTTGAAAAGGAGATTGCCGCCGGAAAGTCTGTTTCTCTCCCAATATGTTCTTTTTACGCTCACATTATTATCAGTCATCGTAATATACCCACTTGGAAATGATAAAGGATGATAAACCTATGATGGCTATCACTACTACGAAATAGATCCAGCTCATGGCGGAACTCATTCCGTATTGTAAGTTTGCTTTCATGACTCTCTGTATCTGGTTGATGACCTGGTTATCGGATCTCATGCAGAAATCGACTACGGTGTATACCCAGCATACAAGGAAGAGGGGGGATATTGTCGGGAAGGTGATCTTCCAGAGCGATTCCCATGCGGTACATCCTTCGATCTCGGCTGCCTCGTAGGAGCTCTTCGGTATTGTCTGAAGTCCCGAGAGGAAGATGATGATCTGAATACCGGAGGCAAGCGCAACATCGTAGATACCGTCAACGACGTTGAACAGTGTCTGGAGAGGCTTTGAAGCAACACCTGTGGTTACAAGGATGGTCTCAAGATACTGGGTGATGCTCACTCCGGAGAGGGATCCTTCAATAGAATCGGCAATGGACGAAAGCAGGGTGTTGTTCGTCTCGATGCCGACTATGACACCGGATGAAAGTATAACGGGAAGGAAGAATATGGCTCTGACCAAACCTCTTCCCGTAAAGTTCTGGTTGAGTATCAGTGATACGAAGAAGCTGAAAACTATGATGGCCAGTGAGTTGTAAGCCATTCTCGTTATCTCGTCAACGAGACGCTGTGAGTATGAGATATCAACTCTGAGTGCATCGTAGAAATTCTGTATTCCTATGAATTGCATCGTAAAACTGCCGGGACCCATGTCTACCTGGCAAAAGCCCATGTAGAGCGATTGCAGCAGCGGTTTTACCATGAATGCAAGGAATCCGATTATAAAAGGTAGAATGAAAAGATAACCGGATATCGCTTTTCTCTTTTCAAGACCCTGTCTTTTCTTTTTAGCTGCCATTCCCTTATCTCCTCTACCTTACAACAAGATAATCCCTTGCTTTTACAGTCTGCCCCGAAGCAGTCGTGTAATCGGTAAATCTGTAGTTTACATATACTTTTGTTCCGTCTTCGTAATCGATAACGGTAACATTGTTTGCGGGCTTCTCGTAACCTGTCATCCTCTGATTGAAGGTGTGGCCCAGTTCCTTCTCGTAACGGTCATAGATCTCGGCAAATCTCTCTTCCCAAAGTTCGAAGCTTGCTCCGAAGTAGTTGGAATAGTTGGTGTTCTGGAGAGTGTCTGAATCCTCGTCCATAAACGTGAATGAAAGTCCTGCGCCGCATTCGATGCTCTTTAACAGCATCATTTCCATATCGGATGTGATGTTGAGAGGCTCTCCGGTATAATTTACAAAACCGTGGATCGCCATGAACAGGAAGGGAACATCTCCGTCAAGTATTGAATAGTCGAATCCCGAAAGATCCACATTTGTGATGAAATCGGAGTAACCGAGGGTGTATGTATTTCCCACGTTGGTCATGATGGAAAGGCCTTTTTCCTTCGTCTTTGCCATCTCTTCGACCTGCATCTTAAGAGCCTGTTCTCTTGTAACAAAGCCTTTTCGTCTGTAGTCTGCGGAAAGCTGATATCCCGTGTCTCTGTAGGATACGCCGTATGCGTTGTTCTTTGCGGCATAATCCGCAAGATTTTCCATCATCTTTACTATGAGTGAAGGCTTAAGGAGATAATATTTATTATCCTCCAGCGGTCCGAAGTAGATGGTGCTGAAATTTGAAAGCCTTGCTCTCGTTTTGTTTGCATAGCAAGCGGCGTCCGTGTACATGAAGAAGCCGTTGAAGATGTTGGAATTATGCTCATAGTGGGTAACACCATCGAGGTAGAGAGGTATTCCCGCTTCGTTTGCATAGCTTAAAAGATTCTTGAAATCCTTAGTGCTTCCGAGTCTGTGAATGAGTTTAACTTTGGTGAGGATCTTCTGATCGACGCCGCCGTTCATCCAGCCCGTAAGCTTAACGTTAAGTCCCGGTATTCCGTAGCTCTTTATGCGCTTTAACAGGTCGATGCCCTCTTTGTATGTGGTAAGTGCAAGAGGTCTTGTTGTGGGAACTCCCAGAACCTGTTCAACCTTATCGGTTGCCATGAGCATCTCCACTGCCACGGGAACGCTTGTCTGTTCTGTCTTAAGCGTGAAGCTGTCGCCAAGCGTAGTCTCAAGATAATCGTGGTAAGCGTTTGCCATATCGGAAACGGTACCGCCGTTTATGATCCTGTAGCGGAGCTTGATGCTCTCGTCTGCGGGAAGTTCGGGCTGATACAGGTACATGCTGCCCGTTGTTCTTGTGGCAACATCCACCTGTTCGCGGTGAAGCATGGTGTACTCTGCCTGAGCATAGTTGAAGCTGTTGTTCTTTCCCGCTATGCCGGCCTTGATGGAAGCATAGGATGCGCCGTCTTCCATGATGCAGAGCATGGAGTTGTTGTTCTTTGAAATGCCGTAAACTCCGTAGCTTACTCTTGTTTCATGAACCAGGGAATCTCTTCCGGAAGCCATGTCCCAGCCGTATACGTTTGAGTAGTATTCGTTCTGGTTTAACTTTCCGTTGTTGAAATTGATTATCGATCCGCCGCCCTCCGGAACAAGCATGTATCCCTCTTCGCCGGTACCGCCGCATCCGAAATAAGGAAGGATCTTAACGGATGTGATGGGATAATCGGGTTTGTATTCAACTTCTCCCATGGGAAGTTCCACAAGAAGATCGTTTCCGTCAAGCTTGTAGATGATGTTTATGTTGAATACGGGCTTTGAATTCTCGGATTCGCCTGCGTAGAGTTCCTTTTCCTCAAGGTACTCTTCGTACGTGTAACCTGCAGCAGCGAAATACTGTTCAAACTTTACTTTAAGGTTATCCTTAACGTTGTCTCTGATGACCCAGATGGGGCCGTCCTGAAGGATGGGATATTTTGCAAGGAGTTCTTCCGCATTGTCTTTTGCGCCGAGCTTATTGAGATCGTATCTCTTGTAATAGTCCTTTACGCCGTTGGCATCATGCTGGGCCATTCTTGAAAGATAGTCGTTGAACTTCTCTTCCGGGAGGCAGAAAGGAATGATGTAAACCTTCTCTGTCTGGCCCACTGTATACATGACCTTGATGCTGTCTGCTCCCGCTTCGATGTCATAGATACTTTTTTCAATGCAGTATTTATAGTTATCGTAATTGGTATCAAGACCGCCCTTTGCACTGTAGGTAAGGAGCAATGTAGACTTTAAGCTGTCCTTTTCCGAAGGGAGCGCGATCGGATCCGAGTCGGCATTTTCGGGATTTGAATACCACTTCATGCCTGTCTCTTTGTTTGTAAGGGTGAAATATGTCGTTGTGGGATCAAGTTCAAAAAGGAGCTTGTCGTTTTCGAGCTTGATGATGTCTTTTCCGCCCTCATAACCGTGGATCTTTACGACGACCTCTGGTTTTTCCTCGTTAGCGACCAGGTTTATGACCACGGCTGCTACCCCAATGACCGCAAGTATGATGATCGGTGCGATGAGACTTTTTAATTCTTTTATAAACGCTTTTTTACGTTCAAGCTTTCGCTCGGATGAAGCTTTCATTATTCTTTGTCTCCTAAGCCTGCACTAAGACAGTTTTTGATAAGGTCTCTTTAGGCTGTCAGCCTACTCTTAGCATGATCTCTTTATATAACGATACGAAGTATGATATTCCCTGGCTTATCATTGAGAAGAAAAGCAGCATGATGAATACCATTACAGCCATTGCAAATACTGTGGCGATGATGCAGACAAGAGTTCCGCCGATGGTGTATTCGTGAATCTGCATCATTCCCGCGATAAGGAGCCATCCGCACCATACAAGCGAAAAACCGAGGATGACCGCAATGACTTCGCTGAAATCATCGGTAAGGATGTTTGATATTGCCGCAAGCGGAATGGTTATGATGGGATAGGGGGCAAGGGCATAACATGCGGCGATGTAAACCTGTCCGAGTTTTCCTTTTCCGTCAAAGAGCGTGGTGAGCGCCCAGTTTCCGACTACGAACAATGCGAGGGGAAGGAGGACACTGGCAATATACGTAAGGACATTTATTCTCTCCCAGTTGACCGCAAGGAACAGGAAACTCGTCCAGCCGAGCCATATGAGTCGCGCCGCAACGGTAGCGATAAGGATGAGGGTTGCCACAAGATAGCTACCGCGTTTTTCATGGGTAAGATCCCAGAAACCATCCATGGGATGTCTTGTGCAATACATTGCAAACTTGAAATCCCGTGCGAACTTTTTGTATGTTTCTTTGTCTTTAAGTGCAGCGATCATTTTCTCAGATCCCTCTCCTTGTCACTTTCGCGATTGATGATCTCTCTCGTCTCGCTCTTGAAACCTTCATCGTTATCTTTTGCTTCCGCAAACTTGAAATCCGTCATATCGATCTCGTATTTGAGCATCCTGATCTTTTTTCTTGCAAGCGGGAAAACAAGGAGCACGAAGGCGACTGTGAATATCCACCAGATGTTCTGTTCAACCCACTCTTTTCTGTATTCCTTAAAGGCTTTTGAGTAATTGTCTCTGTCCCATTTTGTCTTGAAGTAAGGAAGCGCTTCTTTGTATTTTTTCTGGCGCTTTAAGCTTCTTCCGATGCCGATGTAAGCAAGGTCGTAGTTTCCGTTTAATTTTCTTACTTCTTCCCAGGTCTCGCCGGATGCGATGTAATCGCCTCTTCTGTATTCTTCGAGAGCCTTGTAGATGAGATCTCCGTACTCTGTAGTAGAGAATACGGTGAAGGAATTGTCTACGGAATCAAGGACGATGAGGTCTGTTCCCATGTGCTCGAGGGCTACCGGGCCGCTGAAATATCCGTCAAAGTTTCCTACGCCGCCGAACGCGAAGAGCATCTCGCCCTGCTTGTCGTAACCGAAGATCCTTCCTCTTGTCTTATCGAGGCAGAAGTAGATGCCGGAGTCATCGAGAGCCGTAACGTCGATGAACAGTGAGCATCCGCTGTATCCGGCGAAGTTGCCGTATCTTACGTCACCCATGACGTAATCGTAACCGTTCTGGATGAGGATATTGTTTCCGAGAAGATTTAAGCGTCTCACGCCCTCTTCGCTGCCGTTTCTGAGGCCCGGGCCGGAAACATTGGTGGAACATGCATATATGAAGCCTTCACTGTCTATGGCAACATTGTCATATTCCGTGGGAACGAAGCTTTCCATGGCTGCACGCTGAGCTGCTGATGACAGCTTCTTCCAGATATATTCGTACCATGAATAGGTTGCGGGCATCGCGCCGTAGAAACCTGCAAAAGTTCCGTCGGACTCATATTTGATGATACCCTTGTTGATGTTGTCGGAAACGAGATATACACGCCCCTCCACATCGGCAACAACTTTGTCCGGAAGGAAATAGAGGCTCTGGTCGAAAGTGTTGTCCGTGGGCTTTGTGAACTGCATGATGTAGTTCATGTCCCAGTCGGTCTTGAGAACTCTCTCATTTCCCTTATCGGTTATGTAGAAGTTTCTTTCATGGTCGATGAAGATGTCTGTAACGCCTGAAAGTGTGGGGTTTTCTACGCCCTTGACTTCCTTTATCTCACGGACAAATGTGAATTTGTCCTCGGCCGTTCTCTCCCACTGGAGGATGCGGCTGTTACCCGTATCACAGACAAACACATAATTTTCGAAAACAAACAGTCCGTCAGGATTTTTGAATCCGGTGTCAAGTCCAAGATCTCCGGCGGTATATACTCCCACTACTTCATAGGCATCGGGTGAATATCTCACCTCATCCCAGAAATCGTAGGTGTATGTATAGCCTGTCTCAACGCCGTCATCCGCAAATGCGGGAACCACTGCCGTAAGGCCTGTGCAGACCGCAAGTGCGATAGCGAAAGCTGTTCCTTTTGTAAGTAATCTTGATCTCATGAGTTTTCTTTCGATCTCCTTAGCAGAACTAATCCTTAAGACCTGAGCTTGCCATTGTTTCAAGCACCTGGCTTTCCGATGCTATGAAGCAGCAGATCGGAACTATCATTACCACTACCGATACAGCAGCCGCCTGACCGGTTCTTGCGATACCGCCGGACTGTATCTGCTGCAGGGCGTATACAAGCGTTTTCTTCTCTTCAGAGTAGATGTACATCGAAGCTCTGTTGTTCCAGAGGTTCTGGATGGAGAAGATCATAAGTGTGAGCCATGCGGGTTTAACGTTCGGCATTATGATGCCGAGGAAGATCTTTCCTATGCCCGCGCCGTCTATCTTGGCGGCTTCGATGAGTGCCATGGGAATGCCTTCCATGAACTGCTTCATAAGGAAAAGTCCCATGGGGGCCGCAAATGCCGGGATGATGATGGACCAGTAGGTGTCGATCCAGTGGAGCTTACTGATGATGATGTAGTTGGGAATGGAAAGAACGTAGCCGTTGAACATGAGGGCCGTTACTACTATTCCGAAGAAAAGCTTTCCACCCGGGAAATCATATTTTGCAAGCACGAATGCCGCAAGGCTTGCAAGAAGGATATGTCCCACCGTTCCCACAACAGTAATGAACACTGTGTTGAATATGTATCTTGAGAATGACACCCATGACTGGCTCATGGTCACGAAAAGGTCCGAGAAGTTGTCAAAAGTCGGGTTTCTCGCAAATATCTTGGGCGGGAAGATGAACAGCTCGTCCAAAGGCTTTAAGGATGACTCGATTGCGTATACCATCGGGAACACCATAGCGATCGCGAAAAGGAAAAGAACAAAGTAGATCGCTATATCACCGCCGATAGAACGGTTCGGCCTTCTCCTCTTTATGAGAGGCTTCTTATAAGGTTTTGGTGTATTATTCTTTCCCACGTCACGTACCTACTTTTTGTAAGAGATTCTGGATCGCTTTGTTGCAAAGTATCATGATGATGAAAAGCATCGTTGCGATTGCGGATGCATATCCCATTTCAAATCTTGAAAAACCGTAGTCGAACAGGTGTGTTACCACCGTTCTTGCTGCATAGTCCGTTGAAGGATATCCGCAGAGAGCCATTGTGACATCGCATACACCGAAAGCACTGGTGATGGACATTACCGCACCGAACATGAGCATGGGCTTCATATTGGGAAGGGTGATATACCAAAGTTCCTGCCAGCGGTTTTTGATGCCGTCCACGTAGCCTGCTTCAAACTGGCTTCTGTCGACGCCCTGAAGACCTGCAACGAATGAAAGGAAGCCTGTTCCCAGTGACATCCAAAGGATGACGATCATACATATCGGAAGCATGTACTGGGGATTTGTGAACCAAAGAATCGGAGTGTCTATGATGCCGAGGCTTATGAGCAATGCGTTAAAGTAACCGTAGTAATCGCCGCGGAAGAATACACCGAAGATGGTGAAAAGGTTTCCTGCGATGGAAGGCGCATAGAACACGATGACCGCTATTGTTCTGATCCATCTCGGAAGCTCGTTGATGAGCCATGCGAAAAGGAACGCCATGATGTAGCCCAGAGGTCCCGTGATGATCGCTATGAGGAATGTGTTCTTCACACCGATGAGGAATATGTCGTCCTCGAGGATCAGTTCAAGGTAATTTGTGATGCCGTTAAATTTTGCGGGTTCCAGGATGTTGTACGAGGTGAAACTCAGCACGATCGAGGAGATAACCGGCAAAATGTAGAAGATGGTGAACAAGATGGCGTAAGGTGCAAGGAAAAGATAGCAGAGCTTGTTCATCTTGATCTTTTTAACCGTGACCTCGGCATTATGTTTTCTAAGTATGAAATACTTTTTAAGATATCCGGTCATTGTAGTCCTTCCTGTTTCACTCACCGTATACCGGGAGTCCGAATTCCTTGCGTTTCTTGGTGAGCTCTTCGTCAATGGTTATTGCGTAGTCGAGGATCGTTTCTCTCGGATCTTCTTTCTGGTTTATAACTTTACGGCAGGCGTTGGTAATGTGTCTGTCCGTGTAGTAGCTTCCTGCAACTTCCCTAAGACCCACCGTCCACTCTCTCTGAGCAGAGAGCACATCAAGTGCGTGTGCGGACCATGAAAGCTTCGGGAATGCATATTTGTTAGCCGTTGCATATCTTGCGGATGAACCGAGGAGTGCTTCCATCTCACGTCCGAAACGGATCTGGCTTTCGGAGCCTACCCACCATTTCATGAATTCCCAGCCCATCTGCTTGATGGTCTCGTTCTTTGTTTTGATCATCATGCAGCAGACGCCTGTGGAATGCACGGAACGATCAAGTGTTTCGTTTCCGTTCACGTCTGTCTTCACCGTTGCGGGAAGAAGGGTGAAATCCCATAAGCCTCTGATCTCGGGAGCCGAAACCATGAGAGTGTTGTAGCTGCCGTAGTTTGTTACCGCAATGGGCATCTGACCCGAACGGAAACGTGATACGAAGTCGAAATCCTGAGGCATACCGTAGTCGGTATAGAACCTTGTGAAGAATTCGAAGGCGTTTACACCGTTCTCTTCGCTTATCTTTGTAACCATTCCTTCGTCATCGTAAAGGCTTCCGCCGTACTGATAAAGGATGCTGTAGAGTACCGATACATCGGGAGCCGTTGCGGCGAAGGGTCCGGGAATACCGAATTCCATGTTGTTACCCTGGATGGTGGGAAGCATCGCTATAACATCGTCCCAGGTCTCGGGAACGGAAAGTCCCAGTTCCTCGAGAATGTCTTCTCTGTAGAAGAGCACGTCGTAGATCTGTGTCTCCGGAAGTGCGTAGATACCGCCGTTAAACTCGAAGGAAGTATAAGCACTGGGATAGAACTCCGATAATACTTCATCGATGCCATCAAACTGGCGAAGGTCTTCGACTGCGTTACGAAGCGCGTAGTTTACGGGCTGGCCGGAAGCCACCGACAGGACCACATCCGGGCCCTGTCCGGCAACCACCGCGTTAAGGAGAGCATTTGGATCTACTATTTCCACATTTACTTTTACGCCTGTTTTGGGAGTGAAGGTATCGTCGATCATCATCTTAAGGATCGTACCCTGGTCACGACCTGTTGCGATCCAGACCTTTAATACCTCACCGTCGTTCTTGTCGTACTTATCGCCGACCGCATCGTAGTCAACGATGAATGTTGCGATGAACGACTTGATGCCGTGCGCCATCTTTCCGAAGATGTTTGCACTGTCTTTCGGGATCTTTGCTCCCGATGCGGAAACAACGATGTAGTCGATGTCAAGGCTTGTCTGTGACATGTCGAGGATCGCGGTTCCCAGTGATGTTATGTTATCCTTGAAGGATGTGAATTCGGATGTGATCTTGTAAGGCTTGTTAACGAACCTTTCAAGCTGTGAAGCGAGAGTCAGCGCCGTTGCGATCTTATCGGCCTTCTGACCTGTGTAAGCGACCGCTTCATCAATGGTCTTGTAAAGACGCTTGTACTCGATCTCCATGTCATCGATGATCTCGGGATAGTACTGATTGATGTTGTAATCTCTGTACTTGTCGGGGTTGGGGCCGGTATATACGAGAAGGGTCCTGTATATCCTGTTAAGTCTGTTTACGGAATCCTGGAGCTCTTCGAGGATCTCGCCCATTCCCGCAAGTGTTGCTTCAAGCCTTAATGTATGTGTTCCTTTTGTAAGGTAGAATTCGTAAGGAGTTCCTTCGTCATCGGAAAGAGTGATCATATCCCAGTCGTTGTTATATTCGAAGCCGATGTTCTTTGCCTCTTCGAAAGGGATCTCTCCGTCGATGGAAAGTATTCTGGAAGAAACCGCTCCTCTTGAGTAACTCTGTCTTCCTTTAATGGTGATATTGTAGTATCCGTCCTCGGGAACCGTCATATCCCACTGAATCCACATAGAAGAAGCATTCCATGAGTTACCGCCGATGTAGTTTAAGATCGTTTTTGTAACGCTGTAAGGGCTTGTGGTCGAGCTTGCCTTGTCATACTTTGCATAAAGGGAAGCTTCGGAACGTACTGTTGAATCTTCGCCCTCGATGATATTTACAAAATCGGAAGAAACATTGTTGGCTCTTCCCGAGACGCTCTGTCTGTACTCATCATACATGACCTTGTCTCTTATGCCTCTGATCTCGAGTCCGGAGATGGCCATGGGCTCGTTCTCTGCTTTAACGGTGATGGTCTGAACACCTTTTTCAAACCAGAACTTGTAAGGCTCTGTGATGTATCCCATGTCGTCCTTGAAATATCCGGACTGCCATGCATACACTTCAACCTGTGTGGGTCTTATCTCGTTACCCTGGTTGTCGATCCTCTTTTTTCCGCCGTCCTTCCAGATCCTTGAGAATGTGATGTTCTCGGCATCGCGGAAAGGAAGTTCTCCGTTGATGTAGATGGCTCGCTCTGCGGCAACGCCTCTGGAATCGGGAAGGAAATAATCAACAAATACGTTGTAATAACCGCTTTCGGGAATGTTTACGGAAAATGTAACGCTTGAACCGTCTTCGGTGTAAAGAACTGAAGATCTTCCTTCATAGTCGTTTAACACCTTGGCGTTTTCCATAGAATCGGGCTTTGTGATGTCGATATTGATATCGCCTTTGGGCTCCTTTGCGTTTGTGTGAAGAGCCAGATATGCGTAATAGGTGTCTTCGTCCTCCGAATTCTCTGCAGTTACCGCAAGATCTGTGCCTTCATATTTCTTTTCATAAGAGTCGATACGCTTACGGGAAAAGAGGCATATCATGACCACGAGAACCGCAACCGCCCCGGCTAAAATGATTAGTTTTTTGTAATGCTTCTTCATCCCGCAATTCGCTCCTTGGATTCGTATTTCTCAAATATTGCCAAATCT
>JAEEGL013430640.1_pt1 | contig 15383 bp, 12 predicted proteins | sample 9134231 | NCBI WGS metagenome assembly JAEEGL01 (sample SAMN16246548, study PRJNA631951) | gut metagenome | biome: gut microbiome; feature: rumen; material: fiber-attached | host: Bos | place: Iran: Karaj | collected 2018-10 | reverse complement strand
CCGTCTTGGCATGGCCTTTGCCGCACCCGACATCATCCGGCTCTTCAACAAGGTGAAATATCCCTACAATGTCAACACGCTCACGCAGGAGAAAGCCCGCGAAATGCTCTCCCGCCGCTTCGAGGTCGACCGTTGGGTCAAACAAATCCTCCAGGAGCGCGCCGGTCTCATGGTTGCCGTCAGCGAACTCCCTCTCTGCGAGCGCGTTTTCCCTACCGACGCCAACTTTTTCCTCGCCCGTTTCCGCGGTGCCGGCCAAGTGTACGAGTATCTCGTCAGCCAGGGCGTCATTGTCCGCAACCGCAGCCACGTCACCCTTTGTGGCGACTGTTTGCGCATAACTGTGGGCACGCAGCAGGAAAACAACCGCTTCCTGGCCGCACTGCGCCAGTACAAACCTTGAGTCGGAATTGAGAGTAGACAATAGAGAATTAGGCACGGCAATTATGCCATATAAATCACCAGTTATGAACCTGAAAAAAGCCCTCTTCATCGACCGCGACGGCACCCTGATTGCCGAACCCGCCGACGAGCAAATCGACAGCTTCGAGAAACTGCGCTTCGTCCCCGGCATGCTCACACAGTTGTCCCTCATCCGTCAGAAAACGGACTTTGAATTCGTCATGGTGTCAAACCAAGACGGGCTCGGAACGCCTTCGTTTCCCGAAAACACGTTTTGGCCCGTCCACAACTTCCTTCTCGACACCCTCAGGAGCGTCGGCGTGGAGTTTGACAACATCCTCATCGACACCACATTCCCCGAAGCCGGCGCCAACACCCGCAAGCCCGGCACCGGGATGCTCGGCAAATACACCACGGGCCGTTACGACCTCGCCAATTCTTACGTTATCGGCGACAGGGACACCGATGCGCGTCTCGCAGCCAACCTCGGTTGCCGCCACCTTCTTCTTTCGCCCGACATGGACTGGCACCGCATCGCCTCCGTCCTCATCGGGGGAGCGCGTCGCGCAGAAGTGCGCCGCCAGACCGCCGAAACCGACATCCGTGTCAGTCTCGACCTCGACGGTACCGGACAGGCCGACATCCACACCGGGCTCGGCTTCCTCGACCACATGCTCCAGCAGATTGCACGCCATGCCGGCATCGACGTCACCGTATCCGCCCGTGGCGATCTCCATGTTGACGAGCACCACACCGTAGAAGACACCGCCATAGTCCTCGGCACCGCCCTCCGCGAGGCCCTCGGCACCAAGCAGGGCTTGCAGCGCTACGGCTTCGTCCTCCCCATGGACGACAGTCTCGCACGTGTCGCCGTCGACCTTGGCGGCCGTCCCTGGCTTGTCTGGCGCGCCACCTTCCGTCGCGAACGTGTGGGCGACGTGCCCACGGAACTTTTCCCCCATTTCTTCCGCAGCCTCGCCGACGCCGCAGCCATCAACCTCAACATCAGCGCCACGGGCGACAACGAACACCATAAAATCGAGGCCATCTTCAAAGCCTTCGCCCGAGCCCTGCGTATGGCCCTCCGTCGCGACCCTGCCGACCTCACGCTCCCTTCCAGCAAAGGCCGTCTATGAGACTCCTTCCCCTCATGTTCCTCCTGGCCGCCCTCGTCTGCTGCGACCGTCCTCTCACCGACGACGACCTCCCCGGCGGAAGCGACACCGACAGTACCGAAATCGTCATCCCCGACGATGTTGCAGACACCGTGCCCCGCAGCGTTGTCCAGGCGCGCGCCCTCTGGCAGTCCGGCCACAGCAGCCCCGTCACCGTCGAAGCATACATTGTCGGCTGCGCCGCCGGCACCGCCATCTCCTCCGCCGTCTTTGCGCCCCCGTTTTCCACGTCAAGCAACCTCCTCCTGGCAGACGACAGTCTGGAAACTAATACCAGCTATTGTTTTGCTGTGTCTCTCAAATCAGGTTCAGAGATGCGTGACAGTCTGAGTCTTGTTGCTCATCCGTGGTTGTTGGGCTGTCGTTTGCGTGTGCATGGTGTGTTGGCCACGTATTTTGGCCAGGCTGGTATGCGCGATGTGGTATGGTGGCGTCTTTTGGGCCGTGGTGGCGGCGGTGACGACGGTGGTGGCACGGATGACGCCGGTGAGGGTGTGTTGCGTGTGGACACTGCGGGTGTGTATGTTTCGGGTGGCCGCGGTGTTAAAGGGTGTTGAGGTCTTGCGCGGTCGGTTGGAAAAGTGTAATTTTGCATGTGAAAGGAGAGATATCGGTTATGTATTATGTTGAGAAGGTGATTGAGGTGGCTATGGCCCACCGTCTGACGTTGGACTACGGGAGTCCGTGCACGGGGTTGCACGGGCACAACGCGTTGGTGACTGTGTGTTGCCGCTCGCGGGAGTTGGATGCGAACGGTATGGTTGTGGATTTTGCTGAGGTAAAGCGTATTGTGAAGGAGTCGCTTGACCACCGTTGTGCTAACGATGTGGTTCCGTTTAACCCTACGGCTGAGAATCTGGCGCGGTGGTTGTGCGGGCGTATCCCGAAGTGTTACAAGGTGAGTATCCGTGAGTCGGAGCACAATGTGGCTACTTACGAGGTGGACGAATGAGGTGTGTGAAGGAGATATTCGGTTCGCTTCAGGGCGAGGGGTTCTGGACGGGCCGTGCGTCGGTGTTTGTGAGGTTTTCCGGGTGTAACCTGCGTTGTAGGTTTTGCGATACGGATCATGGGGGCGGCACGCTGATGTCGGACGGGGAAATTGTGGCTGCGGTGTCGTCGTGGGCGGCTGACTGGGTTGTTTTGACGGGTGGCGAGCCTGCTTTGCAGGTGGACGGGTCGCTTGTGGATGCGCTTCACGCGGCTGGGAAGGGTGTGGCTATTGAGACGAACGGTACGGTGCCGCTGCCGGAGGGGATTGACTGGGTGACTTATTCTCCGAAGCAGGATTTCTGCGACGGGGCTGAGCCGTGTATCGGCCGTGCCGACGAGGTTAAGGTGGTGTGGACAGGACAGGAGGTGTCGCATCATCTGCTTTTTCCGGCGGGACATTATTTTCTGCAGCCTTGTGACTGGGGTGACGCGGTGCGTAACCGGGAGACGTTGGCGGCTTGTGTGGCTTATGTGGAGGCGCATCCGCAGTGGCGCTTGTCGCTTCAGATGCATAAGCTGATAGGTTTGAAATAGGTTATGGGATGTTTGTGATACGTATTTTTATGTGCCTTCTGCTGGTGCCGTTGTTTGGCATGGCGGGAGACGGGGTGGTGTTTGACGAGTGGTTTGAGGACCGTACGCTGCGTATGGACTTTGTGTTTTCGGGCGACTCGCTGTTGCAGACTCTGAGCTTGGACGAGGTGTCGAGCGAGCGGGGCTGGGCCGGGCGTAGGCGCCATCTGGACACGCTTTGCCTTGAGGGTTACGGCCAGATATACATGAATGATGCGCTGACGGGGCGCCTGCTGTATGCGCATTCCTTTTCCACGCTGTTCCAGGAGTGGCAACATACGGCGGAGGCGCGACACCGGGTGCGGGCTTTCGAGAGTAGTTTCCTGCTACCCATGCCTAAGCGCCCGGTGGAGGTAACTGTGGAGTTGCGCAACAGCCACCGCCGCGTGACGGGCCGCCTTGTGACGCCGGTAGACCCGCATGACATCCTGATACGCCGTCTTGACGCTGTGAAAGCGGCACCTCACCGCTATTTGCAGCGGTGCGGAGGGACGGATGAGTGTATTGACATTGCCATTGTGGCGGAAGGCTACACGAAGGGGCAACGTAAGCTGTTCCTGCGCGATGCCCGGCGTTTTGCAGATGCGTTGTTTGCGCACGAACCTTTTGCTTCGCTGCGCGGGAGGTTCAACATTGTGGCCGTTGCACCGGCTTCAGCCGACGCCGGGACCAGTGTGCCGCACGACGGGTTGTGGAAAGAAACGACTTTGGGCTCTCATTTTGACACGTTCTACAGTGAACGCTACCTTACGACGCTTCATCTGAAACGCTTGCAGGACGTGCTGACGGGCATACCCTATGAGCACGTCGTGGTGTTGGTCAACAGCGACGTTTATGGCGGTGGGGGAATTTATAATCTTTACATGCTTTCGTCGGCGCACCACAAGTATTCGCTGCCAGTCATGGTTCATGAGTTCGGCCACAGTTTTGCGGGGCTGGGCGACGAATATGCTTATGGTGACGACGAACCTTACTTTCACGAAGGTGTGGAACCGTGGGAACAGAACCTGACTACGCTGGCCGACTTCGGTTCCAAGTGGGCCGACATGGTGCCTCAGGGCGTGGCGGTGCCCACTCCGGCGCCCGAGGGTAAAGACAAGGACACGGAGAGCGTAGGTGTGTACGAGGGCGGGGGATATCTCTCGAAGGGAGTCTATCGCCCTGCGCCCGATTGCCGTATGAAGGTGAACGATGTGCCGCAGTTCTGCCCCGTGTGTCGACGTGCCATCGAGCGTGTCGTGCGTTTCTACACCGAGTAAGCGTCAGATGTTTGCCACACGCATGATGTCGGCAAACACACCGGCTGCGGTGACTTCGGCACCGGCTCCGTAGCCTTGTATAATCATGGGATAACGGCGGTAGCGCTCTGTGGTGAGCACCACGACGTTGTTGGAGTCTTCCAACTTGTAGAAGGGGTGGTTTTCATCGACTTCAACGAGTGACACCGTGGCTTTTCCTTCGGCCCATCGGGCTACGAAGCGCAGTTTGCGGCGTTCTTGCTCCATGCGTAGCCGGCGTTGCTCAAACTCAACGTCGAGTTCCTTCACGCTTTCCATGAAATCGGCGGTGCTGCCTTCGAAATATTTTTCGGGAATGAAGGGTTCGATGCGCACATCTTCCTGGTTGATGCGTTCACCGGCCTCTCTGACGAGGATGACGAGCTTTCTGAGCACGTCTTTGCCGCAGAGGTCGATGCGCGGGTCGGGCTCGCTGATTTTAGCCTCCTTTGCGAGGCGGATGACGGTGCTCAAGGGTTTTTCTGCCGAAAGGTTGTTGAAGATGAAGTTGAGCGTGCCGCTGAGCACAGCCTGTATTTCGATGATGCGGTCGCCACTGGCACGCAGGTCGTCAATGGTTTTGATGATTGGAAGGCCCGCGCCGACGTTTGTCTCGTACAAGAACTTGACACCGTGGCTTAAAGCGGTGCTTTTGAGGGTTGCGTATGTGTCGAAAGGCGCTGAAGCGGCGATTTTGTTGGCGGTGACCACCGATATGTTGTGCTCGAGCAGCGTCTGATAGGTTGAAGCGATTTCGTCACTGGCTGTGCAATCCACGAAGACGGAGTTATAAAGATTCATGTCAACGATGGTGCGCAGCAAGTCCGACTTGTTGCACGCCGAAGCCGTTTTTAGCATTTCGTAAGCCTGGTCCATGGGCAATCCGTCTGCGTTGAACAGGGCGCGTTTGCTGTTTGCCAGTCCCACCAGATTGAGTTTGAGCCTTCGTGTCTCCATCAGTTCCTGCCGTTGCTCCTGTAATTGTGCGAGCAGGCTTGAGCCTACGCCGCCCACACCGCAGAGGAAGAGGTTTACAACCTGATACTCGCTGAGGAAGAAGCTGTCGTGAATGACGTTGCTGGCTTTGCGCAGGTGTTCCTTCTGTATGATGGCAGATATGTTCGTTTCCGAAGCGCCTTGGGCCACTGAAAGCACACTGATGCCGTTCCTGCCGAGCACGCTGAACAACTTGCCGGCGATGCCCTGCGTGTTCTTCATTTGTTCACCGACGATGGCGATGGTTGAAAGCCCGTCGATGCGCTGCATGGGGTTCATGGCGCCGGTGGCAATCTCTTTGGCAAATTCCTGGTCAAGCACGCGGCACGCTGTCTCGGCGTCGCGGGGCGTCAAACAGATGGTTGTGCTCGTTTCTGACGAAGTTTGTGCCACCATGAACACACTCAGGCCGTGCGCAGCCAAAGTAGAGAAGATACGACGGTTGACACCGATGACACCGACCATGGACATACCGGAGACGTTAACCAACGATGTCTCTCTGATAGCCGACAGTCCGCGTACAGATTGCCTGCCTGCGGGCGCGTCACTCGTAATTAGGCTGCCGGCAAATTCGGGATGGAACGTGTTACGTACGTATATGGGGATGTTTTTCCTGCGCACCGGATAGATGGTAGGCGGGTAAACGACCTTCGCACCGAAGTTGCACAATTCCATGGCCTCGTTGTACGACAGCGTGTCAATGGGGTAGGCGTTTGGCACGATTCTGGGGTCTGCTGTCATGAACCCGTCGACGTCGGTCCATATTTCCAGTGCTTCCGCATCAAGTGCAGCCGCCACTATGGCCGCTGTATAGTCGGAACCACCCCGACCCAGCGTCGTCGTTATGCCGGATGTGGCGTCCGATGCTATAAATCCGGGGATGACAGCTACGCTTTGCAAGCTGTCAAAACGCTCTTTGACCAGACGGTTGGTGAGTGTGTAGTCGACCATAACCTTTTCCTCGCGCCTTTCAGTTTTGATGAAATCACGCGAGTCGTATCTCACGGCGCCTTTGACCATTGCCTCGACGCAGAGAGAGGAGCAGCGTTCGCCGTAACTGAGGATGGCGTCGCTCGTGCGCGGTGTCACGTCGCGGATGAGGCATACGCCGTGCAGCAGGTCGGCCATTTCGTCGAACAGACCTTGCAGACGCTGTTTCAACTCCGCCTGACGCGCTCCGTCATCCACGACGGCGTCGATGAGATTGTGGTGCGCAGCCACGATGTCCCGTACAACATCCTTGTATTCCGTTTTTCCCGCGCTTGCCAGCCGTGTGGCTTCTATCAGCTTGTCTGTAACTGCTTTGAGTGCGGATACGACCACGATGACGGGGCTTTTCTCCGCCTCTACAATCTTCTTGATGTTTTGTATACCGAGAATGGAGCCGACCGAAGTCCCTCCGAATTTTAATACCTTCATGAATTTTTGATTGGAATTTAATGTGTACGTCAGTACACGGTTGAAAAGTCTAAGAATAATCTGTGGAAATCACTCCGTAACATACCTGTGCCGCCCCTCAGGGCATCAGGCCCTGACGACGTGCATCGCATGGCGAATAATTGTAGTGACAAGTACGTCTTCTTTCCATATAAATACTTTTCAAAGGGCAAAAGTACAAAGTTTTTCCCATTTGGCTCTGAAATTGCCCCGTTTTTCTTGTTTCAGTCCCCGCAAAAGTACATTTTTCATGCTTTTCCCCGGCCGTTTCCCCATAATGTCGCTTTTGAGAGACAATGTGCCGCAAACTGTGCGTAACATAAAGCGCCGTAACCCGTACATGGGAAAAAATATAAGGCACTTGGCAGACGCCAAATGCCTTATTCCTAATTTCATTTCCTCTCTGCGGTGCGCCTGACAGGACTCGAACCTGCACGTCATAGACACCAGATCCTAAGTCTGGCGCGTCTACCAATTCCGCCACAAGCGCGTGAAATCGGATGCAAAGTTAGTGATTTTGCAGGACAAACATGGGAATGCGCAGGAAAAAGTGCGTTTTTCCGCAACGGCAGATTTATTGGCGCAGGTAGGCGCGTGCGGTTTCTATGATGTTGTCGCGTCCCACGATGAGGTCTTCGGCGGTCATGTTGACGGCGATGTCGGGTTCTATGCCTTCTTCCGCCGATTGTTTGTTGGAGTCGTACATAGGGCAAGCCGAGAAGCGCAGCGACCAGCCGTTTGGAAGTTCGGCGTGAAAGGGCATGCCGGCGCCGCCACCGCTTTTGGCTCCCATGAGGATGACTTTGGGACATGCCCTGGCGTACATGGCGAAGGCGTTGGCGGCACTAAAGGTGCTGCGGTTCGTAAGTACGACGGCGCGTTTCTGCCATCGCATGCCCTCGGCGGGTTTCAGTTTGACGGGTTTCAATGACGAGATGGCGTTGTGGGCAGGTCCGGTCTTGTGAGCCATATATCCGGCGGTAATTTCCTGATTTGTGAAGCAGCCGGCGAGACTTTGTGCCGATGACAGCAGACCTCCGTCGTTGTTACGTACGTCAATGATGAGCCCGTCACAAATGGCGAGTTTCGTAAATATGGCATTGAGATTGCCACTGCCGATATTCTGGTCGAATGAGCCGCAGTAGATGTAGCCTATGTTGTCTTCGAGGATGCGATACTTCATTCCGGCAGAGAGCATGTAGCTTGTGCCGAGATATTTGCGCAAGAGGCTGTCGCTGAAGTTTGAGGGATATTGTTCAAACCAGTCCCAATAGCGTGCCACGTTGAATGAAGACGTGAGGTTGACGTGTCCGTCGCGGAGTTCGCGAATCATACGGGCGCACACCTCAAAGAGTTGCTCGCCTGTCATGCTTGGTGTGAAAAATTGGCGGTACTTTTCGTGGACTGTGTTCCAGTCGAGACCGTACGTGTCGGCTTTTTCCTGAAAGAAGCAGTAGTGCTCGTCGAGCAGGTGCCACAAGGCTTCGAAGTTGCCCGACGGCGTGTTGTCGAAGTCGTCTTCAGTGACGCACCGGCTGAAGATGGCTGCTGTGAGGCAGGCGATGAGTATGGGGAGGAGGTTTGTGGCGCGTTTCATCATGGTTGTTTGCGGTTAGGTTTTATGAGTTGGAATTGCTTAACATAGCCCAGCATGAAGGCATGTGACCAATCGTGGCTCTTAAGATGGTTGACGTGGCTCTGACGTATGTTGCAAAGGTAGCCAAGCCGGATTGTGTGGTTACCGAGCGGCATGTCGAGGGAGAGCATCTGGGAGATGTTGAAAGCTTGGAACAAGTGGGTGGCGCAGATGTTGTGGTCGTAGTTTCCCAAAGAGAATATCTCGTAGTACGACTGCGTGTAATTGGGCGAGAACATTGCTCCGACGAGGGGCAGGTCGGCTTGGTAGCGCGCTGTGAACGACTTGCCGAGGCATTGGAAACGGTATGACGCGGCGGCAGACAAGCCTGCGTCGACGGCTATGCGTGCTTGGGCGGGGTTGTTGCCGTTCCGTGTGTTGTATGCAAAACCCAGGTGTGTGCCTATGGCAGGTCCGGCCTGCAGTGTCAGGCTCTCGCTCGGTTGCCACTGGTATCGCCAGGCGAAAGTCCAGTCTACCATCCCTGAAATGGTCTTTGCATCGTCGGTAGGTGACTTACAATAAGCGATATGTCCCTGAAGAGTGTTCTGATATGCCACACGGTCGTTCATGAGATGGGTCAGGCGGGCGTGTTCGCGCAAGATGCGGACTTCTGTGCCCGTGTATTCGAGCGGTGAGAGGTATGTGTCGAGCAGGTTGTGGTATCCGACACCGAACAAGGTGGCGTGACTGCGCAGCAGGGTGGGGTCGCCGGCCTCTTGGGCGCGTGTGCCGACGGGGATGAGGGCTATGGCCAGGCAGACAACCGACACCGTGCGGACAACACGCATGATACGGAATTCCGAGTGTGGGATAGTTTTTCCTATGTGCATGATGCGCTGTCCGGTGTTTGAGATGGTTTTCGCCGTGTCAGAACAAGCGTCCCTGACCTATGATTTCATCCTTGATTTCATCGTCGGACTTGTTCACATCTGCGTCGATGTCTTCCTCGTCGGGGGTATTGTCGGCCTCGCCTTCAGTTTGTGGGGCTTCCGGTTCGGGATGGCGCAGCGGAAGCAGTTCCTCAATGCTCTCAACGGCGTACGTGGTGAGGCGCTTGCCCTTTGCCTTGAAACTTTTGACGCCTACAAACTGCTCCACGTCAATTTCTTCCGTCCCTCTGAAGGCGTCATCGCCGCCGTAAGTGAGGAGCAGGCGCGGGTAGGTCTCTTGTGTGAGGAGCAAAAGGCGGCTTTCGGCGTTTTCTCCCAAAATGGAGTGGGGCTTATTCGTATCTGGCAGGGTAAAACGTTTGAGATAGGGATACCCATTGTTGTCAGCGTCGTTCAGAACAGCGCTCCAAACGGTCGCGGCATGGTACTTGCCGATGTACTTGATGTTTGTTTCGTAGTGGTTGTTGGGCTCGACGTCGGTCATATAGTAGTTGCCGTCGCTTAGGATGACTACGATGCGGTCGTCAGCCGAGAATTCACCGAGGTATTCTCCATGTTCGTCGAAATTAAGTCGCTGGGTGTCGGTGTCAAACCAGACTTTGCGCCCTCCAAGTGTCGATGCGCCGTGGCTTTTCAGCAAGATGCGGTGAACGGGGTTCTTCGTGACAAGGTTTCCCTGGCTCTGACGTCCTTTAATCTTTAAGTCGGCGAAGTCTATGTCGAAGGTAATCTTCTTCAACTTCGGCTGCGGTTTGAGCATTACCTTCACAACCTCGGCTTCACCGTTTGCATTTGCCGTGAAGTACACGATGCGGCTTCCCGGAGTGCCCATGGTCACGTCGTACTCGTGGTCGCGCGTGATGCTTGTCACGTTAAAACGTTTCTGGAAGTAACTTCCTTTGCGCCCGTCGTGATATATGAGATTGTATATCGTACGTTTGTCGTTCTTTTTGAAGACTGCGACGTAAATAACCTCGGCTTTGCGCCCCTCACGTTTGGACTTTTCGGTCTCACCTATGAACAATTTCTCCTGAATGCGGGTTACCTTGTACGTACCGTCGCGATAGAACAGGATAATGTCGTCAAGGTCGGAACAAGGTCCGATGAGCTCGTCTTTTTTTAGGGCAGTGCCGATGAAACCTTCGTTACGGTTGATGTAAAGTTTCTGATTGGCTTCGGCAACTTTGGCTGCCTCGATGGTATCAAAGGATGCAATTTCCGTACGTCGGGGATGCTGTGCGCCATATTTTGTCTTGAGCAAGGTAAACCAGTTGCATGTCACTTCTGTCATGTTCTTAAGGTCCTTCTCAATCCGACTCATTTCCTCGCGCAGCCGCATCATGGCTTCCTCAGCTTTGTCTTTGTTGAACTTGGCTATGCGTTGCATTTTGATATCAAGGAGTCGCAGGATGTCATCTTTGGTTACCTCGCGCACCATCTGGGGATAGTATGGCGTGAGACGCTCGTCGATGTGCTCGCATAGGGCGTCGGTCGACGTAGCATTCTCAAAGCCTTTGTCTTTATAGATACGCTCGTTGATGAATATGCTTTCGAGGCTCGCAAAGTGGAGTTGCTCCAACAGTTCTGCGTGTTTAATCTCCAGTTCTTTTTGCAAGAGCGCCTTAGTCGTGTCTACGGAATGACGCAAGACGTCACTGACGGTCATGAAAACCGGCTTGTTGTTGTCTATCACGCAGCAGTTGGGCGATACGCTCACTTCACAATCTGTGAAAGCGTACAAAGCGTCGATTGTTTTGTCACTACTGGTGCCCGGAGCCAAATGTACGACAATCTCAGCCTGAGATGCGGTGTTGTCATCTACCTTTCGCGCGGCTATTTTTCCCTTTTCGATGGCTTTGATGATGGAGTCAATCAGTGTAGGGCTTGTTTTGCCGTAGGGCATGTCGGATATGACGAGCGTTTTGTTGTCGAGTTTTGTGATTTTTGTACGTATACGGAGCGAGCCGCCTCGGGCACCGTCGTTGTATTTTGAAACATCGATGCGTCCACCTGTGAGAAAGTCCGGATAGAGTTGGAACTGTTCGCCGTGAAGATAGGCAATGGCGGCGTCACACAGTTCTCCGAGATTGTGGGGTAGGATTTTTGCACTCAAACCTACGGCTATGCCTTCGGCACCTTGCGCCAAAAGCAGCGGAAACTTGACCGGCAGGGTCACTGGTTCCTGATTCCGCCCGTCGTATGAGAGTTTCCATTCCGTGGTTTTGGCATTGAACATCACGTCCAGCGCAAATTTCGACAGACGTGCCTCGATGTATCGCGGGGCTGCGGCTGCGTCGCCGGTAAGTATGTTTCCCCAGTTTCCTTGACAGTCTACGAGCAAGTCTTTCTGCCCTATTTGCACCAGTGCGCCGTATATGGAAGCGTCGCCATGGGGATGAAATTGCATCGTGTGGCCCACAATGTTCGCCACCTTGTTATATCGTCCGTCGTCCATGCGTTTCATGGAGTAGAGTATGCGACGTTGCACCGGTTTCAGCCCGTCTGCCAGATGCGGTACTGCGCGGTCGAGGATGACATAGCTGGCATAGTCAAGAAACCAATTCTGATACATGCCCGGAAGTCGGTGCGGGCGCGCGCTGTCACCGCCTGTGGTGCCGCCTTGAGGCTGATAGGAGGAATGTTCCTCGGGAATGATATTCTGTTCGTCCATGTTGGAAGAGCGTTTATTGGATATGATTAGACGTACAAAGTTACGAATAAAATTTTAAAGCCACATGCGAAATCCCATGTCAGACTCGTTTTTTTCTATCTCATACTTGTTTTTTATTTTTTACCACATGGACTGGCGCTGTTCTGAGGTTTTATTTGTATTTTTGCATGTTGTACGAAATTAAATTAATGTGACTATGGCTCAACAGGAAGATGTGTTCAAAAAAATAGTGTCACACTCGAAGGAGTATGGCTTTGTGTTCCCCTCAAGTGAAATCTACGACGGCCTGGGAGCCGTTTACGACTACGGACAATTGGGTGTGGAGCTTAAAAATAACATTAAGCAATACTGGTGGCAGTCTATGGTGCTGCTCAACGACAACATAGTGGGTCTGGACTCGGCTGTATTCATGCATCCAACGGTTTGGAAAGCGAGCGGACACGTGGATGCGTTCAACGATCCGCTTATTGACAACCGCGACTCGAAGAAACGTTACCGCGCCGACGTACTTATCGAAGACCAAATCCAAAAATACGAGGACAAAGCTCAGAAAGAAGTTGACAAAGCCCGCAAACGCTTCGGCGAAAGCTTCGATGAGGCGCTCTTCCGTCAGACAAACCCGCGCGTACTTCAGCACATGGAGAAACGAAATGCCTTGGAGCAGCGCTACAAGTCGGCCATGGAGGCGAATGATCTCGCAGAAATCAAGCAGATTATCGTAGATGAGGAAATCGTATGTCCCATCAGCGGCACGCGCAATTGGACAGACGTGCGCCAATTTAACTTGATGTTCAAAACAGAAATGGGTTCGACAGCCGAAGGTGCGATGACGGTATACCTTCGTCCCGAGACAGCCCAGGGCATCTTTGTGAACTATCTGAATGTGCAGAAGACGGGTCGCATGAAAGTGCCCTTTGGCATCGCGCAGATAGGCAAGGCGTTCCGCAACGAGATAGTTGCGCGACAGTTTATCTTTCGTATGCGCGAGTTTGAGCAGATGGAGATGCAGTATTTCGTGAAACCGGGCACCGAACTCGAATGGTTTGGCCGCTGGAAGGAACAACGGATGAAGTGGCACCAAGCTCTGGGCTTCGGTGATGAGAATTATCGCTTCCATGACCACGAAAAACTGGCGCACTATGCCAATGCGGCAACCGATATCGAATTCCGCATGCCCTTTGGCTTTAAAGAAGTGGAGGGAATCCATTCCCGCACCGACTTTGACCTACATCAGCACGAGCAATACAGTGGTAAGAGCATCAAATACTTTGATCCGGAAACGAACGAGAGTTATACGCCTTACGTCATTGAGACATCCATCGGCGTAGACCGCATGTTCCTTTCGGTAATGTGCCACTCGTATGAAGAACAAACGCTTGAAGGCGGCGACACGCGCGTTGTGCTGCATCTTCCGGCGCAGTTGGCTCCCGTCAAGTTGGCCGTACTGCCGTTGGTAAAGAAGGATGGACTGCCCGAAAAGGCACGTGAGATTGTCGATAATCTGAAATTTCACTTCAACACCAAATATGACGAGAAGGATTCCATAGGTAAGCGTTACCGTCGTCAGGATGCCGTGGGCACTCCCTATTGTGTGACGGTCGATCACGATACTTTGCAGGACAATCAAGTGACGTTGCGCGACCGTGATACGATGGAGCAGCGTCGTGTGCCCATTACGGAATTGCGGGGTTTGCTCGAGGAGCGTGTAAGTATCACATCGTTGCTGAAGAATTTGGTATAAACGGAATAGAAGTCAACCTACAGAATAAAATGAAGCGTTACGTATTTATAAGTGTTGTCATAGCGTGGGCGTTGCTGTGTTTCGTAGCTTGCAGCGACGATGACGGCGGGAGCAATGAGTATCATGACTGGCAGCAGCGCAATGAAGCGTTCTTTGCATCGAAGGTTGCGGTGGCGAATGAGGCAATCCGCTCGGCGCAGCGTGAGCATGGCGAGGCATGGAAAGAATATTGCCAGTGGCAAACGTTTGTATCGTACCGCCATGATGCGAGTTTGCCGCCGAAACAGGGTGATAGTATAGTGGTCGAGGTACTTGAGAGAGGTAAAGACGGTCCTTCGCCGTTCATCAACGACTCTGTGCGTGTGTATTTCAGAGGTCGTCTCATACCAACTGAGAGTTATCCCGAAGGAATGGTGTTTTCCTATAGCGGACAATCGTCTAAATATGAGGATATCTTCAATACGGCCACGGCCGTACCGACGACACGGCGTGCTTTCTCGTTCGTGACAGGCCTTTCGACGGCTTTGCTGCACATGCACCTTGGTGACCGTTGGCGCATCTACGTGCCGGCTGACTTGGGGTACAGTGTGGTTGACCACGGAAGCATTCCGGCCTACAGCACCCTCATCTTCGAGGTTCAGTTGTTGGCTTTCTTCCGCAGTGGAGCCTCCGTGACTCCTTGGAATTAGGTTGTATTCATGTATCAAATCAATGTAAACGGACGTCTGCTTGACCTGTCCTCACCTAAAGTGATGGGGATAGTGAACGTGACGCCCGATTCTTTTTTTAGCCCAAGCCGTGCAATGGCGGAAGCCGATTTGCGGCGCCGTGTGAGCGGGATGATTGCCGATGGAGCCGCCATACTCGATATCGGTGCCTATTCCACACGTCCCGGGGCTGATGTTGTCAGTACTGAAGAGGAGATGGCCCGCCTGCGGTGGGCGTTGCAGATTATCAACTCCGAGACGCCTGATGCCATCCTCTCCATAGACACATTTCGCAGCGAGGTGGCGCAGATGTGTGTTGAGGAATACGGCGCGGCAATCATCAACGACATTTCGGCAGGCGACTTGGACAGCCGGATGTTCGATACCGTGGCCCGCTTGTGTGTACCTTATATAATAATGCACATGAAAGGTACGCCTGCCACAATGCAAGCCTCGCCTGAGTACGACGACGTGGTGCGCGAAGTCATGCTCTATCTTGCCAAAAAGGTTTTCCTGTTGCGCGACAAGGGTATCGCTGACATCATCATTGACCCAGGCTTCGGTTTCGGCAAGACGCTTGACCACAACTACCAGTTGTTGGCCCATCTGTCCGAACTGCGCGAGTTACAATGTCCCTTGCTCGTCGGCGTGTCGCGCAAAAGTATGGTTTATAGGCTTCTTGACAGCACTCCAGAGGATGCGCTCAACGGCACGACGGTTGTGAACACCATTGCGTTGCTCCAAGGGGCAAATATATTGAGGGTACACGATGTGCATGTCGCAGTTGAGGCCGTGCATATTTGTGATAAGATGAATTATAACCGATAAAAAAACGACCATAATGATTTCTTTTGGCATCAAAGACGTAATCGACATCCTTCT
>JAEEGL012119832.1_pt1 | contig 15383 bp, 10 predicted proteins | sample 9134231 | NCBI WGS metagenome assembly JAEEGL01 (sample SAMN16246548, study PRJNA631951) | gut metagenome | biome: gut microbiome; feature: rumen; material: fiber-attached | host: Bos | place: Iran: Karaj | collected 2018-10 | reverse complement strand
GGAGTTCAGAATGCATACCTTCCTATGTTCATCCCTGAGTCACTTCTTCAGAAGGAGAAGGACCACGTAGAAGGCTTTGCACCAGAGGTTGCATGGGTAACACATGGCGGACTTGAGCCACTTACAGAGAGATACTGTGTGCGTCCTACATCAGAGACTCTTTTCTGCGATTACTATAAGGGAGAGATCCACTCCTACAAGGATCTTCCACAGGTTCTTAACCAGTGGTGCAGCGTAGTTCGCTGGGAAAAAGAGACAAGACCTTTCCTTAGGAGCCGTGAGTTCCTTTGGCAGGAAGGTCATACAGCCCACGCTACACTTGAGGAAGCAGAAGAGCGTACACAGCAGATGCTGAATGTATATGCTGACTTCCTTGAGAACGATATGGCAATCCCTGTTATCAAGGGACAGAAGACAGAGAAGGAGAAGTTCGCAGGTGCTGAGGCCACTTACACTGTAGAAGCACTTATGCATGACGGACGTGCCCTGCAGAGCGCAACCAGCCACAACTTCGGAGATGGCTTTGCGAAGGCATTCGGTATCCAGTACGCAGGAAAAGACAACAAGCTTCACTATGTAAATCAGACATCATGGGGACTTACAACACGTACTATCGGAGCTATGATCATGGTACATGGCGACAACTCAGGACTTGTAGTACCTCCTAAGATTGCTCCAATCCAGGTTGTTGTTATTCCTATCCAGCAGAAGAAGGAAGGCGTTCTCGACGCTGCAAATAAGATTGCTGAGAGCCTTTCAGCATTCAGAGTAAAGGTTGATGATACCGACAGAACTCCGGGCTTTAAGTTTGCTGAGCAGGAGATGAGAGGTATTCCTGTAAGAGTTGAGATCGGACCTAAGGATCTTGAGGCAGGAAAGTGCGTACTTTGTCGCCGTGATACAAGAGAAAAGATTGAATGTGCTATAGATGAGGTTCCTGTAAAGATGGGAGAGCTTCTTGATCAGATCCAGAAGGATATGTTTGATAGAGCCAAGAAGCACCTTGCTGCACATACTTTCGAGGCCCACAACAAGGAAGAGTTTGCAGAGGCCTTCAAGGAGACAAAGGGCTTTGTTAAGGCTATGTGGTGCGGATGCCGCGAGTGCGAGGACAAAATAAAAGAGGAATACAACGTTACAAGCCGTTGCATTCCTTTCGAGCAGGATAAGCTTTCCGATACATGTGTTGTATGTGGAAAACCGGCAACCAAGATGGTTTACTGGGGCAGAGCATATTGATCTGTCATCAGACCAAGGGCCTGACCGGGGAAATGAAATTACCGCTTCATCATGTAACTGTAGAAATGGCGTTTATACTCGTACATTCTGGCATCAGCCTTCATAAGGACAGTATGAGTGTCTTTTTCCTCGGTTTCTGATCTGAAGCAATAACCATAAGAGACGCTGTGATTTATTTCAGAGTCTTCTTCATCAAGTTTTTTTAGGCGACTATCAAGCTCAGTCAACAGACTGTCCAGGGTAGTCGCTTCTATTTTTTTGAAAATAACGATAAACTCATCGCCTCCGATTCTAAAACATGAGCCCTCGGAGCTAAAGATATCGAGAAGGCACTTCGAGAAGGACTTTAGCAGTCTGTCTCCTGCCGGGTGGCCTGAATTGTCGTTAACCTCTTTAAGGCCGTTAAGGTCCAGACTTAAGATGCAGAAGTCATCGTCGGTGTCATCTATCTCATCCATTTTAGCATCAAAGCTTGCTCTGTTCGGGACGCCGGTAAGGTTGTCTATATAGGCAACCTTTGAGAGAGAAAGATACTCTTTTCTCTGGGCAAAGGACCTTGTCATGAAGATAAAGTGATTAAGAAGCTGTGTGGTCACAAAGAAAAGAGAGCCTGATGGAATAAGCAGGTAAAGAATCGGGCTTTGTCTGTAATCAATAATCGATTTTGAGGTAGCAACAATGGCATAGAATATCAGTGACAGCGTAAGCACAGTGATTCCTATCATCAGGATAAAAGTAGAAGAAACCCTGGTTCTTATCTTAAAGTCGTTATAGCAGTATATGGCCAGAATGATAAGTCCAATGAAAGCCATGAAGAAATAAGGCATCTGGAACTGGTTGGCGTGAACTATGTTAAGGTGGTGTAACGCTGCAAAAATGGTTCCGAAGATCACGCTGCATATTCCCAAAAAGTGGATAACAGAGTTATTTGAACGTTTGTGAAGGCTTGCGATCAAAAAGTACAACAGAGGTAAAAAGCTGTACATGGACAAATACTCTATTGTCGTTGCGATGACCGGACTGAGGACCAGATCAAAGCAGTTAAAAGAAGTGATCATCCAGGCTCCAAGACAAATAGACAAAAGTGATGTCAGAACCTGAGGAGCCACACCATCTGTTCTTAGGTAGAAGGCCAGGGAGATGATGAGGAAAACTATGCCAAAAATGATAAGAAAGGTTCCTGTAAAGCTTGGGTACAGGACACTATGAACGATATATCTGTAGAGGTCATCATAATTACCTATAATTGGAGGCATGATATCAACCTGGGCGTTGTTCTCGCAGATAAAAAGTTTTATGGACAACTTGGCACCATCTATATTCCGAGGAAGTTCAACCGCATTATAAGAAACTCCCACAAATTTATTCTGGAAGCTTTCGTTAGTGTCTTTTTCCGATATAAGAGTACCGTCAATGTATACCTGGTAACCACAGAACTGTGTCTTGAATACCATGTATGGGAAAGGAGCACCTACATATCTTACGGGGCGATCAAGGTTAAGAGTAATTGTATCCCCTTTTGAAAAGGTGGCGCCCAGTTGCTTACTCATGTGTTCGAGGTATGTGTTTACGAACTGTTCATTGTGGTAGATGACAGTCCACCCCTTTTCGAGCTCAAGAATAGGGTATTCCGGGGTGAATTTAAAAAGGGTCTGTAACACGCCGGTTACGAATATAAGAATCAGTAAGGAAAGTCCAAGGAAGTATGCAATTCTACGCATTGGCAATTACCTCCCCTTCTTCGGTCTGATGCTGTTCGCGTTTCATCTCATACATACGGTTATCTGCCAGCATGTAGACCTCTTTTGCTGAGCCGTTTGGAACTTCGTGGCTATAGGCATAGCCATAGGCAGCGGAATACTTGTAATTCTGCTCCTTGTTGTTCCATTCTCCGATCATTGAATAGAATTCGTGGATTCGCTTTGTAACATTGAAGGCTCTTTCATCCATAAGAATTACGATAAATTCATCACCGCCCATTCGACCTATAATGTTCGCATCCCAAAAGCAGTCTGTAAGAATTGTGGCAAATCCGGTCAATAGCCTGTCTCCCTCGTGGTGGCCCAGGGTGTCGTTTATCTTTTTCAGATAGTTCAGATCCAGACTGACAATGGCATATGTGCCGTGTTCCTCAGATAGAATGCTTAGCATCTGCTCGCACCGAGCTCTGTTGGAAAGGCCGGTAAGGGTATCAGTGTATGCAAGACTCATGATACGGCTCTGCATTGATGCCATACTTGAGCTGTGAATCGTGTAAAAGAAGTAGCTGAGAAGAAGGCAGGTGACAAATACGAGGGCTCCAAAGGTAAAGCCGAGAAGTGAGGAATGCTGCTGTCCTCTGCCGGCAGTGTACTTTTGCAGATTGTATCTGATGATATCTAATATGGAAAGACTCATAAATATGATAAGACCTGTAACAAAAAGATTGTCTGAAGAATAGGCGTGGGAGGACTGGTCTTTTCTGTTGATCAGATAGCTTCTGGATATAATGATAATCGTCCAGATTCCTTCAACTGCGCAGGCAATATGCAGGATGAATGTGAAATTGGAAATCTTTACGAGGTGGGTAAAGAATAGAAACAGACCAATTATTAAAAGAGTCATATTTACATAGAACATGGCATGGAAAATCTTTCTCTCTTTTCCCGTATAAGTGGACATAAGATATCCGACTATAGTTGTGGGAATGTTGTAAAGAGAAATATATTCCAGGATCATATTTAAATAAGGATTGTTGACCAGTATGTCGAAAACTCCGTTAAATGCCATGATGTATATGGCCAGCATTATAGAGATCAGTCCGCTGAAAAAGAGTCGGAGGTCGTTACTGTGATATATGAAAAGATATGGAGACAAAATGATCAAAACGACTCCCAGGGTAAAAAGGAAGAGTCCAATCAGTATGGCTACCCAGACTTCGCCGATTACATTTGTCAGGATATCATTTCTTTTTCCAAGATAAACAGAATGTAAACTGGTAAAAGAAGGATTTCTTGAGCCTGTGAAAACAATGGTCAGAGTTTTGCCGACGTATTCATTTCCCAGAGCAACATAGTGTCGCTTGTCGGGTACCGTTTTTTGCTGGTCAATGAACGACTTGCCATAGGTATATATGTGCTCGTCATCAAGATAAACATTGACAGTTGAAAGGGTGGAAGCGAAAAAAAGACATGGATTAGTAATCCCGATATCTTCAAGTGTTCTGGATATCCGGATGGAATCATCCTCATTAACTATTCCGACATCAGCAGTCGACAATGTCACATTTTCAAAAGTCTGTCCCTCACGATCCATGGTCCATCCATCATCCATAGAATGGATGGTTGAGTTGTTTATTCGCACCTCGCTGGCTGTTCCGCGTATTACATAGATGATTGTTATTACGAGAGCCAGGACAGTGATAAAAATTATTATTTTGGACAGTTTCCGAAATTTCATATTTAAGTCCTCATAATTCCATACATTAAGTATACTTCCAGTAGACGAAAATGGACAGTTAAAATATTGTAAACAGCATTTCTTTAGGCTATTATGAAGGTATGAAGATTAAACTACCGGAAAATGCGAAAAAAATCCTGGATACTATGCATGAGGCCGGATTCGAGGCCTATGTTGTAGGCGGTTGTGTCAGAGATGCCATTCTTGGAAGAGAGCCCGGGGATTGGGATATAACAACAAATGCGGTTCCCGAAGATATAAAGAGACTCTTTAAAAGAACTATTGATACCGGCATCGAACATGGCACTGTTACTGTCATGTTCGGAAAAGAGGGCTATGAAGTAACAACCTACAGGATTGATGGCAAGTACGAGGATTCAAGACATCCCAGCGAGGTTACCTTTACCAAAAGTCTGGTTGAGGACATGAAGCGCAGGGATTTTACCATAAATGCCATGGCTTACAATGAGGAAGAAGGCCTGATTGATAAGTTTGGAGGCATAGAAGATTTAGAGAACAGGCTCATCAGATGCGTGGGTGAACCCAGGGAGAGATTCTCCGAAGATGCACTGAGAATCATGCGAGCTGTCAGATTTTCTGCGCAGCTGGACTACGATATCGAGGACAGGACTAAAGAGGCGGTAAAAGAGTTGGCGCCAACCCTTGAAAAGATCAGTGCGGAGAGGATACAGGTTGAGCTGGTAAAGCTTCTTGTATCTGATCATCCTGACAGGATAAGAACTGCCTATGAGCTAGGCATCACTAAGGTTATACTTCCTGAGTTTGATGCGTGCATGGAAACTGAGCAGAATAACATTCATCATGCATATTCTGTAGGAGAGCATATAATTCAGACACTGCTGAATATCAGAGCTGACAAGGTTTTGCGCCTTACCATGCTGATGCATGATATCGCAAAACCTGCTACAATATCATTAGATAGCGAAGGTGTAAGCCATTTTTACGGACATGAGGAAAAGGGCGTAGAGATGGCTAAGGATTTTTTTGTCAGGCTAAAATTTGACAGAAAAACCATGGATCAGGCCTGCAATCTTATCAGATATCATGACGATAGATACCCGGCAACTGCTCAAAATGTCAGAAGGGCCATGAACAGAGTGGGGATTGAGGATTATCCGCTATTGCTCGAGGTCAGAGAAGCCGATACTTTATCTCAGAGTGAGTATCAGAGAGATGAAAAGCTGGACAATTTAAGACAGATGCGTCAGCTTTACGAAGAGATAATTAAAAAGAAGGATTGCGTGACCTTAGGAGACCTCGCCGTAAAAGGGACGGATCTCATTGAACTGGGAATAATGCCGGGAAAAAAGATTGGTGTTGTACTTCATGCCATGCTGGAGGATGTTATCGATAATCCAGAGCATAACAGCAAGGAGTATTTGCTAGAGCCGGAGCGCCTAAGAAAAGAATTTTTGAAGGATCAGTGAAAAGGGGCCAACGTGAACGGAAATAAGAGAATTGTAAGAACTATATTAGCGCTAACCCTTGCCTTTAGCACATTTTTTTCTCTTCTGGGTATAAAGGCATCAGCGACAACCGCCCTTGGTAAGATCAACATCTCCATGGTGGGGAAATATGACTCTGCTGATACGGCGATCATAAGATCTGTGGATACAGAAAATAAGATCATAAGATTCAGAAATCATGCGCTTGGCAAGACCTATACATTGGGCTATGACAACACCAGCATGATGTATGATGCATACGGAAGCGTTTTGTCAGCAAGTCTCCTGGAGCCGGGACAGATTGTTGATGTGACATTTTTAAAGAGTGCCAAAATGATCACAACCCTGAATGTCAACAAAGACGCCTGGTATATAGACAGTACCAGAGATCATGATCTGGTTCGAAATGACGGAACGGCAGTTGTAAAGGGGTCGGTGTACAAGATTGACCCAAGGACAATGGTGCTTGCAGATAATAAGCCGGCAATGGCTGAGGATGTGCTTTCTACAGACAGCATTGCAGTGAGTGGAGTGGGCAAGGATATTTACAGTGTAGTTGTAACCGGAGGGCACGGCTATGTGAGCCTTTCTTCCGATGTGGTCGAGAATCAGAGCCTTGTGGGAGCCTGGCTTGAACTTGATAATACAGTTATTCACAAGATATCGCCCAATATGCTCCTTAGTGCGCCTGAGGGGGATTACAATCTTCAGATAATCGGAAATGGCGCCAACTATCAGTCCAGGGTAAATGTGAGCCGTAACCAGGAAACTGTGATTGATACCAGCAATGTAACTATTGCTAAGCCCAAGGAAGGATTAGTTACTTTTGCTATTACACCGGATACTGCTGAGGTATATGTTGACGGAACAAGGATGCTCACCGGGGTTCCGCAGGCCGTAGTATACGGATACCATAATCTCAAAATAATGGCTGATGGGTATGAGACTCAGAGCAAGTATTTAAAGGTTGGTACGCCTAAATCCGTCATCAGCATTGAGCTTGAAAAGACCGAAGATGAGGACAGCGACTCGTCAAGTGATGCAAGCTCAGATGCATCTACAGCAAAATCCGATTCAGTGGATGTGGCCAGCAGCTCAGAATCAACAGGGCCCAAGGATATTTCCTCTGAGACTGTAGATGTTTCAAAGCTTGGAGACGGTAAGACTGTAAGTGGAAATTCTTCTGATTCATCCGGCGCTTCAAGTACTTCTGATTCTACAAGTGCGCAGAACAAGGTGATTAGCGCTCACAAGATATACATCGACGAGCCAAATGGCGCGGAGATCTATTTTGACGGCAATTACATTGGGATTGCGCCCACAAATGTTACAAAGGTTTCCGGCAATCACGAGGTTATTGTTAAAAAAGATGGCTATGAAACTAAGAGCTATCGTATACATATTGATGCAGAAGAGACAGATCTCAGCTATCAATTCCCTGATCTTGTAAAGATCAAGAAGGAGGAGCCTGCAACTAATAATTCCGGCAGCTCGAACCAGCCTTCAAATTCAGGCACGGTCAGTGGAAACGATGCAGGAAGCGCATCAAATGATGCTTCAACAGGAAATTCCGATTCTTCCGGAGACGCAAGCTCAGACGGATCATCGGAGAGTTCAGGCTCTGCTTCAGAGTCTACATCAGATTCTGCAGCAGGAGGATCAAGTGAGGAATCAGAATCTTCTAATGACTCTTCATCGGAGGCATCAAGCGAAGAGACAGGTGGTTCAAATGATTCGTCTTCTGAGGCATCCGGTGAAGATGGCGGAGATGATTCGGGCGGCGGAGGATCGTCCAATGAAAACAACGAGGAGGCAGATGATGCAGCCGGTACGGCTTCGGCGTCATCACACAACTAGAAATGAGACTTGATAAATATTTAAAGGTAACCAGACTTATAAAGAGACGTACAGTGGCAAATGAGGCCTGTGATGCAGGAAGGGTGCAGATAAACGGTAAACCTGCCAAGGCTTCTGCAGAAGTAAAGGTAGGAGATAAGATTACCATCGGATTTGGTAACAAGGATGTCAGCGTAGAAGTGCTTGATGTTCAGGAAACAATCCACAAAGAAGATGTGACTCAGCTTTACAAATATATCTAAGCTGTATTAGAATAAATTTAGGATTATGTCCTTAAAATCAAATAAGAGAGGTACATATAATGGCTGGAAAGGCACGCTACAAAAGGCGTCGCTTCCAAAATAAGGCAGGCATTGTATGGGCCAGCGTTGTTGTATTGATCCTGGTAACTGTAGTTTCTATCAAGAGCGTTGGTCTCATGAAGAAAGCTCACGAGTATCAGGAGAAAGAGGCAATTCTTGTTTCCCAGATCGAGGATGAGCAGGCTAGAAGCGAAGAGATTGCCGAATTTGAGAAGTATACACAGACGCGTAAATACATAGAAGATACAGCAAGAGATAAATTAGGATTAGTATATCCGGGTGAGATTATCTTCAAAAATGAGAGTAAGTGATTATTAAGAATGACAGAGCGCAGGCATATTACGGGGAAACGTATAGGTCTGCGCTTTGATTTTTTGAGTATAGAACAAGAGATGAACAGCTTTGAGAACAGGGTTTACAACTTCATAAAGGAAAAAGAGATGATAAGCCCTGGCAGCACAGTGCTGGTGGGCTTTTCTGGTGGAGCGGATTCAACAGCTCTTTTGCTGGTTCTATGGGAACTTAAGAGGCTGCTGGACATTGAGCTGGTTGCCGTACATGTCAATCACGGCATCAGACAGGAAGCGGGAGAAGATGCGGAATTTACAAGAGGGCTTTGCGAGAAGCTCGGGATCCGCTATCAGCTTATAGAAAAAGATATTCCGGCTCTTTCAAAAGAGTGGAAAATGACAGAAGAGGAGACCGGAAGAAAATTCAGATATGAGACATTTGAGGGGTTGGCAGGCAAATACGGAGCCTCGTATGTGGCGATAGCTCATCATCAGAATGACGTGGCGGAGACCCTGCTGATGAACCTCCTTCGAGGTAGCGGCCTTCATGGGGCCGGCGGAATCAGGCCGGTCAGGGGCAATATCATCAGACCTCTTCTCTGCGTTTGCAGATCGGAAATCGAGGACTACCTGGAGGACAAGCATCAGGATCACTGTCATGATGCCACAAACGACGAGAACATCCATACCCGTAACATAATTAGAAATGTTCTTTTGCCTGAAATGGAAAAAGAGATAAATTCCGGCACCATCAGTCATCTGTGCAGGGCTGCGGAGGAATTTACCCGGGCAGATGACTTTATAAGAGGCAAGACTCTGGAGCAGTTTGATGCGGTAGTAACACTTGCTCAGGATGGACTAAGCTTAGACCTAAACAGATTCAGGAACATTGATGATGCATTAAAATCGGATATTTTGCTTATGTGCCTTGAGAAATTAACTCCCCACAGGAAGGACATTACTGCGGCGCATATAGAAGCTCTTCTCAATCTTTCTAATGGGAGGGCCGGAAGTGCTTCTTTAGACCTGCCATATGAGCTTATTGCCCAGAGGCACTATGATACTCTGATTGTTAGTAAAAAAAACACAGAAAATTCATCAAAAAAAAATGAAGAGTTCCATGTCCCGCAGTTGATGAAAGTTGGGGATAAAACAGAGTTTTTTTTACCGGATCTCGGTATGGCACATATCGAAGTATTGCAATATAATGTGGGGAAACTATTTCCAACATCTGCGTATACGAAATGGTTTGATTATGATAGAATACAAGGAGCTATTTTTCGGAAACGACGCCCTGATGACTACATTTATGTGGAGCAGGGAGAGGCTCTTTGCAGGAAGAAAATCAGCAAACTCATGACTGACGAGAAGATACCAAAGCCCAGACGGGATGAGATGTTTCTTTTGGCAGATGGAAATGATGTAATCTGGATTCCGGGTTACAGGATGAGTGGAGCCTACAAGATTAGTGAGACCACCAATAAGATTTTGGCAATAAATATAGATAATGGAGGAAATTTTTAATGGCAGAATCAGTTCGTGTTTTACTCAAGGAAGATGAAGTGGATAAGAGGATCCAGGAACTTGGAGAGATGATAAGCAGAGATTATCAGGGCAAGTCCGTACACCTTGTATGCGTCCTTAAGGGCGGAGTGTTCTTTATGTGTGAGCTTGCAAAGCGTATTACAGTTCCTGTAACTATGGACTTTATGTCTGCATCCAGTTACGGAAGCAGCACTAAATCAAGTGGTGTAGTAAAGATCGTCAAGGACCTTGATGAGCCATTAAAGGATAGAGATGTCCTTATTGTTGAGGATATCGTAGATTCAGGAAGAACACTTTCATACCTTATCAAGATGCTCGGAGACAGAGGCCCTTCAAGCATCAAACTCTGTACTCTTTTGGACAAGCCTGAGAGAAGAGTTACTGATGTAAAGGTTGATTACACAGGCTTTGAGATTCCTGATGAGTTCGTTGTTGGCTATGGCCTTGATTATGACCAGAGATATCGTAACCTTCCATATATCGGAGTGGTTGAATTTAACTAATGTTTATCTACCTTAAAGGGGGTAAAGGGGAAATTGAATAAAACCAGAAATTTTAATTCCATATTTATCTTTGCGCTAATACTTCTGGTATTTGTTGTAGTTCTGGAATATGGCAGCAGCCTGTTTTCATCAAACTCTAATTCCTACAATGTGCTGCAGCTGCAAAGTGATGCTACTGCAGGCAAAGTCAGGAATGTGGTTATCATGCCTAATGCAGAGACACCTACAGGTGCTGCGAGAGTATCGTTTAATGACGGCAGTGACGATGTAGTGTTCTATACAACTGATGTTACGGCTGTTGAAGCTCTTTTGACAAATCTGGGAATAAGTGTAGAAGTCAAGGATATACCCTCGGAGAATGTTCTTATAAACGGCATCATTCCTATTGTTGTGGGCCTTGTTGTAATGGTGTTCATCTTCTCAATGATGACCAATATGCAGGCCGGAGGCGGCGGTAATTCCAAGATGATGAATTTTGGAAAGAGCAGAGCAAGAATGTCAACCGGCGAGGACAATAAGGTTAAGCTTGATGACGTGGCAGGTCTTGCTGAGGAAAAGGAGCAGCTCTCAGAAATCATTGAGTTTCTTAAGGACCCTGAGAAGTTTACGAGAGTCGGTGCCAGAATTCCTAAGGGAGTTCTTCTTGAAGGTGCACCCGGAACAGGTAAGACGCTCCTTGCCAGGGCTGTGGCCGGAGAGGCAGGAGTTCCGTTCTTTACGATTTCAGGTTCTGACTTTGTTGAGATGTTCGTTGGTGTCGGCGCTTCCAGAGTAAGAGACCTCTTCGCTGAAGCCAAGAAGAATGCACCATGTATCGTTTTCATCGACGAAATTGATGCTGTAGCAAGAAGACGTGGAACCGGTATGGGCGGCGGACACGATGAAAGAGAGCAGACACTTAACCAGATGCTGGTTGAGATGGATGGATTTGGTGTTAACGAGGGAATTATCGTAATGGCAGCCACAAACAGGGTAGATATCCTGGATCCTGCCATCATGAGACCCGGACGTTTCGATAGAAAGATTACTGTTGCAAGACCTGATGTGGGTGGCAGAGAGGAAATCCTCAAGGTTCATGCACGCAATAAGCCACTTTCCGACAATGTTGATCTCAAGCAGGTAGCACAGACAACCGCAGGATTTACAGGAGCAGACCTTGAGAATCTGCTTAACGAGTCCGCTATCAATGCTGCTGTGGACAACAGACAGGTTATTGTTCAGGAGGATATCAACAAGGCATTTATCCAGGTTGGTATCGGTACTGAGAAACATAGCCGTATTATTTCAGACAAAGAAAAGAAAATCACAGCGTATCACGAGGCAGGACATGCAATTCTCTTCCATGTTCTTCCGGAAGTGGGACCTGTTCATACTATTTCAATAATCCCAACAGGACTTGGGGCAGCAGGATACACAATGCCGCTTCCTGAGAAGGATGAGATGTTCATAACCAAGAAAAAGATGATACAGGATATCATGGTATCTCTCGGCGGACGAATTGCAGAGGAGATTATCTTTGGCGATATAACAACCGGTGCTTCAAGTGATATCAAGAAGGCAACGCAGGAAGCCAGAAATATGGTTACCAAATACGGAATGTCTGATAACATCGGCGTTATCAATTACGATGAGAACGAGGAAGATGTATTTATCGGATATGACATTTCTCACTCCAAGAAACACAGTGAGTACATGGCCGGTGAGATTGACAAGGAAGTTAAGATGATCATCGACAAGTGCTACAAGAAGGCCAAGGAGATCATTCTTCAGTATGAGGATATACTTCATAGCAGCGCCAGCCTGTTGGTTGAGAAGGAGAAGATCGGAAGAGAGGAATTTGAGGCATTGTTTGAAGGCCATGATGTCTTCGAAGATGTGGAAGTAGAAATCTGATTTGTGAAAAATGCACAAAAACATATAGCTGTTTTTGACAAATTTGTGAAGTATTAGTCTTTACGCGGGTATAGGTGGGTGTTACTATAATATGCGTAACCCCCCAATACATTATATAGTTTTTTGCTATACCCCATAAGAAAGAAATACCTTCTCTAAAAAAGACAGCAAGCGCTGTCTTTTTTGCATGTATAGGAATTATTATGACAAGAAAAGCTTTATTTCATGACATGACGCTGGACTATTTAAGACCGGCGGAGCCAGATAAGAATAGAAAAACCCAGGTGAGATTCAGATGCCGTAAGGATGACGACATTGCAATCACACTTGTCTGGGACAGTGATCGTATCAAGATGACACTTACAGAGACAGATGGCGAGTTCGATTATTATGACGCCTCTGCCAAGACGGGAACAACGGCTGTAGCATATTATTTTGAGATCAGAACTCAGGACGGAAATACATATTTCTATGATAAACGAGGATGCTGTAATGATTTATGCGAAAGCATGAAATTCAGGATCTTCCCGGGATTTTCAACTCCCAAGTGGGCTAAGGGAGCCGTAATGTATCAGATCTTTGTAGACAGATTTTGTAACGGCGACAAGTCCAACGATGTATTAACCGGAGAGTATAATTACAACGGACGCAAGAGTTCCAAAGTTGAGCACTGGGAACAGTATCCGGATCCACAGTTTGATTTTTGCGAGTTTTACGGAGGAGACTTACAGGGAGTCATTGATAAACTTGATTACCTGGCGGACCTTGGCATAGACGCGATTTATTTTAATCCGATCTTTGTTTCTCCTTCTTCGCACAAGTATGACACTCAGGATTATGACCATATTGATCCTCATTTTGGAGTTATCGTCAAGGACGAAGGAAAGGTCCTTGCAGATAATGAGCAGGACAATTCAAAGGCTACTAAATATATCAGCAGAGTAACCAGCAAGATCAACCTTGAAAAGAGTGATGAGCTCTTTGCAAAGCTGGTTGAAGAGGCCCATAAGAGAGGCATCAAGGTTATTCTTGACGGCGTATTTAATCACTGCGGCTCCTTTAATAAGTGGCTTGATAGAGAGAAAATCTACGAAAACGGAGAGGGCTACGAAAAGGGTGCATATGTTGCCCAGGACAGCCCATATCATGATTTCTTCTCATTCCATGGCGGAAGCTGGCCCAATAACCCCAGTTACGACGGATGGTGGGGCTATGATACCCTGCCAAAGCTTAATTACGAGGGCTCCAAGAAGCTTGAGGATTATATTATCGGAATCGGTAAAAAGTGGGTTTCAGCCCCATACAAGGCAGACGGCTGGAGACTGGATGTAGGTGCGGATCTTGGCCACTCTCCTGAATATAACCACAATTTCTGGAAGAGATTCAGACAGGAGGTCAAGAAGGCTAATCCTGATGCAATCATTCTTGCAGAGCACTATGGGCCGGCAGGAAGCTGGATGCAGGGTGATGAGTGGGATACTGTAATGAACTACGATGCCTTTATGGAGCCTCTTACCTGGTTCCTGACAGGTATGGACAAGCACAGCGATAAGTTTATGCCGGAGCGAGTAGGAAATGCAAGAGAGTTTTTTGACACAATGCTTTATTGCGGCGGCGAGAACTTCAGCATGCCGTCTCTATATACAGCTATGAACGAGCTGTCCAACCATGATCACTCCAGATTCCTTACAAGGACATCTCAGAAGGTGGGCAGAAGTTCGACATTGATGCCACAGTCCGCTGAGACCGGCATTAACAAGGCAGTTATGAGAGAAGCAGTAATTGTGCAGATGACCTGGCCCGGAGCACCGACAATCTACTATGGTGATGAGGCAGGCGTGTGCGGATTTACAGATCCGGATAACCGCAGAACCTATCCATGGGGACGCGAGGACAAGCAGATGCTGGCTTTCCACAAGGATATGATCAGTATCCATAAGTCATGCCCTGAATTTATCAGTGGTTCTATAAGGGAGCTGTATGCAGAGAGCAACTTCATTGCCTACGGAAGATTCAACAGAGCTGCTGCATCTGTAGTTGTGATCAATAATAACGAGTTTGAAGTTACGAGAGAGATTGAGGTGTGGCCTGTAGGAATCCCTATGGAGGCTCAGCTTCATCCGCTTATCACTTCAGACAGTATGGGATATATCACCGACGGAGCATCTGTCAGAGTCAAGGACGGAGTTCTTGCAATAACCCTCTCCAGAAAGTCGGGAATTGTTCTCAGATATAACAGCTACGAAGCAGTTTCTTCCGAAGAGTTCTGGGCAGATAACTTCTTTGATTTTGAGTGAACATTGTGAATTGATTAACTTTATTTTTTCCTGCAACGAGTATATAATGGATGTATCATTTAACCATCAATACTACAAGTTAAGTAAGGGAGAAAAACAATGTTAGTATCCGCAAAAGACATGCTTGTAAAAGCAAAGGAGGGCCACTATGCAGTAGGCCAGTTCAACATCAACAACCTGGAGTGGACAAAATCAGTTCTTTTAACAGCAGAAGAGCTCAAGTCCCCAGTTATCCTTGGTGTATCTGAGGGTGCTGGTAAATATATGACAGGTTTCACAACAGTTGCAGCAATGGTTAAGGCTATGGACGAGAGCCTTGGAATTACTGTTCCTGTTGCACTTCACCTCGATCACGGTACATACGAAGGATGCTATAAGTGCATTAAGGCAGGCTTCACATCTATCATGTTCGATGGTTCACACTACGACATCGAGGAGAACGTTGCTAAGACATCAGAGCTTGTTAATGTTTCTCATCAGCTTGGTCTTTCCATCGAGGCTGAGGTTGGTTCCATCGGCGGCGAGGAAGACGGCGTTGTAGGAATGGGCGAGT
>JAEEGL012001231.1_pt1 | contig 15383 bp, 10 predicted proteins | sample 9134231 | NCBI WGS metagenome assembly JAEEGL01 (sample SAMN16246548, study PRJNA631951) | gut metagenome | biome: gut microbiome; feature: rumen; material: fiber-attached | host: Bos | place: Iran: Karaj | collected 2018-10 | reverse complement strand
TGACGCCTTTGCGAAGGGAACTGCCGCCGTCGAGCATGGCGCCGCGCAATTCGATTTGCACGAGTTTCCGTTCCGCCTTGAGATCGCCGGAAACGTAAGTTTCGATCAAATCGCGCCCGGAAGAGGGTTGTTGAACGAACACGAGCACCATGCCCGCAAGGCCGAATCCCGCGAGCAGCAAAAGCAGCAGGATGAGGCAGCCGAGACCCCGGTTTTTAGGCGGAGGCGGCGGCTCAAAGCGCAGGGCACCATGAAAAAGCGGTTCAGAATCAACAGGTTGAGATTGAGGGTCGTTCTGTTCGTTCACAGCGGGCAAGCTTTCTTTTGGGGGCACAACGCCTTTTTACCGCGCCCCAAACGGCGTTTCAAAAGAAGGGCTTTTATCACAATGCGCGCGCCCTTGGGGAGATCTTTGAGGGCAATCGCATTCAAACTCGCAGTTGTTCCCGGTCATGAAGGGTGCTAACAAGCCTTTGGCCGGCATCGACCGCAAACCCGTTTCATCAACCCGGATTCATAAGGAAGACATGATGCAATCCTCTCTTTGGAATGAAGATCCCGAGATCGCCGAACTGATCGATAAAGAGACCGCAAGACAACAGGATGTGCTGCGCCTGATCCCTTCGGAGAACTACGCCTCCAAGGCGGTCATGGAAGCAACCGGCAGCATACTCACGAACAAGTACAGTGAGGGCTACGCGGGCAAACGGTACTACAACGGACAGGAAAACATCGATGCGATCGAAAGGATCGCGATCAAGCGCGCCAAGGATCTGTTTGGGGCGGAGCATGCAAACGTTCAACCCTACTCAGGATCGCCGGCCAACCTCGCCACCTATTTTGCATTGATGAAGCCCGGTGACTGCATGGTTTCGATGGCATTGCCTCATGGCGGGCATTTGACCCATGGATGGCCGATCACCGCTTCGGGGACCTTCTTTAAATCCTACCAATATGGCGTCCGCGAGAGCGATGGGCGCATCGACATGGATCAGGTGGAGCAGCTCGCAAAAGAGCATCATCCCAAGGTCATCGTCTGCGGGGCCTCGGCTTATCCCCGGATCATCGATTTTGCAGCATTCAAACAAATCGCCGACGAGGTGGGAGCAAAGCTGATGGTCGATATGGCGCATATCGCGGGGCTTGTGGCCGGAGGCGCGCACCCGAGTCCATTGCCTTACGCCGATGTCGTCACCACCACGACGCATAAAACCCTTCGTGGTCCGCGAGGGGGCCTGATATTGTGCAGGAAGGATCTGAAGAAGGACATCGACAGAGCGGTCTTTCCCTGCATGCAAGGGGGTCCTCACAACCATACGACCGCAGCGATTGCCGTTGCCCTTAAGGAAGCGGCGACGGATGAATTCAAAGCTTACGCGCATCAAATCGTTGATAACGCCAAGGCGTTGGCATCGAGGCTGATGGAGCACGGGTTTAACCTGATTTCAGGGGGCACCGATAACCACCTGATGCTCATCGACTTAACGAACAAGGACATTGCGGGCAAGGTGGCAGCCACCGCATTAGAGCGCGCGGGGATCGTCTGCAACGCCAACAGCGTTCCCTTCGATAAGCGCGGACCTTTCGATCCCAGCGGGATTCGCATCGGAACGCCCGCGATCACCAGCCGGGGCATGGGCAAAGATGAAATGCTTCGCCTCGCCGACTGGATCGATCAGATCATTCAGAAGCCCGAAGATGAAGCTTTGGCTCAAAAGATTCGCGCCGACGTGAAAGCCCTTTGTGCCGCCTTCCCGGCCCCTGGATTCTGAGATCATCATTCGATCCTGCCCAAAGCATCCCTCCTTTCTGCCCCGCATCGATTCCGTTCTCACACTGACATCATCAAATCGTTTCCGGCATGAATGCAATTCTTCAAAAGAGAGGATCGATTTCTCGCTGACGATGATTTGAACATCATGGCAGCATCATTGCATTCACCTGCAGAAGAACGCGATCATGCCGAAGATGCGATGCAATCGCGATCGAAGCATCAGAAGATCGTGCAGGGGTTAAAATGAAATGATTTTCAGGGAGGATTTGAGGAAGGCTTTAAGAGGAAGGCGTTTACCTGCGGGAGGAAGGCTGCCTTCTTCGGAGTCCAAGCAGTCCTAAGAGCGGGAGGATGCCCAAGAATCCATTGGAGGATCCGGGCGTTGCCGAGCAGCCCATCGCGTTGGTATCGGAATCATCATGTCGTCCGCTGACACCGCTGTCGGGATCTCCCGAAGGGATTTCTGTTGAGGATCCGCCAGCACCTGCAGCTCCGCCACCGGAACCCGCTTCTCCACCACCAGCTCCCGCTTGTCCGCCACCGGAACCCGCTTCTCCGCCACCAGCTCCCGCTTGTCCGCCGCCAGCTCCGCCTTGTCCGCCACCAGAACCCGCTTCTCCGCCGCCAGCTCCAGCTTCTCCGCCGCCAGAACCCGCTTCTCCGCCGCCAGAACCGCCATCTCCGCCGCCATTGAGACAACGATAGCGTTTGAGCGATTGATCGTATCCGCAGACTTGATCTCTTACGGTGCAGTCAGCGGTGTGAATCTCGCCTCGCTCGCACCATTTGAGCAGGTTCTGATCGCAAATGCCGTATTCAGAAATGTCCTCGCAATGGTTGACCGATGCGTCTATGACTTCGCTGTCCTGCGGTCCGGAATCGATCACATCTCCATCCTGCTCAGGACCCGAATCGCTCGTGCCGCCGTCGTCTAAACCGGCATCTACTCCGGCATCCTCCCGCTCCACGCATTCGAAGGAATCGGCCTCGCCGGCACAAGTCATACCAAGCTCACCGCAATCCTCGCGGTATTCGCCATAATCCGGATCGCAGGTGACGATAACATCACCCTCGCAGCGATAGGTTCTGAACAAGCTCCCGCAATCAACCGCTGGTCTGCAGCGAAAACCGTTATCTGTCAGCGCACAGATGTTATTGAAGTCATCGCAGTTTTCGGTATAGACGGTGCCATCTGAGCACCATACGGCCTGCTCCCCATAACAAGCGCCCACTTCGGTCAGAGTCCCGCAGGAAGTATCCTGAACCCCATATGAGAGACAATCGTATCCTGTCTCTTCATTATACCCGCATACTTTTCCATCGTCGCAAAAGAGCGCTTTCACCTGATGTTCATAGCAATAGAGCACCGCATTGCCCACACAAACACCTTCATATTCAAGGCCCGCACATTGGTCTGCTATCGATTCGCAATAGTTACCATAGCCGTCATCCCTGTGAACGCAGGTGGAGTTATCCCTAAAACAATTTCTTTCATAAATGGTTTCTGTCTCTTCATCACACCAATAAGCGACGTTGCCTTCACAATATCCCTCGTTGGGAATGCCACATGAGCTGACATCCTTCTCAGGGTCACGGTGATCGATCCAATTGGCCAGTTTGTCGAGTCGGGTCATCTGATCATCATCAACGCAGCTATACGAGCCACGAGACTCGACTGCGACCACAGCGACCGAACCATTGATGGTCCACATGCAGGGGCCACCGGAATCACCATCGCAAATCCCTTCCTCGCCTTCACCATCAACCGTGATCTCCTTGTCATCGAAATCCGTCAGCCTGACTTCGGCAAAGAAGCGACCGTTGTTGTAATCCGAGCCATGATTGCCTTCATTGTTGCCATAGCCTGCAACCTGAACCTTCTTCCCCTTCTGCTGCCGCAGGGCGCTGTCGCCCTCACGGTTAAAGGGAATCGGCGTTAAACCGCGAACCGCCTGCGTCGCATCCTCCGACAAAACCAGCAGGGCCGCGTCGGCTTTCATGTTGTAGTAGATCTGCTGAACATCAAAGGTATAGGTGGGACTCCTGTTGGTATATTGCCCGATGGAGAACTGAATTTCGTCAGGCTCGGTATCGGGTTCGCAATCCCCGTCTGTGATCACTTCCTGAGTCTCATCGTCACTGCAGTTTTTATCGTCGTGAACACAGTGACGTGCCGTCACCACCAGCCATGGCGTGATGATGGTCCCCGTACAGAATTCTTTCTCAGGAGTGCCATAATGATGCAGATAACCCAAAGCCAGCAGCTGCCCGCTCGTGAGATTGACGATCGAGGGATCGAAGTCCCGCGAGCCATGAACGATGTTATAGCTCCGGGTATCTACGGCATATTTTTCGGTCGATTCGTTGGAATGACAGGCAGAAAAGGCTGCACAGGCTGCAAGGAAGAGTCCGATGTGAGAGCGCATTTGTTTTCTCCCGCATTTGCATGCTTTTCAGTCCGCAATCAAAGCTCAAATGCAAAAAGCATGATTGCGTCTTTCTCGCTCAGCACCTCATCGCGGTGCGGCAAAAATGCATCGTTAACCAAGCAGAAACCGGTGGATTTCTGAAGAGCAAAATGTTGTGCGTCCCAAGGATCCGCTGAACCCCATAAAAGCAAAGCTTCATGCCCAAAGAGCGAATGTTTTCTCTCAAAAGGAGAAAGCATTCATGGCATCGCAAGCTTCATTTTATCTTCAACGCATGATCCTTTTCTTCTTTGAAAGCCATTCCGCTCTTCCCAAACCCCATAACAATGCAAATGGCTCGCTCGTATCAAAGCTTTTGGGGCTTCAAGCCAAGCTTACTTCCGGATTTTGATGGGAAAATCGAGGGCTTTCAAGCCTTCTGAACGCCCGGAATGCCCGAAATGCGCCGCGAATCTCCAGATCCCCTTTGCCTTTGGACCTCAGGTCGTTTATAAGCCCGCCGCATCGTTAACCCAGGAGATTGGCATGGCCGACGCACCCCGCGCAGCTGAATTAAACGGGCGCATCAACGCGCTCCGTTCGCGCCTCCTCGAACTCGGGAGGTATCTTTGACGCCCGAGCCAAACGCGAACGCATTGCAGAGCTCGATCATCTGAGCGCAGATCCCGCCTTTTGGAACAATCAGGAAAAAGCCCAGGCTTTGCTGAGCGAGCGATCCCAGCTGAAAGACAGCATCGACAAGCTCGATCGCGTTGAGGGCCATCTGAGCGACGCCGAAGTCATGATCCAAATGGCCGAGGAAGAAAACGACGCCGATCTTTTGCTCGAAGCGCAGGGATCCGTCGACGAAGCGGCCCAGAAACTCGACAAGATGGAGTTCGAGCGCATGCTCGGCGGCCCGCTCGACAAGGGCAACTGCTTCATCGAGATCAACTCGGGCGCCGGCGGAACCGAAAGCCAGGACTGGGCGAACATGATCCTGCGCATGCTGACGCGCTACGGTGAGCGCAAGGGCTGGAACGTCGAATTGACGAACTACCTCGCGGGTGAAGAAGCCGGGATCAAGTCGGCCACCATCGAAGTCGAGGGTGAGTACGCCTTCGGATACCTCAAGGCCGAAAACGGCGTGCACCGGTTGGTCCGGATCTCGCCTTTCGATTCGCAAAAGCGCCGTCACACGAGCTTCGCTGCGGTTTCCGTGCTGCCCGAAGTCGACGATTCGATCCATATCGACATCAACGAAGCCGATATCGAGATGGCGACATTCCGCTCGTCGGGCGCCGGAGGTCAGCACGTCAACAAGACGAACTCCGCGGTGCGTTTGACGCATATCCCATCGGGTGTGGTCGTCGAATGTCAGGCCGAGCGCAGCCAGCACAAGAACCGGGCCAAAGCCCTCAAGCTTTTGCAGGCCCGCCTCTACCAGATCGAAATGTCGAAACGCTGCGAAGAACGCGATGCGCTCTACTCCGGAAAGGCTCATATCCAGTTTGGAAGCCAGATTCGCAGCTACGTATTGCAGCCTTACCAGATGGTGAAGGATCTGCGATCGGGATATGAGACCAGCGACACAACCGGCGTGCTCGACGGCGATCTCGACAAGCTTGTCGAATCCTTCCTTCTGATGACCGCAGGCGAAGATCCCAACGCCAAAACCTGAAATCAGGGCTTCCCTCAGCCCGAAGCAAGCCCGCCCGCTTGCCTCTTACATCTTCCGCAGCCTCAGGTCGTCCGCAGTTTTTCATGAGGACCGCATCGATCGCGGAGCGGACGCCCGAAAAGGCTGCCAGAACTTTCACCAAATCTTCACATCCATCGTAACCGGAGTCTGCTATACCGCCCGCTTCCCGCAGGAGGGTGTGCAGCAGGAGTGAGTCTGACGATGTCGTTCGATCAACAGTTTCAGCAAGTGAAATCAGAGGTTGCGCAGCATGCGCTCGAGTGGAATGAACGCGGAGCGCTGCCGGGTGATCTGATTGCACGCCTGGGATCCCAGGGATTGCTTTCCCGGGAGCAGAGCGTATTCGAAATTTTGACGCAGGTTGAGAACATCGCACAGGTGGGACCGGCGGTCGCCTGCGCATTGGCGCTTCAGAGTCTGGTTGCACGGGCGGTTTTGCAGTCGGAAGGCCCTGAGTCCGGCGACGCATTGCAGGATTTGCTCTGGAGCGGCGAGCTTACGGCGACCTTAGGCTCAAGAGAGGGACTTTCACCCCTGATGCTCGAGAAGACCGGGGACGCCTTTACGCTGACGGGAGAATGCAACTCGGTGCCGCAGTCGCAGGCGGAGCTGATCGCGGTCTTCGCACAGGATGAGGATGGGGTGATCTCGGCGTTTTTGCTGCCGCGCTCGCTGCCGGGCGTCGAAGTTTTGCCGGGGCGGCGCATGACGGGGCTGACGGCGCTGGGGCTTGCGGACTGGACGTTCGATCGCTGCAGGATCGACGCTTCCGCTCTGCTCGGATCTTACGGTGAGGGGCTTAAAGTATACGCTCAGCTTTGCGAAATGCGGCGCAGGGCCGAGGCTGCGGTGCAGCTGGGACTCGGTCGCAGGGCTTACCATCTCGCGCTCACGTTCGCCAAAACCCTCGAGAACGGCGGCCTGCCGCTCACCCGGCAGCAAAACGTGCAGTTTAAGCTCGCCAACATGGAGATGGATCTCGATGCGGGCGAAGCGATGATGGAAGCGGCGGCGGCGTTAAAGGGAGAAAAGCGGAGTCTGCGCAGTGCGGAGCTTCGCCTGTTCGTCTCAAACAAGATGGAGCAGCTCTTCTGCAATCTGCGCGAGATCGCCGGCATCGAAAGCTCGATCGAAGGCAGCGCGTGCGAACGCCTGATCCGCGATTTTGAAGCCACCCGCGCGCTCTTCGAGCATGAAAACGCGCTCTGCCAGGCGATCACGAGGCAGCTGACCGCCCATCTTTAAAGATCCCACCATGTGCCCACCCTTGATTCAAAAAGAACTTTTGCCGAAGGGCATCCTGCGCATCACCTTAAACCGCCCTGAAAAGCGAAATGCGCTCTCTCTCTCGATGCTCGATGCGCTCGAAGAGGCGGTTTTAACGCCTTGCAGCGAGGCGCGGGTGATGCTTTTGCAGGCCGCCGGTCCGGGCTTTTGCGCGGGGGCGGACTTAAAAGAGCGCAGATCCATGAGCGATGAAGAGATCAAAGCCTTCCTCGGGCGTCTGAATCGCTTCTGCTTGGCCCTCGAAGATGCGGAAATGCCCGTACTGGCGGCTCTGAAGGGGGCCTGCATGGGCGGCGGGCTCGAGATCGCGCTCGCCTGCGATCTGCGGCTTTGTCAAAAGGACGCCTTCTTTGCGTTGCCCGAGACGAAGCTCGGGATCATTCCCGGCGCCGGGGGCACTTATCGGCTGCCGCAGGCGGTGGGGGTCGCTCAGGCGAAGCGCCTCATCCTGACGGGCGAGCGGATCGACGCAGAGGAGGCCTTCCGCATCGGGCTGGTGCACCGGATTTGCGAAGATGTGAACGTGGAAGCGCTCGCGTATGCCGAAAAGATGGCCGAGGGGGCGCCGATCGCGCAGAGGCTCGCCAAGCGGGTCTTAAATCAGAACGCCCTTCGCCTGAGGGAAGCGGCGCTTTCGGCCGAATCCGCCGCCTATGCGCAGACGCTCGGCACAAAAGATCGCCTGGAGGGTCTGCGCGCCTTTGCCGAAAAGCGGCCGCCGGTATTTCAAGGAGAGTGACGTGAATCCAACAGAAGAGATCGCTCAGCTTCGGGCGCAGATCGAGGCGGGGGGCAAGCCCAAATACCACGAGAAGAACGCCGCACAGGGCAAGCTGTTTGTGCGGGCGCGGATCGAGGCCTTGTGCGACGCGGGATCCTTTGTGGAAGACGCCTTTTTTGCCAACTGCAAGGCGGCGGATCTCCCGTCGGACGGCGTGGTGACGGGCCTCGGGCAGATCGAAGGCCGGACGGTCGCGATCCTGGCCAACGATTCCACGGTGAAAGCCGGATCCTGGGGTGCGCGGACCGTCGAAAAGATGCTGCGCATTCAGGAAACCGCAAAGAAGCTCCTCTGCCCCATCTTCTATCTCATCGATTCGGCGGGGGCGCGCATTACCGATCAGGTGGAGATGTTTCCCGGACGGCGCGGCGCGGGGTTGATCTTCAAATACCAGGTCGAGATGTCGGGTTTGATCCCGCAGATCTGCCTGCTGTTTGGTCCTTCGGCGGCCGGGGGAGCCTACATTCCCGCGTTCTGCGACGTGGTCGTGATGGTCGATCAGAATGCGTCGATGTATTTAGGCAGTCCCAGAATGGCCGAGATGGTGATCGGCGAGAAGGTGACCCTCGAAGAGATGGGCGGCGCGCGCATGCATTGCAGCGAGTCGGGCTGCGGCGACGTTTTGGTCAAATCCGAACAGGAAGCGCTCGAATGGGGCCGCAAATATCTGAGCTTCATGCCCCAGAATGCCCTTCAGATCCCCGCAAAGCAGGCCTGCAAACCGGCGCCCGAAGGCGACATCGAAGCCCTTTTGCCCGATCATCCGAACAAACCCTGCGATGTGAAGAAGTTTTTAAGGGCGCTGCTCGACGACGAAAGCTTTCTCGAGATCAAAGCGAAGTTTGCGCAGGAGCTGGTGACGGGCTTCGGACGTCTGGACGGGTATCCGATCGGGGTGCTCGCCAACCAGTCGAAGTTTAAGGGGGGCGTCCTCTTCGCCGACAGCGCCGACAAAGCCGCGCGATTCATCGAACTCTGCGACGCCTTCAACATTCCTTTGCTCTATTTAGCCGATGTGCCGGGCTTCATGATCGGCTCAAAGGTGGAGCGCCAGGGGATCATCCGCCATGGGGCCAAGATGATCTCTGCGGTTTCGGAGGCCTCGGTGCCGAAGATCTCGGTCATTTTGCGCAAAGCGTACGGTGCGGGGCTCTATGCGATGGGTGGTCCGGCCTTTGCCCCCGATTGCACCATCGCGCTGCCGGGCTCGATGATCGCGGTCATGGGTCCCGAAGCGGCGGTGAATGCCGTCTACGCCAACAAGATCGCCGAACTCCCCGAAGAAGAACGAGAAGCTTTTGTTTTAGCGCGCCGTGCGGAATACGCCGCAGATGTGGATGTGCTCAAACTCGCCTCTGAGCTCGTCATCGACGACATCGTTTCGGCCAAAGATCTCCGTCAGGCCCTGATCGCACGCTTTCATTATTACCGATCCGGCTATCTTGCGCCCGGCGCAAAGAAGCACAGCGTCCATCCCGTGTAACAGGTGAACCGATGTTTGAACTCAAAGAAGATCATCAGATGCTCTGCCAGATGATGCGCGATTTCGTGGCCAAAGAGATCGAGCCGCACGCCGCAGAGTGGGATCAAAAAGCCGAATTTCCGCGCGACTTATACCGAAAGCTGGGCGAACTCGGCATCATGGGCGTCTGCATTCCCGAAGCGTACGGCGGATCGGGCATGGATCTGCTCTCCCTCGCCCTCGCAGTAGAGGAGATCGCCAGGGCAGACGGCAGTGCGGCGCTCACCGTAGCGAGTCATAACTCCCTTTGCTCGGGTCACATCGCCCTTGCGGGGAACGAACAGCAAAAAAAGAAGTACTTACCAGCACTGGCGTCGGGTCAGAAACTCGGCGCCTGGGGCTTAACCGAGCCCGGATCAGGCAGCGATGCGGCGGGCATGCGCACGAAAGCGGTCAAGACCGAGGGCGGATGGCTGTTAAACGGATCGAAGATCTTCATCACCCAGGGCTCGGTGGGCGACATTGCGGTCATCCTCGCCTCGACGGATGCTCAGAAAAAGCAGCACGGCATCAGCGCCTTCATCGTGGAGCTCCCCTGCAAAGGCTTTTCGGTGGGCCGCCATCTCGACAAAGCCGGGATGCGCGCCTCCGACACCGCCGAACTCTTTTTGGACGACGTGTTCGTGCCCGATGAGAACCTCCTCGGCGAGCTCAATGCCGGATTCACCGACACATTAAAGATTCTCGATCGCGGTCGCGTGACCATCGGCAGCCTGGCCCTCGGTCTGGGTGAGTCCGCATTGGATCACGCGATCAAATATTCGGCCGAGCGCAGGCAGTTTGAAACCCGCCTCTGCGATTTTGAAGCCCTGCAACAGATGATCGCCGAAAGCCACGCCGAACTTGAGGCCGCCCGACTGCTGTTGCTTAAAGCCGCCGACCGCCAGGCCAACGGCCAAAGCTTCTGCAAAGAGGCTGCCGAAGCCAAACTCCTCGCCAGCGAAGCCGCCACCAGAGCCTGCAACCGCGCCATCCAAATCCACGGCGGCTACGGCTATTCCAAAGAATTCCCCGTAGAGCGCTTATGGCGCGACGCCAAACTCTGCGAAATCGGCGAAGGCACCAGCGAGATCCTGCGCCTGGTGATCTCCAGGCGGATCTTAAAGGGTGCATAGCGCCCAGCATCCCGTAAATCCCCACCATCCCGGCTTCCATCACTCCCACCCACAACGCAGATCGCGGTTTTCAGAGCCTCGATCTCCCTCCGCACGACGGAGATCGCGGTGAGGAGGATTTCGATCACCCTCCGCACGAGCCTGATTTTGTGATCCACCTCCCCCTCCGGCCGCTGCACGGCCACCTTCCCCGGGGGGACGGCTTTCGATCCTGAATGTATGGGGGATTTTGACCTGATCGCGGCTTCGATCGCTGAATGTTTTTACTTCTTTATCAAAAGATCGCCTTCCGCACGGTGATCGATCAACATCTTTTGTTCAAGATCACCTTCCGCACGGCGATCTTTTGAACGCAAGGCGTATAAGAAAGCCTTCCGCAAGGCGATCTTTTAACTCATTTGCTTTATGGACTCCAGACTTCACGCGATGTAAGCCCTGATCTTTGCCGATCAGCTTCTCCATTCAAAAGCGGACCTTCAAAAAAATTTAAAAAACTTTGTGGACAGGCCGCCGTAGGCTTTGCTATAAACTTTTTAACCTTAACGTTCACCGTTTTTTGAAAGGCGGCCCCAATGAAGATCAATACCTTCCCGATCATCAAGCTTCGTCAGGCGGAACTTTACGGGTACTACAACGAAGTGCGCTGGCAGATTAAGACAATTTTTGGCAGCGTGCCGGAATGGGCGGAGAAGTTTTTGGAATCGGTCGATAACCTCGATGAGTCGCTGAGCCCCAAAGAGGATAAGGCGAGCACAAAGCTGCTCGATAAGGCCGACAAAGAAGCCGACGATGCCTGGGGTGGTGCGAATGCATTCTTCCGCGCGATGGCCCGACACCCTGATCCGGCCGTTCGCGAGGCGGGCGAATATTGCCTCTCGGTCTTCGCGCGCTACGAGAACCCCACCGCAAAGGGTTACGCATCGGCCTACGCTCAGATGGAACGCCTGATCACCGCCCTTTACAACATCCCGCAGGCGTACCGCGACAAGATCGGCGCCGATCCCTGGATCGATCACCTGAAAGCCTGCTGCGATCGCTTCTCAAACCTTTATCGCGACCGCGTGCAGAGCATCTCCGAGCGCCCCGTCGGCTCCTCCACCCAGTCGCGCAAGGATTCGATCGCCGTCTACAAAAAGATGATCGAGCATATCAACGCCCTCCTGCTCGTCTCGCCCAGCGGCAATCTCGAGCAGCTCGCCATCCGCATCAACAAGCTGATCGACCAGAACGTGGTGAACATCAAGTCGCGCAAGACCGCCGCCGGCAACAAAGACGACGAAGAAGAGAAAAGCGAAGAGTAAAGCTTCCTCTGCCTCTTCCCTGCCCCTTTCAGCCTCCGATCCCGCTCTCCTCACCCAAAGCAGCAGCCCTGATCCCCAAAAATGAAGGTAAAAAAAAGCCCGCGAGCGGTTGGCTGCGGGCTTTTTTCGCGATCGATCGCGCGCTAGCGGATCAAATCCTTCTTTAAGAAGCGAACCAATATGCGCATCGCCTCGAATTCGGGCATGCAGGAGATCGCGATCAGATCCTCGTAACTGGTCAAACCGTCGATCTGGCTCAGCAGGAAGCCCGACTTATGGTCGAGGGACTGCCAGATGAGCTCGTTTCTGGAGATCTTTAAGCGCGGTACCTTTTGAAGCGAGCCTAAGTTCGAGAGCAGGAGGCTCTGCAGGCGAACCTGGTTTTCGCTCATAAACTGCTGCGCATCCTCATCGGCGGGCAGGACCTGCTGAATGTCGTCCCACTTGAGGTACGCGCCGTAGAGATCACCCTGCAGCAGGCATTCCTGAGCTTCCTTGCGCCATTGCTCGCAGTCCGCCTGCGTATATTGAGGCTGAACTTTGGGCTGCGGCTTCTCGGTGGTCGCATTGCCGAGCGCCAAATCCGACATCCCCGCGAGCTCTCCCTGAAGGAAGGCATCCAAATCCGACATCGCGACATTCGACGCGCTTGCGGGCGCCTGGGTTTGCAGATCGCTCGGCTGATGCACCTTGGAGGGCACCTTCGCAAACGGATTCTGCGCGCTCGGCGGCGGGTTGGAAATCGTGTTGAACTTCCCCGAAAGCGGCGGCAGCGAGAGGCTCGGCGGAGTGGGCGGATTGGAGAGCGGCGATCCAAACGCCGAAGTCGAAATCTGCGACCGCGAGGACTCCGAAACCCTGACCGAAGGCACGTTCGGCACGTCGGCGGGCAACTGCTGCGGGTGATCAGGCGGCGCTGACGGCAAAGGCATCTCTGGCAACGGCGCCGAAGAGCGATCTTTTTCTTCGATGATCTCGACCTGATCGACCGGAAACTCTCCCGGGCGCCCGACCGTCTCTGCGGCCACAGATTCCTGCGCTTTAGCGCGCTTTTGAGTCTCCGCTTCCTCCGCCTCAGCCCAGGGATCCTCGCCTTCCTTCCATGGATCGAAGCCTCCAAGATCCTCCATCAGGATTTCCTGGGCTTTGGCCTGGCCCGAATGCTGCGCTTCGAGGGATCCATGGATTGAACTGTTGAGCATCTTGCCGAAATCGTTCTCAAACCCCGCCATCTCGCTGGCAATGCCCATCAGATCCGGCGAAATCTGAGGCTTCGGCGCCAAAGGATCGCTCGAAAGGAAGCCCGCCGCACTCCAATCCACGTCGGCGGGCGGCGGATCGGTCAGCGACGCACCGTGCACCGATGCTGCGGGCGGCAGAAATCCGGAATTGGCGGGCGCCGGCGCGGGTGCGGGCGTTAAAAATGCCGCATTCTTCTGAATCGGGCGCTGATCCACCGGCAGGCGCGCCGACTGTTCGGACTTCTCAACACTGTTGAACGCCCCATTGGACTCCACGCTGCCCATCGGCGGCACCACCGAAGATTCCCTCGGCAGCGACTGCGGCTTCGGACCCGCGATCGAAGGCCCATTCTGAAGCGATTGCGCCGGCGACGCATTCCCCGAAGGCAAGCTTTCCAGAATGCGCGCCTGGATCCCCCCGCTCGAAGGCTCCATGGGCCAGTTTTGAATCGGCAGGCTCGAGCCGTAAGAAGAGATCGACCGTTTGGGCGTCTGAACCGGCATGCCCAAAGAAGGCTTCGACTTCAAAAAGCGCTGTGGGATCGGCGGCGGCACCGCAACTCCCGTTCGGGTAGAAGTTGCGCGCACCGTTGAAGGCGATGATCCCGCAAAAGCAGACTGCGCTCCCCCCGCCGGAGGCGCCTTTGAAAGCGATCCCGAGGGATCCTGACGGCTCTGATCCAACGAAGAGGCGGGCATCCGGGCACCCACCACCTGCTGCGATGCGCTCACCGGCGCCTTCGAGTAGGTCTGCGGCCCGAGGTTCCCCCGATTCGCCCCCAATCCCGGCTTCGATCCCGAATCCTCTGCCCTCACCCGCGATGATTTGGAGCCCTCACCCTCGAACAGAAGCTCGTATCCGCCCGTAGCGAGCACACCGTTGGGCCCGCCGATATGGATCTCTTCCATCGCCCCCGTAGGCAACCGACGCCGCTCGCGCGCCGGACGCTGCGCCAGGGTTTCGAGCATCGGTTGCGGGGCATCCGGCGCCTTGGGCTCGCTGAAGTGACTCGTAGGCAAAGCCATCGGATCGATGTTGACCATCTCCCGCTCTGCACTCTCGAGCAACTCGAGGCTTTCGTCGCCTTCCCCCAACGGTGCGCCGCCCGGACGCGCCGCTTTCGCTTTGGCCTCTGCCTCACCTGCGGCCTCCTGACCCAAAGGCGTGGGCTGATCGAAGGCGTTGTAGAGCTCCACCTCGGGCCCCAGATCGATCGGCGGCTCGTCGATCTCCTCCACGTGATCGGGCTGAAGCAGGGATCCCAGCTGCATATCGAGATCGGGCGCAAACCCCGGCAACGGATCCGGTGCGGAAGGCCTGATTGCGGAACTTGCGCTCTGCTGCACGGGTGCGGAAAGCCTGACGGGATTGGGCGGAGACGGCGGTGGCGGTGGTTCAAGGGGTGCTGCGATCTCAGGAGGCGGCATCTGAGGCGGCTGAGACACCGATGTGAGCCCCTCCATGTTTGCGGCCGCCGCTTCAGCCGCTTCACATTGCGCGATGGCCTCTTCAACCGTGATGTTGAAATAGCCCTTGATGAAATCGATGTATTCCTGCGCTACTTCGTTGTGCGGGTCGAGATCCAATGTGCGCTTCCAGCAGCGCAGCGCATCGTACAAATAGCCCTGTTCGTAGAGTGCGGCCCCCTGCTCCAACAGCGCCTGTGCTTCATCTTGTTGTGCGCTCATCCGCCGATCTTCTGCAAAACACCTTTGAACATGTTCAAGGTGCGAGTCAAAGCGTCATGCGTCATTTTGAGAACGTTCGCGTCGTTGACGCTGCAAGCCGCCTGCGCCCTTTCGATGACCTGATTGGCCTTAAAAAGCGCATCCTGACCAAACTGAGACCCTGAAAGCGCCGCCTGCACGCGCGGATACAGCTTACCCATCTCGATCAGCGAGCGCTGCAAAGCCGTCTTTAACTCCTGCACCTCTTCGGTCTGGCGAACGTCGACCATGTAATCGCGGTTTTCGCGGATCATCTTCTCGACTTCTTCTTCGCTCAGGCCCGAGGTGGCCGTCACCGTGATCGACTGCTCCTGTCCGGTCTCCAGATTCTTGGCGCTCACCGACACGATACCGTCGGCGTTGATGTCGAACGTCACTTCGACCTCGACCTCACCCTTCGGTGCCGGCCGAATGCCCGTCAGGATGAACTCACCCAGGAGCTCGTTTAACTGCGCGTCGTTATGCTCACCCTGCAGCACGATGATCTTTACGGAAGTCTGGTTGTCGCGCACCGTGGTGAAGAT
>JAEEGL016040313.1_pt1 | contig 15384 bp, 15 predicted proteins | sample 9134231 | NCBI WGS metagenome assembly JAEEGL01 (sample SAMN16246548, study PRJNA631951) | gut metagenome | biome: gut microbiome; feature: rumen; material: fiber-attached | host: Bos | place: Iran: Karaj | collected 2018-10 | reverse complement strand
CCACCGCGTTTGAAAAGTGGTGCGACGACAGCGTGATCGAGCTGTGCAAAGCGGCAAAATTTGAATTCTTCGGCTGTGCGCCGATTGCGGCATATTACTTTGCCAAAACCACAGAGATCAAAACCGTTCGGATCGTGCTCTCCGCAAAGCTCGCGGGCGTTTCGAACGATATCATCAGAGAAAGGGTGCGCGATCTTTATGTATAAAATCGCAGCGATGGGCGACAAAGACAGTATCTACGGCTTTTCCTCCATCGGACTTGAGGTGCTCCCGGTCACAGAGCCGCGCGAAGCGGTGCGCGAGCTGCGCCGGATGAGCGAAGAAGATTACGCAGTCGTGTTCCTGACAGAAGCGCTCGCTGCCCAGCTCGGCAGCGAACTCGACCGCTACCGCGAACGCGCGGTGCCGGCCGTTATTCTGATTCCCGGCGTTGCAGGCAACACCGGAGAGGGTCTGCGCTCCATCAGCCGCTCCGTGGAGCAGGCGGTCGGCTCAGACATTTTGAAATAACAGTTTAGAGTAGGTGATAACTATGCAAACCGGAACGATTACCAAGGTTTCAGGTCCGCTTGTTGTCGCGTCGGGGATGCGGCAGGCTAATATGTTTGACGTGGTGCGCGTCAGCGAGCAGCGTCTGATCGGTGAAATCATCGAGATGCGCGGCGACAAGGCGTCCATTCAGGTCTATGAAGAAACGAGCGGTCTGCGCACCGGCGAACAGGTGGAAACCACCGGCGAGCCGCTGTCTGTGGAACTCGGACCGGGCTTGATCGGCTCCATCTTCGACGGCATCCAGCGTCCGCTGGAGGAGATTATGAAGCGCACCGGCAACAATCTGACGCGCGGCATCGAAGTGCCGTCGCTCAGCCGCGAAAAGCAGTGGACCTTCGTGCCCTGTGTGGCGGTAGGCGACAGTGTGCAGGGCGGCGACGTGATCGGTACCGTGCAGGAAACCGACGTTGTGAGCCACAAGATTATGGTGCCGCCTTCCATGCGCGGCGTGGTCACAGAGATCAGCGAAGGCACCTGCACCGTGGAAGACACGGTGGCGATCATAGAAACCGACAAGGGTGAACCGCAGACACTGGGTCTTATGCAGAAATGGCCCGTGCGCCGCGGCAGACCCTATACCAAAAAGCTTGCGCCGGATATGCCGCTGGTTACCGGTCAGCGCGTGATCGACGCACTGTTCCCGATTGCGAAGGGCGGCGTGGCTGCCATTCCGGGTCCGTTCGGCTCCGGCAAAACCGTGACCCAGCATCAGCTTGCCAAATGGGCGGAGGCGGATATCGTGGTTTACATCGGCTGCGGCGAACGCGGCAACGAGATGACCGACGTGCTCAACGAATTCCCCGAGCTGATCGACCCGCACACCGGCAAGTCCCTGATGGAACGCACCGTGCTGATCGCCAACACGTCCGATATGCCTGTGGCGGCGCGTGAAGCGTCCATCTACACCGGCATCACCATTGCCGAATACTTCCGCGATATGGGCTACAGCGTTGCCCTCATGGCGGACTCCACGTCCCGTTGGGCGGAGGCGCTGCGCGAAATGTCCGGTCGTCTGGAGGAAATGCCCGGCGAAGAAGGCTATCCCGCATACCTCGGCTCGCGTCTGGCGCAGTTCTATGAGCGCGCCGGCAAGGTCCTCTCGCTCGGCAAAGAGCCGCGCGAAGGCGCGCTGTCTGTCATCGGCGCGGTGTCTCCCGCCGGCGGCGATATCTCCGAACCGGTTACGCAGGCGACGCTGCGGATTGTCAAGGTCTTCTGGGGACTCGATTCCTCGCTGGCCTATAAGCGTCACTTCCCGGCGATCAACTGGCTGACCAGCTATTCGCTGTATGCCTCCTCGCTCGGCAAATGGTTCAACGCCCACGCCGGGGAAGACTGGATGGATCTGCGCGCCGAAATGATGCGCCTGCTCTCGCAGGAAGCGGAGCTGGAAGAGATTGTCAAGCTCGTGGGTATGGATGCGCTCTCTCCCGGCGACCGGCTGACGATGGAAGCCGCACGCTCCATCCGCGAAGACTTCCTGCATCAGCTGGCATTCCATGAAGTGGATACCTATACGTCGCTCCACAAGCAGCTTTTGATGATGCGGCTTGTGATCGCGTTCTACAACAAGAGCGCGGAAGCGCTGGAAGACGGCGGCAATATTGAAAAGATCGTCAATCTGCCTGTCCGCGAAGAAATCGGCAGATTCAAATATGTGGCGGAGGACGAAACCGACGCCGAATACGACGAAGTGCTTGCGCATCTTTCTGCGCAGCTGGAAGACGCTAAGAAAGGGGAGGATGACTGATGCCGAAGGAATACAGAACGATTCAGGAAGTGGCAGGTCCGCTGATGCTCGTGCGCGACGTGGAAGCCGTTGCCTATACCGAACTGGGCGAAATCGAGCTGGCGAACGGTGAAAAGCGCCGCTGCCGTGTGCTTGAAATCAACGGCACCAACGCGCTGGTGCAGCTGTTTGAATCCTCCACCGGAATCAACCTTGCCGATTCCAAGGTGCGCTTTCTCGGTCGCCAGATGGAACTCGGCGTGTCCGAGGATATGCTCGGGCGTGTGTTCGACGGTCTCGGTCGCCCGATCGACGGCGGTCCGGAGATTATTCCCGACAAGCGCATGGACGTCAACGGCACGCCGATGAACCCGGCAGCCAGAAGCTATCCGCAGGAGTTCATTCAGACCGGCATCTCCGCCATCGACGGACTGAACACGCTGGTACGCGGACAGAAGCTGCCCATCTTCTCTGCCTCCGGTCTGCCGCATGCCGAGCTTGCGGCGCAGATTGCCCGCCAGGCGCGGGTGCGCGGCACCGACGAACCGTTTGCCGTGGTGTTTGCCGCCATGGGTATCACGTTTGAAGAGAGCAACTTTTTTGTGGAATCCTTCCGCGAAACGGGCGCCCTCGAACGTACCGTCATGTTCTCCAACCTTGCGAACGACCCCGCAATCGAACGAATTGCCACGCCGAAGATGGCGCTGACCGCTGCGGAGTATCTCGCGTTTGAAAAGAACATGCACGTGCTGGTCATTCTGACCGACATCACCAACTATGCCGACGCGCTGCGCGAAGTGTCTGCCGCCCGCAAAGAGGTGCCCGGACGCCGCGGCTACCCCGGCTATATGTATACCGACCTTGCGTCGATCTATGAGCGCGCCGGACGTCAGCGCGGCAAGACGGGTTCCATCACCATGATCCCGATTCTGACGATGCCCGAGGACGACAAGACCCACCCGATTCCGGATCTCACCGGCTATATCACGGAAGGGCAGATCATCCTTTCGCGTGAACTGCACCGCAAGAGCATTACGCCGCCGATCGACGTTTTGCCGTCGCTGTCGCGTCTGAAGGACAAGGGCATCGGCGAAGGCAAAACCCGCGCCGACCACTCCGGTACCATGAACCAGCTGTTTTCCGCCTATGCCCGCGGCAAAGACGCGAAGGAGCTGATGGTCATTCTCGGCGAAGCGGCGCTGACCGATATGGACAAACTCTATGCGAAATTCGCCGACGCGTTCGAAAAGGTCTACGTCTCGCAGGGCTTCGACTGCAACCGCCCGATTGAAGAGACGCTCGATATCGGCTGGCAGCTGCTCTCCATTCTGCCGCGCAGCGAACTCAAGCGTATTTCCGACAAGTTCCTCGATCAGTACTATATTGAAAAGTAGGTGATACCATGGCGGTCATGAACGTCAACCCCACGCGGATGGAACTGACGAACCTCAAGCGCAAACTCGTCACCGCCAGACGGGGTCACAAACTGCTCAAAGACAAGCGCGACGAGCTGATGCGCCGGTTTCTCGAGCTGGTGCGCGAAAACAAAGCGCTGCGCCTGAAGGTGGAAGCCGGGATCAAAGAAGCCAATTCCCACATGGCGCTCGCCCGCAGCGTGATGAGCGACGAAGCGCTGTCTGTGGCGCTGATGATGCCCGCGCAAAAGATGGAGCTCGATGTCGAGGAAAAGAACATTATGAGCGTCATCGTGCCGCAGTTTCACGCCAGCGTCAAGGCGGCGAAAGACGGCGAAATTTACTCCTACGGCTATGCCTTTACGTCGTGCGATCTGGATGACGCGGTGCTTGCGCTGTCGGAAATTATGCCCGATCTGCTCAAACTGGCGGAGATTGAAAAGACCTGCCAGCTGTTGGCAAGCGAAATTGAAAAGACGCGCCGCCGCGTTAACGCGCTCGAGCACGTGATGATTCCGCAGTATGAGGACACCATCAAGTATATCACGATGAAGCTTGACGAAGCAGAGCGTTCGTCCACCACGCGGCTGATGAAAGTCAAGGATATGATGCTGCAGGAAGCGCATCATTATCAATAACAGTCGACAGTCGTCAGTCAACAGTCAACAGTCAGCCCGTCCTTTTGGCGGGCTTGCTTTTTAAGGAGAAACGCGATGCTTGTATTTCACACCGGCTTCGAGAAAATCCCCGTGCCCGACCTGCGGCGCGGACGCGCCAACGCGGATTTCGGTCAGGGCTTTTATCTGTCGGACGATCCCGCGTTCGCCGAACGCTGGGCAACGGAAAAGAAGGGCGCAAAGACCATCATCAACCGCTATGAACTGAATACAGACAACCTTCGGATCAAACGCTTCGAGCGGGACGGCGACTGGTTTCGCTACATCTTTTCCAACCGCCGAAGCATGCCGGACACGCTTTCCGGTTTTGACGTGATCATCGGTCCGATTGCGAACGACACGCTTTTTAACACCTTCGGTATCCTCACAAGCGGCGTGCTTGACGATGCCGTGGCAATGCAGCTGCTGCAGCTCGGTCCGGTGTATACGCAGGTGGTGCTGAAGACCGAACGTGCCAAAGAAGTCCTCCGCTTTCTCGGCGCTAAGGCACTCGATCACGCTGTGCTGGAAGCGAACAAAACGCGCCTTGCCGTGGAGGAAGCGGCGTTTCAGGCCCTCTTTTCCGAAACCATGCAGCGCCTGCTCGGCGACACGGAGGACGGAATATGACATTCGGCTGGATCAACCTTGTCAACGCCGCGTTTGTCGTCGATCTTATCACGATGAGCGTGCTTGGACAAAAGAAAAGCGGTCTGCCGCCGATGCAGAGCCGCCATAAGCTGCTGAATATCCTCGAGCAGATCGGACGTTACGCCTGCATGGCGCTGATGATGCTTCCGCTGCTGCCCGGCTTCGAGTTCGGCTTTGCCTCTTCCAACGCAATGGTCGGGTGGCTGGTCGGGAGTCTTGTGCTGCTTTCTAGCTACACGGTTCTTTGGACAAAGGCGAAACGCGGCGGCGCGGTGCTCTATGGGCTCGCGCTCGTGCCGGCGCTGCTGTTTCTTTGCTGCGGTGTGTTGCTGCGACATTGGGCATTGGTCGCCGCGGCGGTTTTGTTCGGTGTCAGTCATACGCTGATTGTTCGTGAACATCTGCAGTCGGAAAGACTGTGCAAAAGCAAAAAAGGAGACCCGTTATGACCGATGATGAACTGTTGCTGTCGCACGCGCGCGATCTCAAACAGCGCTGTGCCGACCGCGGGATGCTGACACACACGGCGTTTCTCGATCTGCACCAGCGCACGATGCTTTCTCGCATGGAGCGCGAGCAAAACGCCGATGTCGCCACTTTTTACTGCGGCGGCTACCCGGACGCCGAACGGACGGTTGCCGTTTTTGTGCCGCGATTTTACGGCATAGAAGACCTTGACGCCTATTTCAAAGAGAATCCCGCGGATAACCCGCTGTGCCTGCTGCGACTCGAAAAAGACGCATTTTCGTCCCTGTCCCACCGCGACTATCTCGGCGCGCTGATGGGGCTTTCCGTCAAGCGCGAAACGCTCGGCGATATCCTGGTGGACGACAAAGGCGCCTTCCTCGTCTGTTTGCAGTCGATCCGGCAATATCTACTGGACAACCTGTTTTCCGCCGGTCGCGCCACGCTGACCGTGACGCAGGCGTCGTTTGACCTGCTCGGCGCACGGCAGCAGAACGTGAAGGATTTCTTCGTCTCCGTGCCGTCCATGCGGCTCGACTGTGTGGTTGCCGCGGCATTCCGGCTCTCGCGCAGCAAAGCGGAGCAGGCGATCAAATCGGGTCTTGTGTTCGTCAACGCCGTGCAGACCGACAAGACCGACAAAAGAACGGAAACCGGCGACGTGCTCGTTTTGCGCGGCAAAGGCAAATGCAAGCTGCTGGAACAGACCGGCGAAAGCAAAAAAGGCAGGCTGCATCTGACAATCCGGCAATCCTTATAAAGTTAACGCTGATTCACTCGGGCGCACAAAGCTTGGTGGTCATTTTTCCGTCATTCTGGACAGAAATCTCTTGAAAACCGGCAGGTTTCCTGCGAGCGTTCTGAAACATCTGACGAAACAATACCTCGCCAATCTTCTCACACCGAGTGAATCATCGTTTCCTAAAAGAATAAACCACCGCCGTTTGCGCATACTAAGCAAAAAGGCGGTGGTTTTTTGTCGGATTTTGCATATTCGTATCCGGTCAATCTTCTGCGTGTGCGCGAAAAGCTGCGTGTGGAACACAGCTTTGATCTGCTGGAAAAGAAGATCCGCTTCGGCGCCGGACAGGCAACGTTCTTTTGCATCGACGGTTTTATCAAAGACGCGGTGTTTGAAAAGATGCTGGAATATCTCAGTAAGCTCACGGAAAAGCAACTCAGGGGGACGCCCGACGCCGACACGTTTGTGGACGCGTTTGCCACCTATATCGAAACGGACACAACCGATTCGCTCGATACGTTTTTATCCATGGTGCTCTCCGGCGCGGTCGGCATGGTGGCTGAGGGGTTCCAAAAGGCGGTGCTCTTTGACCCGCGCACCTATCCGAGCCGTGCGGTGGAGGAACCGGAATCCGACCGGCTTCTGCGCGGTCCACACGAAGGTTTTGTGGAAACGGTGATTTTCAACACGGCGCTGATCCGCCGGCGCATCCGCGACCCGCTGCTGACGATGGAGCTGTTCCAGATCGGCACGCGCTCCCGCACGGACGTGGTCGTCTGCTATATGGCGCAGTCCGTCGACCGGCATCTGCTGCATATTCTTGAGGAAAAACTCAAAGCCATCCGCGTGCCGGCGCTTTCGATGGGGCAGGAGAGCCTGCGCGAATGTTTGCTGCCGAAGCAACTCTGGAACCCGTTCCCGCGGTTCCGCTACACGGAACGCCCCGATACCGCGGCGGCGTGCCTGTATGACGGCAACATCGTCGTGCTGGTGGACGGCACGCCCTCGGCGATGATTGTGCCGACCGGGCTGTTCGATTTTATACAGGACATCAACGACTACTATTTCACGCCGCTGGTCGGCACGTTCTTCAAATCTGTGCGGGGCTTCATGTTCATGCTCAGCCTGCTGTTTATTCCGACGTGGTATGTGCTTTCGCTCCACCACACGCTGATTCCGCAGCAGTACTGGTTCATTTTTGTCAACCATCCGAACGGCGTGTCGGTCTATTTGCAGCTGATGGTGTCGGAATTCCTGATTGACATGCTGCGCCTCGCGTCGCTCAACACACCAAACGTTTTAAGCAATTCCTTCTCCGTCATCGGCGCACTGGTGCTCGGCGAATTCGGTGTGTCGTCGGGACTGTTCGTCCACGAGGTTGTGATGTTTATGGGGTTCACGTCAATTTCCAACGTCGTGCTGCCAAGCTATGAACTGGGCTTTTCCATCAAGTTTTGCCGCGTGCTGCTGCTGACGCTGACGTTCCTGTTCGACTTCTGGGGCTTTTTTGCGGCTTTGGCGCTGATCGTTTTGCTGGTCTGCACCACCAGAACGCTCGACGGCTACACCTATTTATACCCGCTCTTCCCGTTCAACAAAGACGCGCTGGTCAGCGCGCTGTTTCGAAAACGGCTGCGGCAAAGCAAATGAAGCACAACCGGAACTGCCGGATTTCGATGAAGACGGTGTTTTTTCACCCGACAGGCGACCGTCTGGTCGTCGAGAATGAAAAACCGACGAAATAGAAACAGGATACTGAAAAGAAAATGCATGAAAAAACGGTATAGGCAGTTTGCCTGTACCGTTTTGGGGTTTCTTTTTGTTCTTCGCGAAATGCGGCAGTTTCGAATTAGTAACTGCTGGCCTGTCTTGCAGCATTGCGGATCGCGTTGCGCGCCATACGCAGCATGTTGGCTTCTACCTTTGCGAGCGCCTTTTCGCTCACGACGGTCACAGCCACGCTGTCGGCTTTGGCAAGATCGCTCATGTATTCCTGTGCCTTCGGAGAGGCGATCGCCGTTTTCACAGCGTCGTCCCAGGGCACGGTTTTGGTGCCTTCAAAATACATCACGTGGTAGCCGTAGGTCGTTTCCACGATACCCACGTCGCCGGCCTTGCGCTTGCTGTCGGTGCCCCAGGATTCGAATTCGGGCACCATCTTACCGAGCGGTGTGTCTTCATACAGACCGCCCTGCGCGGCGTTGGAGTCTTCGGAATACTTCTTGGCAAGTTCGCCGAACGCGTCAGCGGTATGTTCGCCGTCGAGATACTCCTGCAGAATGTTCTGCGCCTTGACATAGGTCGCCTTGTCGGTTGCGGAATCGCCGTTGACGTCGAGGTCGATCTTGACGTCCTTGTATGCCTTGGTGTCGAGCGCCGGCACTTCCACATCGTCGGCAGCCTTTGCGGCATCGGCGGCTTCTTCAGCCTCGGCTGCTTCAGCTGCTTCGGCGTCTTCAGCTGCTTCGGCGGTTTCGTCCGCTTTTTTCGGGAATTTCACAAGAATGTGACGCACGGAGTAGGTGAGAGAATCGGCGGGCTGATGCGCCGCGTCGGTCACGTAATAGACGGTGTAGCCGGTGCTTGCCTGTTCGGTCACATGGGTTGCGCCCGCAACGGCTTCGTCGGAGAACAGCCAGGTGGCAATTTCGCTGTCGCTTTCAGAGATCGTTTCGCTCGTTGCGTCTTCGTGCAGCGTCAGCGAATCGACGGACGCATACTTCTTGTCGCCTGCGGCTTCGGCAACGGCAGCAAGGAACGCGTCTTCGCTCTTGGCGTTGGCAATTTCGTCCGCGGTCTTCTTAGCGGCAGCCATGGTTTCGTCCGTGGTCTCCAGCGTCGGCTCCGCAGCCTCTTCTTCGGTGTCTTCTGCGGCGTCAGCGTCTTCTGCAGCTTCGGCGTCGGTTTCGGGCTCTTCAGCCGGGACCTCCACCTTTTCCGCTTCAATTGCGTAGCTGCGGTAGGAGACGACAGCGTAGGTTTCCAGGTTCGCGTTGAATTCCTCGGTCACTTCGTCCGCTGTCACGGCAGCTTTGAGTTCATCTGTCTTGGTGTCGGTGAGCTTGGTATACAGCGCCTGCTCTTCCAGAATCTGGCGATAGAGCTTTTCGTTCACGCCCTTGCCGTAGGAGGCACGCAGATAGGCGTTGAGCGAATAGCCGTTGCCGGACGCGGAGGATTTGAGCTGGTCGATGTTGGCCTGCACGTCCGCAAGCTCGCTTTCGTCAAGCGAGAGTTCCTGCTTTTGCGCTTCGGCAACGCCGGACTTGATCTGCTTCAGCGAGTTCTGCGCATAGTACTGGAAGAAATCGAGCCAGGTCGGGGTCTGATCTTCGGGGAAGCCTTCAATCTCGCCGAACATGCCGGAGTATTCCTGTTTGTCGGGCAGGGTGGACGTATCAAAGCCGATATCGTAGCCGTAGGACGCATACTGCTGCGCCATGTTGTAGCCCTGGTTGTAATAGTAGCTGTATTCCGCCTGCGAAATCTTTTCGTCGCCAACCGTGACCGCCGTGGTGTTCTTTTCAATCACGCCGGTATAATTGACCGCGAACGCGCCGATTGCAGCAATAATCGCAATAATCACGATCACGCCGATCGCCTTACCGATCTTTTTGCTCGTATCGGGGCTGATCGGTTTTTTCTTGTTGCGCTTTGCAGCCTTCTGCAGTCTGGCCTTGCGTTCTTCGCGATACAGCTCGGCCTTGCTTTTTTCCTGTTTTGCCATCGTTGTTTCATCCTTTACTTCTTATTTGTTACTGGTTCCGCGAACGGAACGTGATAGACTTATTCATTTTATACCAACCGGCGCAAAAATGCAAGAGCAAAAAGGCGAAACCGGGTACAAAACAATAAATTCTTTTATCAATATAGAGAAAAGACCTAAATTTTACTTGAAAACCAAGAAAACGTACTTAGCTTTTTTACACCGGATTTCTTTTTGAAAACGATTGACAAAGCCGTAAAAAGAGTCTACAATAGAAGCCGTAATCGAACATTTGTTCTTTTGCAAAAAAGGAATTTCGCTGCATTCAGACCATCAGGCCGCAAATCGGGTGCGGGCACGATGAAAGGGGAAACATATGAGACAATCGATACAACCATGTTACGATCGCTTTTCCGGTCTGCAGGCGTCGCAACAGATGCGGCAGAACAAAGCCTTGCTCCAAAAGCTGGTGCGACGTGTCATCCGCAATGAGCTGAGCGAACAGGACCGGTTGCTTGTGCGCCTGCACTGGTATCAGGGGAAAAGCAAAGAAGAAACTGCCGAGCTGATCGGCGTGGACCGTTCCACGGTGCACCGTGGTCTGGAGCGCGCAGGAAAAATCATCTATGACAGCTTGAAATATGCGGTGGATTATCATTTTGATGCGTCCTTTCAGGAGGAGGCAAAACAGACGCTGCGCAACGCCGGACAAAGTACCTTTGCGCTGGATGGGCTGGACGGGATCGGCGAGCGGCTCTACTGGCTGCGGCGGCAAAAACGCATGTCGCTGCAGGAGCTTGCAAAGACCACGGGATTTTCACCGGAACGGCTGCAGTCGCTCGAAGCCAACGGCAGGGAAATGATGATGACAGAGCTCGGTCTGCTTTGCGAAGTGTTCGGCATCAGCGCGACCGATCTGATCTTCGGCAGCGGAAAGGAGCGTGCGCATTGAACGAAAGCTTCCGCGCACTGTATGCGCAGTATACGCACTGCATCGACGTGCAGAAAGACGTGATTGCCCGCTACCGCACCCGGCTGCTTCGTGCGCAGCAAAGTTTCAATATGGCGGAGGTGCAGCGGCTGAATGCGCTGCTGCGGATTCTGTATGAAGAAAAAAGCGAGCTGGAGGAGCGCGCCACCGGTCTGCGGGAGTATCTGCAGTGAACAAAGCAATTGACTTTTTATAAATTTGTACTTATAATGAAAGCAGAAATCAGGGAAAGGATGAGATCTGTATGAAACTGAAAAAAACACTTTGCCTTCTGCTTTCGTTTGTACTGCTGCTGCTTTGCGCCGTGCCTGCGTTTTCCGCAGACAGCGCTTCGCCAGCAAAAGCCAAACCGCTGACCGATGATGATTTCCTGACCGCCAAGGGCGCGAACCTTGTGAACCGCCGCGGCGAAAAAGTTCGGCTCAAGGGCGTCAACCTCGGCGCATGGATGATCTGGGAGGACTGGCTCAACCCGTATGAGCAGGCGAGCGACCACGAAGAGGTGCTGTCGATTTTGACCGAGCGCTTCGGTGAAGAGAAGGCTTACGAGCTGATGAATATCTATATGGACAACTTCATCACGGACTGGGATCTCGACAATATCAAAGCGATGGGCTTCAACTGCGTGCGCGTGCCGTTCTGGTTCCGCAATTTCTATTATGACGACAACGGACGCAAGATTCTCGACCAAAACGGCGCGTGGGATTTTTCAAGGCTCGACTGGGTGGTCAACGGCTGCAAAGAACGCGGGCTCTATGTGATCCTCGACATGCACGGCGCGGTGGGCTATCAGTCTGACGCACCGCACAGCGGCAAGGGAAACAGCGTGGGACTGTATGCCGATACCGAACAGGGCGAACGCTACCGCGTGCTCACGGACGAGCTGTGGACGGCGATTGCGTCACGCTTTAAGGGCAACCCGGCGGTGGCAATGTACGATCTGTTGAACGAGCCGATGTGCGACGTGCCCGAAAGCGGGATTCGCCGCAGAATCAACAACGAGATGATCTACACGCGCCTATATAAGACCGTGCGCGCCGCCGACCCCGACCACGCCATCACGCTCGAATGCATCTGGACGGCCGCCGCGCTGCCGCACAAGGCGCTCAAGGGCTGGACCAACGTGGTCTATCAGGTGCACTTCTATCAGAACAGCGACTTCATCTTCACACTGTTCGTTTTCCTTACGCGCCTGTATTACCTCGGCACGCCGATGCTGATGGGCGAGTTTTATCCGCACAAAAAGACCACGTGGAACAACTGCTTCAAAACGATGGATCAGGCGAATTTCAGCTGGATGCTCTGGACCTACAAGGCGACCGGTCACGGCATGTGGAGCAGCGACTGGTGCCTGTTCGGCAGCAAAGACGGCTTCTGGCGCGCCAAGGTGAAGACCGACAGCTATGAGGAGATCGCCGAAAAATGGGGCGAAAGGCAGCAGACGCAAATCGGCTTCCAGGACAGCGGACACTATGACAAAAACGTAAAAGCGTTCTTATAAGCAAAACGAAAAGCACCCTGCGCGGGTGCTTTTTTTATGCCGTTCCTTTTATTTATACTGCTTTGACAGCCGTTCCTTCGCTTCCTCTTCCGTGATCTTGCCGGTGTTGCAATCGATCATCACCTGCACGTCCTTGTCCTTGAGGTCATAGAACAGCCAGATAACATACGCGATCAGCCCGCCGATGGCCGGAATCAGCATAAAGATCAGCCACAGCATATTGAGTGCGTGCGGCGTCTGGGTCACGCCGCTTTGCTCCAGCTCCTGAAACGATCCAACCTCCACCATCTGCCAGCCGACGGATTTGAGCCCGAGCAAAAACAGTCCGAGCGCGCTCGCGATGGAGCCGGTCAGCTTTGCCATAAACGTCTGCACCGCAAACGTGATGCCCTTCGCTTCGGTGCCGCTTTTGTAGCGGCCGTATTCCGCGCAGTCGGGGGTGAACATAAACATTTCGAGCCCGACGACCGACAGCGGGATCGAGCGGACGGTGAACAAAATGATATAGATGATCACATTGCCGTAGCCGACGAGCCAGGTGATCACGCTGAAAACCACATACAGCAGCATACACACGCGGTAGACCTTCATCTTGTCGAATCTGCGGATCAAATTCGGCAGCACCAGCGCGATGACCAACTGCGGAATGGAGCCGACCGCGCCCACCACCAGCGAAAACAGGGCGCTGTGGAACAAAAAGTACGACACATAAAGATTGAACGCGTTGCCGATGTTCAGCGCGGAATAGAAGAACAGCCCGAGATAGTAGATCAGCAGATACTTGTTCTGGAACAGATACGACACCATGCGCCGCAGCGAAAACTGCTCCTCGCTTTCGGCGTGGAACCGCTCCTGCAGTTTGAACGACGCCGGCAGCATCAAAGCCAAAGCGCCCACACAGATGATGACGGTGATCAACGTATAGTTCATGCCGACCTTTTCGCTGACCAGCACCGTGGTGAGCGTCGACGTGATCCCCACGCCGATATAGGTCGCAATGCTTTTATACGACTGGACCGTGTTGCGCTCGTCAATGCTTTGGCTCATCGAGGTCAGAATGCCGAAAATCGGCACGTCGCACAGCGTATACGCCGTATCCCAAAGCATATAGGCAACGGCAAACCAGCCCAGCTTCACCGCTTGGGAGGAGCCGGACGGGATCATAAACGTCAGAATGGTCGTGATCGGAATCAGAATTGTTGAAACCCGGATCCACGGCAGATACTTTTTGCCGCTTTTGAATTTGACCGCGTCAAAGATCACGCCGAACAGCGTGTCGTTCACGGCGTCCCAGATTTTGACGGCCAGCATCACGGCGGCGGACTTGATCGGGTCCACGCCCAAAAACAGCAGATAGGTCGTCAGACAGACGTTGAACAGCGTGTAGATCATATTCTGCCCGGCAAAATAGGAATAATAACTCAACCGCTCCGCCGGTTCGGTGGACCAGCCCTCGCGCGTGGCAAAGATATCTTTCACTTTTGCAACCAGCTTCATCGTGCACGCCCTCCCAAAGACGCAGTTTCTTTTCTTCATTATAAGTTGCGCCGGTTGCAGTGTCAACGGATGGGGGAAAGGAATATTATTTATAATAATTCTACTGTTTGGGGTGTAGATGCAAAAGGCACGGGATGCAATTCCCGCGCCTTTGTTTTATTTATTGCCCTTTGCTCTGTTGTGTGTTTTGCAAAGCATCTGACAGTTTGAAGCGTCTGTTGCACCGCCTTTGCTCCATGCGGTCACATGGTCGGCGTCCATTTCATTCAGTTTATAAATGCGCTTTGCGTTGTTATCGTGTCCTATTGCACAGTAGGGACAGTTAGATTTGCCTTTTGCTATAGCTTCTTGAGTTTGCTTGTTATATACCGCTCGTTTTGTCTTATCATCAAATACGCGAACATTCAACAAAGCAGTATTCTTTTCGCCGCCAAGAATATACTCGAAAATTCCTTTGTGGTCGATTTGCGTATCTTCCAAAAGCTCATCGACACGTTTTGTCACATCGTCTTTTGAATAAGCGTTCATGTGGTATTGGTTGTAAAGCCGACCCCATTCAAGCCCGCAGACCTCGCTGCCTGTATATTCAAATATAGAATCGACCCAATCAATCACCGTATCAAAGTGATTCTTCAATTCGTCAATACTTGTGTCTGCGCGGTGCGCGGCCATATAACCGTCAATGTCGCCGTCACTGACCCAATCGAGCGCTGCTTCAAGAATCGCTTGCCGTTTCGGGTCGCCCTTGACATAAGTCTGCCAACGGTTCATGTTTGCGTTGCCCGTGTTGGAGAAAACCGCGCGGGCTTTCGTCACGAAGGGCCCGTGATAGGACGCATTGCGCAGCTCTTGCTTCACAAGCGGCACGCCCGCAATATTGATTGTCTCAAACCACTCTTGAATCTCTGAGGGCGCACCCTCACAGACATAAATCGTCAACGGTGATTCTGTAATCTTCTTTTGTTCATCAGGGTCGAGGCTGTTGAAATAGCGGGGCTTTCCATTGCGTTCCACAGCAAACGGCCAAGACTGATTGACAAAGCGGGCGAATGACGTGATACGCTGCTGTCCGTCAAGTACCTCATACATACCATCGGCGTTCTTTACAAAGTAGATCAGACCGAGCGGATAACCTTTCAGCAATGATTCTACCACAGCAACGTCTTTTTTGCCGTCCCCATAGATATAATTGCGTTGATATTCGGGCTGAATAATAAGCTTTCCACCAAGACCGAAAAGACCCTTGCCCTCATTTTTGTCATAGATAAAGCCTTTGCAAACGTCGCCAACAGTCCAATCGGTATGAAGCGTTGTTTTCATTCAGCGTTGCCTCCATTCTTTTGGCGAATAAGAATTCTTCCGTAAACGGGTTGGTACTCTCCCTTGACAAGTAAAACAGCACGAGCATTCAAACTATCATGACTATCATACTTAGGATTCCCCGTTTTCTCATATCGTTTTAACCTTAAGCCAGATGTG
>JAEEGL015689975.1_pt1 | contig 15384 bp, 11 predicted proteins | sample 9134231 | NCBI WGS metagenome assembly JAEEGL01 (sample SAMN16246548, study PRJNA631951) | gut metagenome | biome: gut microbiome; feature: rumen; material: fiber-attached | host: Bos | place: Iran: Karaj | collected 2018-10 | reverse complement strand
TGCCTTTATTAAATAAATCACAAGCGGTAAGAGAGAAAACACTAAAAGCCGCAATAGCAAACAATAAACCTTTTTTCATAAACTTATACTCCTTAATTTCATATTAACTAATAAAGAGTAATAATTCTTGTTTCTAAAGAAAAGTATGACAAAAAAATGAAAAATCTTAATAACTATATCAAGAAAACAATGTTTAATGCTTTATACCGTATGTTTTCAAAAGGTTTTCCGTATAAGCGATCAATTCCACCATGGTTGTTACTTTAGGAGGATTATCAACCATACGTTCTAACATAACTTTTTCCTTTTCTTCTGGAGACATTTCGTCAAATTCTCTTGAAGCTTTTTCTTTGATGGCTTTAGTGTCAACTGTCTTAAGACTTATTGCAGGCACATGATTTTCACGATAGCGAGACACTACATCTCCATCTATTAAATCGACACCAATTTTTTCTGCCAGCTGAACTGCTGATTTAGTAAAATACGAGTTACTCATAACAATTTTCTTTGAAGCCCCGTAATATGCTGCACCAGCATAAACTTGTTGAATCGCATCGTTACCTACAGAAGAAGAATAACGTTTGCATTGAACAGCATACAATACACCGTTTTTATGGGCTAAGATATCCACTCCTTGGTCACCAGTAGTTTTTGTTGTTGATATATCGCTATAACCCATTGAATGAAGGATTTTTACACATAATTGTTCAAATTCCTCGCCAGTCATTTCATCAATAGTTGGAGCATGCGAATCGTATAAAGACCTCAAAGTTGTAGGGTCATCAAAAAGATTGCTGGATTGAGCTAAAAATATTTTATATTGCACAAAATGATACTTGATTATTTCGTAACATTCTTCTACAGTTGGTAAGGCGTTTGGGGCGTATTTGAAAAAAATTTTATAAAGTTCCAAACCCTTCAATTCTTTTAATTCGTTTTGGCGCTCAGTTATTTCTTGAATGGTTTTTAAGGAAAGCGCTTTTCTTTTTGACTTTTCTTTATGAAAAGCAACACCAAAAACGATAAGAGCAAATCCTGGAGCGGAAAAAAACGTGATTGAGCTAATTGTGAGTAGAATGTCTCTATGTCCTTGAGCAAATATATCAAATAATTCATATTCGCCGATTGCGAAAGAAAGCAAAAGAAAACTACTAATGCTGAACAAAAGCCCAAAAAAAATAATTAGCGAAAAAGCAAAAACATGTTTTAAATTTAGGATAATCATTTGAATCGGGCTTTCTAATTTCATAAGTCGACATTAAAGGTTCAGCCCACTTGATGTGTTCTTCGAAATAGTTCCGCCCATTGATGTTTACTACATTCATAACAATATGTTATTTCTTTAATCGTTAACTTTAAAGAATATTAATAATATTCGAATATTAGTCGGTTGTTTTGGTTGTTTGAGAATATATTTTTTACAACGCTAAGTGCACTATTTTAATAATGCGTTAACCAAAACATTAAATTCTTCTTCCGATATTGCACCTTCTTCAAGCATTTTTTGCCATTTTAAATACGAAGGATTTTTCAATAAGGCATCAGAAGATTCAGACATTTCTTTCTCCCATTCGTTTAATTTGGCAGAAAGTAATTTTACAATTTCAACATCTCTAGTTTGAATGTTGTTAAATGTCCAATCATCGTTTTTATCTTTAATTGTTAAAACATCAGCTATTTTAGAATCGCTATACGCAATTTTCTTGGTATTAAAAAAGCCATTGCTCGCTTTAATGTTCAGCACTTTTTCAAAAGGAACCTTGTTTCCCAAGTGTTCAATTAAATCTTCAACAAAAACTTTAGTGATACCATCTTCTTCTTTTAAGAAGAAATGATCATCCCATGTTTGAGGAAAAATATGTTCTATTTCCCAATATTTAGGTAAAAGTTCTTTTTGCTTATCATTACAGTAAGAAATAATTTTAAGCAGCATTCTAGTGAACTGTTTATTGCTTTGGGTAATTATTCTCGTTCTATAAACATCTATTTCGACATCAATATCATTTTTAAAGGCCTCAAACGAAGGTTTCGAAGACTCTAATATTGCTACGTCAAATTTCAAAATTTCTGCTTTAATGTGAGAAATTGTAGGTATTTCAACATAATATTTGACAAGTTTTGCAGTAAATTTCTTAAGGAAACGCAAAAAGTCGACTTCAAAGGAATCCAAGTTGTGGTGTTTGAGATAAAAAATAGATACAGGATATTTCCAATAATCATTAGTATAAGAAGATAAAATATCTAGCATTTTTAAAATATCTTGATTATTAGACCACGGTTCATTTTCAATTTCCAAACCAATATTCACTACCTTCCAAAGATTAAGGATAGTAGCCAAATTTTCTAATAAATCACTAGATTTAAGTGCTTCATAGTCATTAGACGAAAAATACTTTCTTAAGCCGGGAATTGTGGTCTTTTTATCATCTTGAATCGCTCTCAAATAAAACATGTAGTAATAGAAGAGGGACTGGATACCGACTTTCGCCTCATCGGCTTGGTCTTCTAATTCTTTCCATTTTTTAACAAAAGTATTCTTTTCTTCTGTAGTCTTACAAAAACCATAACATTTTGCTTTGAAAATATCTGAATCGCTTAATGGAAGACCTCTATCGTTTAAAGTTGAAAAAATACGCAACGCAAAGTCTTCATCGGTACTTTCAATAGGGAGCATAATAACACTATGCAACAACATGTTTAAAAAAGTATTAATTTTTTCACTATTATTTAAAATATAATTTTCCCATAATTCTTTGAATTTTAAGAAGTTTTGAGAATAATGATCTTTTGCTTTTAAATCGGCATTGCCTGAAACAAGAATTTCATTTAAAACTGCGCTTTTATCATCCGCAACGGCCCGAGATTCTATTAATGTTTTCGTTTCGTCGAAAGAATCTTTTTCGTAATCAACATTCCACAAGCAAGCCTCAATTCGACTTACCAATTTTTGTGTAGAAGTTTCAGTAGTGCTTTTATATTTTTCATAAAGAAAACGCAACAAAAGGCAAATAGAAGTAATCCTTTGTTGGCCATCAATAACTTCTAATTCGCCAGCAGCGTTTTCATAAGTCACTACACTACCTAAAAAATACTTTTGTTCATCTTTGCCCCTTGATTCTTCTATGAATGTCGTTAAATCATCAAATAAAGTAATGATTTGATCATCGCCCCAAGAATAAGGTCTCTGATAATCTGGAATAATGAATCTTTTGCTTACTGAGTCAGAGAAAAATCTTTCTATTGTCTCGCAAGAAGATTTGATACTACTTTCTGCCATATTAAACCCCCATAATTTAGTATTTAACTCTTATTTATTCTTCCAATTAAAGAAGAAATCTACAGAGAATTTATCTCTGTTAGCGTATAAAATTTTATTAACATCCTTTTTTGTCATACTTAATAAATCGGCAATTTTACCTGATTTCATTCCACGTTTTTCGCCGTTTAATAAATTTATAATTCGATCTAAATCAGACATCTCAACATCCAAAGAACTGTCTTCTTCATTACTAGATGAATTCTCTACAGTTTTGTTGATTTGATATCTGACATAATCGATAACATGTTGCCCTTGAGTAGGGGTTTCAATTTCAGGTTCGTTCTCGTCATCTAAGCCAAAACCAAACCAATCAAAACTATTTCTATATTGTCTTTTTACTTCATCATCTTCCAAATTCAATTTTGAACCTAAAGATTCATTGACAAAAAATTGATGGATATAGTTATTCAAAATATTTTCTTGGAAAATATGATATTTATTTAAAACTTCAAAGTCAGTTTTTGTAATACCGACAGCTTCCAAAAATACATTTGGATCGGCGTTTTTGAAAATTTCTTGGAATGTTGTCTCTCGATAAACGCTAATGTAAAGAAATTCGAATAAACGTGCAAGAATGTGTTTCATAACATTATCTGCATCTTCTACCGATTTACCTTTTTCATATGGAATCTTTGGCGCCAATTCATTTTTAACAGCACGTTTAAAAGAATCACAATACCATCTTCTATATAAAGCCCCTCTATAATCCAAAGGAATGTTTTCGTTGGCATTTAAATGTTTATGTATGAAATCAGTTATAAGCTTTTTTGTGTCTTCTTTCCAAATAATGTTCTTTCCAAACTTTTGCTTGATTTCATCAACAAACTTCACGCCATCATCGTGCCCACAATTAAGTTTTTTAATAGGAGCATTAACACCACTTTCATATCCCTTAATAAAGCCATTAGACCACCACGTTGCATGAACTTCATCATGTTCTTTAGGACACAAATTGCTAATATAGTCAGCCAATGTCTTTTCAAAAGCTTGTTGAATTTCGGTATTATCATAGTCGACATAGTTTTCATAATCTTTCATACCAAGTTCATAACCTTTATCTCTTCCGGCCTTGGCAATCTTAGTTTGAAATCCGTCAACTTCCGGTTTATGAGGCATGGTTTGGCCTTTTGGCTTTCCAAATTTTGCATGTGCGAAAACTCTTTTAATAATATCGCTTACTTCATTATCGTTAAGCATAGATGAAATCACTTCTTCATCAAGCATTCTTGTTGTTTTTGATGTGTCTGTAATCTTTCTTGAAAGCGGGACGCCACTAGTGTCGCCAAATTCAGCGAGTTCATAAAATACATCAGCACTAATGGGTTGAGACATATCGCCATTTACAAAAATAGGCATATATTTGACTATCAATTTAGCAATTTGTAACTTTGTTACACTTCCCTCTTCAGATTGTTCTGCATATTTCAATAATAAAGCAGCAGCTCGATCTATATTAAAATCATAAACAAAGCCATATGGTTTAAGAATCTTACCTTTTTCTTTATATGGCGTTTGAATCCTAAAAATGGATTGAAAATATTGTTCTGGAGAAGCCAAATCTTTTAAAACAAATACGCTAAACCATTCTTTAACGGTTACGCCAATCGTTAATTTGTTAACAGTAAGAGCAATTGAACCAAATTTATTTGTGTTGTTGGCGGCAGTTATTTGTTCATTTAAATATTCATATGCATCGACGCCTGCTCCAACGCCCTCTCTAGAAAGATTAATAATTTGATATTTCCTAAAATAATCATCTTCTTCCAACAACTTAGCCATGGCATGAACAGCATTTACTCTTGGAAGCAGCCATAATGTGTGTTTGTTATTTGCAATCATATCGGGATTGGAATATGGAAATTTATCGCCGAATGATGATTTTCCTTTAATAATTTCCAACCACTTTTTTATTTCTTCTTCGTAAACAAAAATACACGGTTCATCAGGATTAGAATCTCTTCTGGTTTCAAAAAACTTATTTAGCGAAAAATATTTTTTTCCATATAAAGTATCGCCAGAAAAAACTGTTGCTGTCATATTAGAGAACAGCCTAGTCATGTTGTAACCGAAAATCCTCATATCTGGGAAATGAGCATAATCAGGATTAACCGTTTTTAAATCGCCCTCATCACTATTAGGATATTTATTTCTTTGCTCATCAAAATAGGAATATGTAAAGGTGTTTTCTTTGGTAAATTCCCCTTTTGCAATCGCCTTAAAAGGGGTTCCAGACAAGCAAATGGTTTGTTTTGTATTTATACAAAATCTCTCAAGAACATCATTTGTTTTCTTTAATTCGCTTTGATATTCTTTTTCGAGATCTTCTTGACTTTCTAAAGTTCCTTGAGTCTTTTCGTTCCAAGCGCCGAAATGGTATTCGTCAAGAATGACTAAGTCCCAATTAAGATCTTGTAGTTTTTTAATCTTATCCTTGGTTTCTTCAGTATTTTTATCTTTACCAAGATAATTTTGCAACGATAAAAACATAACAAAAGGATCTTTGATATTTTTGGGGACAAAGGTATTCTTTTTCAGATTATCGTCCGTATAATAATCATAATGTTTTTTTATATGAGTTAAATCCTCTCTCCAAGAAGATTCAACAGCTGGAATAAACGTTAAGATTAAAATCTTATCTAATTCCGCTTCTTCGCAATACTTATAGGTGGTAAAAGATTTGCCATATCGCATTTTACAATTAAGAAGGAATCTGCCACCTGTTTTATGATTTTTGAAATAGTCTAGTAAAGAATCAACACATTCTCTTTGCTCTTCTCGAGGTGTATAAATCTCATTATTTGAATCATCTCTTCTGCATTCTTCAAAAGCGTGAACCAATTCATCAGCAGGAACGTTTTGAAACCACTCTTGTTCTTTTTCAGCAAGGCCAGCACATTTTGACATGATTTGATCATGAACTTTATAATCCTTGAACAATTCATTATGGGCGTCCAAACAAACACCCCAATAAATAACTTCCCTCTCAAGACCATATTTAGGATATTGCTCTTCAGTTAAAGCAAGTTCATGTACTTGGTTCTTAATTCTTGATTTAATAGCATGCCAAAAAGTTTCATTCATCTTGCATTTGGTCATTCCAACCTTAATCCCATGTCCTTGGAATTTGGGAAGAATATACATGTATAAAACTATAAGTTCTTGTTCGGTTTCGTTTTTTTCATCAAGATGAAAAGTTTTAGGTTTGCCTTTATATTTTGCAGAATCAAATGGATTAATCTCTGCAGAGCGTTTAATTAATACTTCGCTCATATCAAGACATCTCCCTAATAATCGATTCGATTACTTCTATTTCACCTTCAGTTAATTCATATTTTTCATAGAGCTTTTTATCATCCCACACTTGGCTAAAATCAAGCCATGGAACGAACTTAAAATTATCTATAGACATATTCATACCAGTCAATGTCAATTGAATCAAAAACCTAACAAATTTAGTTCTTAGATAATTGTAAACATTTTGCGCCTGAGCCTCTGTATCTTGAGGACAAATAGTTAAGTAAGATTGTGAGCAAATTTGTCCCGGCTTCAGCAATTCCATTCTACTAATAACACGATACATACCATTCTTATCAGGCGTACCAGCGTGTTCGCAAGTTAGTTTCGAAATCATAGCTTTATATTTATCAACTGTATCATAACTTTTAGTTATGAGTTTTCTCTCGACAAATCTCCAGCCTTTGCTAGTTAATATCTGCGCATCATCTTGTGAAGTCTTGGTTTCCGTGCCTTCAAAAGTGGACAAAAAACCATAAGGCGTTTGAGGACTGCAACCTCCATCGTCTGATAGCATTCTTTCTTTCTTATTTAGTACTTTTTTAACTATAGAAAGAGCATCATTCCTTCTAATAAATATATCGAATTCATCTAATTTTCTAATTTCTGTGCTTTCCACTCCGTTGGTAACATTTGTAAATGTGCAATCTCCTGTATATGAAGCATCTCTCAAAAAGAAGCAAACGCCACCGTTAATATCAACCCCTGGGAAGCAATCTTTCGAATCGGTAAAATCATGGATTAATTTGATGTGTTTATCTTTGAGCATTTCTTTTCTAAAATCATCTAGCCCAACGCCGCCAGAAAACCATCTAGATGGAATAATCATACAAAGATATTTAGGTTCCAAATATTTTGCTTGAGTAACAAAGTTTTGATATATAGGGATAGCCCCAAGTCCTTTTCCGCTTTCGTTTACTTGAAGCTGATATGGCGGATTGCCAATAACAATATCAAATTTCATATTTATTCCCTCCGATGTTCTATTGAACCTTTTCGCTAAATGTCTTTGTAAAGTTAATCTGTAGATATGAGTTAACTCATAAGCGTATTGCTCGCGTTGCCTAACATCCACATATCTACTATCTGCAGCAATGCCACAATATTTGCATTTATATTTTTTTCTTTCATCATCTTTTACATTTGATGGCATTCTTCTACCAGTTGAATCTTCAAATTCATGATTAGTACATGGTGTTTTAATATTTCCTTCTTCGTCAGCGAACCAAGAACCATTACCAATGGCATAGCCATTTACATAATGTCCATCAGGCGCTTTTATACCATCGCATTTTCTATTTGCCTGAGAGCAATAATATAGAGTTCTTCTTGCTACATTAGATGTAAACTTAGTTTGTCCAATCGAAAAAATCATATTTTGCAAAATATGTTTTCTCCTTGTTTCTAGGTCTGGAATAATTTTCTCCAAACCTTCATCTAACCGAATTGCTATTTCACGCTCAAAAATACCGTTTTTAGTAGCTGGATTTAGCCATTTGTAATTCGGATTATGCCAGACTTCTTCAGGGAGTGAATCAAGCATCATATCTGCTGTTCGTCTTGGAGTAAAAACTTCGTCATTTCCAACATTAGTAATTGTTTCCAAAATGTCAAAATTCTCAACATAATCATAGGCGGATTCGACAGCACCTCTATACTCCTCTTCGGCTTCAAGAGCCTCATTCTTCTTTTCGTCTACCATAAATCCACTCCTTCTTCATGAAATTCAATTGAATTTTCGTTAATATCCCATACGGGAAAATCGAGTGGTTTATATTTTTTGCTCTCGGCTTCTGGCATTTTATAAACAACATCAACGCCAGCCAAGCCACCACCATTATCAATTACAGAGTTAAACATTCCCCAAATAAAATTCTTAGTAACAATACACTTAAAAACGTCAATATATCCATCCGACACCTTCAAATTGTGTTCATTAATAAATATGGAAATTACAGTCAAAATATTGTTTCTTTGTTTTTCAATAAGCTCTTTATCCATTTCAATTGAATAAATTGTTGAAATCGCTTTTAAGGATTCTATTTCGAACTTATCATTGTTAAGAGCTTTCTCTAATCTCCTTAAAAGGATATAAACGGTAAATGCTCCGTCGCCAGATGTAGGCTCCAAGACATTTTTTGAAAAATCAAAAATACTATCACCAACGGAAGCACACATTTCTTTTACTATAAAATCAGGGGTAAAAATCTGATATCCTTCAACATCATTGTGACCCATGGAAGCTAATTGAAGATTATCAAAACAATGAATTGAGTCGTAAATTTTCAATTCATTTTTGCTAAAACAATTAAGTATTTTTTGTGCTATTAATTTAAATTGCATCATCTTTGTTTTTAATTATATCATGTTTATTTTTCTTATCTACTTGTAGTTAAGAAATTGTTAAAGAATGTGTATGTTACAAAATTTTCCTGGTTTTGTTAGCAATTTGTTCAAATAACTTTTTCTCTTCTCTTTGCTCTTAATGGTCATTAGTTTCTTAATTAAATCTTCAGAGGTAAAACCAGAAATATTATCCTTGTTTAATCCAAGCAATTTATAAACTTTTTTAACTAATTCGCGAGTGAAATTTGAGCTAGGGATAGAATAAACTAGATCAGCAATATTTAATTCCTTGTTAGTTTTAATCCTGAGCGCTTTTATTCTTTCATTTATAACAGTGGCGAATTCACCAACTTTACTATTAATGTCTAAGATATTACACTTGTTTTCAATCATCGAAACGAGGTCATCATCAGAAATTGCACTCAACATTTTTGCGCACAAATTTTCATTAGTAGGAATTTCATTTGAACCAAATGCATTAAATTTATTCACAGCTATTCTAGCGATTTCTTCTGGAGTTTTTTCCAAGTTATGTGACAAGTTGTTCATATCTTGTATTGAATAATCAAGTTTAGTAAGAATGTAATCACTCATTCCGTTTTGCATAATTTCTAGTATTTTTTTGTCTATGCCAAGATTGTTCAGCATCTCCGATGATTGCCTATTGTTAAAAGATTTAATAATATCTTTTAGTGATATGACTTTTTGTTCACAAACAAATGCAAACGCAAGTATTCTAGAATAGTGGTTTTGGATTTTCTTTTTTAAAGACATTTCTTCATTCTTTTGAGTGGTATCTTCCTTGCTATTATCAGTTTCTTTTTTCTTTTTGCCCTTTCCACCACCATTATCTTCAATGCTTGTCTCACCATCTGGTCTTTCGATTTTAAAACCTTTACTTGAACCTATTTCATTTTCTTGTTCCATTGCTTCCCTATAAGTTTTGCTAGTTTTAATTAAGTTAAAATCGACAGGTAACAAAACGGCTTCTTCCTTTATTCCGATATTCGCATGGTAATCTGAAACTGCTTTAAGAATATCAAGACCATCTACTCTTTCTATCTTGTTTCCGTTCATTACTAATATAGGGGAAAATTCTAATTCATCATTTATTCTTTTTTCTATTTCAGAATTGCCTTTTTTATTCTTTTCTCTAAAATCATAGAAAAAAGACTTTTGCTCCTGCATAAGAAACAATCTATTTAAGTCAAAATCAATTAATAATGTTTGAGGTTTTTTACATATTTTAATAATTTCATCTTTTTGTTTAATTGTTTCGATGTTTTGGCTTTGGATTCTAAAAGTGGCCTGATCGTATTCTTGAGGAGATGAACTCGATTTTAAATAAAGCATTGTGTCCCATTGTTCAACTGTAGAGCCAGTAAGCATTCTATTGACAGTTAAAGTAATAGTTTTTTGGTCATTTTTCTCGCATTCCCTAATAACTTCTTTAATAGCATCAGGATTTTTGAAATATTGTCTTCCATCTAAACCTGAAATGTTAATTATTTTATAATTATCATCACATTTCAAATTGATGAAATCATCTTTATGTTCCTTCAAAAGTTCCTCCAAAGCGTCACAAGAAGCGCAATAAGGAAGAACAATAACAATGTGTTGACACATTTTGCCTTTTTTAATTACATCTAAGTTTAAAAAATCAAGTAGGCCTTCTTCTTTTTTTGACCCATCAATGATTTGCAACAAGTCTAAAACTTCTGATTCAAAAAAGAACTTTTTATATTCACCTTTATCATCTTTTTTCATACTTTGCGTCCTAAAAAGCGTTGATAAAGATACAGAGATTCCTTGCTCTTCAAGTTGCTTTAATTTATTTTTCGAGGATGCGTTAAGATTGAAACCAAACCTAATCATTTCCGGGAATCCAAAATACGGGTTTTCCCATTCTTCACAAGCCTTCTCTTCTTGTTCAAAAGATTCATACCATTGTTTTTGTGCCTTGGCTATGTCGGCCATTGAGCAAAAACTAATTAATTGTTCTTTCCTAAAATCCTTATTTTGTAACAAACGATATGGCGTTCCAGATAAATGAAGTGCCACTTTGCTCTTTATTTTTTTAACTAATTCGTCATTAACATTTATGAAATCATCATCATAACTACTTTTATACTCTCTTTTTTGTGCTTCATCATTTTTTATGACGGCTCCATATTTATCGGCCCAAGCACCATAATGCGTTTCATCAACAATTAAAAGATCACACGGATGCTTAAAAATTTGTTTGTGCCTTCCTTTCATTTTTTCGCCAGAAAGGGTTTGCAATGTCAAAACAAGCACTAAACATTCTGCTTTAGACAGTTGTTCTTTAATATAATCACTTGATTCATAATTCTTTAAAGTATTATCATCCGCAAAAACAAACCCCTCTAATTCTTTTGGGCACTGAATGTTTTTCTTCCATTCTGTTTGAACATCCGCTTTTGCGGAGACGACAATAACGAATTTGGCCTTCATCGCTTTTGCACAATGCAACGCTGTGTACGACTTGCCGAAACGCATAACAGCATACATAAGCAAGTCAATATGTTTTTTATTTTTTTGTTTTGCGTCGTTAAACGCTTTCATAAATTGTTCAACTACATCGCTTTGATTCTTCCGCAATTTCCAACTTTGATTTCTTTCATAATGGGTTTCTGTAGATGTTTTATTGTTAATATCATAAAAATCATATGTTGAGTCTCCATTATTAAAGCTCGAAATAATAGTATTTATTCCTTTCTCTACATCATCCTTTGTTGCATCTTTAAAAAATTCTTTAGAAGGTGGATTTGGATGGCTTGGATCACTCTCAATGCTTGGATGGTTATTGGATTTTAAATAATCATGAACGGCATAATCTCGAAAATATATATTTTCATTCACTTTAGAATTGCGAGAATATACTTTTACAACAGGCCCTAATTTCTTTTCCCATTCTGAAATTCTGACATCTACGCCACGATAAGTGTCGCCAACTTTCAAATAATTGGGGATTTTATCAGTATAAAAAGCATAAATGTGAGGATCGATTTTGCCATGAATTATTTTATCTAATTGAACTTCTTTTTCACTATCAATTATTGTTTTGTCATCAATTTTATCCATTTTACGAATTATCTATTCAATTAAAGTATATCTATATATAAAGATTTGCGAAATAAAAAAGACCAGTTTAGACTATCTAGACTAAATAATAAGCCTGCACCAATGTTTGGAGATGCTATTATAGTCAATCATTGCGGGTTTGATTCCATCCAACAAATAACAAAACCTTAAGTATGGGCGCAATAATAAAACGGAATAGAACAATTAATCTTCGCATTTGACATATTTGAAATGCTTGTTGTTTGTTGTTTTTCGTTGCCCGTTTAAAACCATCGAAACCTTCGATGCCAAACAACCTGTAGCTGCTGCCGCTTCAGCAATCGTCCAATACTTTTCACCAGTCTCAATACACAAAACTCTTTCCTCCGAGCCTTTGCACCTATAACATTGACTTTTTAAGACTTTATTGCAAATTGTTTTTTTATATTTGTAACCGCATATATGACATTTCCAATAAACCTCAAAATTTGATTTTGGCTTATAGTCAAATGGTGTTTTATCGTTTCGTGAGTAATCCCAATCTTTAATTAAATCAGGATATAAATCGCCGAAGGATTTTCCAAAGTCAGGTTTGCTCATTTTTTGACTGCGTTTTTTTGAAACGCATTTCTTACAGCCATATTTTAAGTGTATTTTGTTATAAACACTTCTTTGATAACTATTTCCACATTCGCTGCAAACCCACCAAGCAATTTTGTTAGATCCGCTGGTTACTTCAGTTGGTTTAATAATATTTCTTTGAAAATCCCATTCTTCTAACGCTTCATAATCAGTTGTTGCCAAATCATTGAATCCCTTTTGTACTTTTTTATTTGAACAAAATGGGCAACCATCGCCTCTATTATTTCTCTGCATCACTTTTTGAGACCAAGAATGACCGGAGGAGCACAACCACCAAACACGTTTATTTGAACCAAATAAAATTTGTGATGGTTTTATTCCATTTTTTGCTAAATCAAATTCTTTTGCGAGTTTAGGGTTTTTTGTCTCTAAATCGTTATATCCAATTAGCAGTTTTTTGTTGCTACAAACCGGACATTTGGCTCCGCGATTGCGGTCATTTACACAAGCTTTCCAAGAATGGCCCAAAGAACATATCCACCAAGCTAATTTATTAGATGAAGCGGATACGTAATGTGGATCAATTTTGTTCTTTTTGTAATCCCACTCATTCACAAGTTTGGTTTTAGCAACAGATTTTTCAATTGCCAGACAATTAATCTGCCCCATTATGTTATCGTAGTCGGACTGAATGTTAACTTTAAGATCGACTTGCTGATTAAGTGTGTTGGACAAAATAGTTTCAATTTCTTTTAATGGTTTCTCAAGTGCTTCATAGTTTCCTTTTGCTCTTTTTGTATTTATTACAATGGATGAACTATTGAGAATGGGCAAGCCTTCTTCTCTTATGCGCAACAATAAAATCCCATTATTTTTGCAAAGTAAATCTTTTTTTAAATCTCGTTCTTTATTTTGATGCCAAGCCTCGCCATCGAACTCGATGCCTATTTTTCTTGAAGGAATATATATGTCCAACTCCATATTCTCAATTAATGGCGAAGTATAATTCTCAACCAAATCAGGAAATATCCGCTTTAAATAGAAAGAACATATCTTCTCGGGTATCGAAGTCCTATATGCAATTGAGCAATTGGGACACATTGTTCTATTTCGTTTAGAAGCACGATTGTTCAAAGAAGCAGACCATTCAAAGCCACACTTCTTACATTTCCACCAGATTATTTTGTTTGAGGCACGAGAAACATTTTTCGGATTTAATTTTCCATTTTTTGAATAATCCCATTCCTCTAAAAGATATTGACAATCGTTATTAATACACCAGTTATAAAGACTGTTTTCTTCTTTGAATTTCATACGATAAAACAATAGTTTAACTAGAATGACATTTTATACTATTTGATAATGGCCACTATCAATGAAGCAATCGCAACTAAAGCAGATAAAACGGAAACTATTGCCATAAGTAGGTTTTGCTTTTTAGCTTTCTTCAATTCAATTGCTTGCTCATCATGTTCTTTTTGGAGCAATTGATTTTGTTTCTGCAATTCTAAAACTGCCGTTAAAGAAAGTAGTTTTTGTTCTTCTTTTTCTCGAGTTTCGATTTCCTTTCTTTTGTTCCATTCTTTTTCAATAGCAGCAACTTGTGCTGCTGAGCAAGCTTCTAGTTCATTCATGCTTATTTATCCTTAACAAAATTTAAAATTTTTAATAAAAACCCAATCAAAGTAATAACAAAAGGAGAAACACCCAATGCGGTGGCTAAAAACTGTGTTTGTAAGTCACTCAATTGCTTAAAAACCGGTATTAAATCAATTATCATCTTTATTGATGAAATAAATAAATTCCATGCAATGCAAATTAATTCCGGAATTATTTTAATAATATCCATAAGTTTCTCCTTTCTGTAAATTTAAGCTATATTTATATAACTTCAATTTAATAATATTTTATTGTCAACTGTTTAACAACATATTTAGTGTGGGTTTTGAGAGTTTCTCTTAGTTTCACAAACCACTATTATTATGAAAAAACCGACCACCAAGTCGGTCTAGTATTATCATGTGTGTCTTTCTCTATCTTTATCAGGAAGTCTATAAAACATATCTACATGCATAGGAAGACCTGTGCAAAGATTTCCACCTTTATTTGGGCGTCTGATTCTTATCTTTTGTCTTTTGCGTTCTTCATGAAATTCCCAATAAAAAGCGGAGTCGCTTAAAGATGGATTTTCTAATTTAGAAATTGCTTCGGAATATAAGAAATATGCGTTTGTACTTTCGTATGGCTTTTTACTTTTAAAAAGTTCAACCATCTTTAATACAGTATTTGGTATTTCTTTATTTTTCATTTTTATCTCTTCCTATAAATAACTTGATAATCGAAATCACGACTGTCATTCATAAGTGGGCAAATTGAAACAATTTCGTATCCTTCTTGGGACAATGAATTTAGTTCATCTTCTAATTCAGCATCCATTTTGTCTTTGTTGATGCTACCAAAAAATCCAGTTTGAATTGTTATTGTTTTAACACGATATACCATAGTATTCCCTCTATTTATTTTTATTATAAACAAAAAACCAACCATCCAGTCGGTTATATATTTATTTAGATAATTTTTTAGATATTTTTACAAATAAAAAAGAGGACTTAGGTCCTCTATTTTTAACTAAATGGTGCCTCCTGGCGGAATCGAACCACCAATAGATCCTTACCATGGATCCGTTATACCACTTAACTAAGGAGGCATCGCTTTTCAGCGAATAAAATATTATCTTAATTTAACTATATCTACAAGTA
>JAEEGL013861543.1_pt1 | contig 15384 bp, 10 predicted proteins | sample 9134231 | NCBI WGS metagenome assembly JAEEGL01 (sample SAMN16246548, study PRJNA631951) | gut metagenome | biome: gut microbiome; feature: rumen; material: fiber-attached | host: Bos | place: Iran: Karaj | collected 2018-10 | reverse complement strand
TTACCCAGGACAACCTGCGCTATTCACAGAATGCACCGCTGAACATGTACGACGAGGTGAACACACGCTGCAACCTGCCTGCACAGATTGACATCGAGGCTACCGAGGGCGCTGAGTACCGCTTCGTGATGGTTGCCAAGGGCGGTGGTTCGGCCAACAAGACCTACTTCTACCCCATGACGAAGGCCACCATCCAGAACGAGGGAACGCTCCTGCCATTCCTGGTAGAGAAGATGAAGTCGCTGGGTACGGCAGCCTGCCCACCCTACCATATCGCCTTCGTCATTGGCGGCACGTCGGCCGAGAAGAACTTGCTGACCGTCAAGCTGGCCAGCATCAAATACCACGACTCGCTGCCCACGACAGGCGACGAGACAGGACGCGCCTTCCGCGACGTCGACCTGGAGGAGAAGCTGCTGAAAGAAGCGCACAAGATTGGTCTTGGAGCCCAGTTTGGTGGCAAGCATCTGGCTCACGACATCCGCGTCATCCGTCTGCCCCGCCACGGTGCCAGCTGTCCCATCGGCATGGGCGTCAGCTGTTCGGCTGACCGTAACATCAAGGCGAAGATCAACGCTGACGGCATCTGGCTGGAGAAGATGGATGCCAACCCCAGCGAGCTGATTCCTGCCGAGTATGCACAGGCTGGCGAGGGCGGCAACAGCATCGTCATCGACCTGAACGAGGGCATCGATGCCGTACGCAAGGAGCTCAGCAAGTATCCTGTGTCTACGCGTGTGAACCTGAAGGGCACCATCATCGTGGCCCGCGACATCGCCCACGCCAAGCTGAAGGCCCGTATTGATGCCGGCGAGGGCATGCCCGACTATTTCAAGAAATATCCCGTGCTCTATGCCGGACCAGCCAAGACACCAGAGGGCTATCCCTGTGGATCGATGGGTCCGACGACTGCCAACCGCATGGACCCCTACGTGGACGAGTTCCAGTCGTTAGGTGCCTCGCTGGTGATGATAGCCAAGGGTAACCGCAGCGACGTGGTCACGGAGGCCTGCAAGAAGCACGGTGGCTTCTACCTGGGCAGCATCGGTGGCGTGGCAGCTGTCCTGTCGCAGTCGAGCATCAAGAGCATCGAGTGTGTAGAGTATCCTGAACTGGGCATGGAGGCCATCTGGAAGATAGAGGTGGAGGACTTCCCCGCCTTCATCCTGGTCGACGACAAGGGCAACGACTTCTTCAAGCAGCTGAAGCCCTGGTGCCCGGCATCGAAATGAGCAATAAGAAGAAGTGAGGATTAAGCAAATAGGCACCGTTCTATGGCTGTTGCTGTCGTTCATGACGCTGACGGCAACAGCCCAGGATGTGGAACGACGAGGTTGTCGCAGAGGCACGCCAAGAGACCAGCAAGTGCTGGCGCGGGCTCCTGGCCACCGCACCGCCTCGGACGATGCTACCTATCGCGGCGAACGCCACCAGCTGGTGGTGCTCGCCGCTTTCAGCGACCTGGATTTCGAGGACGGTGAACAACAGGCCTTGCAGAAATGGGACAAGGTGTTCAATGCCGTCAACTACAGGGAAGGGCCGTATCAAGGCTCGGTCCACGACTATTTCTACGACCAGAGCTACGGGCAGTTCAGCCTGACGTTCGACCTGATCTACCTACGGCTCGACCAGCCGCGTGCCCGCTATGCCAGCACCAAGAAGGAAGATGAGAATTCGCAGTACCTGGTCAACGACATCGTAGACATCCTGGAACATTATACCATCGACTGGAGCCTGTACGACTGGCGAGGCTACGAACTGGTCAACCAACTGGTCATCATCTATGCCGGCCGTGGGATGAACGACGGTGGCGACCAATACACCATCTGGCCTCACCAGTGGTGGCTCAGCCAGCATCTGAAGGACAAGCAGCCTGGCATCTACTGTGAGCCGCGCACGGTCACCAGTGCCGTTGACGGCAAGGAATACACCATCGACTGCTACTGTGCCACGCAGGAGCTGGGCGGACGCTATGCTCCCTTCGGCACCATCTGCCATGAGTACACCCATTGCTTCGTCTTTCCTGACTTCTATTATTCGACGACGAAATACGTAGGAAACTGGGATCTCATGGATAATGGCAACTTCAACGGCCAGGGCTACTGCCCTCCTGGATTCTCTGCACACGAGCGCTGGCTCATGGGGTGGATGCCGTTACAAGAACTGACCGGGCCGGAAACCATCACCCAGATGCCCCCACTCTCTGACGAGCCCTGCGCCTTCATCGTCCGCAACGACGGCTACGACGAAGAATACTACATCGTCGAGAACCGCCAGCAACGTGGATGGGACAAGCATGTGCCTGGCAACGGACTCGTGGTGTTCCATATCGACTACGATGCCGGCATCTGGAAAAGCGCAGATTTGTTCCCTAACCACCCCACCTATACGGATGATGACGGGATAGTGCATCCTGCCGAGAAGCGATACACTATCATCCCTGCCAACAACAGCACGTCATACTATCTCGCAGACGGATGGCCCTATCCGTACTACAACAACGACCAGCTCACGAACACCTCAAGGCCTGTCGCTGAGCTGTATCACCCGAACACCGACGGCACCCTGTTGATGAACAAACCCCTGACCGACATCAGCATGGACGATGACGGACGGGTCTCGTTCCTCTTCATGGGCGGTGCCACGGCGATTGAAACACCCCATTCTTCTGACCACTCCACCCAGCCTTCTGACGGTTGCGAACGGACGCTGTACAACCTTGGCCCCGTCAGCATCGTCCGTCATAGCGACGGTTCCGTCAGAAAGGTCATTAAGCGACGTTAGTAAACCATGATGATTCTCGCTGTCGTACTCGTCTATTTTGCCGTACTCTTCGCCATCAGCCACCTTAGCGTCTCCACCTCCGACAATGCTACGTTCTATCGGGCCAACCGCTCCGCACCGTGGTATATGGTTGCCTTCGGCATGATAGGAGCATCTATCTCAGGCGTGACATTCGTCTCTGTACCAGGCATGGTACTCACCTCACAGATGACTTATCTGCAGATGTGCCTCGGCTTCATCCTGGGGTATGTCGTCGTAGCTTTCGGATTGTTGCCGCTATATTACCGCCTCGGCCTCACCAGCATCTACACCTATCTGGGACAACGGCTGGGACGCTACTCGTATGGCACAGGGGCATGGTTCTTCCTCCTTTCAAAAATGACGGGTGCCGCACTCAGGTTCTACGTCGTATGCATCATCCTCCAACAGTTCGTCTTCCAACCATTAGGCATCCCCTTTGAGGTCTGCGTATTGGTCATGGTATTGCTGATATGGCTATATACGCGCCGTGGCGGCATCGGCTCGCTGGTGTTCACGGACTGCTTCCAGACGATATGCCTCTTCACGGCCCTGGTCCTGATTATCCTGTCCGTCATCTCCGACCTGCACATGACGCCAAGCCAGGCTGTCAGCGCCGTGGCCGACAGCGACATGAGCCGCATATTCCTATGGGACGACCTGAGCTCGCCCCACTGTTTCTGGAAACAGTTCATCAGTGGTGTGTTTGTCGTTATCGTCATGACGGGACTCGACCAGGACATGATGCAGAAGAATCTGACCTGCAGGACCCTGCGCGACGCCCAGAAGGACATGTGCAGCTACGGGGTGGCTTTCCTGCCTGCCAACCTGCTTTTCCTGACACTTGGCGTCATGCTGGCCATAGCCCTGGGGACAGGTATGAAAGGCGACGAGCTGCTGACCACTTACGTACAGCACTCCACCTACCCTTCGCTTCCCGTTCTCTTCACGCTTGGCATTGTGGCCGCGTCCTTCTCCAGTGCCGACTCAGCACTCACCTCGCTGACCACCTGCTTCTGTGTCGACATCTGCCGACAGCCCGTCAACGAGCATCTGCGCAAGCGCACGCACCTGATGATGTGTCTTTGCTTTGTGCTTTTCATTCTGGCTTTCCGCTATTTCAACTCCACCTCGCTCATCGATGCCGTGTACATCCTGGTAGGCTATACCTACGGCCCGCTACTGGGACTCTTTGCCTACGGTCTTTTCACCCACCGCCAGGTCAACGACGCGCTCGTGCCTTACATCTGCGTCGCGTCGCCCATGGTCTGCCTGGCACTCGACAAGGCATCCCAATACTTTTGGAACTATCATTTCGGCTATGAGCTGCTCATGCTCAATGGTCTGCTGACCTTCGTCGGCCTGTGGCTCTCATCGCTCACCGCACGCCGCTGAGCAATCCCTTCTTACTGCATGTCGTACACCACCTGCATCAGTCGCTTGCCGAGTTCGTCGGCCTGGCCCATGGTCTGGGCTTCGCTATAGACACGGATGATAGGCTCGGTGTTGGACTTGCGCAGATGAACCCAGCAATCGGGGAAATCAATCTTGACACCGTCAATGTCGTTGACCTGGGCCGTCGGGTCCTGTGCATACATCTGCTTGACACGCTCCAGGATGGCGTCAACGTCCGTTTCAGGGGTCAGGTCAATACGATTCTTGGCTATCTGATAGTCGGGGAAGGTCTTGCGCAGTTCGCTGGCCTTGCAACCCTTCTGAGCCAACGAAGTCAGGAAAAGGGCTATGCCCACAAGGGCGTCACGGCCATAATGGCTTTCAGGATAGATGACACCACCGTTGCCTTCGCCACCGATAATCGCATTGACCTGCTTCATCTTGGTGGTAACATTGACCTCGCCAACGGCAGCGGCAGTATACTGGCCTCCGTATTGCTTGGTGACATCGGCCAAGGCACGCGTGGAACTCAGGTTGGAGACGGTGTTGCCAGGAGTCTGCGAGAGGACATAGTCGGCCACAGACACCAGCGTATATTCCTCACCGAACATGGTACCGTCCTCGCAGATGAAAGCCAGGCGGTCCACGTCAGGATCGACGACGATGCCCAGGTCATAGTGACCAGTACGCATCTCGTTCATAATGCCCTGAAGGTTACGCTCCAGCGGCTCTGGGTTATGGGCGAAGTCACCCGTAACCTGTCCGTTCAGGAACTTAGAGCCGACGCCTAATTTCTCAAGCAGCTTGGGCAGGATGATGCCACCAACGCTGTTGATGCTGTCAACACAGACGGTAAAGCGCGCACGACGCACGGCATCAATGTCAACAAGCTTCAAGTCGAGCACCGACTGTACGTGACGGTCGTCAAAGGTGTCGTCGACGATGACACGACCCAGACGGTCGACCTCAGCATAGCAGAAGTCCTCACGCTCGGCAATTTCCAATACTTGATTGCCGTCGTCAGCAGTCAGGAACTCTCCTTCGCTGTTCAGAAGCTTCAGCGCATTCCACTGGCGAGGGTTGTGCGAGGCTGTGATGATAATGCCACCGTCTGCTCCGCTCATGCGCACGGCGAGCTCGGTGGTGGGGGTGGAGGCAAAGCCGATGTCAATGACATCGAAGCCGGCACCGACCAGCGTACCACACACGATGTCGCGTACCATAGGACCGGAAATGCGCCCGTCGCGGCCCACGACAATCTTGCCCGACTTACGGGGAATGAAAGCGGCATAAGCTGTGGTGAATTTGACAATATCAAGTGGATTGAGCGTGTCGCCCGTGCGTCCGCCAATGGTTCCGCGAATACCTGAAATCGATTTTATAAGTGTCATATAAAATATGGTGTTTGCTCGTTATTTTTCTCTGACATAAGTAATCTCGTAATAGCAGGGATAGACACTGGAAGAGGCATCGGCCGTTCCCTGCGAATGAGGCACGATGAGCCTCACCTTGGCTATCTGGTCGCCATCGTTCTCTGGCCGTCCCACCTTAATATAATTAAGTGGCACGAGCCAGCCGGAAGGGACAGAAGCCGAACTGCTATGATACAACAGCATCATACCCTCGATAAAGGTAGCGGTGATGGTGGTTCCTGTACGCTTGACACTCATCTTGTCTACATATTGTGAACAATCGATGACACCCATTTTGGTGTTGTAGACGTAATATTGCTTGTCGTTGCAGATGAGCAAGGAGTCCGCAAGGATATTGTACTCGAGAAAACGGCAAAGGATGTTGACCACCTTGTTGTCTTCGAGCATCTCGCCGCAACCGTCACGTTCAATCTGCATATAGACTCCCGTACGGCTAAGCTTCACAAACTCGTTCTCGTCGACATTCGTGGTATTTCCCTGTGCCTTGAACGTGTTTTCATCAATCACCTTGATGTTGTGTTCGGTGATGAAACGGTCGATGGCATCGCGCTCCTTGGCTTTCTTGTCACCGTAGGTTTCATAACTCTCGCAACTGGCAAAGAACACTACTGCCAGGAGCATCAATATTGAATAAATTTGTCTCTTCATGATGAGTAAATGCTGAAATCGGACGCAAAGTTACGAAATAAAGATGAATAATGAGCTTTTTATTTGGGAACATTAACTTTTTTCAAACGCGCGACTTTGCCGATGTTTCACGAATGACGAGCTGTTGAGGGACTATTTCCTTATACACCTTGGGGTCGCCATTGATGCTCTTGAGCAAAAGCTGGCAAGCAATGACACCCATACGGTGAGACTGGTCTTCGATGGCTGACATGCGAGGAGTGACGTAAGCTGCATGGGCATCGTCAGTAAAGCCGATGAGCGCCACGTCCTCAGGTATGCGGAAGCCACACTCCTTGATGGCTGTAAAGGCAGCAAAGGTTATAATGTCGTTGAAGGCCAGAATGGCATCGGGGCGAGAGGGCTGGCTGAGCAAGCGCTTGGTGGATTCCAAAGCGACCTGATAGTCAATCTTGTCGCAGACCACCAGATTGCGGTCTATGGGGATGCCGCGTTCACGCAGAGCCTCTAAATAGCCGTGCTTCCTGCGACGCACCATATCCAAGTGATTGGGACCACCGATGAAGGCGATGCGCCGGCTACCCGTGTCTATCAGGTGCAGCGTTGCTTGTTGGGCAGCCTCATCGCCATTGGCTGTGACACAGGAGAAACGGTCCGTCAGGCAGGTACGTCCGAAGAATACAAGGGGAATGCCCATCGAGGCAATCTCCTCGTAATGACGGTAATCAGTCGTGGTCTGTGCCAGACAGGCTATAATACCTTCTACATGAAGGCCGATAAAGTTGTCGACCGCCAAAGCCTCGTCCTCGAAATTCTCATGACTGTTGGCACTGATGACACTATAGCCCGCACGACGGGCCTCGTCCTCTATGCCGTCAAGGACCGCTGCATAATAATGTGTCACCAGATTGGGAACCACAACACCTATCATTTTTGGTGCTTCCTTGCGAAGGCTCTGGGCAAAGGGATTGGGACGATAGTTGAGCCGTTTGGCCAAATCTTTCACGCGCTGTTGCATTTCCTTGCCTATTTCAGGGGAATTGCGAAGTGCACGACTGACTGTGGCTATGCTGACACCAAGTTCCTGTGCCAAGTCCTTCAAGGAGGTCCGACGTTTTTTCTTGTTGATCATATTAAGTTGTTAGTACGTGCAAAGGTACACATTTTCAGATAATTCGCAAACGTTTACGTTAGTTTTTTGCATTTTTTTATTGCAATATGAGAAAAAAGTGTGTACCTTTGCATCGTGAAAGTAAGAATGAGTAATGAATAGTTGATAATAAGTTAGTTAGAAAGGGTTAAGAGTGTCGTGAGACACTCTTAATTTTTTTCCCCAAAAATCACCGACTTGCGGGTCACTTTTCCTTGATGTTCAGATGCTTTGTTTCCACTTCGCCTGAGCCCACCTTATAGGTCGTGTGTGAGGCGATGTCACCCGTCAGCCTGATGTCGCCAGAGCCAGCCAGACGGGTATCGACCAGCCCTCCATCCTTGCTATCCAGTTCAACACGCCCTGAGCCCTTCAGATTCACCTTGGTCTGTCGAACTTTTTGCTGATGAATCTTCATGTCGCCAGAACCTACCAGCTCGATATCCGACTGCTGAGCCACGACTTTTTTCAGCTCGATGTCGCCAGAGCCTTCCAACGACACATTGACGTGGTCGCAGATGATATCCTGGAAGTCAATGTCGCCAGAGCCCTTCAGGCGAACGTCCAAACGGTCTGTATCGAGTGGCTTCTTGCACTCAAAGCCGCCAGAGCCCTTCAACTCAATGCCTAAGAAATCGGGCGAGGTGACATAGACCGTCACATGGCTGCCATCGTTCAGGCCGATGTTGATGTTCTTGCCTTCCATACAGACTATCAGCTTGTTGTCTTCCACCCACGTCTTGACATACTTGATGACCCGCTCGGGGGCACTCACCTGCACGGAGAACGAGTCTGCCTGTTGGTACTTCACATCCAGCGAGCCCAACTGTTCAATGCGCTCAAAACCACTCAGGGAGCGATTTTCCTGTACTTTATCACCTTGATTAACCACCACTTCTGCACATGCTGTCAGCGTAAACAGTATCATGCATGCTAATACAAAATTCTTCATAAACGTCTTGTTTTTTTGGATTGTTGTATTAGTTAGACGTGATGGGGACATGAAAAGTTGCACGGCCCCTACTCTTTCTGCAAGTCAAGCCAGAAGACAGAGCCTTTACCCAACTCAGACTCAACGCCCACCTGGCCATTCATGGTCAGCGCCAGACTACGGCAAATACTCAGGCCGAGTCCTGTACCCGAAACAAACTCGTCGACCTTGACAAAACGTTCAAAGAGACGATCGTTACACATATCCTCAGGGATTCCCTTGCCTGTGTCGCGAACCCACAGGCGCCACTTGTCGCCAGATTCGTTACAGCCCAGCGTCACCTGACCTGTCTCCGTAAACTTCATGGCATTGTTCATATACTGGTTCAGTATCTCGCGAACGCGGTCACGATCGGTAGTCAGGACAGGCAACGTTTCCGCGTCTGCAATCACTAACGCCAAACCTTTCTCTTCCAGCTTGGGCTTATAGATTTCCACCAAGTCGTCATACACATCCTTCAGGTGGAAGGACGACATCTTGAGAGCACCTCCGCCACGGGCTTCCAGCTTCGACATGCGGACGATGTCCTCAAAGAGGCGAAGCAGGTGGTCGTTGTTCTGCCTGATAAGCGCTATCAACTGTTGCCGCTCTTCCTCATTGTCGACAGTTGACAGTACGTTGCTGAAACCTACAATGGCATTCAGCGGGGTGCGAATCTCGTGGCTGATATTAGCCAGGAAGGCCGACTTCAGGCGGTCGCTTTCCTCAGCATGGTAGACGGCATCCATCAGGGCTTTCTCAATCTCCTTCTGGTGGTCGATGCGCATCACCGTCCCCACGACGCTCAAGGGACGTCCTTCTAAGTCGCGCTTGTCGACTGAGGCATAGGTCTCACCCCAATAGCTCCGGTCGGAATGTGGGACTTTCATCTGGAACTGTACGTAGGCCACTTCGGAGCGTCCCTGCAACAGGTCCTCAAGGCTTTTCCTGAAATATTCAGCGTATGCAGGTGCCATCATGCGCAGGACGTCCTCCACGCTGGTTCCTGGGGTAAAGACGATGTTGTCGGCATTGTCACGATAGTCCGCCTCGAACGTCACACGGCGTGTCTGCACGTCAAAATGCCAGATGGCCAGCTTCATGGTCTTCAGCACCAGGTCGTACTCCACCGAGTGTACCTTCACCTTGTCCAACAGCTTCAACTCCGCCTGCAAAGCCTTATACTGACGATACTGCCAGACCAGCAGCACGATGGCTCCCACCAGGAGAGGCACACCCACGACCCAGGCCATCACGTCAAACCGCAAAAACGGACGAAGGGCAAAAAGCACAGACGAACACATAACTGTCATAGCTTAATTTTACTTATCAACGGCAAAATTACATAAAAAACATGAATTATGAATGAAGTATTAAGAATTATTTGTATCTTTGCACCATATTTATAAAATGACATCATGACACAAGAATTTGAAATGATCGCCAAGACCTTCATGGGCCTTGAGCCTGTCTTGGCGAAAGAACTGACGCAGTTGGGCGCTAACAATGTACAGACAGGTCGCCGAATGGTGACCTTCACAGGCGACAAGGAAATGATGTACCGTGCCAATTTCCAACTGCATACCGCCATCCGTATTCTGAAACCCATCAAGCATTTCAAGGCACAGTCGGCCGACGACGTCTATGAAGGCGTCAAGACGGTAGACTGGTCGCAGTACCTGGAGCTTGACAAGACGTTTGCCGTAGACTCTGTGGTATTCTCCGAGGAGTTCCGCCATTCCAAATTCGTGGCCTACAAGGTGAAGGATGCCATTGTCGACCAGTTCCGCGAGCGGACCGGCAAGCGACCCAACATCAGCGTCACCAACCCCGACATCCGCCTGCACATCCATATTGCAGACGTTGCCCCAGGACAAAGCGAGTGTACGCTGTCGCTGGACTCCAGCGGTGAGTCGCTGCATCGTCGCGGCTATAGGCAGGAGTCTGTCGAGGCCCCATTGAACGAGGTACTGGCTGCGGGCATGATTCTGATGACTGGCTGGCAGGGGGAGACCGACTTCGTTGACCCTATGTGCGGCTCCGGCACGCTGCTCATCGAGGCGGCACTGATAGCGCGCAACATGTCGCCAGGACTGTTCCGCAAGGAGTTTGCTTTCGAGAAGTGGCCCGACTTCGATGCCGACCTGTTTGACGAGATATACAACGACGATTCACAGGAAAGGGAGTTCAAGCACCATATCTATGGTTACGACATTGACATCAAGGCCGTCAACACAGCGCGTCTGAACGTCAAGGCTGCCGGACTGTCTAACGACATCACCGTGACCGAGCAGGACTTCAAGGACTTCACCCGACCTGCCGACAAGTGCATCTTGGTGACCAATCCTCCCTACGGAGAGCGCATATCGACACCCGACTTGTTTGGAACATACAAGATGATAGGCGAGCGGCTGAAGCACCAGTTCATGGACTACGATGCCTGGATTCTGAGCTATCGGGAGGAATGCTTCGAGCAAATCGGACTGAAGCCCAGCATCAAGATACCTCTCTTCAACGGTTCGTTGGAGTGCGAATTCCGCAAGTATCAGATATTCAGCGGCAAGATGAAAGACTTCCGTGCCGAGGGTGGCATCGTCAAGACGGAAGAAGAGAAGCGCCAGATGAGCGAGAAACACCGCTTCAAGAAAGAGCGTGAGTTCAAGAAGCGACTGGAAGAACAAGACGAGAACGAAGGTGCAGACATCCGCAACTTCAAGTTCCACTCGTTGGAAAAGCGAAACGACCGATGGGAAGAACGGAGCAACCGACGGGAAGAACGGAGCAACCGACGGGAAGAACGGAGCAACCGACGGGAAGAACGGAGCGACCGCAAGCCCTATCGTGGCGGCAAAGACAAGAACGGACGACCGGGTAATGACCGCTTTGACAGGAAAGGCCCTAAGAAGGGCGGTCGTGACTATGGCAAAAAAGACAGGAGGTTCAACCATGACGATGAAGACTAAGCACCTGTTTGCCCTTGCATTCATCCTTGCCTATGCACCATTCTTTCTTACGTCCATGAGTGCCCAGGAGAAAAAACTCTTCACGCTGGAAGACCTGAACTACGGTGGCAGCAATTACCGTAACCTGCAACCTCAGAACCTATGGACTGCATGGTGGGGCGACCAGCTGATGTACCTGAACATCGAGGATGGCGGGATGATGGACTCCAAAGGAGAGAAGACAACGCTTTTTACCCTGAAGGACGTTGGCGAGGACTTTCACTATCTATACTCCGTAGAATACCCCTACCCCAACGAGCCCCTTGTGCTGGTCAGCAACGGCAAGCAGCGCATACTGTTTGACTGGAAGCAGAAAAAGACGGTTTGGCGACAGACAACGGAAGGCGAAAGCCATGCGGACTGGAACAGTCAGTCGAAAGCCGTTGCCTATGTCAAGGCCGGCCAGCTATGTGTCCGTGATGCCGATGACAAGGAATGGCAACTGACCACCGACGGTAGCAGGGACATCGTGTATGGACAATCCGTACACCGCAATGAGTTCGGCATCATGAAAGGTACCTTCTGGAGCCCTAACGGCCAGCGGCTGGCATTCTACCGCATGGACCAGTCGATGGTCAGCGACTATCCGCAAGTGGATATCTTTCAGCGCGAAGCCACCTATGAGCCAGACAAATACCCGATGGCAGGAGAGACGTCACACAAGGTGACTGTCGGTGTCTATGACTTGAAGACGCAGAAAACCGTCTACCTAGAAGCCGGAGACCCCACAGACCGCTATTTCACCAACATAGCCTGGAGTCCTGACGGCCAGACCGTTTATATGTTTGAACTGAACCGCGACCAGAACGATTGCCGGCTTGTGTCGTACGATGCTACGACAGGTGCCCGCAAGGCAGAACTGTATCACGAAACTAGCGAGAAGTATGTCGAGCCCCTTCATCCCATCCAGTTCCTGCCCTGGGATGCCAACCTGTTCGTCATGCAAAGCCAGCGCGACGGATACAACCACCTATATCTATATAATAAGGACGGAAAGCTCGTCCGACAGCTGACCAGTGGACAGTGGGTGGTGATGGAGCTCATAGGCTTTAACGAAAAGGAGAAGAGCATCATTATTGCCGCCAACGAGTATCATCCGCTGCACCGTCAGATATACAGCGTCAAGGCGTCGAACGGCAAGATGACCCAGCTGACTACCGCTGACGGTGTTCACCATGCAGAACTTTCTGCGTCAGGCAAGTATCTGATAGACCGGTATTCGGCTCCTACCACGCCACGCAACATCGACCTCATAGAATGCAAGACAGGGAAAGCCCACCGGCTTCTGACGGCAGAAGACCCGTGGCAGGACTATGAGCAGCCCATCTTCGAGTGTGGCAGCATTAAAGCCGCTGACGGAGTGACAGATTTGTACTACCGTATGGTAAAGCCCTACAACTTCGATGTGCAGAAGAAATACCCCACCGTCATCTACGTCTACGGAGGTCCCCACGCCCACATCGTAGAAGCCTCATGGCACTGGTCGAGCCGCACCTGGGAGACGTATATGGCACAGAAGGGCTATATCGTCTTCATCCTCGACAACCGTGGCAGCGAGAACAGAGGGCGCGACTTCGAACAGGCTACTTTCCGGCAGTTGGGACAAGTCGAGATGCTCGACCAGATGAAAGGCGTTGACTATCTGAAGACTCTGCCTTTCGTGGACACAGAGAGAATAGGTGTCCACGGGTGGTCGTTTGGTGGTTTCATGACCATTTCGCTGATGGTCAACTATCCTGACGTGTTCAAGGTTGGCGTGGCCGGCGGTCCCGTCATCGACTGGAAATGGTATGAAGTGATGTATGGCGAGCGCTACATGGACACACCCCAGACCAATCCGGAAGGCTATGCCAAGTCATCGCTCATCGACAAAGCCAAGGACCTGAAAGGGCGCCTGCAAATCATCACTGGCTACAACGACAATACGGTTGTTCCACAACATTGTCTCTCGTTCCTCGATGCGTGTGTCAAAGCTGGTACTCAACCCGACTTCTATGCCTACCCTGGCGAGGAGCACAACATGCGAGGTCATGCCAGCGTACACCTCCATGAGCGTATTACCCGTTACTTCGAAGACTTCCTGAAATAAACTCTTTCCTACTAACCCTCATATCCATCCCCACTATGACAGAAGACAATAGCGTTACACCCCGACAGAAGGTCGAAGAACAGATCCTGATTCGCATTACAGGCCGCGACCGTCCCGGATTAACGGCCAGTATCATGGGTATTCTGGCCAAATACGATGCCCAGATACTGGACATCGGACAGGCCGACATCCACTCCACACTCTCGCTGGGTATCCTTATCCGCATAGATGACAGCAAGTCGGGCTTTGCCATGAAGGAACTACTGTTCAAAGCCACCGAACTGGGGGTAAACATTGGCTTTGTACCCATCACGGATGACGAGTACGAAGACTGGGTGGGACACCAGGGCAAGAATCGCTACATACTGATGGCCCTGGGTCGTCAGCTGGAGGCACGCCAGATAGAGGCAGCAACGCGTATCTTGGCCGATCAGGGCCTGAACATCGACAGCATCGTACGACTGACGGGGCGCAAAAGCATCAAACAGCTCGACAAGCACTCCCGTGCCTGTATCCAGTTCTCCCTGCGTGGCGAACCTGCTAACCGTCAGGAAATGCAGGCCAAGCTGATGCGTCTGTCATCAGAGATGGAGATAGACTTCTCGTTCCAGCGCGATGACATGTTCCGCCGCATGCGCCGTCTTATCTGCTTTGATATGGACTCCACGCTCATCCAGACAGAGTGCATTGACGAACTGGCAGAACGCAATGGTGTGGGGGCAGAGGTGAAGGCCATCACCGAGAGTGCCATGCGTGGCGAAATAGACTTCAAGGAGAGTTTCACCCGTCGCGTGGCCCTGCTCAAAGGACTCGATGTCAGCGTCATGCAGGACATTGCCGAGCATCTGCCCATCACGGAGGGTGTCGACCGTCTGATGAACATTCTCAAGACCTGTGGCTACAAGATTGCCATCCTCTCTGGCGGATTCACCTACTTTGGCGAATACTTGCAACGACGCTACGGCATCGACTATGTCTATGCCAATGAACTGGAGATTGACGAAAACGGCAAGCTGACAGGCCGCTATGTAGGCGAGATTGTCGACGGACACCGCAAGCTTGAGCTATTGAAGCTCATTGCACAAGTGGAGAAAGTAAACATCGCCCAGACCATCGCCGTCGGCGACGGCGCCAACGACCTGCCCATGATTTCCGAAGCAGGCTTGGGCATCGCCTTCCACGCCAAGCCCCGAGTCGTGGCCAATGCCAAGCAATCCATCAACACCATCGGACTGGACGGTGTCCTCTACTTCCTCGGTTTCAAGGACTCCTACCTCGGAGAACAAGGAAAACTGTAGCGCATGTCCTAAGGACATATTTATCCTCGTCTGTTATCCTGTTTTTTGCGCAAATGCCCTGCATGTCACATGTCACATTTGTCACACTTTTTAATAACACTCTCGTAATCAATAGGTTACCAAGTAGCAAATCATAAAAGCGGATCAATTGCATAAAAAGAAAGTAGGTTTTCAGCCTCACGAAATGCTTTATTATCGCTAAAAAAGACGCCATATTTGCAAATAGAGCCCTCTCCATCATCGAAAGTTCGTAACTTTCGATTACATGGTTCTGACCTTGGAGGTCGGTGATAGACCTTGACTGAAGGTCGGACACACTCATATATCTCAAGACATTCTCCATAAAATTATAAATTTTAAATTATGAACAACCAGTATTGTGGTCGAATTTTTCACAAAGGTATGCAAAACTTTCGAAGTTACAAAAAGGATTAAAAATTACTAACGCATATTAACGAACGTTCGGGTTTATGAAATGAAAAGTGTGACAATTGTGACATGTGACATGACGGGTGTTTTTGGGGGGACCTTGTTATATGTAATAGGGGGGCTCCTTAAATATATTTATATATACCTATTTAATTTTTTATACATGATTATATACCTATTTTTTTTCAT
>JAEEGL013233108.1_pt1 | contig 15384 bp, 15 predicted proteins | sample 9134231 | NCBI WGS metagenome assembly JAEEGL01 (sample SAMN16246548, study PRJNA631951) | gut metagenome | biome: gut microbiome; feature: rumen; material: fiber-attached | host: Bos | place: Iran: Karaj | collected 2018-10 | reverse complement strand
TAAGACCAAAATAGGTGCTTGGGAGTATGATATCATAGGTCCTTAGTACAAATGCAATATGACAGACATAATGGCATCTATCGGTTTGAGACAATTGGATAGGTATTCCACACTTCTTTCTAGACGCGAGGAGATTATTAGTATATATGATACTTTGTGCGATGAGCTAGGTATATCACATCTTATTCACCACACTGATTATATGAATAGCTCAAACCATTTATATCTTATTCGAATTCCAGGGATAGCAGAAGAACGGCGAAACGAGATAATCGCAAGGATGGCTGAAGCAGGTGTTGCTACCAATGTACACTATAAGCCGCTTCCGATGATGACGGCATATAAGAATAGCAGTGGTGGGATTGAAAATTATCCATGTGCATATGACTATTACCACAATCTTATTACGCTTCCGCTGCATACATGTTTGTCAGATGATGATGTAGAGTATGTGTGCAAAGTTTTTAAAATGGTAATCATAGACATGAAGAGTGGAGTAATATAATGCTTAGACAGTGGGAAAAGCTTCCGGTTTTTATGAAGACTCCTGAGGTTAAGTTTTATTGGGAGATATTGAATAAGAAGCGTGGACAGCTACTTTTGAAGCGTGTATTTGATTTGATTTTAAGTGTTATACTTCTTATCGTTTTAGTTATACCGATGATAATAATCAGTATATGTATTAAACTAGATAGTAAAGGTCCAGTGTTTTATCGTCAAGAAAGAGTAACAAAATACGGTAAACAATTCAAGATTCACAAGTTTCGAACTATGGTGAGTAATGCTGATAAAATAGGGACAACGGTGACAGTTGAGCAGGATCCGAGAATCACAAGAGTTGGCAGTATACTGAGGCGGTTAAGACTCGATGAACTGCCTCAAGTTTTTGATGTTATAGCAGGTGACATGAGCTTTGTTGGCACTAGACCTGAGGCTGTTAAGTATGTTGAAAGGTATAAGCCGGAGTATAACGCCACACTATTGATGCCTGCCGGGATTACAAGTGAGGCTTCGATTAGATACAAAGATGAAGACAAGCTGCTTAACGGCGCAGATGATGTTGATGAAGTTTATGTAAGTAAGGTTCTACCGGAGAAAATGAAATGGAATTTAGAGTCTATAAGTCGATTTCGGTTTCTAAGGGAGATACTTATTATGATACGCACGGTATTTGCTGTGCTGGGGAAGGAATATAAATGATAATTATAGAATTGGATTTTAAGGGATATAGACGAGAAGAGAGTAAAGCAGGGCTTGAAGACAAGGCTGGTATTTACTGTGTATACGCTGGGACATACAATCCCGATACTAATAAAGTGAATGTGCAAAGACTTCTCTATATTGGCAAAGCTCTTAGCATAAAGAATCGAATTGGTGGAGATGACCATGAGCATCTTTCTGATTGGAAGAGGGCGTTGAAACCAGGACAGATTCTTATGTACACACGAGCATTTTTAAGTGATGGCGAGGATAGAACGAGAGCAGAGGCGGCTTTGATCTATTACTGCCAGCCTCCAATTAATGACGATGGCAAAGACGGTTTTCATCACCCTGATACAAAGATGGTTGTCGGCGGAGAGCATAAGCTTATTGATGATGAATTTACGGTTTATTGTACAGACTGATGAAATATCAGTAAAACATTAAACGGTATAGAGGTTGAAAAATGGTGAAAATTGCAGTAGCAGGAACAGGATATGTAGGACTTTCACTTGCTGTCCTTTTATCACAACATAACGAAGTTACAGCAGTGGATATAGTGCCGGAGAAGGTTGAGAAACTGAATGCTTGGCAGTCTCCGATTCAGGATGAATACATAGAGAAGTATCTTACTGAGGCTAAAAAGGGGAAGCGTAAGCTACATCTTAAAGCTACCACTGATGGTGCATCAGCTTATAAGGATGCGGATTATGTGATAATCGCTGCTCCGACCAACTATGACCCACAAAAGAACTTCTTTGATTGCTCTGCAGTTGAATCTGTGATTGAACTGGTGCTGAAGTCTTCCGACCATGCTACCATGGTCATCAAATCCACAATCCCGGTTGGTTATACGAAGAAGGTTAGAGAGCAGTTCAAGACTGACAGGATTATTTTCAGCCCGGAGTTCTTAAGGGAGTCTAAGGCTCTTTATGACAATCTGTATCCAAGCCGTATTATCGTGTCCTGTGATGAAGGAACTAAAGATGCAGCCGAGAGATTTGCGCAACTCTTAGTTGAAGGTGCAGAGAAGGAAAACATCGAAGTCCTTACCATGGGATTCACCGAAGCTGAAGCTGTTAAGCTTTTCGCCAATACATATTTGGCTCTTCGAGTTTCTTACTTCAACGAACTTGACACTTACGCTGAGATGAAAGGGCTGAACACAGCGGATATCATCCGAGGTGTCTCTCTTGATCCTAGAATTGGTGATTTCTACAACAATCCTTCATTTGGTTACGGTGGTTATTGCTTGCCGAAAGATACGAAACAGCTGTTAGCAAACTACGGCGATGTACCTCAGAACATGATGACAGCTATTGTGGAAGCCAACAGAACAAGAAAGGAATTTATTGCTGATCGTGTTCTTCAGATGGCTGGTTATCACAGCTACAGTGAAGGGGCTTATGATAAGAGTAAAGAGAAGAACGTAACCGTTGGTGTTTATCGTTTGACGATGAAGAGCAATTCAGATAACTTTCGTCAAAGTTCTATCCAGGGTGTCATGAAGCGAATCAAGGCAAAGGGAGCTACGGTAATCGTATACGAGCCAACGCTTGAGAATGGTAGTACGTTCTATGGAAGCCTAGTCGTTAATGATCTGGAAGAGTTTAAAAAGAAGGCAGATAGCATAATCGCAAACCGCTATGATAGTTGCTTGGATGATGTAGAAGATAAGGTTTACACAAGAGATTTATTTAGAAGAGACTAGTTTAAAAGAGAGATGGAGTATTGATAATCCAAATCTTTTGAGTTGAGAGAATAATTAAGGAGAAGAGTCAATATGAGTCCTACTGAATATGATATAAGTGTTTGCATGCCAGTTTACTATAAGGAGAAACCGGAAATAATAAAGCAAGGTATAGAAAGCATCCTAAAGCAAACTTATATGCCAAAAGAAATAGTTGTAATACTTGATGACCCTTCTTCAGAACAAGTCGAACAAGCTATTCAAGATTATAAAGCAAAGTATCCAGATTTATTCAAAGTTGTATATATCAAACGAGGAGTTGGAATAGGCGCAATTTCAAAGTTTGGAGTAAATAATTGCTCGTACCCATACATTGCAAGGATGGATGTGGACGATATTGCTATTCCGACTCGTCTAGAAAAAGAGATTGATTGCTTTAAACAGGATAGTTCCTTATCTGTTGTTGGAAGTAATATTGCTGAGTTTGTTGATGATGTTTCAAATATCATTGGTTACAGAAATGTGCCATTAAATGATATTGATTGTAAAAAATATCTCAAAAAACGCGATCCTTTTAATCACATGACTGTACTGATGAAAAAAGCGGATGTGCTTAGAGCTGGGAACTATAATGAAGAAATAAAAGCTAGTGAGGACACATGTCTATGGACAGATATGTATGCCTGTGGGTGTAAGTTCATGAATATGGAGGAAATCCTTGTTTATGCTCGGTCGGGGCTGGATATGTATACGTCACGAAGAGGAAAGGATACCTATAGCTATGTAAAGAGAGTTGCTAAACATAAGTATGAAGTTAAACTGATTAGCTATCCAATGTATCTTTACCTAGCAATTGTAAACTATATTGTTTTGGTCATGATTCCGGGAAAAATGAGAGGATTTATATACGAGCATTTTCTGCGTTCAAAAGTTCAGGGTAATTGAAATAATAATCCATTCAAAAAGGAAGGAGATTAAAAAAATTATGAAGTATTTTGTTACTGGAGGAGCAGGTTTTATCGGTTCAAATATGGTTGATAGACTTCTTAAGGATACAAAAAATGAAGTGGTAGTTTATGACAATCTTTCAACAGGAAATATTAGATTTCTAGATGATGCAAATACAAACAAGCGTTTTAGATTTGTAGAAGCTGATCTTCTTGATGCTGATAAGGTAAAACAGGAAATGGCTGGTTGCGATTTTGTTTTTCACTTTGCGGCCAATGCGGATATCAGATTTGGGCTTGAGCATCCTCGTAAGGATTTGGAGCAAAACACAATTGTGACATTCAATGTATTGGAAGGAATGCGACATAATAATATAAATAAGCTTGTTTTCCCATCTACTGGTCCTGTATACGGAGAGAGCACTGTTATTCCGACACCTGAGGATGCTCCGATGCCAATACAGACATCTTTATATGGCGCATCAAAGCTTGCATGTGAGGGGATGATAGAAGCGTATTGTGAAGGTTTTGGAATGACAGCATATATTTATAGGTTTGTTTCGATTCTTGGAGAACGGTATACACATGGGCATGTATTTGACTTTGTAAAAAAGCTAAAAGAGGATCCAAGCAAGCTTTTTATCCTGGGAAACGGAATGCAGCGTAAATCTTATCTATATATTCAAGATTGTTTAGATGCAATACTGATTAGCGTAGAACGTGCCAATAAGAAGGTAAATATTTTTAATTTAGGCGTTGACAATTATTGTGAGGTTAATGATTCGGCAAGGTGGATAGCTGATGAATTGGGACTCAATCCTCAATTCGAGTATTCGGGTGGGGAAAGAGGCTGGATTGGGGATAATCCTTTTATATACTTAGATACAAAGAGAATAAGAAGTTTGGGATGGGAGCCAAAGTGTTCTATTGAGGAAGGTGTTCGAAAAACCGTTAGATATCTTTTGGCGAATGATTGGGTTATGGAAGATAGAATCAAAAGCAATATTAACATTGGGTAAGGGTATTGCATATAAAGATGAGAGGAAAAGGCGATGATTATTACTAGAACACCATTTAGGGTTTCTTTTGCAGGTGGTGGTAGCGATATACCTTCATTTTACGAAAAACACGGGGGATGTGTTGTTAGCACCTCAATCAATAAGTACATGTATATATCAGTACATCCGAATTTTAAAAGGGACGAGACAGTACTTAAGTATTCTTCGACTGAAACGGTAACCGATATTGAAACAATAGATCATAAGTATTATAGAAAGATACTTTCGTTACTTGGTGTAAATGGAGTAGAACTTGTTAGCACGGCAGATATACCTGCAGGCACAGGTTTAGGGTCATCAAGTTCGTTTACAGTTGGTGTTTTACACGCATTATATGCATATAAAGGTAAATACGTTTCAAAGGAGAGGCTTGCGTCAGAGGCTTGTAGTATTGAAATAACAGAGCTACATAATCCTATAGGTAAACAAGATCAATATGCAGCAGCGTATGGCGGTCTGAATTTCATTAGGTTTTATGAAAATGGAGATGTGAATGTTAGTCCAATCATTATGGATTTGTCTAAAATGCGAAGGATGGAAGAAAATCTAATGATGTTTTATACGGGGAAATTACATTCTGCATCAAGTATTTTAAAAGAACAAAGTAGTAATATTGTTTCAGGACAAAAAGAAGCTAATCAGTTACAAATGTGCAGATTGGCTGAAAATCTTAGAGATGAGTTACAAAACAATAATATTGATGCTTTAGGTGAGATATTACATCAAAACTGGTTGCTTAAACGCACCTTAGCAACAGGGATATCGAATGAGCTTATTGATTCAAAATATGATGCTGCAATAAAAGCGGGAGCAATAGGTGGAAAGCTTTTAGGTGCAGGTGGTGGAGGTTTCTTATTATTCTATGTCCCAAAAGAAAAACAAGAAGAAGTAAGAAGATGTATAGGATTACCACAGATGCCAGTTGTGTTTGATAGACAGGGATCAGCTGTGATTTATGTTGGCGACAAACCCGATTTCATTTAATTCTGAACATATTCGATAAAGGTGAAAAGTAAATGCGTGCAGTAGTAATGGCCGGAGGTAAGGGAACAAGGTTAGCGGCACTGAATGCTGAGATACCAAAGCCTATGTTTCCGGTTTGTGGAAAACCTATTCTTGAATATCAGATAGAGAGTTTGATTCGTAGCGGTGTGAAAGATATCACGTTGATTGTCGGTCATCTAAAAGAAGTAGTTATGAATCACTTTGGCGATGGCGACAAGTTCGGTGTGAATATCGAATACATCGAGGAAAACGAACCTCTTGGAACAGCAGGGGCGTTGTATTATCTTAGGGATGAATCAGAGGATTTTATCCTAGTATTCGGTGATCTAATCTTGGACATCGACTTCAACAGGTTCATGCAGTTTCATCAGGAACACGATGCTCTTATTACACTTTACGGGCATCCAAATTCACATCCGTATGATTCGGATGTTATTCAGGTTGATGGTGATGATAAAGTTGTTGGAATTCTAAGCAAGAAGGTTTCAAGAGACTTCTATTACCATAACTTTGTCAACGCCGGTGTGTACTGCGTGAGTCCACGGGCGTTAGATAGTATTGATGCTCCTGCTAAGATTGACTTGGAGAAAACACTGATTGATGGTTGGATTGGACAAGGCAAGGTTTATGCTTATAAATCCACAGAGTATGTTAAAGATATGGGCACGCCGGATCGATTGGCAGCTGTTGCAGCAGATGTCGAGAATGGTGTTGTAACCGGGCGTAGTCTAAAGAACAAGCAACGAGCAATATTCCTGGATCGTGATGGTACGATAAATGAATACGTGGGATTCCTAAGAGATATAGATGATTTTAGGTTGCTTCCCGGGGTTGCTGAAGCAATTGCAAAGATCAATGCAAGCTCTTATCTTACCATCGTAGCAACTAACCAACCGGTTATCGCTCGGGGTGAGGTTACCTTAGAACGGCTTGAAGAAATCCACATGAAGATGGAAACGGAGCTTGGAAAAAACGGAGCTTATCTGGACGACATTTTCTTCTGTCCTCATCACCCACACAAAGGATATGAAGGTGAGGTGGCAGAGTTAAAAATAGACTGTGACTGTCGTAAACCGAAGATAGGGATGCTGATAAAGGCTGCTGAAAAGTACAACATTGACCTGAGTCAATCATGGTATATCGGTGATACGACGATGGATATACAGACAGGAAAGAATGCCGGGATGAAAACTATCCTGGTTCAAACCGGTGAAGCCGGTAAAGATGGAAAATATGATGTACAGCCGGATTTCGTTGCAAATGATTTGATGGCTGCTACAGGGTTTATTATACATTAGGGAGCATAAGGGGCAGTAGAAAAAGGAATAAAGAATGAAGGATTTTTTAAAGGATTTACAGGGTTACCGTGATCGAGAGATTGAAGTTTTTCAGAAACTAAATCTTGAAGATGTGAACACAGTTATGAATGTTCTGGAAGATGCAAGAATTGAAGGCAGACACATATTCATCTGCGGAAACGGAGGAAGTGCGGCAACAGCCAGTCACTATGCAGGTGATTTTAATAAGGGCGTGAACATGGGGATTCTTAATCTTGATGGTCACAGTTCTGATGGAACGCCTAATGCAGAAAAGATGGCAGGTATTCCGCTTTACAATTTCGAGTGTCTTTCCGATAATGTTCCGACAATGATGGCGGTATCAAATGATGAGGCTTATGCGGAAGTATTCAGATTCCCACTTTCTATAAAGATGAAAGAGGGAGATATTGTAATAGGAATCTCCGGTTCCGGTAACAGCGCCAATGTAGTTAATGCATTTGATTATGCGAAGAACCATGGTGGTAAAACCATCGCGATTGTTGGGTATCGTGGCGGAAAAATGAAAGAGATTGCTGATTATAGTATTCATGTTGATATTGATGATATGCAGATTGCTGAGGATCTCCACATGGTGCTTGATCACATGATGATGTGGGTATTGAGTCATTAAGAAAGCAAATCCAGAGAAAGCTATAGTTTATAAGTCTTAGAGTTTGATGTAGGAGAAGTACCTATGATCAGTGTTGTAATACCAACTCATAATCGGTGTAATCTGCTCAAGAGAGCAGTTGATAGTGTCTTGAACCAAACCTATAAAGATATAGAATTGATTGTTGTTTCTGATGGAAGTACGGATGAAACAGATGCAGTCATGCAAAAATATACAAATAATGATGATAGAGTGCGATTCATTCATTATCCAGATCCTAAAGGTGCTAATCATGCGAGAAACACAGGAATAAAGGAGAGCAGAGGAAACTTTATTGCTTTTTTGGACGATGATGATGAATGGTTTCCACAAAAGCTTGAAAAGCAGATTCGTGTGTTCAATGAAGATGGGGAAATTGGTTTAGTTTATTCGGGTATAGATGTTATTCAACAGGATTCTGGCACCCATTATTTGTCAATTCCAAATGAAGAAGGAGCATTAAAAAAGAAAATCCTATTATGGAATTGTATTACAACCACATCAACGGTTGTACTTAAAAGAAGCATACTTGAAGAAGTTGGTTGCTTTGATGAGCAACTTCCAGCGAAGCAGGACTACGATTTATGGATCAGATGTCTTCAAATCACCAAAGTAGGATGTGTAAGTGAGCCATTAATTAATTACTATGTGAGTAGTAATTCTAATCAGATTTCATCGCACCTGGATAGGTATGTAAAAGCAACGGAAATCATTGATGAAAAATACAAAGATTTAATTACTTTATTGACAGATGATGAGTGTAAAATACGAGACGCAATAAAGTTCCAAGATTTAGCTAAAATTGCTCTTAAGAATAATAAGAAGAGAGAGTGTCGAAGTTTTAGCAGAAAGTCATTACAATGCAAAATGCGCATAGAAACGATTCTTTTATATTTTTCGTCTTTTTTGAATTATAGTTTTGTAATGAGAATATTACAGAAAATGCGAAAGTAATATATTCTGTTAAAGTACGATGCATTGTGATATGTGTTCCTGTCACGACGAGAGGAGATCATAGTGGTTTTAGATTTATTGCTGTATTATTGTATTTCTATAATACCAACGCTGTTCTTATATAAAAATAGAAATAGTAATAAGAAAGGCTTTAGCTACCGCTTGTCGGTTATATTGGCATGCGTTGTTCCATCTGTCTTTTATGGCATACGACATGGAGTTGGAGTTGATTGGTATACCTATTCTAGTTATTATAATTATATTTCTATTACAGATTCATTTAGTGCATATCTGTTAGAACCAGGGTATCTAATATTCTCAGCACTATGCAAAGAAGTGGGATTATCTTTTTATGGATTTAGCTTTATTTGTTGCTGTTTTTTAGAAATCGCGGTTCTGAAGTCCCTGCGTAATATGGAACTTCAAGAGTGGCAATGGATAGGATACTTTATTGCTTCATTTACCATTTATTTTGTTGCTTATAATATTACAAGGCAAATGTTGGCTACGGCATTTCTTCTTCTGGCGTATTCGTATTATAAAAAAAATAATAACTTAAAAAGCCTATTGTTATTTATCTTAGCGATTACATTTCATAAGACTGCAGCCGTGGGTATCATAATTGTTTTAATACCTAGAGTTTATAAAAAGTTACGCATATTTAGTAAAAGGGAGATTTTCGTTTTTTCTATCGCTTTATCTTTCTTAAGTGTTTGCATTGTATTACCTGTAATCTCTGCTCTTCAAAATCGTGGTTTATTTAACTCGACAGAGTACGCACGACATTCATTTGACATAAAAGGGTTAGCTTTTTTGGCCTACTATATTCCTGAATGGCTTTTACTTTTGATGCACATAAGACGCAAAAGCAGCGACAAATTGTTTGAATGTTTTGCGATTTTTATGTGGGCATGTGTATTTCAGTTTCTAGGTTGCTTCTATCCTTTTGTAGATAGAATATCTTGGTATTTTATAGGATTCAGAGTTTTACTTTATCCTATGATCCTATCTGAATTAGATGGACGAATGAGAAAACAGTTTACCTATTTGACTGTAGCATTTTTTGTTGTTTACTTCTTTGTATTATTCTTCTTAATAGGAGGAGATGGACTGTTTCCTTATAAAACGCTTTGGTCATAATAGGCGATTAAGAAAGGGATGAATTGTTGTTATGCGAATTTCATTGATTGGAGCTTCTTCATATCAGATATTTGGCTTATTAGATTACTATTTTAATTTGCCTAACTTTAAGAATGTCAAAGCTGATTTCTATCTAGTAGGTGGATTCTATAATTGTGAAAAATTCTATTCTGGTTTGAAAGAATGTGGAGCTTTTTCAAATGTCTATTTACTTAAACTTGGTGAAAGAAAAAAACTTGATCACTATTATGATCTGTTGAGGGAAGTGCTTTCTTCAGCAAAATCAACTATGAAATACATGACGGGCGATAAGAATAATGATTTTGTATATGATGTTATTATGTGTGAAAACTATTTTCCTGTAGCGACATTCCTTAGAATCATTAATCCGGATGCAAAGTTTTATATTATTGAGGATGGTGTTGCTCCATACTATATTCCAATGAAGCAGTATTTGCTTAATACGTATTTATTAAGAGAAAGACTATATGTAAGAATAAAGAAGAAATACATTCCATTTCGAGTTGATGGAATATACTGTTATGATCCGGATTTTGTCAGAATGGTTCAAGAAGATGGGCTTGAGTGCTTAAAACTCAACGGGTTGAACGAATGTTCGGCGAAGTACTGGGATACTGTTAATATAGTGTTTTCCAGATGCACAAATGATATGTACTCTACAAAACAGATTATAGTTATTGATTCACACGGTTCAAATGAAGAATCGAGTCCATTTGAACAGTATTTGTTATCTTTCTCAAATAATGTGATTGTAAGACCACATCCAAGAGCTGTTAGCAGAGCTTACAAATTACCTTGTGTAGATAGAAAATTAGATGCATGGGAACTAGTATGTGCTGAATACATAAGAGATGACCATATAATTATTGGAGCCTATTCTACGACTCAATTTGTTCCTAAAGTGTTATATGACAAGGAACCTTGGGTGGTGTTTACATGGTCCGCTAATTCAAATAACAATGATGACAATGAAAACAATGCCGTTTTAAGGCATATACAGCATTTGAAAGACCTGTACAATGATGAATCAAAGGTAATACTTATAGACGATTATTCGAAGTTGAAAACTGTAATAGATTCAATTTGTGGCCTTGGTTAATAGTATACATTTTTCTGAAAAAATATGAGTAAACTAAGTGGTGAGAAAAAAGGATAATGGGTGAAAAGAAACTAAGTAGAAATAAAGTAACCATATATAATATTGCAAGTACAATAATACTTCAAGGGCTCGCTTTTATTTCTGGACCTATTTTTTCTGGGACGCTAGGAACAAGCAATTATGGTATAGCTGCAGTTTATTTAACATGGGTACAAATTGCATCTACGATTTTTACGCTCCAAGCTGCTGATACAATCGCTATAGCTAGAGTAAATTTTCCTTTAAAGGATCAGGAAAAATTTCAATCAAGTGTGTTAAGCTTGGCAACGTTTAGTTATTTATGTTTTTCAATTATAACAATTTTTGTTGTTGCTTTGCTCCCATCGAATTTTGGCATAGGGCTTCCTATGGTGTTATTTGGACTAGCACAAGGATGGGGTTTATACTGTGTAAAAGCCATGAATGCAAAGTTTACCTATGAGTTCAAGGCGAATATAAACTTTTTTTTGTCAGTGATTACCTCAGCGGGAACGATTGGGGTATCCATATTACTAATAAGTCTATTCCCATCAGATAATAATTATTGGGGAAGAATAATTGGTCAATCGGTAGTATATACAATCATCGGTTTAATCTTGATGGTGTACATACTAAAACGTGGAAAAACAATTGTAAATATAGAATATTGGAAGTTTACGCTTCCAATTGCTATACCAACGATTTTCCATCTTCTCGCTATGATTGTTTTAAATCAAAGCGATAAGTTGATGCTTCAGGGGCTAATAAGCAATTCTGCGGCTGGTATCTATTCACTTGCTTGTACTTTTGCGGCAGTATTAAGTGCTATATATACGGCACTCAATAATAGTTGGGTTCCATTCTACTATGAGTACACAAGACAAGATGATATCGATGTTATGAGAAGACATGCGAAAAACTACGTGGAATTATTTACAATACTTTCCATGGGGTTCATTTTACTTTCAAGGGAGGTATTCCATTTATATGCAAAAAGTAGCTTTTGGGGCGGAACAGATTTAATCCCATTGTTTTCCATTGGATACTATTTTGTCTTTATGTATAGTTTCCCAGTTAATTACGAGTTTTACAATAAGAAAACTAAAACAATCGCTTTTGGTACAGGCGGTGCAGCCATTATCAATATTTTTCTGAACTTTATAATGATACATTTGTGGGGAATTCAAGGAGCAGTGATAGCAACGGCTGTTTCTCATGGGTTACAGTTCGGTTTTCATTGGGTTTGCGCGAAAAGAATTAATCCAGGGCAATTCCCGTTTAGGATTACTTTTTTTCTCCCAGGATTTATTGCTGTTTGCGTAACCGTTCTAGTATATTTTGTCACACGAGATTTTTGGATTATCAGATGGGCGATTGGAGTAGTACTTGGTGTGTATTTGGTGTATAGAGTAATAAAAAGAAAAGAGATTTTCTAAGTAATTTTATACTGTAGAGTTATCGAAATACATAATAATAGATATGGAGGAAAAAGCAATGCTTACAAATTCAACAATCTTAATTACTGGAGGTACAGGTTCTTTCGGAAATACATTTGTTCCGATGACTTTGGAGAAGTACAATCCGAAGAAGATTATCATCTATTCTCGCGATGAAATGAAACAGTGGAACATGGCAAAGATGTTTCCAAATGATCCTAGAGTTAGGTTTTTTATCGGTGATGTACGAGATAAGGATAGGCTTTATCGTGCTCTTCATGGTGTAGACTATGTAGTTCATGCTGCAGCGACTAAGATTGTTCCTACTGCGGAGTACAATCCTTTTGAATGCATCAAGACTAATGTTAACGGTGCGATGAACCTTATTGATGCATGTATCGACACAGGGGTTAAGAGATTGGTTGCCCTTTCTACAGACAAAGCAAGCTCACCGGTAAATCTTTACGGTGCAACGAAGCTTTGTTCTGATAAGATTTTCATCGCTGGTAATTCATATTCGGGGGGAAAGACAAAGTTTGCAGTGGTTCGCTATGGTAATGTTATGGGATCCCGTGGTTCTGTTATTCCGTTCTTTATTGAGACTGCGCCCTCAGGAAAACTTACAATCACAGACAAGAGAATGACCAGATTTATGATTTCTTTGGAGCAGGGAGTCGAACTTGTATGGCATGCATTTGATGATATGGAAGGCGGAGAAATCTATGTCAAGAAGATTCCTTCTATGAATATCTGCGATATTGCAACAGCTGTTGATTCGAATGCAGAACAGGTTGAGATTGGCATTCGTCCGGGTGAAAAACTTCATGAACAGATGATTGGCGTTGAGGATGATCATTTTACATATGAGTATGAGGAGCATTTTAAAATCCTTCCTCAAATATGTGAATGGACAGATATGAATAATATGATTAAAGGTGGCAAGAAAGTACCGGAGGGTTTTAGCTATACATCTGATAATAATTCTGAATGGATGACAATTCCACAGCTCCAGGAATGGATTGAGAAAAACAAAGTTAAGATTGGAAGTATCTAAGAAACTGGAGGAGCAACATGAGTGAGTTAGCTATAAACGGTGGGAAACCGGTGTTTGAGAAGAAAATCGGTTATGGACACCAGTATATTGATGATGCGGATATACAGGCTGTTGTTAATGTACTTAAAAGTGATTTTTTGACTTGTGGTCCTAAGATTGATGAAGCTGAGGAAAAGCTTTGTGAGATAACAGGAGCTAAGCATGCGGTGTTGATTGCAAATGGCACAGCAGCCCTTCACGCTACAACATTTGCGGCAGGTATTGGCTCTGGAGACGAGGTTATTACTACACCGATTACATTTGCGGCATCAGCAAACTGTGTTTTGTATTGTGGAGGAAAACCGGTCTTTGCAGATATCAATCCAGAAACATACAACATTGATCCTGATTGCATTGAGAATTGTATCACAGACAAGACAAAAGCTATTGTCGCCGTGGATTTCACAGGACAAGCTGTCGAGGTTGATCGTATCCGTGAGATTTGTGATAAGCACAATCTTATTTTCATTGAAGATGCTGCGCATTCATTGGGTACAAAGTATAATGGCAAGCCAGTCGGAAGTCTTGCTGATATGACTGAGTTCAGTTTTCACCCTGTAAAAACATGTACAGCAGGCGAGGGTGGTGCTATTACCACAAATGATGATGAACTTTATAAGAAACTAGTTCTCTTCCGTACCCATGGTATTACCAGAGTACAGGAGCTGATGGATAAGCCTAGCGAAGGGGGTTGGTACTATCAGCAGGTTGATTTAGGATATAACTACCGAATGACGGATATTCAGGCGGCGCTTCTTTCATCACAGCTCGATAAGCTTGATTTATTTGCTGCAAGAAGGAAAGAACTTGTAAAGAGATATGATGAGGCGTTTGCAAGCGTTCCAGAGATTACTGTTCAGAAAGAGATTCCTGAATCTGATACTGTTCGTCATCTGTATATTATTCAGCTTAATACCGAGATGTTGAATTGTGGTAGAAGAGAAGTTTTTGATGCACTCCAGGCTGAAGGTGTTGGCGTGAACGTTCATTATATTCCTGTTTACTCATTCCCATACTATCAGAAACTTGGCTACAAGATGGGAACTTGTCCGAATGCTGAGAAACTGTATGAGCGTATCATTTCTATCCCGTTGTTCTATTCAATGACCAATGAGGAGCAGGATAAAGTCATTGAGGCTATAAAGAAAGTAATCTACTATTACAGGAAGTAAAAGGATATGAGTATAATAGCAATTATTACTGCCCGTGGCGGCAGCAAGAGAATACCAAAGAAAAATATCAAAGAGTTTTGCGGAAAGCCGATCATAGCGTATAGTATAGAAGCGGCATTGTCTTCTGGTGTTTTTGATGAGGTAATGGTTAGTACAGATTCTGAGGAAATTAAGGCTATAGCGGAGCAGTATGGTGCGTCTGTTCCATTCCTTCGATCTGAAGCGACCAGTAATGATTTTGCAACCACAGCGGATGTACTTGAAGAGGTGTTAAAAAGCTATAAGGGTATTGGAAAGACATTTGATTCATTCGCGTGTATCTACCCAACAGCTCCTTTTGTAACAGGAGTTGGGTTGGCTGAAGCCTCAGAATTACTGAACGATGCCGATGCAGTTCTTTCAGTCGTTAGATTCAGCTTTCCACCGCAGAGGTCGTTTGTAATTAGAGATGGGAATGTAGTTTTTCAGTATCCGGAATTTGAGCGAACAAGAAGCCAGGACTTGGAGCCTATATATCATGACTGTGGTCAATTCTATATGTGCAAGGTTGAGCCTTTCCTAAAGTACCATAGTATGATTCTTC
>JAEEGL012749571.1_pt1 | contig 15384 bp, 9 predicted proteins | sample 9134231 | NCBI WGS metagenome assembly JAEEGL01 (sample SAMN16246548, study PRJNA631951) | gut metagenome | biome: gut microbiome; feature: rumen; material: fiber-attached | host: Bos | place: Iran: Karaj | collected 2018-10 | reverse complement strand
CTTGCCGTTGCCCCAGGGGTCGATGAGGACGCGGAGGCCGAGCTCGCGGGCCTTGTCGACGATCCTTGGCAGCGTGGGCCGCCAGAAGTCGAAGTCGAATTCCGTCACGGCGAGGATCACCTGCGTGACGCCGTGGTCGATCATTTCGCGGAAGTCCGCCTCGGCGTGTTCTACATACCCGAGGCCGTAGTAGCTGATGGAGGTTTGCTGGATCATGGGATGGATTGTCCGACGAGTGGCGGGCCGATTTCCCGCATCGCCGCCATTTTTTCCTGAATCCCCCTCTTCAGCAATAGCCTAACCGTGCAAAAAGATGACCTTTTCGCACAAACCGTTGAGGATTGCCGCCAGCGCCTTGGCGCGTGGCCACAGTTTCCAGTCGAGTTCGGCAGGGGTGAATATCCTCTCGCTCCAGACGCAGCACTCCGCTCCAAGGACTTGCCCCTGGAAACTCCTTGGAATCCCCGTGACGGGATTGAACGACCGCACCTTCTCCAATGTGACTCCGGGACCGTTGTAGTCGTATGGGTCGTCGGGCAGTTCCTGCGAATAATCGAAATAGAGGTAGTCCGGCGGCGAAAGGACAACCCGGTAGCCTTTTTTCAATGCTTCAAGCGTCTGGTCCGGGCCATGCCAGCACTGGACAATCACGTCCGTCGGATTTGGCGAACCGCCTACAATCTCCTCCCACCCCATCGCCGTCTTCCCTTTTGCGGAAAGATAGCCTATGAAATGGTTCATTAGCCATCCCTGAAGCTCACGTGGCGTTTCCAGGTTTTCGGCGGCCATGCGAGCGCGGCACTTTGGGCATTGCTCCCAGCTGGAGGTCGGCGCCTCATCGCCGCCGATATGGATGACCTTGCCGGGGAAAAGGTCGCACACCTCGTCCAGAACCCCTTCGAGGAAACGCACGGTCTCGTCATTGCCGATGCAGCAGGTGCGGATCGTCTTCGGCTCCGCGCCGTATTTCGGCGGAATAAGCGTCTCATGCCCGCGCACCATCTCCGGGAAGCAGAAATGCTCCGGATAACTTGCAAGCGAGGCCAGCGAATGGCCAGGCATCTCGATCTCCGGCACGATTTCGACACCGCGGGCCAGCGCATGGGCCACTACGGAGCGGATTTCGTCCTGGGTGTAGAAGAACGGGCCATACGTCCCGTGGTCGTCCGCGTCCTTGAGCGCCCAGTCGGGGCTTGACTTGCACTTGATTGTCCGAACCGACCCTATTTTCGTCAAGTTTGGATACCGCTTTATTTCAAGCCGCCACCCCTGGTCATCGACGAGATGCCAGTGCAGGACGTTGAAGCGCAGCTCGGCCATTAGGTCAATGATGCGCATGACGGCCCTCTTGCCAAAGAAATGGCGGGCCTCGTCGATGAGAATGCCACGCCATGGATATGGCGGGTGACTAGCACGGCAACTTGAAGGCGCACGCATGTTCGCGGTTTTCTCCGTGGATTTCATTCAAAACGCATTTCAAGGATTTCAGCCTCGACTGGCGGACGCGGGAATGGCGGCGTCCACTCTTTCTCGAAGCCGTTGCGGAGAACTATCTCGCCCCGCGCCTCCGAGAGTTGGAATCCCCTTCTCGTGACAAGGCGGAAGTCTCTGTCGAGATCAAGCCGCAACGTGACCGGTTCCCCGTGCGAGAGCGACGTGTGGATCGTGTAGGTGAGCCGCGAGGAGTTGTCCTTCTTGGGGATGGCGACATCAATCAGCCCCTCTGGCGTATCGCTGCGGAATGTCACAAGCAGATGATGGTAGTTCCCGGAAGCGAGTTCCGGCAATGCCTCCTTGAAGTCTAATGCCGTGCTTGGCGGCTCGTTCTCGTCGGCTGCGCAAGCCGGGAACGAGAGGGGAAGCGGCGCGGAAGGGGAGACGATGGCAATGCCGTTGTCCGTTTTCCGTTCCGCCGTTGCCTTGCAGTCGCGGAGCGGCGGCGCGTCCTCCGCCGCGCCCCCGGCTACGTATGCAAGCAGATTGCGCAGATAGCGGGTGGCGGCGCCGTTTTCACCCCAAAGGCGTGTGGCGTCGAGCGTGGAGACCAGCAGACGTCCTCCCCCCACGGCATATTCGCACAGCGCCATGCCATGCTGGTTCTGCCCCTTGATGTAGCGCGGACGGCATAGGAGGACTCCTTCGTCGAGCGTGCAGGCCATGCGCGGCACGGGGATGCCGCAGGGGTTCTCCGCCCAGATGTCGAAGTCGGCCTGGACGAGGCCGTAGAAGGCCGGGTGTGACGGCACGACTATTTCGGCCAGGTGGTTTGTCCCTGACGCGACGTATAGCGGCGGGAAGCCGGGGAGCAGCGGCCCCTCCGGTTCGAGCAGAAGCAACGTCCCGCCGCCCTCAACGAATGTCCGTGCGGCGTCGCCGTCGTAGGCCGCACCTGGCGGCACCACAACCGCGCCACAATCGCAGGGAGCGATTTCCAAGCGCCCCTCGGCAACCGCATACCGGATGCCGAGACGGGCGAGAATCGCCTCGACATGCGCATCAGGCGCGGCGAGCGCCACCGGTCGGGCATGTGCGATTGGGGCCATGGCTTCCTCAACTGGGTGCAGACGCACGGCGTAGCCGTTGAGCGCTTCGCCGCCATTCCATGCCAGGCGTATCCGCACTTCACCATCGCCGGAGAGTCCTCCGGGGATGGCGAGGCGAAATGGTTTCACTCCTTCCTCAAAAACGCCGATGCGCCCGAAGTCGCATTCGCCGAGCGCCACCTCCCCGGTGGCCTCAGTCCAGAGCGAGACCGTCATCTTCGCGCCATTGAGCGTGTCGCCGGCGTCGTTCACCACGACGCACTCGACATCCTTGGCGCCGGGGCTGAGGAGCTGGCGGAACATAAGGCGTCCGTCGTCGGTGGCGTTGTTGCGCAGAAGCGGATAGACCTGCTGCATCCAGCGCGTGGCGCCGGGGACGGTGGCGTCGGCGAACCAAGGCGCAAAGCCGGCGAGGCGGCGGTCCTGGCGGAACAGTTCGCACAGGCGCGTCGCGAGGTAGCTTTGCGCGTAGTGGCGGCCACGTGAGCTGTCGAGAATTGGCAGCAGCCCGCACGAGGCTGAGAACGGGATTCCGGGCGGCGCACCCCAATGGCTCCATTTGCGCATCCATTCCAGATAGCGGGCGCGGTCGCCAGGTTTCATTTCGTCATCGTGGCGGATGTCCCATCCGCCCCCCACACACTCCCACATGACGAGCGGCATCCTGAGTTCGCCGACCTCCCCGAATGTTTTCGCCATGTTGGCGTGGTGCCTGTTCATGGAGCGGAACCACGTAGGCCAGCAGTCGCCGTCGATGCCGAGGTAGTCGTGGGTGTCGAGGAAGTCGGTCTTCACTCGGTCGTCGCCGTAGTTCCATGTGTCCGCGATGCCGGAGAAGGCGCACACCGGGCGGCGCTGGCCATCAAGCGCTTTAACGAGGTCGTATTGTTTGTCGAGCTGGCGGGCGACTTCGGGCGCCTGGTGCTTTACCTCGTTGCCTAGGCTCCAAAGTGTGACGCTGGGGTGGTTGTAGTCGCGGCGGAGCCACGCCTCAAGGGCCGGGAGGTTGCTGCGCTCGAATGCCTCCTCGTCGATGTTGTTGCAGAAGCAGTTTGCCCACTCGTCGTAGATCATCATGCCTATTTCGTCGGCGAAGTCGTAAACCTCCTGTATCGCCGGCATGTGGGCCGTGCGGACCATGTTCGCGCCGTTCGCCTTGTGGGTGAGAAGGTGGCGAGTCAGGCGCTCAATGGCGACATCAGTGCCATTGCCGCCATAGTGGATGGAGTGGAGCGAATCACCGACTGGATAGATGGGTTTGCCGTTCAGGACAAAATGGTTTTCCTCGATTCGCATAGTGCGGAAGCCGAAGCGTTCCAGATGCGCCGAGACCGGGCGGCCCGTGGCGGCATCGGTGATCGCCAGCGCCGCCCAGTAGAGGTTCGGGTCGTCAGGAGACCACGACTTGACGTCGGGAGGAGCTGGAACGTTTATGTCGAAATTGAATGAAGAGTGAAACGTGAAACGTGAAGAGTGAAACGTGGAGCATGGGGCGGCATAATTGGTTGCCGGCACGTCTTCCACCAGAGCCGCCATGATGGAGAAATCGCCGGCGGGACCGGCGTTGTCGATGATGCCGCGTATGCGTACGGACGAGAAGTCGTCCACCGGGTCTATCAGCGCTTCGGCTATGCGCACCTGCGGCTCCTCCACGAGAAAGGCTTCATGCCAGATGCCTCCCTTGATGCAGGTGTGGTCCCAGCGTGCGCCGTATGGGCGGGTGTAGCGCTCTACGCCATCTTTGCATCCTGGGCCAAGGTCGGCCAGAATGCGCAACGCGATGAGATTGTCGCCCGGTTTCAGGTGGCGCGTGATCTCGACCTCGCACGGGATGAAGTCGCCGAGATGGTGTCCGGCGAACGATCCGTTCACGAAGATGTCGGCCTCGGCGCCGATTTCCTCGAAGCGGAGGAAACGGCGTTTCCCGTCGGCGGGGTCTGGCACGTTGATTGTGCGTCGATAGTAGCCGCGGAAATAGATTTCATCCTTGTCGAACACCTTGCCGTAGGCGAAGCGCGAATCGGCCCACCAGTTCAGCGGCACGGCGATGGAGTCCCATCCGGTGTCGTCGGTTTCCGGGGAAAGCAGCGACAGATCGGCGTCCGCGACGGGGCCAAACGGCTCGGCCTGGCGGTCAAGGCCTCTGAACTTCCACTGGCCCGCAAGGGAGATTCTGGAGGAGAAGTCTGCGGGACGCAATTCCCCACCATTCGGGAGACGAATAGCCACGTTTTCGCGGCCGAGTCGAGGACGCGGCGTCACGGCATGCGGAGCGGGAATGTTGTCGGCGACAAGCGTTGATGCGGCCATGATTGTGGCCATGGTCGCAGGGAGGATTATTGCGTTACGTCGCATGTTTTCAGTTAAAACCTCAAGATGTGAATGATAGTTGCATTCTCGCCTTCCCGTCAATTCCGGGAAACAAGGCCATTGTCCCGAGAGTCCCTGGTGCGGCTCTCCAAATCCCTGAAGAGCCTGATGCCGTCGCGGATGCCCCCCCATAGAAACCATATCGTCGAGACGGTTCCAATGGCCATCGGGACGATGAGGCTGGTGATGTAGTAGTATTTCCCCCACCACGCCTTCGGCCACGGCTTCGCCATGTTCCAGAGCAGCACGCCAAGGAACGCTATGCCTAGACGATAGACCATCGAGTAGAGGAATGCCGCCCAGGCGAGGATCCTGTCGCCGCGCGTGTATTCGTGGTCGATTCCGACGAGGCGGGAGATGATGGAAATCCTGGCCTTCGCGGCCTGGGCCATTCGGGCCTTCTCGTCCTCGTCGGCGTATTCACCGCGGTGCAGCAGCTTATCGAGGTTATACATCCCGCACCAGCCGCACTTGAGCGCGATCCACGAGCCGAGGCAGTAGGCGATGACGGAGAGAACCATCGAAATACCGAATATCTCCGTGGAGTTCATGAAGAACTTCTCGCGGAAGAGCTGCAGCGCCTGCTCCAGGGTGCTTTCGCCGGAGTTGAAGCCGAACGACCAATCGACCCACGGGTTCAGCGGCGCGGCGAGTTTCGCGAAGAACCGGAAGACGCCCTCCGTCCAGCCGTGACTGGCCAGCACCGGGACGATGCTTGCCGACCACGTGCGCTGAAGGATCAGCCCGGCCAGGGAGAACCCGCAGCCGAAGACGATCGAGCACCAAGCGCCGACTATGTTGCCGAAGCGGCTGTAGAGGCCAAAGGTCACGACCGTGCCGCCGCCGCCGAGCCAGACTGCGCACATGATCTGCGTGAACATGTTGATGTAGTCCAACTGGCTGAAGAAGACCGCTACGACGAAGAAGAACACGGCGACGGCCACAGACGACCAGCGAAGCATCGAGATGTGCTGGGCGCTTGTCGGAGCCTCCTTCATGAAGGGCAGTATCACGTCCTGCACCCATGTGGAGGATGCGTTGAAGATGCGGGAGTCGTCGGTCGAGACGAGGAGCATGAGCAGTAGCAGCGCGAAAAGTCCGATGACGCCCGTGGGGAGTATCTGGCGCAGCACGGCCGGCATCATCATCTGGCCGTAGAGGGTGCGGACCTTCTGCGCCTGTTTCGCATTGACCCCCTGGACGGCCGCCAGTTCGGGCGACGGGGTCGCCTCGCCGGCGGCCACCGCCGCGGCTTCGGCGCGGAGGGCTGCCGGGACATTGGCGTTGATGACGTTCCGCGCCGCGTCGATGTATGGCGTGTCGTTGTTTCTCAGCTGTGAAAGCGGCTCGTCCATGAGGCGCGGCGGAACTGCGTCAAGCGCCCTGGCAATGCCGTCGCGGACGGCGGCGTCCGGCACCGCCTCGTCTGCGATTTTGTTGATGAGGGCCTTGCGCGTCTCGTGCGACGAGAACTGGCCGTGCGCCCCGGGCATGACGAATGCGTCGTGGTTCATCACGGTAATCACGAGAAGCGTGACAAGGCCGATCATCGTGTAGGCGAAGCCGTTGCGCCAGGTGCCGATGACGCCGGCCATCTTCTGCTCGTGCGGGTTGCGGCCGGAGGCGGTTGTGTCGTTGCCGTACCACGAGGCTCGCTGCAGGATTGTCGCCATGATCGAGACACCCAGCGCGAACATGTTGAAGTCGCGGAGCTTCGAGATGTCGAACGGGTCGAGGAAGCTTTCGCCGGGGACGCGGTTCATCATCACCGGCTCCATTGTCGTCCCCCAGTTGAAGTTGAAGAAGATGTAGCCGGCGATGATAACGAAAACGGGGTAGGAAAGCAGCGCCTGGACAGTGTCGGTTATGAGGAGCGAGATGCGACCGGCGGGCCAGATGGCTATCGTCGCGAAGAAGAGGCTGATGGTCACGATGACCGCGAAGCACGGGAGGTTTAGCCCGAAGATGTGTATTCTGTGCGGCAGCCCCAGGAAGTAGATGAAGAAGTTTGCGGCGATGGCGGGGCCGATCGCGTTGGTGATCATTTCCGCGAAGTTGCGGAGCGTGGCGCAGAAGACGCGGAAGGGCTTGTTGTAGCGCATTTCGAGAAACTGGCCGAACGAAAGGGCGCGCGAGGCCCGCCAGCGGTAGGCGCAGTATCCGAAGAGCCCGAAGAACATTCCGATTGGCAGGGTGATGACGTTCCAGAACGCCATGGCGGAACCGGCCTTGTAGGTGGCTTCGAAGCTCGCCACAAGAGTGATTACGCTCAATGCGGTCGCCAAGTCGCCCACGCACATCACATAGCGCCCCGCGACCCGCCCGGCCGCGAGGAAGTCCACCACGTCACGGGCGTATCTCTTCGCGTATATCGCCAGTCCGAGAACGGCGAGGAAAGGGACGATCATGATTATCCAGTCGAGTATGTGCATGGCGGTTTGGGACGGGTGTCGGGAAGTTGGGGTTGGCGATGGGATTATGGCCGTGACTGGCGTTGAGCAAACTTTATGCGGTAGGCAAAGGCGCTCGCATCAACGGACAGCGAAAGGATTGCGCCATCCTGTTGCCACTCGGGCGGTGACGCGCCGGGTTCCGGGTCGATGGCTTCAATGGACGCCACGGCGGAAGCCTCATTCAGCATGGCGAGGTCGATTTCGGCATGGAATGGCTTCGAGTCAGGCAGCGGGGTCATCCGCCAGTCGCCTTCCGCCGGATGTTCCAATCTGAACGCGCCATCGGTCCGGACGCCAAGTCCGGCGAAATCGGCAATGGTGTCACATGGCGGCCGCGCATCCACGAAAAGCGTTTCCGGCGTCTCCGAAAATGCGCGTGTGCGCCCGTCGATTTCAACGATGCCCGCCCGCGCTGCGGGCGTCTTCGCGTAGAAGCCGTATGTCGGCAAAACGAAGCCCGCCGCGTTCCACGGAACTCCATTCGTCGCGCGGTTGCTCCACACCTCGCCGCCGTTCGAGAACGTGGAGTGTTGCCAGTGGATCGACCCGCCGAAGTCAAGAGACTCAAAGTCCGCGAGCGCCAGCGAAGCGCAAACGTCGTGCAGCAGCCAGAAAGTCGTTGCGGCAATGCGGACGCTGCCGATGCCGCACATCGGGGTGCGCCCGCCGATGACGGTGTTGCTGAGATAGTCGTCGCTGCCGTAGCCGTGCCTGGCCTCGTCACCCGGCTTGTCCCACGAAATGGCACAGTAGCGGCCGCCCTGGCCGCCAGCGTAGAGGACGAATCGGCCATGCGTCGCCATATCGTGCCACGGCGTCCGCTCCGAGTCGTCGAACTCGGACTCGTCCATCCAGCGCCGCGCCGCGAAATGGTCGCTCTGCCCCGCGTCGAGATGCCCGACAAGCGCGTCCGTTCCGCCTTCGCTCACGGTCACGGCCTGCGGGACGCCCAGCAGCTCACGGTAGGTGTCAAATGCGCGGCCCCATTCCTCCTGAGTGCGCGTCTTCGGGTAGAATCGCCCCGTCCGGTCGCGATAATCCATTGGCGCCATTGCGGAGAACACGTCGATGAAGATGCCCTCTGGCGCGAACAAGTCCCGCATCGCGGCGGCGTTGCGCTCCAGCCGCGGAAGGAACGCATGGGGCGCCCAGCGGTAGCCCTGTGCACGGCAGCTGGCGTTGAACCACGCCTTTTGCGGATTACCCTCGCCGTTGAACGCCACCAGGTCGTAGGAGAAGCCCTCCGCGTCGGGAAAGAAGTCGATGTAGTTGTCGTGCGGGCAGAAAAGCATCCCGGCGTCCCTCGCCGCCGCGCGTATCTCCATGAAGCCTTCGACGTTGGCGGGCGGGAGGATTTCCGGCAGACGGTAGTCGTAGCCCCAGCGCTGCCAGACGTGCTTGACGAGAATGGAGTCGCCCAGACCGTATTTCCCGAAAAGCGTGATGGCGCCGGTTTCCGCCCGAATGTTGGTTCTCCAGTCGTCTATGCACATCCGCGTAGCCGCCTTGCGCCATGACGGGCTGCGCCGGTGGCCGCTGATGTCGCGGAACGCCCGCGCCGCTGCGAACGCGCCGTTCGCGGAGGGTATGAACAAGAAGGTCGCGTCGTGGTGCGCCTCAAGCGCGAAGACGTTTTCGTCGCGGCGGCATGTGAGTCTGTCGGGGAAGATGTCCGACGCCTGCACGAGCGACAGGCCATTCGCGTAGTCCGCGCCGACATGCCGCGAGGAAAGCGTCAGGGCGTCGGCGTAGAGCGTGAAGTTCCGCGGGTTTTCGACCACGTTTCCAAACCCCGCGTAGGCCAGCCATGCCGGAAGGGAACAGGCGCCTATGGCGAGGCGGGTGTAGCGCGGGCTTCCGCGTTCGTCGCGCCTGACTCCCGGCATGTCCCAGCGTATGCGGAGCGCACCAGACTCGGCCCACGCCCGCGCGCGGAGCGGGATGACGCGCCCGTCCATCGGCACTTCATGCACGATCTCGTATTCCCCGCCAACACGCCGTGCGGTGCAGCGCATGCCTGCGGCGGCTTGCGCGTTCGACGAAACCGAAATGCCGTCCACCTCGCAGTCGAAGCCGCTGAAGACAAGCGACTTCTCCCCGTGGAGAAATGAAATCGTGCCGTCGAAGAGGCCGTTGCGCCCAGGCGCGACTTCCGCCTTGAACTGCTCTCCGCGCACGGGAAGGGTGAAACGCTCCGGGTGCGGCGCCGTAAGCGCGGGTGCCATGTCGGCAGTCAACCCTGTCGCGGCTGGATGGCCGCCTCCGGTGGCGGCCGCTTCGGGTTCTTTCTGCGCGGACGGCGCCGCGTCATCAGGTAGAGTTGCCTTGAAGATGGCAATCGGGTGCAGGGCCTCGCCGCCCGGAATCGCATACGCCGCATGAATCGGATATAGTGCGGCAAGTGCGCGGCCATCCCTCGCCCGTGCCGTCGCAGTCAGCGTCTTCCTCTCGCCGGACTCGACCGCCACTTCTCCGTCCGGCGCATCCAGCACGTCCCAGTCGTCGTTGAGCCAGACCGTGAGTCGCCCCTTCACCGGCGACAGGCTGTTGTTCTCGATTTGGATTTCGACGGGGAATGGCCGCGCGGCGTCACGCTCGGCGACTTGAAGTTTCTGCGAGTCCTGGCGCTCGTCAAATCCGGCGATACGCATGACGACACCCCCGCGCTCCGCGATTGGGGGCTGAAAGCCCAGCGACACAGACGCCCATCCGGCGGCTACCGCAAACGCGATCTTTCTGCCGACATTGCCTGTCCTCATCGCACTCCCGCAGCCATCGCCGTCTGCTTTCAGTAATTATCGACCCACCAGCCTGGAGGCACCTGGTAGTTCAGGTGGCCGGTGTCGAGGTAGTCCGTCACTTTCATGTCGTGGCCGACCATGCGAAGCGAGCGTTGGAACGAGACGCCATGCGATACTGGCGAACCCCACGCCGCATCGGCCGCGTTGGCGAACATCTTTTCCCATTCCTCGCCGCGCAGATGGTGCCAGGTGGTCTCGACGAACCCGAAACCGCCAATTCTGGCGATGTAGTCCGCCATGGGCTTCATTGCGTTGAAGTTGAGCCACGGACAGCCTACGACCTGGAAACCCTTCTCCTTGAAATACGCCATCGTCGGCCAGTCGCTGCGCGTCTCCTTCATGTCGCCGTAGGAATACTGCCAGTCGCAGATTATCACGTCCTTCGGCAGCGTGTCCGCCAATGTCGCCGTGGTCTTCGACCCGCACTTGACGAAACCCTCCCATCGCGGATCGTCCCTGTCGAGCAGCATGTCGTGCCAGATCATCGCCCGCGCGCCGCGCGCCTTGACGAATTCGGCGAGACCGGCGATGTGGCGGCAGACCAGAACGTCGTTGGGCGTCTTGACGCACTCCGGGCACGTCTGTGGCTCGGCCTCGTCGCAGCCGAGGTGGAAGAAGGGCGGGGTCCCGAAGTTCTCGTGCATCTCGGCTATGAGTTCGCGCAGGACGCGCTGCGTCTCCGGGTTCGACAGGCACCAGTTCCAGCCGCCGGGTTCAAAGAGCGGCTCGTATTCGGGATGGAGGTCAAGCACCGCGTGCTTGCCGGTGCAGCCGCGCGCGGACGTGGCGTGGCCGTAGGTGTTGAGCTGCGGTATGAGCGTGATGCCGAGGTCTCTTCCGAGCGCAACCAGGCGGCTCACCTCGGCCTTCGTCATGGAGGGGTTGGGCCAGTGCCACCACGGGTGCCTCTCGCTCCCGTACATGCCCCACGGCTCGATGATCGCGTAGTTGAACTTGAGAAGTGCGGCAAGGCGGATCGCCCGCTCGATCTGCTGCGTCCGAACCTCCGGGAACCAGCACAGGTGAACGCCGCGGAAGGCGAGATGCGGGCGCTCCGCGATAGAGAGCGCCGGAACGATGTAGCCCTCGGTCATGAGGGTCCCGCGCTTCGCGATTGCGAGCTGGCGCAGCGTGTAGGCGGCCCAGCGGACGCCCGCTAGCGTGTTCGCCGCAATGCGGACGCCATCCGCGTCCGCCGCGATGGCGTATGCCTCGTCGCCCTGCGGGAGCGCGGGCGTCATGCCCGCGCTCCGCAGTTCCGCTGCGGCCACGTTCGGCGCAAACCTGCCGAACCACTCGAAAAGATGCGCCCCAAGCCACTCCGCCGCGCCGGCGTCGGGGCAATCGACCTTCACAGCCGTCGCGGCGTCGAATGGGACATGCGTATTCATGTCGGGCATGGACTACTGAAGCCCCGCGAGGCAAAGGAGGCGGAAGCCGATGTAATCGCCGCGACCTCCCGAATAGTCGTTGCCGCGACGCGCCGGACGGCAGTTGCCCGCCGGGTTGCCCGAACCGCCGCCGCGCCTTACGCGGTCGGATGTCGAGGCTCCGGACAAGGTCTTCGACGGAGCGGCGGGATCGATGTTCACCCTGCCGCCGTTTGCGGATATGTTGTCGGCGTACCAGTCAAGGCACCATTCCCAGACATTGCCGTGCATGTCGTAGAGACCCCATGCGTTCGGCGCGTAGGAGCCCACGATGGCCGTGCCGTTCGATGCGTCGCATGATTGGTCGGGGGCCACGTAGGAAGACCCATTCCAGACCTTGCCGCCATTGTATTGGTAGCGGCCGAGCAAGCTGAGGTTCGCGTCCTCGTCCGTGTTCAGGATGCCGGAACCGTCGCCCCACTTCGTGTCGCCGTTGCACGCGCGGGCGGCGAACTCCCACTGCGCCTCGCTGGGAAGGTCGAAGTCGATGCCTGTCCTTGTCCGCAGCTTGCCGAGGAATGACGACGGGTTGGGGTCTGCTGGCCAGTAGTAAGATGCGTTCGGGTCCACGGATGTTCCGGAATTGGTGCGGATTTCGTTGTAGCAGACCATCTCGACGGGGCGCATTGCGCGGTCCGCCGCGTTGTTGAAGTAGGACGGCGCGGTGCGGGTCGGCTGGATCAGGTCCCATTGGGCCTGTGTCACCTCGAACACGCCGATGTAGTAGTTGTTCGTGAGCGACACCTTGTGCGTCGCCTCGCTCGCCGCCGTGCGCTTCGTTTCAAGCGTGGTGGACCCCATCGTCCACTCGACGTCCTTCGCCATGATCTTGCGCATGACGACGGATGTCGTGCGGTAGTCGGGGTTGCCGAGAAGGCCGCCGGGGAGGAATTCGGCGCCGGGGTAGTATTTCTGGGTGTTCGGCTGCGCGGCGGAGGAGATGTCCACCACCATGTAGTCGGGGGTGTTGTCGAGCGCCCATGCGGTGACGACGGCGCGGGCGCGGTTGTCGGTCACCACGTGGTCGGGCCAGGAGTGGTCTGGACGCCACTTGATCGTGTGCGCTCCAATCGCGACCTCCTGCCAGACATCGCCCTTTGCGTTGCCGACGGCCGCGCCGCCGATGCTCGTCCAGCCGGGGTCGTCCGCCGATGCGTTCGCGGTGGCGTTTGTCTGCACATCGAGCGTGATGACGGCCGGGGCGTCGGAGAGCGTGTAGGTGATGGTCACCTGGCGGCTTGTGGAGTCCTGCGACATCACGGGCGTGGATACTGACGGGACTGCGGCTTGCGTTGCGACGGCGGCGCTGGCCACGATGGCGAGAGACAGATTGTGGAGGAGTGTTGTTTTCATGATGGTGAAGGTGGGGGGAATGAATGACAAAACGTTAGCGGACAACGAGGATGAATCCGGTTGAGGCATCCGAGCGCAGATCGGTGCCCTCGGATTCGTCCCATGTGCGGTAGCGGGCCTCTAGCGGCGCCGCAGTTGTCGGGGACGAGCATGTGGCGGTCACGATGTCCGTTCCGGCCGATGCAGAAGGATATGAGACGTTCGCCGCCGGATAGCCGGAGACGATGAACTGGTAGTCGGCCAGCGAGGCCGGCGGTGCGGAGGCAAGCGCCAAAGCCGTGGCGGCGACAAGCGCCGCCGCGCGTAAGGTGTGTAGTGTTTTTCCCATTGCTTTTCTCCATTGGTTAGGGGTTAGTGGAAATCGGGTCGACTTCCCGCATCGCCGCCATTTTTCCCGGAATCCCCCCTCTTCCGCAATGGCCTAACCGTGCAAAAAGATGACCTTTTCGTGCATATTGTCGGGCGGCCATGAAAGAGCGCGGCAGTGACAGAATTGACATTCCAACTTTGGCGTGGCGGTGACAAAACGGCATTTAAACTTTGGCGTGGCGGTGACAAACTCCCTTGACGCCCCGCAGGGAAAAGGCCATACTTGCCGTGCCGTTCAGATCAAAGGAGATACTCTCATGCCATTCGATTTCAAACGAAAAGCCTATTCCCAAATGCTGGAGTGGAAACGCCATCTTGCTGGCAAATACGCCTTGCTCATCGAAGGAGCCAGACGAGTCGGGAAAACCCATCTGGTCCAGTCTTTCATCGCCAGGGAATACGAGTCCTCCATCCTCATCGACTTCTCCCGCAAGGACGCCGTTGTCCGGGAAAGCAAGAAGGCGTTCACAGAGGAACGCGATGTCAACGGCACCTTGGAGCGACTACAGACGATCCACCGGGTGTCGCTCGTTCCTGGAAGAAGTTGCATCGTCTTCGACGAGGTGCAGCGTTTCCCGCCGGCGCGCGAGGCCATCAAGCATCTCGTGGCGAACGGGAAATACCACTACATCGAGACAGGGTCGCTTCTCGGCATACGCGAGAACGTCAAGGACATCGTGATTCCCAGCGAGGAGCACAAGATGAAGCTGCATCCGATGGACTTCGAGGAGTTTCTGTGGGCTGTCGGCGCGGACCGAACGGCAATGGTCATCCGGGAATCGTTTGCGGAACGCAAGCCGCTGGGGTGGCTTCATGGTGAATGCGTTAAACTGGCGCGGCAGTACATGGTCGCGGGAGGAATGCCGCAATCCGTTGACGCCTGGTGCGGCGGCGAAGACCACCGGCTGGAGGCGTGCGAGGCCGCCAAGCGGGAAATCCTTTCGCTCTACGAATCGGACATCGGCAAATACGCGCGGGCATACGCACCGAAGGTTCGCGCCATTTTCCGTCACATCCCCGCCGCTCTGAACACCCGCGAGAAGAAGTTCCATCTCGCGGACATTGACCGCAATGCCAGAATGCGGCGATATGAAAATGCCTTTCTCTGGCTCGGCGACGCGATGATCGCGAACATCGCGTACAATTCCACCGATCCAGGCATGGGACTTGAAATGAATCTCGACGATACTCTCTTCAAGTGCTATCTGCTCGACACCGGGCTGTTGCTCACGCAAGCAATGGCAGGCTCCCGCGACGCGGACGGCCGTCTGCTGCGCGGGGTCCTTTACGACAAACTTGGAATCAACGAGGGCATGTTTTTCGAGAACTACATCGCGCAAGTCCTGACGAGCCGCGGACACGACCTTCTTTTCCACTCCCGCTCCAATCCCCGGATTGAGATCGACTTCCTCTTCAGGAGCGGAATCAAGATCTGCCCTGTCGAAGTGAAAAGTTCAGGCTACCGAGTCCACGCCTCGCTCGACTGGCTGGTCGCCAACAGACGTTCCGGCCTGGGTCCGAAGTATGTCGTCTGCACGGGCGATTACGAAGAAGACGGCGGCATCATCTATCTGCCATTCTACATGGCGCACTGCCTGTGAAACCATCCTCGACGCGACCAGCGCCGCGCAGTCCATCGACCGGCTTTGCTTTTCGTCGTGCGGGGAACTGGTGCAGGAGTTCGCGAGGCTGTTCGCCTCCGGTTCATGGCGGACGGGGCCTCGGGCGGAGACGCTCGTTTTTGGGAAAACGCCGCAGGAACGGGCTCGGCTGCCGCATGGAAGGGGCTGGCCTTCGAGCGGGTGTGTCTGATCCACGTCGGGCAGATCAAGCGCGCGCTTGGCATTTCCGGCATCCGTGCGCATGGCTCGCCTCGGGGGCGCGGGCAGACGGGCTTGGACATCCCCGGCGGTGTGCGCAAGCGCAACCGCCGGGGATTGTGGTGAGATGGTTTCGGCGTTCTTTCCGCAAGGCGAGTCGTCTATCCGTGCAAGCAGAACCGTTGTCGGTCGAGATCAACATCGCCTTCATCGAAAGACGCCGAAAGAACGCACAATTCACGCGG
>JAEEGL011924121.1_pt1 | contig 15384 bp, 14 predicted proteins | sample 9134231 | NCBI WGS metagenome assembly JAEEGL01 (sample SAMN16246548, study PRJNA631951) | gut metagenome | biome: gut microbiome; feature: rumen; material: fiber-attached | host: Bos | place: Iran: Karaj | collected 2018-10 | reverse complement strand
TCAGGGCCGCAACGTCAATCTCGTTGGCATTCGCGATAAACTGTACATGACTGCAGTACAAGCGGCAGATCTCCGCCAAATGCCGACTGTTCGCACTATGCCGTCCACCGATCACCAGCATTGCGTCACATTTGGAGGCCAAATCGACAGCCTCCGCCTGTCTGGTTGACGTAGCAAAGCATATTGTATCAAATACTTCCGCGTTTGTACACTCTTTTTTTAAAAAATCCTGGCATTTTTTTTGTATATTTTGCGATAAAGTGGTCTGAAAGACGACAGTTGCTTCCAGTTCTTTCCTATTTTGCGCTTCCTCGAACCAGGATCGCAGAGTAACCTCGTCCGGAAAGACGTAAGCGCCGTCACACCAGCCGCAAATGCCCCTTACTTCCGGATGCTCCGCGTCCCCTATTACGAGCACCGTCCTGCCGCGTTTGGCGGCGTCGGTGACCAGCGAATGGATCCGCTTGACGTTGACGCAGGTCGCGTCGATCACCCGGCAGCCTCTGCTCACAAGGGATTCGATTTCCGATCTCGGCGCCCCGTGCGAGCGGATGATCACCGTCTCGCCATCGGGCACTTCCTCCGGCGTCCGCGCGGTTTTCAGACCGGCTCCGGCAAGCCGCCGGACGACGTCCTCGCTGTGGATGAGCTCGCCGAGCGACCAGCAGCTCCCGATTTCGGCAAGCGTCTCTTCGGCAATCCGCACCGCGCGGGAAACGCCGCCGCAGAAGCCCGCGCTCTTTGCAACGATCAGCTCAGCCATGGCCGTCCTTTCCCGGATTGAGCGCTTCGATACGAGCCATCAGCGCTTCCGTCTGCTTCTGTGGGTCGGCGTCTGCGGGAATGAAGTATGGCGCTCCCACGACTACGTCCACCTTTTGAAATATGCGCTTGTTTCTTGTGATAAAGGCGGGAACGATCGGGACGCCGAGGCGCATGGCGATCCGCACAGCGCCGCCCTTTGCCGCGACGGCGTCCGGTTCTGAAACGCGCGTGCCCTCCGGAAAGATGCAGACCTTTTCCCCGCTCTTGAGAAGGCCCATCGTCGTGCGTATCGCGCCGACGTCATTCTCGCCGCGCTTGACAAAAAACACGCCGAAAGCTCTGAGAAGAGCGCCGATCCACTTTCCGGCGGCCAGTTCAGCCTTTGCCATGAAGTGCAGCCAGTGCTTTTTCCCGATCGTCAGTCCCAACAGGATCGGGTCGATGTAGTTGGAGTGGTTGGCGCAGATAATGGCAGGCCCGTCCGGCAGCGCCGGGCAGACGTGCTTCCGCTGCGGATACAGCAGCGCGCAGATCGGCTTCAGCAGAGCAAATGCAAGCTCGTAATGCTTTCTCAAAGCGAAAACCTCTCCTTCACCAGCGCGAGCAGCTTCTCCCTGCTCTCCTCAAGCGTAAGATCGGTAGTATCCAGCAGTACGGAATCCTCTGCGGCGCGCAGCGGGGCGGCTGCGCGGCTGGAATCGTTTTCATCACGGTATCGAATGTCCCGGAGCACTTCCTCAAAGCTCGTCTCAACGCCCTTTGCCTGCAGCTCCAGAAGCCGGCGCTTCGCGCGCGCTTCCGCTGATGCGGTCAAAAAAATCTTGAGGCCCGCGTCCGGGAGCACGACGGTGCCGATATCCCGGCCATCCATTACCACGCTGTGCTCGCGGGCCAGTTTGCGCTGCATTTCCAGCAGAAACGCGCGCACGGGCGGCATTGCGGAAACGTCGGAAGCGTAGATGGAGATCTCCGGCGTGCGGATCTGCTCCGAGACGTCCTCACCGGCAAGATACATGCGCTGTTCGCCATTCGCGTTGTGGCGAAGCTCGATCTGCAATCCAGGCAGAAGCGCCGAAACGCCGTCGGCGTCCTTCGATCCGACGCCCGCGCGCTTCGCCGCAAGCCCGACCGTCCTGTAAATGGCCCCGGTATCCACATAGATAAAGCCGAAAGCGGCCGCCGTCTGCTTTGCCAGCGTACTCTTGCCAGCTCCGGCGGGGCCGTCAATGGCGATGGAGACAGTCTCTTTCTTCTGCATGTCGTTCTCCCCTGTGACATATTCCGCGATCGCGCAGGCGGCGGCATGCGCCGTGCTCCAGGCGATCTGCAGATTGTATCCGCCCGTATAGGCGTCCAGATCCAGAACTTCCCCCGCGAAATACAGCCCCTCCACCAGTTTGGAGCCCATCGTTTTCGGATCGACCTGCCGCAGATCGACGCCGCCGGAGGTAACGATCGCCTCGTCGATGGGGCGCGTGCCGGTCACCTCAAGAGGAAAGGCCTTCAGCAGGCGCAGCAGCGTCTGCCGCTGCGCGTGGGTAACGGAATGCACCTTGCAGCGCGCGTCGATGCCGGAGCGAGCCACGATCACGGGAATCAGCTTTTTCGGCAGGAGCTCGCCGAGCGCGTTGATGAAATCGCTGTTGCGATGCTTTTCGAAATCCGCCTGTATCCGCTTATCCAGCGTCTGCTCGTCCAGCGCCGGCTTCAGATCGATCTCCAGCCTGTAGCGGCATGCGTCAAACCGCCGCATATGCGCGGACGCGGACAGGACGAGCGGGCCGCTCACGCCGAAATGCGTGAAAAGCATCTCTCCGAAATCAGACCATATCTTTTTGTCGTTTTCAAAGACGGTCAGCGCCACGTTGCGCAGCGACAGGCCCATCATTGCCGCGCAGTCCGCGCCGGACACGGTGAGCGGAACAAGGGATGCCCGCGTCGGCGTGATTCTGTGGCCGAGCGACGCGGCAAACCGCAGCCCGTCTCCGGTAGAGCCTGTGGCGGGATAGCTGAGGCCGCCTGTGGCGATCAATGCACAGCGGCACCCGATCCTCCCGCGCGCCGTCGTCACGGCCCGGACGCGCCCCTGCTCCGTTTCGATTCCCGCGGCCTTTTCCCGAAGCCTGCGCACGCCGTTTCTCAGAAGCTCTCTCTCCAGCGCGGCGGCGACGTCGTCCGCGCGATCCGACTGCGGAAAGACGCGACGCCCCCGCTCCGTCTTCAGCGCCAGGCCGAGCGATTCAAAATACCGCACCGTTTCCTCCGGACCGAACGCATGAAGCGCGGAGAACAGAAACCTTCCGTTTCCGGGCACATTTTCCAGAAAGGTCCGAACGTCGCAGGCGTTCGTCAAATTGCAGCGGCCTTTCCCGGTGATGCGAAGCTTTCGCCCGAGATCCCGGTTCGGCTCGAGCAGCACGACGGATACGCCGCGTTCCGCCGCTGCTGCGGCGCACAGCATGCCGGCGGCGCCGCCGCCGATCACAACAAGCTCAGTCTCCAAGGGTCTCGTACACCTCGAATTCGCTCCAGATGCCTTCCAGACGCTTGAAAGTGCTGGACAGCTTATCGTCTGTCCGCAGCCCCACGGCGACGATCAGCGCGTTGATCAGGCTCAGCGGCGCGACCAGAGAATCCAGAAAGGACACCATATCACTCCTGGCGAACAGCACCGTGTCCGCGATCCCGATAAAGGGCGAATTCTGGCCGTCGGTGATGCCGATCACGCCGGCCTGCATGGAGCGCGCGAACTTCATTGCTTTGACCGTTCGGCTGGAATAGCGCGGATAGCTGATGCCGATAAAGACGTCGCCCTCATGGATGCGCATGACCTGTTCGTAAATCTCGCTGTATGTCATATCGCGGATCACGTGCACATTGTCCCGGAGCAGGCCGAGATAATAGCCCATGAAGCTTGCCAGCGAGGACGCGCTGCGCATACCCAGTATGTACACGTGTTCCGCGTTGAGGATATGCTCCACGGCTCTGTTGAAGCTGTCCTGATCCATCTCGTCTCTCGTGATCTCCAGCTTCTCCATGTCCGAGGACAGTACGGCGCGCAGCACGTCCTGCGCGTCGATCAGCTCCTTGGCTACCTCGATGCGCTGCAGCGAGGTGAGCCGATTGCGGATCATCTCCTGCAGCGCTTTGCGCATGCCGGGATATCCGTCATAGCCGAGCTCCGCGGCAAAGCGCACAACGGTGGATTCGGAGACGCCGACGGTCTTGCCGAGCTTTCCGGCCGTCATGAACGCGGCCTTGTCGTAGTTGTCCGTGATGTATTTTGCGATCTGCCTCTGCCCTCTGGAAAAGCTGCTGCTCTCCCGGGCGATCACAGATAAAATATCCTTTTCCATGCCGAATTCTCCTGTACGGTATTTCCTGAAACGCGAACACATGTTATGCCATTTTTGCAGGAAATGCAAGAAAAAGAATCATATTGGCAAAGCATGGTGGCATGTCCGCGTGAAAAGACGCAATTATTGCATGCCGGCGGCCTTAAACAGCGTATCGATCTCGCCCTGCGAGAGATGCCGCCACGCGCCCTCCGGCAGATCCCCGAGCCGGACGCCCCCCTCGGAAATGCGGCGCAGCCGGACGACACGAAGGCCTGCGGCCTCGCACATCCTTCGGATCTGTCGGTTTCTCCCCTCCGTGATCGTAAACAGAAGCAGCGTGCTATCCTCCGATTTTTTCAGCACCCGGATCCGGCACGGCTTGAGCGCCCTGCCGTCGAGCGACATCGGGCCACGGAGGATCGGGAGCGCGGTTTCCAAATCCCCGACGACACGAACCTGATACTCCTTCTCCACGTCATGCGACGGGTGCGTCAACGCCCCGGTCAGCGCGCCGTCGTCGGTCAGGAGCAGCAATCCCTGCGAATACATATCCAGACGGCCGATTGGATAGAGGCGTCTTCCTGCGTCCGCAACAAGCTCCATGATCGTCCTGCGGCCGCGGTCGTCCATAACTGTGCAGACGTAGCCGCGGGGCTTGTTCAGCATTATGTAAACCCGACTTTCCTCCCGACTTCGCAGCGCGCGCCCGTCCAAGCATACATGATCCTGCCCGGGCGTCACGCACTGGCCGAGGACGGCGAGGGCGCCGTTTACCGTGACGCGCCCCGCCCTGATCCACTCCTCCGCCTGCCTTCTCGAGCATGCGCCGGTCTCCGCGATCCATTTTTGCAGCCGTTCCGACATGCAGCTTCTCCTCATTTGCCGTACACACAGTACGGATAGATACCGCCGTATCGCGCGGAGCGCTCCAGTCCGCGCCTGATGCGCTCGGACAGGGAAAGACGCGCCGCTTTGGAGCGCGATACGTTCTCGGAATAGACAAGCTCCCCGCGCAGCAGCTCCTCCCCGCCCGCGTATACGCGCAACTCACCAGCGTGATCTCCGGCTGTTACGTCCGCGTATACGAAGCCCGGCAGCAAAAAGCGGATCTCCGTTTCCGTGCCGCGGCGGACGAGAGCCGCTGCGTCTTCGGAAAGCGAAACGGGAACCTTGTCCTTTTCTCCGGCAATGACGGGGATATTGCAGACGACGCCGGACGGGAAAAGCCGCCGATACTCCCACGCGGAAAAGCCCCATTCCAGGAGCGCGGCATGATCCGCCCAGTCCTGCGGATCGGAAAGCGTGACGCACAGGAGCCGGAGCCCGTCCCGCTCCGCGCAGGAGACGAGACAGCGGCCTGCGGCCTTCGTATAGCCGGTTTTTATGCCCTTGCAGCCGTCGATGCGCCAAAGAAGCTTGTTGTGATTGACGAATACACGATCACCGAACACACGCTCTCGCGTGGATACGATCTGCGCGAAGCGCTCGTTTTCCATCGCGGCGCAGGCGATGCGGGCAAGTTCCGACGCGGAGGTATAATGATCCGGCGCGTCCAGCCCGTGCGGATTGGAGAAACATGTGTTTTGGAGACCGAGCTGCGCGGCCCGGTCGTTCATCAGGGAGACAAATGCCTCGACGCTGCCGGAGACGTGCTCCGCGAGCGCGAGCGCGGCGTCGTTGCCGGATGCGAGCATCAGGCCGTACAGCAGCATCTCCACCGAACACTCTTCACCGGGGCGCAGATAGACGGACGAGCCCTCCGCGCCGCAGCTCGACGGCGAGACAGTCACCGCTTCCGACATTTCGCAGCGCTCCAGCGCGACGAGCGCGGTCATGATCTTCGTCGTGCTGGCGAGCGGCATACGCTCGTCCGCGCGTTTTTCATACAGAACACGCCCGCTGTCCATGTGTATGAGGATCGCCGCGTGCGCTGCGGTCTCCGGCGCGTCCCCTGTTGCGCGGACTTCCGGAATCAGCGCCATCGCGGCGATCAGGATGCAGAGCCAACGCCGCATAATCCGCACCGCCTTTCTTCTAAAGATGCGGTGCCTATTATGGACGGATCGCAAAACGATTATCCGAACGCCGGAGCGACCGGATCAGAAAGTCTCTTCCTGCTTTTCCTTGTTCTTGTCGATAAACTCCTGAATGCGGTCGAACAGATCGGGTATCATCTCCACGATGCGGTCGACGGTGCCGCTGGCGGGAGGCGCGATATTGAGCATACGGATATTGCCGTCGCGGATCGTCAGAAAGCCGATCGGCTCGATCTTCACGCCGGCCGCGCCGCCGCCGCCCATGCCGGTCTTATCCTTTGCCGGAAACTCGCTGCCGCCGCTGCCGAAGCCGAAGGTCACTTTGGAAACGGGAATGATCGTGATGCCGTCCGGCGTGGAGATCGGCTCGCCTACGACGGTGTTGACGTCGACCATCTCCCGGATGCGGGCCATGCTGACTTCCATGATATCGCCGATTGGGTTCTTTTCCATAACAGTACTCCCTTTCAAAATTGTTCCGTTCTCATTCAGGCGCTTTTCTCCGCCCTGCTCTCCGTTTCCGATGTGAAGCGATGGTCATCGGATGCTTTTCCCGTCCGGCTTTTCTGAAATCTGCGCTTCGCCATGTATCGGAGAACCTCGAAGCCCGCCGCGAAGACGACGGCGAAGATGCTTCCGATACGGATCGTGAGCACGAGCCGCGCTTCGATCACCGGCTTTTCCGACAGAAAATCCGTTCCGAGCGCCACGCTGCTGTCCTTTACGGTGAAAACCCTTCGTATGCGCGGGCCGAGCATGCCGATGAATGCCTGCGCGTAACCGTAGGTCGTCGCAGTGGTATAGGGATCGCCGGAGGCCATAATGAAGCGGAGATGAAACACGTCGACGCGCAGGCGGATGCGGAAGCGGTTGAGCGCGTGCAGGCCGATTTTTGCGAGGTTGAAAAGAAACGGCAGGTCGAGCTTCCTCTTCGATCCGGAAGGTGTTTCCTTCTTTTTCTCCTTCTTCTCCGGTTTTTCCTTTTTTGCCTTTTTCGGCTTCTTCGGCCTCTCCGGCCTGTGCGGCTTCGGAAGAATCTGTTTGCGTACAGGTCCGATCTTGACGGCAAGGAAGGCCCCGCCTCCGTCGTAGGCCGCGTCGATACCCACCTTTGTGAGCATGAGCAGGATCAGGACGGCAAGCACGATTGCCAATACAATCAATCCATATCACACCCCTCCCGTGCGGCGCTTTTTCATTCCGAAGGCTCCGGGCTGTTTCCGTCAAGCGGGATCCGGAGCTGTTCGCTGTCCTCGGCTCTCAGCGCGTCAATGGTCTGCTGCAGCTTGACAAGGCCCTCGTCCTCGCCCAGATCGGGCAGCGCAGGCAGCTCCTCCAGCGAGCGGATTCCCATCGTGCGCAAAAACAGATCGCCCGTTTTATAGATCGTGGGCCTGCCGGGCACGTCCAGCCTGCCGCAGGCTTCGATCAGGCCGCGCTCGGCGAGCTGGCTCACGGTATAGGAGCTGTCGACGCCGCGGATATTGTCGATATACGCGCGCGTGACAGGCTGGAAATACGCGACGATCGCGAGCACCTCCAACGAGGGCTGGCTGAGCCGCGGCGGTTTCCGCTGCTCCAAAACGCGGGAAATCACGGCCGAAAACTCCGGTGCGGAGCACATCTGCAGGTTCCGATCCATACGCACGACGCGCAGGCCTCTGCGCGAAAAGCTGTATGCGTCCGCAAGACGCTGGGCAGCTTCGAGCACGGCGTCCGCAGCTTCGCCCAGGACCGCCGCGATACGATCCGCGGAGACAGGCTCGCCGGAGGCGAACAGGATCGCCTCGAGCACGCTGTCCAGTTCATGCTGTTCCATCTTGTACTTCCCCTTCGTCGCGGGTTTCAATAGCCTTTAGAAGCTCCTGCGCGTCCGCATCCTCGGCCATGGATACGGAGAATCCGGTCTCCGTTGCGGAAACGCAAAGGCCGCCGATCGCGCACAGCTCCAGAACCGACAGAAACGTCGCTACGATTTCACTGCGGCTGGAGGTCTCGGAAAACAGCGTCTGCAGGGAAAGCACGCCGTATTCCTGAAGCAGGGAGAGGATCTCTCGGCTCTTGGTGCGTACCGCGTATACGATGCGCTTCGGAACGATCTGCAGCGGTTCGACCGCCTCAGGACTCTGTCCGCCGCGGGCAAGCATCTCCGCGAATGCGCCGAGCAGCTCGAAGGGCTCGTGGCGGTAATTGTACTGCTGCTTCGGGAGCGGCTCCGGCTGCCGGGAGAAATACTGCAGTCCGATCCTGGTCTTTTGATCAAACTCGTCTGTTACCTGTTTGATGCCCGCATAAGCGTCGCGGCTCTTGAGCTGTTCGAGCGAGGCGATCAGGGCGTCCAGCTCGGAGATCTCCTCATCCTCGCCGGCAAGCAGCGTCCGGGTCTTGAGATACAGAAGATGCGACGCCATCTGGATGAATTCGGAGGCGACCTCCAGATCCATGGACTGCATTCTGGCGATCTGCTCGAGATACTGGTCGAGGATCAATGAGATCTGGATGTCCCGGATCTCTATTTTGTTTTTGGAGAGCAGTACGAGAATCAGATTCAGAGGCCCTTCAAAATCCTGATAATCGGATTCCGATTTGATGACGCCCTCCAGACGGTAAGTCATATTTTCCATTTTTATATCACTTTATCCGCAAGCAGATATCCCCACTGCGCAAAATTCCAGAGCTTTGAAAACACCCAATAGGTCGCTGTGCTCAGCGGGCGGCTCAACAGTCCGGTCGCCACGAGCAGGAGCAGGACGATCATGCCGTATCGCTCATAGCGCAGTACGCCCCTGTAGGCGCTTTCCGGCAGGAGCGAAAACAGGATCTTGCTGCCGTCCAGCGGCGGGATCGGGATGATGTTGAAAATCGCGAGCGCCACAGAGAGCGATGCGATGGTCAGCACCAGATCCAGTACGATCCTTCCGACGCCGCTTCCCTGCAGCGGCTCCACGAGCAGGCCGTAGAGGAACAGGGCAAGCACCGCCAGCAGCAGATTGGAGGCTGGCCCGGCCAGAGCCACAAGCGCCATATCCCGCTTCGGATTGCGCAGGCGCTGCATATTCACCGGCACGGGCTTTGCCCAGCCGAAGCGGAACAGGAGCATCATCAGCAGCCCCATCACGTCGATATGCTTCAGCGGATTGAGCGTCAGTCGTCCGGCGCGCTTCGCGGTGTCGTCGCCGAGCCGATACGCCGTAAAGCCGTGGCACAGCTCGTGGATCGTGATGCACAGCAGCGCGGGCAGGGCGCGCAGGAGCATATCCGACAGCACGGACCAATCCAATCCTGTCCAGATGTTGCGAAAGCTCTCCAAAGCCTGTCCTCCGGGAACCGTTCAAATGCGGGCTACGCCCGTTTCGCGCGCGGCCTGCGCGACAGCGGCGGATACCGCCTCGGCCACGCGCGGATCCAGCGCAGAGGGAATGATATATTCCGCGCTGAGCGAATCGCCCACAAGCGCGGCGAGCGCGTCCGCGGCGGCGATCTTCATCTCTTCATTGATGTCCGAAGCACGCACGTCAAAAGCGCCGCGGAAGACGCCGGGGAAAGCGAGCACGTTGTTGATCTGGTTCGGATAATCGCTACGTCCTGTCGCGACGACAGCAGCGCCTCCCGCCTTCGCGTCCTCCGGGAAGATCTCCGGCGTCGGGTTCGCGCATGCGAAAACGACGGGGTCCTTCGCCATTGTCTTCACCATTTCCGTGGCCAAAACGCCCGGCGAGGACACGCCGATAAAGGCGTCCGTGCCCTTGACCGCCTCGGAGAGCGGCCCGCGGACGCCGCGCGGGTTCGTTATGCGTGCCATCTCTTCCTTGACGGGGTTCATGCCCTGTTCGCGCCCGGTGTAAATCGCGCCGTTCCTGTCGCAGAGAACAACGTCCTCTGCGCCGGCGGAGAGAAGAAGTCGGCAGATGGAGATCGCAGCCGCGCCCGCGCCGCTGATGACGATCCTCGCCCCACCGAGCGTCTTCCCGACCACCTTCAGCGCGTTGCGCATACCGGCGAGCGTGATGATCGCCGTACCATGCTGGTCGTCATGAAAGATCGGGATATCGCAGCAGGCCTTGAGCTTCTTTTCGATCTCAAAGCAGCGCGGCGCGGAAATGTCCTCCAGATTGATGCCTCCGAAGCTGCCGGAAATCAGCCAGACGGCGCGCACGAACTCGTCCACGTCCTTTGTCCGGACACAGAGCGGCACGGCGTCGACGTCGCCGAAGCTTTTGAACAGCACGCACTTGCCCTCCATGACGGGCATGCCCGCCTCGGGGCCGATGTCGCCCAGGCCGAGCACGGCGCTCCCGTCGGTGATCACGGCGCAGAGGTTCCATCTGCGTGTCAGCTCGTAGCTCTTTCCGGGATCCTTCTGGATCTCCAGACAAGGCTGCGCGACGCCCGGCGTATACGCAAGAGAGAGATCCTCCCTCGTCTTCACAGGCACTCTGGAAATGACTTCGATTTTGCCTTTGGCCTCATAGTGCATGGCAAGGCTCTGTTCTGCGGTCGTCATATCTTTCTTTCCCTCACAGTTCTTTGTTTCATTCTCATTCTGCAGCGGCTTCGATCAGCCGCAGGAGTTCTTCCCTTCCGGTCCCCTTCTCGGCGGAGAACGGCAGAAGCTTAGCGTCCTCCGGCAGCTCCAGCGTGCTTCGTATCACCCGAAGGTTCGGCTCGATCTCACTGCGCTTAAGCTTGTCGCATTTGTTTGCGGCCACCAGATACGGATAACCCGCTTCCCGAAAATACCGTGCCATCGTCACGTCGTTCTCCGTCGGCTTATGTCTGGCGTCCACGATCAGAACGCCGAGCGCGAAGCCCTCCGACCGCGCGAAGAACGCCTCCATAAGTCTGCCCCAGCGCTCCCGCTCCGCCGCGGAGACCTTTGCGTACCCGTAGCCGGGCAGGTCGACAAAGAAGACGCTGTCGTCGATCAGGAAATAGTTGACGTGAACGGTTTTTCCCGGAGACGCGCCGACGCGCGCGAAGTTTTTCCTGTTCAAAAGCCGATTGATCACGGAGGATTTCCCGACGTTAGATTTTCCGGCAAAGACGACGGAAGGCCGCGGATCCTGCAGGAATCCGCTCGCGGTCGCTGCCGATTTTACAAATACGGCGTTGTGGACGTTCATAGCCCGCGTCCTACTGCCGCAGCTCCGGGCCGAGCTTGCGCGTCGGCTGCGGGACAGGCAGCGCCTGCTGCGGCTCGGCGGCATCATACGCTTCTTCCTCCGCAGACGGACTCGGCCTGCGTACGAGCGCAACGTCGAGGATGCCGTCCACATGCTCCGCCGTTATGAAACGGAGCGCGCCGCGCACGGTCTGGTCGATCTCCTCCAGATCCTTCTCGTTATCCGCCGGAATGATCACCGTATGCACGCCGGCGCGCAGAGCCGCCATCGTCTTCTCCTTCAGGCCGCCGATCGGCAGGATCCGGCCGCGCAGGCTGATTTCGCCCGTCATGGCGAGATCTCTGCGAATGGGAATGCCCGTCAGCGCGGAGATCAGCCCGATACACATGGTGATACCCGCGGACGGCCCGTCCTTCGGCACGGCTCCCTCCGGGAAATGGATGTGGATGTCCTTCGTCTTGTAGAAATCCGGGTCGATGCCGAGCTTCCGCGCCCGGCTGCGGACATAGGAGACGCCCGCTTTGGCAGACTCCTTCATCACATCTCCGAGATTGCCGGTCAACTCGATCTTTCCGGTGCCGTCCATGACGCCCACCTCGGCCTCCAGAATCTCCCCGCCGACGCTCGTCCAGGCAAGACCGCGCACGAGGCCGACCTCGTCCCTGTCCGTGCCGAAGCTCTCCTTATATTTCGGGACGCCGAGATAGGGCGCAAGCATGCCGGCGCGAAGCGACACGCGCGTGCCCGGATCCTCCGCCACGGCTCTCGCGGTTCTTCGGCAGACCTGCGCAAGCTCGCGTTCGAGCACGCGCACTCCGGATTCCCGCGTGTAGCAGGAAATGATCTCGCGGATCGCCTCATCGGACAGGCGCAGCTCTCTGGCGGTGAGCCCGTGCTTTCTGCGCTGCTTCGGCAGAAGGTGCTTTTTTGCGATCTGCAGCTTCTCCTCGTCGGTGTAGCTGCTCAGCTCGATGACCTCCATGCGGTCGAGCAGAGCGCGCGGGATCGTGTCCGTCGTGTTGGCAGTCGTGATGAACAGCGTATCGGAGAGGTCGAAGGGGATCTCCAGATAGTGATCGCGGAAGGTGGAATTCTGCTCTGTGTCGAGCGCCTCAAGCAGCGCGGAGGCGGGATCGCCGCGATAATCGCTGCCGAGCTTGTCGATCTCGTCGAGCACAAGCACGGGATTGCGGCTGTTCGCCTGCTGGATCGCGGCGATGATCCGCCCCGGCATCGCCCCCACATAGGTTTTGCGGTGGCCGCGGATCTCGGATTCGTCGTGCACGCCGCCGAGCGAAATGCGGGCAAGTTTCCGGTTCATCGCCCGCGCGAGGCTCATGGCCACGCTCGTCTTGCCGACGCCCGGAGGGCCTACAAGACAGATCACGCCGCCCTTGACGTCCGGCGCGAGCTGCTTTACGGCCAGAAATTCCAGGATGCGGTCCTTGACCTTATCCAGTCCGTAATGATCCGCGTCCAGGATTCGCTTCGCCTTTGCGATGTCGATGGTCTCCTTCGTCGTGCGCTTCCAGGGCAGCTCTGTGACGATATCCAGATAGGTGCGGAGCACGGCGGCCTCGGAGGAACCGAAAGGCTGTTTGCTCAGACGCGTGACTTCCTTCAGAAGCTTGGCTTCCGTGTCTTGATCGAATCCGAGCGCGCTGATCTTCTCCCGGTACGCGTCCAGCTCCTCCTGCGGGTCTTCCTCTTCCCCCAGCTCTGCCTGGATCGTCTTGAGCTGCTCGCGCAGATAGAAGTCGCGGTGGTTCCGGCTGATCTGGTTCTGCGTACTCTCCTGCAGGTCGTGACTGACCTTCAGGACGCCGATCTCATGCGTCAGCAGCCGGTTCACAAGCTGAAGGCGGGCCACGGGCCGCAGTTCTTCCAGAACACGCTGTTTATCCTGATAGCGCAGGAATATGTTCTGTGTGATATAATCGGCGAGATATCCCGGCTCCGTGGCGGCGACGACGTGCACCATCGTCTCCGGCGTTACGCTGCCGGAGAGCTTCGCATATTCGTCAAACAGGCCGCAGCTCTGCCGCAGCAGCGCCTCAACGTAGTTCTTTCCGTGTCGGGTCTCCACGTCGGACAGGACTTCGATTTCTGATTGGAAGCAGTCCTTTTCCATTCGCGCGCTGACGATGCGTCCGCGCGCTACGCCCTGCACCATGGCTCTCGCCGTGTGGCCGCCCGGAATCCGCAGCGTCTGCCGCATGCGGCAGACGATCCCGACCGTGTAGAGATCGGCTGCCTCCGGCACCTCGACCGTAATGTCCTTCTGCGCGATCAGAAAGATGAGCCGCTCGCCGCTCATGGCCGCGTTGAGCGCGGCGACGGAGAACGGACGCTCCACGTCGAAGCTCAGCAGCATACCCGGAAAAGCCGTCATACCGCGGAGCGGCAGTAGCGGCATCTCGAGGCGCAGGCCCGGACTGATGAGTTTTTCCTGACTGTTCATAGCTTCTCCTTATAGGGCACGCACAGGCCCCGGAAAGCGCGAGCCGCACGAAACGCCGTGCGGCTCAATGCTTTACGCAGTCTGGCTGCCGGAGCCCTTGCGGTGCACGTAAGGCGCTGTGCCTGCGCGCACGCAGTCGGCAGTTATTACAACCTTGTCGATATCGGGATCGGACGGCACCTCATACATGATCTCCGTCATAATCTGCTCCATGACGCTGCGAAGACCTCTCGCGCCGAGCTTCATCTCGATCGCCTTGTCGGCGATCGCCCCCAAAGCCTCCTCCTCGAACTCAAGGCTCACGTCGTCATAGCCGAGCAGCACGCGGTACTGTCGCGTCATTGCGTTCTTCGGTTCGGTGAGGATGCGTATCAGATCCTCTCTGCCGAGAGAATTGAGCGGCGTGATGACGGGCATACGTCCGATCAGCTCCGGGATAAGCCCGAATTTGAGGATATCCTGCGACTGCACATGCTGCAGAAGCGCGCCCACGTCCGTATCGTTTTTGCCGTGGACCTCGGCGCCGAAGCCCATGCTTCTGCGGTCGAGACGGTTTTCGATGATCTTTTCCAGACCGTCGAAAGCGCCGCCGCAGATAAACAGGATATTCGAGGTGTCGACCTGAATGAACTCCTGATGCGGGTGCTTCCGGCCGCCCTGCGGCGGTACGTTCGCGACGGTGCCCTCCAGGATCTTCAGCAGCGCCTGCTGCACGCCCTCGCCTGAGACGTCGCGCGTGATGGAGGTGTTCTCCGATTTTCTGGAGATCTTGTCGATCTCGTCGATGTAAATGATGCCGTGCTCCGCGGCCTCAACGTCGAAATCCGCGGCCTGCAGAAGCCGCAGCAGGATGTTTTCCACATCCTCGCCGACATAGCCGGCTTCCGTGAGCGTCGTAGCGTCGGCGATCGCGAAGGGCACGTTGAGCATCTTTGCCATGGTCTGCGCAAACAGCGTCTTGCCGCTGCCGGTAGGCCCGATCAGCAGGATGTTGCTCTTTTGCAGCTCCACGTCGTCGTCGCCGCCGTGCAGGATGCGCTTGTAGTGGTTGTAGACCGCGACCGACAGCGCGACCTTCGCGCGCTCCTGTCCGATGATGTAGTCGTCCAGAACGGCGCGGATCTCCGCGGGTTTCGGCAGATTCTCCTTCGTCAGAGAGCCGATGACGTGCGGCGGGTGGATGCTGTTGCGCTGCGCAAAGTTCTCATCAATGATGCTCATGCACAGCAGGATGCACTCGTTGCAGATATAAGCCCCGTCTCCGGCGACCATTCTCTGCACCTGTGTCTGCGGTTTACCGCAGAAGCTGCACCGTTTGATATCATTTTTCGGCATACTGATGTCCTTCTGAATGGGATTATCTCTTATAGATCACTCTGTCGATCAGCCCGTAATCGCAGGCCTCCTCCGCGGACATGAAGTTGTCGCGCTCGCAGGCGGCGGTGATCTCCTCCACGCTGCGGCCGGTGTTGTCCGCGAGGATCTGATTCATGCGCTTCTTGATCGTTTCCAGACGCTTGAGGTGGATCGCCATATCCGTGATCTGGCCCTGCGTCCCGGCGGACGGCTGGTGGATCATGATCTCGGAATTCGGCAGAGCGAGACGCTTGCCCTTCGCGCCGGCGGAGAGCAGAAACGCGCCCATGCTCGCGGCCAGACCG
>JAEEGL010025705.1_pt1 | contig 15384 bp, 26 predicted proteins | sample 9134231 | NCBI WGS metagenome assembly JAEEGL01 (sample SAMN16246548, study PRJNA631951) | gut metagenome | biome: gut microbiome; feature: rumen; material: fiber-attached | host: Bos | place: Iran: Karaj | collected 2018-10 | reverse complement strand
TAGTCGCGTAGCGATATACGCCCCACCACTGAGCATTATTTAATTATGCACTATGAATCATACATCATGAATTGAATAGTACCCGAGACGGGAGTCGAACCCGTATATCCAAAAGGATGCCAGATTTTAAGTCTATTGTGCTAGGCACTATATAAGGCAAATTGTGGGCCATTTGTGGGCCAAACAGCTTTTTTCTTGCCTTTTTGGTGTATATTATATAATAATGTTTAATATAATATAACGCAATAAAGGCGGAAGGCAATGGACACGGACAAAACGCAAGACGGCATGCAGGACGGGCAGCAGCAACCAAACGGCAAAAAGGCGACGGCACCGAAAAAGGCGCGGCGCGGGCTTGGGCGGCTTTACAAGCGGGATGCACAGGGCAAGGAGATTCCGGCGAACAGCCACAAGGCGGGGACGTTCTGGATCGCATGGCGGGAAGGCGGCCAGCGCAAACGGCAGCGGCTGGAGATTGACGGGCAGGCGGTGACGGATTTGGAGACGGCCAAAAAGGAGCAGTTGCGTCTGCGTGCGCCCTATCTGACGGGGCAGCGGCTGGAGGTGCTTAAATCGGTGGAGGCGGACATAAGGCGGCTGGAGGGAATACAGGAACAGCAGAAGGACATGGCGGATCCTCCGATGCGGCTGGCGGACGCATGGCAGGGGTACATGGACGCGGGCAACAGACGCGAGAACGGCGAGGGTACGCGGGGCTGCTATCTGGCGATATGGCGGCGGTTCCTTGAATGGCTGGCCAGCAAGCACGCGGATGCCGAATACATGCGGGATGTCACGGAGGCCGTCGCGGAGGAATACATGGGGGAACTCCGCAAGCTGGAATGGACTGGCAACACGTACAACAAGCACCTGGGATTCCTAAAGCTGATATACAGGCTGCTTGCACGGCAGGCGCGTGTGGATCGCAACCCGTTCGCGGACATCGTTCGGCGCAAGCAGATACCGAACAGCAAGCGGGCTATGACGCTGGAGGAAATGATAAAGGTTGTGGACGCGACGGAGGGGGAGATGCGGACGATGCTGGTGATCGGGGCAAGCACGGGCATGCGCCTTGGGGATTGCGCCACATTGCGGTGGGACAACATCGACCTGCAAGCTGGCGTGATAAGGCGCAAGCCGAACAAGACGCTGAACAGCAGCGGCAAGGAGGTCATCATCGGCATGCCGCCAGGGCTTGACAAGGTGTTTATGACAATCCCGCAACCGCATGGGGAATACGTCCTGCCGGACATGGCGGCACGGTACGGGAACCACAGTTCAAGGGCGCAGATGAGCCGTAAAATACAGAGGATCCTTAATTCATGCGGGATAAGGACGCAGCGCGAGGGGACTGGATGCCGCTACCACTACGAGGGAAAGAAAAAGGTGTACGAACGGCGCAAACGGGCGGTCGTGGAGGTCGGGTTCCACAGCCTGCGCCATTCATGGATAAGCCGACACGCGGAAAAAGGAACGTCGCCCATATTGATAACGGACACGGCGGGGCACAACAACCCGGCCATGACGGAGCACTACACGCATGTGTCGGACGAGACGGCCAGGCAGATCGCAAAGGCCGTTTTCCTGCCGCACATCCTGGACGCTTCGCCGGAGGAAATCGAGAACGAGAACAAAAGGCAGCGGCTTCTGCGCATTGTCCAGAATGCAGGCGGCGCGTTGTTGCAGAAGCTGCTGCAAGATGCCGGGGAATCCGGCGAAAACGACTAAACGGTGTAGGTTATCACCTCATACATGAGGACGGGGCAAAGCAGGGAAAGCATTATGTTTGCCTGCGCCATTTTGCCAGTTATCCCGGCGACGTTGAAGATGCCGTCGCCGCTGGCATACGGGCCGATCGCTACCTTGCCGGACGTATCGACGGCCACGGCCATGCACCCGTTTTTCGGCTTTGCTTCGCTGCTGATGTACAGCCTTGCGCCCATCGGCATTCCGGCGCACGGCGTTGGCAGGTCATAGCAGAACACACCGCCACAGCCCGCCATGCGGGGGCGGTATTCCGTGCGCTGTAGGTTGTGGTCGTGCGCGTATTGCTCCACGCTTTCGACCATCGGCAGATACGCCGTCAGATCCTCCAGCCCGAATATCGGCACCATCTGGGGGATGTATTTCGGTTCAAAATACTGGCTGCCCGCGCTGGCGGTTTCGTTTAGGCTGCTGTAATGCTCCTCACCGTTCTGCGCCACGAAAATGCGCTCCTGCGGCAGATACTTCTTGATGACGGGGTATAAAGCCTGCCATCTGCGCCCTGTCATGCCGTTGCCCGGTCTGCGCCATTTGACGATGGTGGCTTCGCTTACAAGCATTTCGTCGGCAAACTGGCGGGCGGTTATGTGCCTTTCCTGCAACAGACGCTCTATTGCATTGGCGATGTTGATGTCAATTCGCATAAATATGCTCCTTATGGTGTGTTGGCCCTGTGTGGTTTTTTGTTCCTGCCTTCTGCGCCGCTAATTATATAATGTAAGACGTTCACCGCTGGCTGTAAATGCCAAAGGTTTATTTTTTCAAAAAAAAGAACAAAAAAACAGCCTTTTGAGGTTGACTTTACAAAATTTACCATTATCTTTCCTGTAAACACGTAAATTTAGGAAAGCCAAAACGGCAGGAGGTACAAACATGATGATCAAGATTACCAACCCCGCATGCGTGAGGCAACTGCGGGAAAGCAAGGCGACCAACACGGAGGTCGTGGAGACGGCGGTATGCCGTGCGTTCGGCATTGCGCCAAGGGCGTTCAACCGCAAGCGGCGCGGACGCATGAAGACGGACTGCGGCGTTGTGGCCGTGAAAATCCAAGACCAGCGCATACTGGACATGCTGCGGCAGCGCAAGCGGTCTTGCGGCATTACACACCATTTTGCGGTGGAAAGCGCAATGCTGGCCGCGATGCCGCGCAAATACAAGGAGGGCTAGGACATGCGAAGCGAGACCATAGCAAGCATACGGATGCTGGCTTCAGCGGATCCAGAGGCCACGCCGGAGATCGTGGACGCGATAATCGAGGCGTGCAAGCCGCAGAAGCAGGTGCGGCGCGACCTAATCGACGGCCAGACGGCCCGCGCCATCATCGGCGGGGCCAGGCCGATCAGCAAAGTGACGTTGAGCAAATGGGTGAAGAAAGGCAAGGTGAGGCCCGTGCGGGTATCGCCTAGAATCTACAAGTACGACAGACACGAAATTGAACTGCTGGCATACGGCCAGCCGACATAAAAACCACAACACAAAGGAGCAAACGAACATGAGCGACAAGCAAGCGACACAACAACAGCCACAGCCACAGGCGCAGGAACTGGCGACGGTCACGACACCGGGCGGATGCAATCTGATGCTGGCCGTGCCGGAGGCCACAATCGCGGCACTTGACGACCTTTCCAAGCAGGGCGTGCTGGCAAACTCGATGACCAGCCAGTTCAAGCGGATTTTCATTACGGGCGCGGTCATGTACAACATGGAGCAGATTCTGACACCGCAAGTTATGAAAAACATCATGTGGTTGCAGAACAGCCCCATCGGTTTCATGACGGACAAGCCGCAGGGCGGCTACGACGAACAGACCGTGCGGCAGTGCGTGATCCAAGCGTCGATGATGGGGATCGACATCATCGGCAACGAGTTCAACATCCTTGCCGGACGGTTCTACACCGCAAAGAACGGGCTGAAACACATGCTGCGCCGGATTCCGGGGCTTATGCAGAACGTCACGCCGGGCATACCGAAGATGACGGCGGAATCCACGGCCATCATCACGATGCACCTTGACTGGACGTACAACGGCAAGCACAAGGAAAAGGACTTGACGCTGCCGATCCGCGTAAACAAGGGCATGGGCGCGGATGCCATCATCGGCAAGGGCACCCGCAAGGCGTATGCGTGGCTGTATGAGGAAGTCACGGGCAACAGCGCGATGGACGGCGAGGTCGAGGACATGATCGCCATCACGCCGGACACTGCGGCAAGCAGCCCGCTGGAGCAGGCACCCGCGCCGAATCTGCTGGCGGCGGATGCCAGCAGCCAGGAGGCGCAGCCAGTGCAGATGGATATGTAATAAAATGTAATAGATTGCAAAGGTGTCATGCAATATATACATGACACCTATTACAAAAAAGACAAAACCACAAACCACAGAAGGAACACACCATGGAACAAATCACAGTGCAGAACACGCCGAGCAACCACCACGAATTCGGGCCGTCGAAGCTGGACATGTACAGGGCATGTCCGGGCGCGTACAAAATGCAGATGGGCCTGCCGGACACGGCAAGCCCGGAGGCGCAGGAAGGCACCATGCTGCATGAGTGCATGGCGACTGGCAAGACGGACGGGCTGGACGCTGAACAGGCCACGCAGGTCGAGGCTTGCAACGCCATGCTGGCGCAGGTCGCTGGCGAAGGCGCGAAAATCTACAAGGAAATGCCCGTGGAGGTCAAGGACGACGACGGCAGTATTTTGACGGCTGGCACGTTGGACGTGGCCATCGTGAAGGCGGACAACACGCTGGCGGTCATCGACTGGAAGTTCGGCAGACGGGCGGTCACAGAAGTGAACAAGAATATGCAGCTTGCCACTTATGCCGTGGGTGCCATGCAGACGCTGGGCTTTGAGGCGTGCGAATGCCACGTATTCCAGCCGCGCATTCACAACCACAGCGTATATACTTTTGCAAAGCCGGAGGCCATCAAGGCGAACATTCGGAATATAATCGCAAGATGCAAGGCGGACAATCTGCTGCTGTGCCCGTGCGACGAATGCGCCTACTGCAAGGCCAAGGGCAACTGCCCCGCATTCATGGCGCGTTACAAGGCTTTGGCGGTGCCGCAGCCGCAACTGCCGGAGGACGCGGAGGGGCTGGCAAGGCTTTACGAGCAATCCCTACAGGTGGAGAAATTCTGCCGCGACATCAAAGCCGCAGTTTTACAGTACATTTCAGACAACGGGAGCTGTGGCCCGTACACTATCAAGGAGAAGCCCGGAAATCGCGAAATAAGCAATATTCCAGAGGCGTATGGGGCATTGCAGGAGATGGTCACACAGCAGGAGTTCTTAAGCCAGTGCAAGGTGTCCATCGGCGGATTGACGGACATGCTGGTCGCCAAGATGCAGGCCAATGCGCAGGTCGCTGGCCAGAAGCTGACGAAGGTGGCGGCAAAGGCCCAGATTGAGGAAGTGCTTGCGCCATACGTCACCAGAGGCCCGGCGACACGGCAGATCGTCGCGGAGTAAGTGCCATGTCCGCTGCTGGTTGGATCAAACTACATCGTGCCATAACCGAATGGGAATGGTACGCCGATGCCAACACGATGCGGCTTTTTGTCCACCTGCTTCTGACTGCTTGCAGGGTGGGTGGGCAATGGCATGGTTTCGACTTGCAGCCCGGCGACGCGCTGGCCACATATCCGGCCATAGCGGCGGAACTGCACATGACCGAAAAGGCCGTGCGCGTCGCCTTCGACCATCTGCGCCAGACGGGCGAGATCACCCTTGTGTGGAGCTGCAATCAAGGCAGCGTGTGGCGCGTCAACCAGTGGGCGGAATACCAGACCACTGGCGATGATGACAATTTACAAAATCAACCAGAGGGGCAGGAAAAACGGCAGGAAAAACGGCAGGAAAAAGGGCAGGCATTTTGTGAACACAACACAATGGAAACAAGCGATTTGCAAAACTGCGACGAGAGCGAGGGGCAGGAAAAACGGCAGGAAAAAGGGCAGGAAAAACGGCACCAGTTCAAGAAGATAGAGAATAGAAATATATATATAAATGCGCGTGCGCGTGAGTTATATAATAATACTACAGGCCAGCAGCAGCCGGACATGGCACCGCAAAACAACGCCATTGTGCCCTACCCCACGACAACAGCCGAGGTCATCCAGGCGGCTGCAATCGCTGGCATGCCATGGACGCAGGAAATGGCCATGGATTTTCTGGATCACTACAACGCGACAGGCTGGCAGACATGCACGGGGCCGTTGCGTGACTGGCGTTACAAGCTGCGGCCATGGTTCGAGCATGCCAGGCGGTTCGGCTGGCAGAAGGGCGAAACAAAGGACAGGACGAAAAAGGGTTTGTAATATGATTAAACAAATTGACGATAAAGGCCACGCAACATGCCACTGCGACATTTGCGGGTGCGACTTTGATTTTGGCAAGCTGCCGGATGACGGCGACCTGTTCGCCGGGCTGATAAGGCAGAAGGCGGAGGCGGCCATCTGCCCGCAGTGCGAGGCGCGTGCGCTGGCGGTGAACGAGGCGCGGAAAATCCAGGAGCAGAAGGACAGGCTGGCGGCGACGCTGCACGACAGGGTGCTGGCCGCTGGCATTGCGCCGCGTTTCGCTGACATGCAGAAGCCGTGGGTGCGCCACACGGCGGAATGGCTGTGGCACCATAGAAACGGATCGCTGCTTCTGGCGGGGCCGACAGGGACAGGCAAGACGAGCGGAGCGGCTTTCGTCTTGCGTCTGATGATGCAGGACAGGTACATGGCCGTCAGATACCACACGCGGCAAAGCCTTGTGGCGGCATACGTGAAGGCGAAATGCGACGACGAGGGGCGCGAACAGGCGTTTTACGACAGGCTGGCCAAGCTGGACGTGCTGGTCGTGGACGAAATGGTCGGCAAAAAGGGTAACGGCAGGCTTTCGGACAGCAGCCAGGAGCTGCTGTTCAATCTGATTGACGGCGTTTACAGCCAGGCCCGCAGGACGCGGGTGTGGATATTGGGCAATTTTTACGCGGGTGCCATCGAAGACCTTGTGGATGACCCTGCCCCACTGAAAAGACGGTTGGCCGACAGCTTCGCGCTGGGCTGGGCGGATGATAGCAAGGTCGAACAAATTGCGCTGTAGCCAAGGCCATAGCAAAGGACGGAAACCATGGAAATCAAAGTATGGGACGATTTGACGGACGAGCAGTTGCAGCAGGCCGTGCTGCTGATGGTGAGGCCGGAATGGCTTAAGGAGCGGCGCGTGGCCATCGCCATCCTCAAGGCGTTGGACTACGACGCGCACGACGCGGCGGAGGTCATAGCCAGCGGCCAGCCGTTGCACGACGGGCTGCCGACAACGGGGGAAATGCAGCCGGATGAAAAATAATTTACAAAATTAACTTTATTTGTTTGCATTTTGTAAATTCGGCTGTATTCTTGAACCGTTGCCAGTAAGGCGACGCAAAAATAACCACACTTTGACCACAAGGAGCAACAAACATGATGACAAAAAGAGGGTGCAGCGAATGCACGGAGCCTGGCAAGGAGCAGTATGAATATTTCACGACACAGCTTGGCAGGCGGAAGATCAGACGGTGCATGTACGACTACCGACACACGGACGGCGAACTGTTTGGCGTTGTGTGCCACACGCTTGCCGAATGCCGTGCGAAACGCGACGAATGGCTTATGAAGAAGGGGGCGTGACGATGTGCAAAAAAAGCGTTGACTATCTGGAAGTTGTGGATCCTTACGAAGACGAGCAGGAGCCGGGCACCATCGGGCGTTTCATCCTCTACGTGCTGGCCCTCATAATCGCCCTGTATGACATGGTGGTGGATTATGTCAAGCGTTAGACTGCGGCAGGAACAGGCGGAGCGTCTGCGCAAAAGCGGCTACGGGCCGGAAATCATCCGCATGGCCGTGGAGCGTTACAGGCGGGGGGATTTCGGGACGCTGGACACGCGGGACGCGGCGGCGGACGCTGGGCTGGTGCTTTATCCGATATGGAAAAAGCCGGAGGGCGTGAAGGACGCTTTGCTGCGGCGCATACTGGACGCGCATTGGGCGAAGCCGGACGGCGAACGGGCGGAACGGATCCGCAGGGAGCTGGATTACTGGCGGCAGGTCGCGGCCATTGAAAAGGCGAAGGTGGCGTCCATGGGGCCGTTCATAGTTGTCAAGGAGGCGCAGGATGTTTGACCCGTTGAAAAGGCAGGCATGGCCGAAATGGAGGCTGCGCAACAGCAAGCTGAAACAGCATGAGAACGACTTGTGCCTTACGGTTTACGACGAGAGATGGAAGCCAGTTTGCAGGGTGGTTGACGGCAAACGGCGGGATGACGCGGAGCGAACGGTGCGGCTGCTGAACGCCGCGCCAGTGCTGGCGGAGACATTGCAGGACGCTTGCCAGTACATCCGGCAGCAGGGGCTTTGCCCGTGGCCGGATTGCGGCAAGTGCAGGATCAAGGCGGCTTTTGACAGTATCGACAACACAAAGGAGTGATTGCTTATGAATATGACAATGGCACAATACAGGGCCTATGTGCGCCGGACGAGCGGCGCGGGCAGGATAAAGCGGCACGCCACGCGGACGAAGGCGGAGGAAACGGTGCTGCGTGCTCTGGAGGCGGCAAGCGACGGCGGGAGGGAATACCGTATCGCGCAGCAGGTGCGGAACCTTTTCCCGCTGCCTGGCGGCGGCGAATACATCCCGGACTTTGTGCTGCTTTACCCGGACGGCGGCATGACGGTGGTGGAGGTCAAGGGCGGCTACAAGGGGCCGGGTGCCGAACAGGGGCATGAACGGTATGCGCGTGTGGCCAGCCTTTACGCCACGAAGGCGTACAGGTTTGAGAAATGGACGGTCGGACGCAACGGCCAGATAAACGTGGAGGCGTGGCTATGACGGAATTTGAAAAACTTGTGGAGGCCATGCGCTGGAACCAGACGCAGTATTTCAAGTCACGCGAGGGGCGGTTCCTTGCCGAAAGCAAGCGGCTGGAAAAGCAGGTGGACGAACATCTGCGGCGTGTGAAAGATGCCGAACGGCAGCCGGATTTGTTCGGAGGTGCCGTATGACGTACCATTGCGCTGATTTGTTCTGTGGCGGTGGTGGTACATCCACTGGCATGATCGAAGCCTTCAAAAAGGCTGGCGTGGACTACACGCTGATTGGCATAAACCATTGGGCGGTGGCGATTGAGACCAACCGCATGAACCATGACGGGCAGTATTACTGCGCGTCCATCGACGGGGTTGACCCGACAGACGTGGTGCCTGGCGGCGTTCTGGACATCCTGTGGGCTTCGCCGGAGTGTACGAACCACAGCCGCGCAAAGGGCGGCATGCCACGGCAGAACCAGTCACGCTGCCAGCCGGAAATGCTGCTGTCGTGGATCCGCAAATTGATCGTAAAGCGCATGTATGTGGAAAATGTCCCGGATTTCCTGGACTGGGGGCCGCTGCTGTCGAAGGACACGGTAATCGACAGCAAACTGTACAAGGCCGGAACGCCGGATCCGCGCAAAAAGACCTTGTTTTTCCGCGACTGGATCGAATCCATAAAGCGGTCTGGGTATCGCGTGGACTGGCAGATAATGAACGCGGCGGACTACGGCGCGGCCACATGCCGAGAACGGCTGATAGTGCAGGCGGTGCGGATTGGCACGGGCGAACGGATCAAGTGGCCGGAGCCGACGCATGCGCATGAGCCTGGGCTTTTCAAGGAACGCCAGTGGATTCCGGCGCGGGACATCATCGACTGGTCTATCAAGGGCCAGAGCATTTTCAACCGCAAGACACCGCTGAAGCCTAATACGTTGAAACGCATTGAGAACGGCATAAGAAAATATTGGAAGGATTGGGCCGAGCCGTTCCTTGTGCTGTTGCGCGGGACGAAGCCTAACCAGTTGGATTGCACAACGCACAGACTGACGGAGCCGCTGCCGACCATATCCGCTGGCGGTGTCCATGCAGGGCTTGTAAGGCCGTATCTGGTGCATTACCATGGCGGTGAAGGATCGGAAAGGCGCACAAGCGGGATGGAGGAGCCGTTGCCGACGTGCGACTGCTCCAACCGCTACGGGCTGGTGGAGGGTTTCATCGTGGACTTGGCGCACACGAAGGCGAACGGCGTATGCCGGAGCCTTGGGGAGCCGATCAATACGATCACATGCACGCACGGGACGCATGGGCTGGTGGAGCCGCTGTTCATCCCGCAGCAGAGCGGCGGGACGGTGAAGCCCGTTTCACAGCCATTGCCGACAATCAGCACGGCGGGGGCCATATCCATTGTGCAGCCGTTGATACAGGCGTATTACGGCAGCAACAAGGAGTGCAAGCCCGTTTCGCAGCCGCTGGACACCATCACAACAAAAGACCGTTTCGGGCTTGTCGAGGGCCAGTTGCTTAAGATGCCGGACGGCCAGATGTACAAGCTGGACATCACCTTCCGCATGTTGCAGCCGCACGAACTGGCGGCGGCGATGTCATTCCCAAAGGATTACAGGTTCAGCGGCACCAAAACCGAAAAAATCAAACAGATAGGTAATGCAGTATGTCCGAAATTGAGCGAATCACTGATAGCGGCGGCAATATCCGCATGAGCAGGTTTACCGAGCGTGAAATTGCCTTTTTCAAGGCCATAGGCGGCGACACAGCCGAGGAACTGGACGAGCGCACGTGGTGCATGCACGTCGGCAACTTCCTTGTAATCCGAGTGACAAGGCTGGAGACGGAATACGAGGTATTTTGCGCGGATGACGAATACAACATCCAGGTGGTGCGGCATGGCTGGCTGCTTTACGACACGGTACGTGGCGCAATATTCCGCTACAACGTGGCGGCCATGGTGATTGACGAGGCTGTAAAGGACATCCAGATAATTGACAAGGAAGTTGAGACATTGATTGATAACACAAAGGATAATGACCATGAGTGACAAAATAATTGATGAATTGAAAAACGGGACATGCCCGTTTACTGGCCAGCGTTACGACTGCGCCAGATGCGAGATCACGCCGGAACGCCATGATATACCATCTGAAACGCCTGGCATGCACCAGATACACATGAACTTCTGCATTAATCAGTTTGTGAAAGGCTACACGACAACGGCGGAACTCAAAAGGCTTGCAAGGGGATTCGTAAAGGAAAACGGACAGAAGCCGACAGGCAGGGAACTGCTGGAATGGTTTGTGGAGCTGCACAAATATGGCGTTGAAGTCCTGCCGATGTGCGAATGCAAACGGTTCTGCTACAAGCATGGCTGCATGGGGGGCGACAAATGAGCAACTACGAAATAGAAGACAAACTAAAAGAATACGGGGGCGTGGCCGACAAAGACATCGAACGTACATGCGGGAACTGCTTCTACTATGATGCCGAGAATTGGATATGCAATCATGAGTCAAACGATGACAGCGACGACTGGTGCCTCAAAGACGACGCAGGGTGCTGGCACCACATGACGCACGATGAGCAGAAACGCTTAAAAGACCTTATAGACGAAAGATGCAAACAGGACGAAAAGCGCAGGATTGCCGAGGAACGGGAGAATGGCACAGGGCAGTGCGCTGGATGCCCGTTCCGCGAAATGCGAGACATGCTGGGTAAAATATACGACATAATCAACCGTGGCATTAAGTTGGTAATCGCCATTCGAGTGAAAAAAGGATGTACACCAGCCACGGCGCGTCTTTTAGCCTATAGCAATATTGAAATTGCCAGAAAAATAAAGGCGTTGTTAAAAAAGACAAGGTGATAAAATGAGCGAACAAAAGCCAATGGTATCATGCAGTGTGTTTATTGTTGCACTTGCATTGCAATTTTTAATTATCGTATTAGCCACATGGCTTATATGTAAATGCTTAAACCATGAATACAGGTGGCTGTATGCGGTAACGACAAACGTGCTGGTCATCATTCTGAACATGTTTTTAAAAGGGCTGAAAACAAGGAATTAACAAATGAAAAAAGACGAAATATGCAAGAACTGCCGATATTATTATATGACCTCTCCCGGTAACAGAGCTGGTCAATGCCGTATTCATCCGCCTAAAATGGAGCAAAGATATATGAAGTTATGGCCTACCGTGGATGAATGGGATTTTTGCGGAAAATTCAAAAAGCAGGACGTTTGCAATGAGTAATCTGTCAGAACAGGACAAAAAATGGCTGTATGGGCATGGGTTCAGATTGAACGATATGCAGCATTATATCCTCCAGCTGGGAGGTTCGCAGCTTGCGTATGTGGACATCTACTATTCAGATGTGCGGCAGCAGGTGGCGTGCAGGATTATATCAGATATTACCATCACTGCCCAATATGAGAAGACGGCGGTAAAAGCCTTTAACGCCGCATATTTCCGTTACAGGATATGCTACACAGCGACGGGCCGCTACATGAAATCACTTGAACAGGTAATCACAAAGGATTTACAAGCCAAGGCAAGAGGTGAACAATGGGCCAAGAACAACCATATTGTAGATATTTTAAACGACATCCAAGACAACGTTCATGACATCCAGAAAGAAGCGGATCCTTTAAACACAATCGAGCAACGTGCGGTATCTATCATCCGCGCATTGCGGCAAGGCATTGAACGTCTGCGCCGCATTGCTGGCGAGGGCGACACGCTGCATGGCCCGTACCCGCGTACACTTGCCGAGGCAAACCAGTGGCCCAAGGATGAACTGGCGTTCGTGATGTGGCAGTTCTGGGATTGGGTATCGGGTGAAGGATGCCCGGCAGAGACCTGTAAAGATTTCCCGTGCAAGTATCGGCAAAAGACAAAAGCGGACTGCGAAGAAAACCTGCAAAACGGCGACCTGGACGAGGAAGGCTACAAGCTACAGCAGGAAAACGGATTCTATGCGGACAAATGGTGCGACGAGGAACAGACGGGGTGCTGGGGGCAGTATTACATGTGGTGCTATCGGCACGGGTACGAGCCGCTAAATGGCAAGGAGGTAAAGCGATGAGCACACTTGTAAGCACCGCAGATTCAACAGACATCCACTAGATCAGAATAGAGTTGGATTACAAAGAGTTTAGATTTCTGGTTGTGCCCTGCCAGGGGCCGAAATCCTACATAGACACAAGCAACATATACACCACTGGCAATTGCATGATGATTGATGTTATGGATGAAAAAGACATACCAAACGCAAAGGAATTGCTGATCAGCCATGCAGCCCATGTGGCCGAGGATCTGGTTAAGGAAGGGCAACGTATAATTGACGGGCTTCAAAAGCTACAGCAGGAGGGCAAATGACTAACCAAGAGATCGCGCAAAAGTTGCGGGAGTATAACGAATGGCGGAGGGGTGAAGGCAAGTATTGCAAGGGTGGTGAAAAACAACCCATGGAGCCGAAGGAACTTGGGCAAGTGATTGACCTTGCGGCAAAAAGGCTGGAAAACGCACAGCTTATGACGGAGATAATGTTTGATTCCGTGGCAGGTGACGACCAAGCTTCAGACAGGGCGTTGGGGGGGCCATGGGTGGCCCGTTACGGCAAGAAGGCAAGAAGGCAAGAAGGCAAGCAAGACAAGGAGGACACATGAAGGTTAGTTTTGTGAGATACCCGCCGAAGGAATACACGTGCTACTGCTGCGGGCGGACATTCCCGGCAAGCCCGTCATGGCAGGAGGTGCAGAAGCACCCGGAAAAGGCACCAATGCCGTGCCTGCTGTTTTCGGTGCCGGAGGCGGAGCGTGTATGCGCCGAATGCGTGATACTGAACTGCCTAAAGGACAACGGGACGGCTGGCCAGTACAATCCGGGCGAGTTCAACGAGCAGACGATGGCGAACTGCAACCGTAAACGCCGCAGGACGATCCGATGGTACAAGGCCAAGGGCTACACGTGGGAGCAGTTGCTTGTATCAATATGCGGCTTGAAAATCGAGGCGGAGGACAAGCCGGACAGCACGGCTGGCGGCCCCCAGCCCAATTTAAAGCCGTGACAATACGTTGTTTTATTTAGTAACTTTACTGATTTAATGTATATTTAGTAAATTACTTATATATAGTACGCTCCAACACAGCGACAGGACACCACAGGCAATGGCACAATCAGCAGACAATCCGAAATGCTACGGGCAGCCCGAAAAATGCGGCTGCCTGCCGGAGTGCGCGACGTGCCAGTTTGCGGAATCCTGCCGCTGGTACATCGACAACCCTGCCCCGTTTGACAAGCACGGCAAAAGCACACGCGGCCACTGGGTCAGTTATGAACGGTACAGTTACAGCGCGGAGACGGCGAAGGATTGCGACCCGCCGGATGACAGCGAGGTCGAGGCGGTTCCGCAGTCGGAGCAGATGGTGCCGAATGCAGATGACGACTACAACAAGCCAGTGTACAGCCAGGCCGATCTGCACGCCCTGCTGGTTTTCCTGCTGCGGGAGGTTGACGACTACACGCTGGCCATTGTGGAGTGCGTATTGCGGGAGGATCACACGATGGCAAGCACCGTGGCAAAGGCTTTTGGAGTTAGCCGCGAGGCGATGCACCGCAAACTCATGGACAGTTGCCGACGCTATCCGGAACTGGCGGTGATGCTGAAAAGCGTGATGTACAGATGCAAGTCACTGGCCAGCGTTGACAGGCGGGGCAGTATTATAGGGCGCAAAAACGTGAAAAGGCCGGACGACGGCAGACAGATGGAGTTCAGCTTTAATGGCTAATATAAATATATGTATAATGGCGGGGAATCTTACGGATGCCCCGAAAGTCAAGGCTTTCCAGTCCGGCATGCGCGTGGCGGAGTTTTCCGTGGCGGTGCATAGGCGGCTTAAGGACAAGGACGAGGACGTTTGTTTCATACCAGTAACGGTATGGGGCAAGATTGCGGATGTCTGCGAACGTTATCTGGCGAAGGGTTCCGGCGTGATGGTGCGCGGCTATCTTAAGCAGGATGTATGGGACGGCGACGACGGCAAGCGTCACACCGCATTGAAGCTGGTGGCGGACGAGGTGCAGTTCCTTGGCGGCAAGGGAAAGGATCTACCGCCACAGCAACAGCAGCAGCAAATGCCACCGCCACAGTCCTATGGACAACCGCCACCTGCCCTGCCCCAGCAGCAATATGCGCCGATGCCGCAGCAGATGCAGGGCGGCTACCAGATGCCACCGCAGGGGCAGGCCCAATACCAGCAGCCACCGCCGCAGCCATACGGCCAGCAGTGGCAGCAACCGCCACAACAGCCGGGAAACTACAGGAACATAGACAACGGCGACCTGCCGGATTATCCGCCAGATTCGCCGGACACGCCGTTTTAATAAATCGAGGGAATAGACCATGGCAAAGAAAGATAATACTGCCCAAAGTGCCCCGACGCATGCGAAGGGGTTCAAGATTAGGCCAGACAAGCACAATTTCCGCATGCACCCGGAAAACAACAAGGCCCTAATAAAACGGAGCCTGGAGGAAAACGGCGCGGGCCGTTCAATCGTGGTGGACAACACTGGTGAAAGCATTGGCGGCAGCGGCGTGCTGGAGCAGGCGGAGAAGCTGGGCATTAAAAAGCGCATTGTGGAGACGGACGGCAGCGAACTGGTCGTGGTGGTGCGGAAGGACATCGGCCCGGACGATCCGCGCAGGAAGATGCTGGCATTGGCGGACAACGCGACAACGGATCAGAGCGAATGGGATGTCG
>JAEEGL016193453.1_pt1 | contig 15385 bp, 9 predicted proteins | sample 9134231 | NCBI WGS metagenome assembly JAEEGL01 (sample SAMN16246548, study PRJNA631951) | gut metagenome | biome: gut microbiome; feature: rumen; material: fiber-attached | host: Bos | place: Iran: Karaj | collected 2018-10 | reverse complement strand
ATGACGGCCCTCCTTGATATCGATAATCTGGCTCTCATCAACTACAGGACGCACGTAACGGTGCTCGCGTGCCACACGTGCAAATGAGAGCAGGCAGTCTATGCGGCTTACTTGGGCGGCGTTGACCTGTATGGCAGGCACATACTCCAGTATAGACTGGGCAAGGCTGGCAAAAATCTGCGATTCCAGCGCAAGAATCTTGTCTTCGGCCCCAAGGATTTTCTCCTCATACTCCTTGAGTTCAGGGGTGATGTAACGCTCGGCATTGACAAGCGTCTGCTTGCGTATCCATTCGGCAGGTACCTTGTCCTTGAATGTGTTGCGTACCTCAAGGTAGTAGCCGAACACGTTGTTGTAGGCAATCTTAAGGCTGGAGATTCCGGTCTGCTCAGCCTCACGCTGCTGGATCTGCATCAGGTAGTCCTTGCCGCTGTAGGCAATGCTGCGCAGCTCGTCCAGCTGGGCATCGATTCCATTGGCTATTACACCGCCTTTGCTTATCAGCAGCGGGGTATCGGGACGTATGGTACGGATGATATTGTCGCGCAGGGTCTCACAAAGGTCAATCTTTTGGCCCACCTCACGCAGCTGCGGGTTCTCGGAGGCATCGCATATCAGTTTGATTGGCTCCAGCTGCTTGAGTGCCATACCGAGTGAGAGCACCTCACGCGGGTTGATGCGGCCCACGGCAGCCTTTGACACCAGTCGCTCCAGATCTCCCATGCGCTGCAGGGCATCGGTCAGGGCATCGGCCGTATCGGGATAGCGGAACAGATGGTCCACCACATCCAGGCGGTTGTTGATGGCGGCGGTATCCTTGAGCGGGAATAGCATCCAGCGGCGCAGCAGGCGGGCACCCATGGGCGATGACGTATGGTCAATAACCTGGAGCAGCGATGTGCCGTCCTCATTGTTTGACGATATAAGCTCCAGGTTGCGTACCGTGAACTTGTCCAGACGTACGTAACGCTCCTCGTCAATCAGGCGGATGGATGAAATGTGGCCTATGTTGTTGTGCAGGGTCTCTGCCAGGTATTCCAGAATGGCGCCGGCAGCTATCTTACCGTTCTGCAGATGGTCAACGCCGAATCCCTTGAGGTTGCGCACATGGAAGTGGCGGTTGAGTTTCTCACGGGCAAAATCCTGTGTAAAGACCCAGTCATCAAGTTCACGCAGGCAGTAACGGGTGCCGAATGACTGCTCAAACTGCTGACGGCGGCCGCGCTCAATGAGGGTCTCCTTGGGTGCAAAGTTTGAGAGCAGTTTGTCTATATGGTCGGCCGGGCCCTCGGCTATAAGGTATTCACCGGTGGATATGTCCAGAAATGATATGCCCCAGGCACCCTTGCCAAAGTGAACTGCGGCCAGGAAGTTGTTCTCCTTGTTCTGCAGCACGTTGTCGCTCATGGCAACGCCGGGCGTAACAAGTTCGGTGATGCCGCGCTTGACGAGTGTCTTGGTAAGTTTGGGATCCTCCAGCTGGTCACAGATAGCCACACGGCGGCCCGCACGTATCAGCTTGGGCAGATATACATCGAGAGCGTGATGCGGGAAACCGGCCATCTCGAGTGCCATGGCCCCGTTCTTGCCGTTGTTGCGGCGGGTCAGGGTGATGCCCAGTATCTCACTGGCCTGGACGGCATCCTGTGCGTATGTCTCGTAAAAATCTCCACATCGGAACAGCAGTACAGCATCGGGATGTTTCTCCTTGAGGCTGTAGAACTGCCGCATCATGGGCGTTTCATCGGGCTTGCTCTGTGACATTTATTTCTTGCGTTTACGGAAAAGGAACAGGGTTGCTACAATAAACAGCGTACTCAAAACACCCAGCGTAATGAGTGTGGCATTCATACCCTTGGGTGCAAACCCCATCAGGAGCAGCACCGGGAATCCCATTATCATGGCGGGGATGTTCTGCAGCACCAGGTTGTTGGCGGCTGGAGTCTGATAGCGCGGATCTATCTCACGCAGCAGTATCATACCGTTGCTGGCAGTGCCGGTAAGCATTCCGAACATTGAGAAGAATCCCTCATATTTGTAATCGGGATAGATTCTGAATGACACCCAGCGAACGTAAACGAAAGTTGCAATGGCACCGAATATGCAGACCAGCGTAAGCGGTAGCCAGATTGACTTGAGGTTCTCAAAGCTGATGGCGGCGGTTCCGGCCACAATCATGACATCAAATGAGAATCCGCTTACGCGGTTCAAGAGGAACTCGTTCAGGTACTCGCGGGTCATCCAGCCGCGCTTGCGCAGACCGCGGATAACGATCTTGACCAGTGATCCGAACAGTATGCCCCAGAAGAAGTTGAATCCGTAAACCAGCGGCTTGAGAGTCTTCTCGCCAAAGTTACCCAGATCCAGACTGCCTATCAGTGACATCAGCAGCCAGACCAGGAAATAGGTAAGCAGCACGATGCTCACCACGATGGTCAGTTTATCCACGGACTCTGAATGCGGCAGGTCATTCTCCTGCTCATAGTCCTTAAGGGTATGACGGCTCTCTGAAACATTCTCATGTATCGTAAGTCTCTTTTTGCGGTTAAGGATGTTCATATATATCACGCCCACAACGCTGCCAACCAGGAATCCGATAGCCGCGATGGAAAGGCCGAAATCTATGCCGTGGAACGTAATGTCCTGATCGGCTGCGGCCATCTGATATATGGTACCGAAATTCAGCGCCTGACCGGGCCCCTGTCCGTAACCCATAGGCAGCAGCAGACCACCGGAGTAGAATATGTCATGACCGGCCGACGGGTTTCGCCACCAAAGGAACATAGGGATGGTGATAAGCAGACCTATTATGCCCTGGATCATGTATGTGGCGATGGTCAGCGTACCGGTATCTATGACCGTACGGGTATTGGCTCTGTCGGTCTCCTTTGACGGACGCAATGACATTGAGATGAATCCTATAGCCAGTGCATGATAGGTTACGGTCTCCATGAAACGCTTGTCGATAACGCCGTTGAAATCGGCCCAAATCTTAAACAGCAGTATTATAAGACCGCCCAGCAGAGCCGACGGAATGAGGCTGCGGCGCAGCACCTTTACTTTACGGCGGAGTATGTTTCCGGCCAGTACGGCCAGGGCAATGATGAACACCTGAATGAGTGTATCCCACACCTCAGGCGCAGCGAACGATGTCACTGCAATACCGTTTGAAGACAATAGCATAATAGTCGCTTTTCCAATAGTCTTTCAAAGATAATGCAAGCCGAGAGGAGAACAAAATAAACAAGTTTATTTTTTATCCCGAGGCGAAGCTAATCTTCAAGCGTAGCTTAAAGATAGAAAAAAAGTACAAAAGGGGCCTGACCCCTTTTGTATCATTTTTTGCGGGAGTGGAGCATCAGCCAGATGCCGGCTATGATGAAGGGGATACTCAGGAGCTGACCCATGTCCAGTGACATGCCCTGCTCAAAGTCCACCTGAACCTCCTTGCAGAACTCAATGAAGAAGCGGAACGTGAATATGGTGGCTATGCAGAATCCGAAGTAGAATCCTGAGCCGACTTTTTCCTTGTGCTTGCGGTAGATGAGTATGATGGTGGCAAAAATGATCAGATAGGCGATGGCCTCGTAGAGCTGTGCGGGATGGCGGGCGAAATCCTCACCGTTCTGGACAAAGATGAATCCCCAGTCGGTGCCGGTGGGCTTACCCACAATCTCGGAGTTCATAAGGTTGCCGATGCGGATGCAGGCTGCGGTGAGCGGGGTAGCCACGCAGACCATATCGATGCACTCCAGCAGTTTGACCTTGTATTTTCGGCAATAGAGCCACATTGCTATGAAAATGCCGATGGTTCCGCCGTGACTGGCCAGACCGCTGTAACCCACCAGTTTCCAGCCTCCCTGCGGCAAAAACCGGATAGGCAGCAGCATCTCTATGAAATGCCTGCCGCTGGTCAGATAGTAGTCCGGCTCATAGAACAGACAATGTCCCAGGCGGGCACCGATAAGAATACCCAGAAAGCAGTACAGGAACAGAGGTTCATAAATATCCTGTTTTAAGCCGCGGTCCTTGTAGAATCTCTTGACAAGCAGGTAAGCGGCCACAAGACCGATAGCCCACATGAGTGAATAGTAACGGATGGGTAAACCCAGCAGACGGCAGAGTTCACTGTCGGGGTTCCAAACTACTGCAAGAAAATTCTCCATAGTCCCTAAACAAATTATACGTTAAAGCGGAAATGCATAATGTCACCGTCCTCAACCACGTAGTCCTTACCCTCCACGTAGAGCTTGCCTGCATCGCGGACTGCGGCCTCGGAGCCCAGTTCCACATAGTCGTTGTACTTGATGACTTCGGCACGGATAAAGCCTTTCTCAAAATCGGTATGGATAACACCTGCGCACTGAGGTGCCTTCCAGCCTTTGCGGTAGGTCCAGGCCTTTACCTCCATGGGTCCGGCGGTGATGAATGTCTCCAGGTTGAGCAGGCTGAAGGCCGATTTCACAAGACGATTTACGCCCGATTCCTCCAATCCCAGCTCCTCAAGGAACATCTGACGGTCCTCATAGCTCTCCAGCTCGGCAATCTCGCTCTCGGTCTTGGCGGCAATCACCAGCAGCTGTGCGTTCTCGTCCTTGATGGCCTGACGCACCTGCTCCACATAGGCGTTGCCGGTCTTTACGCTGCCTTCATCCACATTGCACACGTAGAGGACGGGCTTGGATGTGAGCAGGAACAGGTCGTGTGCTATCTTCTCCTCATCCTTGGATTCGAATGTAACGGTACGGGCCGATTTGCCCTGCAGCAGAACGTCGCGGTAGGCATTAAGCACATCGCATACTATCTTGGCCTGCTTGTCGCCCACGGCAGCCTGCTTGGCTACCTTCTGCAGACGCTGGTCAATGGTTTCCAGGTCCTTTATCTGGAGCTCTGTATCGATAATCTCCTTGTCACGGACGGGATTCACGGTGCCGTCCACATGCGTCACGTTCTCATCGTCAAAGCAGCGCAGCACATGAATGATGGCGTCGCACTCACGTATGTTGCCCAGGAACTTGTTGCCCAGACCCTCGCCCTTGCTGGCGCCCTTAACCAGTCCGGCAATATCCACAATCTCAACGGTGGCGGGAACTATCCGGCCCGGATGAACCAGCTCGGCAAGTTTATTGAGACGCTCATCAGGTACGGTTATTGTACCTACGTTGGGTTCGATAGTGCAGAAAGGAAAGTTTGCCGCCTGCGCCTTGGCGCTTGACAGACAGTTGAAAAGTGTGGATTTGCCTACGTTGGGCAGGCCCACTATGCCGCATTGCAATGCCATTTGATGCTAATATTTTGTGAGTGTATGCAAAGATACTACAAAAAACATTGGCGTTGGTGTTGGCGTTGGCTTTTTCACTTTGGAAGGAAGCCAATGCTAAAGTAGCGGCGCAGCCGCTTCATAGCATATCATTGTCAATCATCCAGATGATTTCCTCAATCATGGCATCCTCGTTATCGTTTGCAGGATCATATTCTTTCTTGAGGGTTGCTCCGAACAACGAGGCGAAAGTCTGGTAGAATTTGGCTTTGAATCCTCCTATAAAGGCTTTGATAAGGTCATAACTGGTCTGGTTGCACTCACGGTCTATCAGTTTTATCAGCAGTTTGCCTTGAGCCAGGGTGCATTTTTTCATTATGGGCAGATATTGGTCCCAGACACCCTTTTCAACCTTTTCAAGATGCTCATCACGTGCCTTGTCATCGGGCAGGGTCTGAAGGTAAAGGTATGTTTCAATAAGTATGGCTTTGACCTCAAGGGCAATTGGATACATCTTGATGACATTGCGGGTCAGCTTGTCATACTGGCGTTGTTTGCGCGGTGACGGATATATACGTTTGCCGTAAATGACAACTTCAGCAAGTTCGACGGACGGAACGGTATCGCCGTCTATGACGGTAGCCAAAGCAACAAGCATTCGTTGATACTTGTCTTTGTCATCCGGTTGGGCGCTGAAAGCAGGAATGCACAGCAAAAAGGCCAGTAATAATATGACGGAACGTTTCATGTCTGCAAATATATCAATTCTCAACAAAAAGAGCTACTTTTGGGTACTCCTTTGAAATAGAGATGATTCTAATACTAATATACTATGAAGTCAAGATTGTTAATTGCCATGATTGCAGGGCTTTCAATTCCTGTATGCCGTGTTTGTCCACAGAGTGAGGATAATATCCGATGGGAGAGCGTTCTCGAAGAACTCCTTTCAGATGAAGATCTGACGCCGGATTCGCGTGAGGATTTGCAGTCCCTGTATGAGTCCGTTCATTATTGCCCTCTTAACATAAATACAGCCACTAAGGAGGAGCTCTCCGTCCTGCCGTTCCTTACTTATAGGCAGATAGAGGATATCCATGCCTATATTTATATGCACGGCCCGATGCTCACGCTGGGTGAACTCCAATTGACCGGAAGTCTTGACTATGGTACCCGCCGATTGCTCAGACAGTTTGTATATGCCGGTGAAATACCCGAAAAGGCAGAGAGCCTTAAACTTAAAGATGTGTTGGAACATGGCCGTAGCGAGATAGCGGTACGTATGGATTACCCATTATATTTGCGTGACGGTTTCCGCCACCATTCCGCTGAAGAGCTGAAACGTTATCCAAACAGGCAATTTCTTGGCAGCCGCCTGTCACATTCCCTGCGATACTCATTCAATTGGCAGAATCGGATCAGGTTGGGCTTTACGGCCGATCAGGATGCGGGCGAGCCGTTTGCGGGACGTAACAGCGCGGGATATGACTACTGGTCGCCTTATCTGTATATTAAGGATATAGGAGTTGTCAGAGAGGCTTTAATCGGCAATTTCAAGGCAAAATTCGGCTATGGGCTACTGTTGGGCGGAGGGTTCAGCATAGGTAAGAACATGTCGCTTTCATCGATGGAAAAGAACACTCAGGGTATAAAGCCTCATTCGTCAACCCAGGAGTATGGCTATCTGAGCGGGGCGGGACTTGCTTTGGGATGGAACCGTATTACCAGTTCTTTTCTGGGTGCATCTACTCCACTTGACGCTACCTTAAAAGGTGATACTCTTATCAGCTCTTTCAAACAAGACGGATTGCATCGGACGCAGTTGGAGTGGTCCAAGAAAAGAAATATCCGTCAGAAAACGATGGCTGTCAATGTACGTTACAGCTACAGGGGCTTCCATGCAGGTGTAACTGCAATTCACGATAGACTGTCATTACCGTACAATGGTATTGAGTGTATGGACGGTTTGTCATGTGACTTGTCGCTGAACAGGGCCCGATATGCGCTGGCTGCCGAGTTTTCGGTCCTTAACGGAAAGCGGGCTTTCCTGACATCACATACTTTCAGATTACCCGGGAACTGGACTCTCAATTCAGTGTTCCGGTCATACGCTCCGGGATATATGGCGATTCATGCCAACAGCCTGGCCGAAAGCGGTGTGGAGAATGAGACGGGCATTCTTACGGCTTTCAGCCGTTCTGGCGGCAGGTTGAAACTTAGCGGTTACATGGATCTGTTCATGCATCCCGAGCCCAGATATGGGGTGAGTGAAAGCAGTAACGGAATAGACATAAAGGCAGAGGCTGATTGGCGGGTTGGCCACAGAGACAGGATTCTATTGACAGGGCGTCTTAAATCCAAGCAGAAGGACTGCAGGTATACCGGGCAGTTGGAATACTGCATAAGAGCCCGATCCCGTATTTGCTGGACACACAGCCTGAAAAGCGGCATGGAACTGAAAACCCAACTGTTGTATTCCAGATATGATTTTATTGCAGAACCTGTTTCAAACGGCCTGGCGCTCATTGGAAGCTGGTCCGGATCCATTTGTAACGGACAGGCTGATTTTGCCGTCTCAACCGCACTGTTCAGTACTGACAGTAATGATAGCAGCTTGTCAGTGTATGAAAAGGGATTGAGATACACATACAATTACATTTCCCTTTACGGAAAGGGAGCGCGTGCATCGGCCACTGTCAGATTCAGATTAAGCAATGATATACAGTTATACTTTAAAGCCGGCAGTACACTATATACAGACCGAAATGAGATAGGTCAGGCCCAGCAGCGTATACCGTCCGGTCATAAAGAGGATGTATCATTACAACTGATAGCTAAGTTCTGATTTGGAAAACAGCCGTCGAATGAGTATTTTTGCAGCACAAATACCAATGTAACGGACTATGTCAACAGTGCTTTATGATTCACCGATATTCGGACCGGTTCACAGCCGCCGTCTGGGAGTGTCACTGGGTATTAACCTGATGCCGGCTGACGGCAAGATATGCACTTTTGATTGTATCTACTGCGAGTGTGGCCGTAACTCAGAGCATCACCCAAAGCATCACCGTCCCACCAGGACAGAGGTTTATGATAAACTCCGTTCAACGCTGCTCAGAATGAAGGCCGAAGGTCCGGAGCCTAATGTCCTTACTTTTGCCGGCAACGGTGAGCCCACAGCTAATCCTGAATTCCCCGGGATAGTGGATGATGTGATAGCATTGCGCGATGAATTCTTTCCCGAAGCCAAGGTTAGCGTGCTCAGCAACGGCACCCGCGTTACAGACCCCGCCATTTTCAGGGCACTGCTCAAACTGGATAACAACATCCAGAAACTGGACACGGTGGACATTGACTATATCAGGCTTATAGATAGCCCGGTGGGGCATTATGACCTGGATGCCATCATAGAAGCGTTGTGCCGGTTCAAAGGTCATGTCATTATACAGACTATGTTCCTGACCGGTACCCTTCAGGGCCGCGATATGGATAATACCACCGATAAGTATGTATTGCCCTGGATAGAAACAATAAAGAGGATTTCGCCTGCTCAGGTGATGATTTATACAATTGACCGTGAGACGCCTGTGTCTACATTGCGCAAGGCAAGCCGCGAATCTCTTGACAATATTGCCGCCAGACTCAGGGATAGCGGAATAGAAACAACCGTATCGTATTGAGATGAAATATATCAGATCACTTTGCCTTTCACTGCTCCTTACTTTATCAATACCGGTTTTCAGTTCGGACATTGAAACTGTAACGGAGTCAATAGACCAGATCATATACGACAGTCTGCCGGAAGGTACAGACATAGCCTTAATGGTTTATGACCTGACGGATGATACCGTCTTGTATGCGTATCGCGAGAAAGTGATGTGCCGTCCTGCATCGGTCCAGAAGGTTATTACGTCAGTGGCTGCCTTGACTTCGCTCGGTAAGGACTACAGGTTCCGGACCATGCTGAGGACGCAGGGTTCCATAGGGACAGACAGCATTCTTAACGGTGATCTCTATCTGGTGGGAGGTTTGGACCCTGCCTTGAACGAGAATGAATTGCGCAGCATGGTAAGTGACCTGAAAAAAGCAGGTGTAAAAGGTATAAACGGAACACTTTACGCAGACATATCCATCATGGATACCACATATTGGGCATCAGGTTGGTGTTGGGATGACGCTCCAGCCAGTTTCCAGCCCTACATATCAGCCCTTATGGTGCATCAGGGTTTTGTGGGTGTGGAGGTAAAGCCTACTACCAAAGGCAATGCTCCCGAGGTGAAAGTTTATCCGTCAAACACTTATATAAAGGTTGTAAACAACGCCAAGACTCAGGATAAGGCCCTTGGACCGCTTACCATTACGCGTGACTGGATGAACAATGACAACACGATAGTTGTTTCCGGCAATTGCACGCGTCGCCAGTCTACAGACCTGAGTGTGGTCGGATCGGCCGATTTTACATTCGCCCTGTTCCGTCAGTACCTGGATGATGCCGGGATAAGTTACGGCAATTACGGTTTGGGAACGTGTCCGGTGATGGCACGTGACATATCGGAAGTCTCACACGGACTGCCTGAAATAATGAAGGAAGCCTTAAAAGAGAGTAACAATCTGTTTGCCGAGGCTATGTTTCTCCAGACAGGGCGCCTGCAGCAGCCCAAAGGTATAGCTTTCAAGGATGCCGCCAAGTATTTCCAAAACTACATATCCCGCAAGTTCGGTCTGTTTACATCATCATATAATATTGTGGATGGCTGTGGTCTGTCAATGTATGATATGTTTTCTCCCCAGTTCATGGTTGATATGCTGACATTGATATACAGGGACAGTGAACTGTATCCGATACTTTACAAATGTCTTCCGATATCTGGCGTGGACGGAACCCTGAAGACGCGTCTTAATGACAAGACCACACTGAACAAGGTACATGCCAAAACAGGGTCAGTGACAGGTTCGTGCACCTTGGCCGGCTATATACATACTGCCGACGGAAGGGATCTGGCTTTCTGTATAATGAATGAGGGTGCCGTAAAGATGGCACCCTCAAGAGTAGTTCAGGACAAGATATGCAAAGCCTTGTGTGAATTGGGCCTGTAACTCTTACAGCTGCTTGAATTCATAACCCTCCTGCTTTAGCCATTCAATAGCTTTGGGTAGTGCATAGCGCAGATTCTTTTCGCTGCGCAAGGAGTCATGAAAAACAATTATCGAGCCGTTTCGGGTATATTTCTTTACAATCTCAAGTACTTTTTCCGGCTTGAGTTTCTCATTGTAGTCTCGTGTAATTACATCGTAGAATATGATGTCATATGAACCTTCCATGTAATGATAGGTCCAAGGTCTGAGCACACCGTGCGGGGGACGGAACAGTCGGGTGGATATAAGACCTTCACACTTCTTGACGTTATCTATGTAATCATGGTTTCTCATGCGCATGCCGCGGACATGATTGAACGTATGATTACCTATGTGATGACCGCGTTCCACAACCATCTTGAAGATATCGGGATGTTTGCGGACATTGTCACCGACTACAAAGAAGGTGGCTTTTATACCGTATTGGTCCAATATGTCCAGTAGCCAGGGTGTAACCTCGGGGATAGGACCGTCATCAAAGGTAATATACACCGAATGCTCTTCCGGATTTTTCCGGAAGATGCCTTTCGGGTATATTTTACTCAGTATAGAAGTAGGCTGTTCAAGTAACATCCCTTACCTTACTCTTGATTCAAACTGATCGCAGATAGTCTTGTAATCCTTCTGCAAAGACTCAAACGTTTTGTCTTCAAGACAGTATGAAAGCATAGGCATAACGAATGTATCCATCCGCTTGGTGGTTTCTCTGAACTGGGCCTGTGACAGTTTGAGATTCCTGTTGTTCATTGAGAGATACCAGCAGAGCGTGCTCATCATGTTATCTGCAATATCAGTGAGCATTCTGCCTCCTTTCTCCACCTGACCCAACATCAGATAGAGGTTTGCTGTCTCCACGTTGTACCAGTCGTTCTGCGGGAGCGCCTCAGATGAGATACCTTTGTCTATCTTGTTGAGCAGTTCCAAAGCCTTATCATTCTTTCCTTCATCAATCAGCTGTGAAGCCAGTTGGGTAAACAGACGGCGATGTGAAATGCACATACGACGGACTGTCTCGTCAAGATAAAGGTCAGGATTATCTGCACCACCGAACTTGTAGTTCATGAGGTTTGCATACATCTTGTCTGTATCAATTGGATTGGAGTTGAATTTACCCCATTCAAACGGTGTGATACGGTATGCCAGTCCTTCAAGCAGGAAGAAGTTTTCAAGATTCATGTAGCTGCTTGAAGTTACGGTTGTAGCCATATACAGAGGCCTCTCCCAATTGCAGTGTGCGATGAGGTCAAGCATCATGATTTCGTTCTTGTACAGGCGGCTCTTGCCTTTCAGGGAGATTACCATACGGTCCGGCATCTTTGCCTTGGTCTCCTCATCAGTTGCTCCCAGATACTGGTCAGGAATCTTCATTCCGGAACGCAGTACTGCATCCTTGTCTATCTTAAGCCAGATGGTATCGGTTGGGATCACTCCATGCTGCTTGATCCAGTAATCCAATACATTGTGCAACTCAAAGGACTTGTCAACCACATCCTTGGGATTGCTGCTGAGCAGTTTCTGCTTGGCATCCAGTTTTATCGGAACAGCATCGTTGGTTCCTGTCTGATAGTCTATTCTCTCAAAAGATATCGGCAGGGCAGGAGAGTTGTAGGCGGGTCGTTTCATCTGGTCTATGTACCAGTCTGTCATCAGGTAGCTTAAGTTGCAGCAACGTGCATCTGTACGGAATCCTTCAGTCTCAAAATTATACCAAAGAGGGAATGTGTCGTTGTCTCCGTTGGTAAAGATTATCGGATACCCCTTTTCCTGAAGTGAAATCAGATAATTCTGTCCGAAATCACGGCATGTGTAACGGCCGCTGCGGTCATGGTCATCCCAAGTCTGGCTGACCATCTGCAGAGGAATTATCAGACAGATGAGAGCGGCAATGACCGGAGCTGCTTTCTTACCGGCAATCTTGCCCAACCACTCAGAGATGGCGGCAACTCCGATTCCTATCCATATGGCATATGCATAGAACGATCCGGCATAAGCATAATCACGTTCACGTGGCTGCAAGGGAGTCTGGTTCAGATATACCACAATGGCCAGACCGGTCATGAAGAACAGTGTAAGTACGACAAAGAACTGCTGTGTTCCTTGCTTTCCTTTACCAACCTGCCATAACAGGCCTATCAGACCAAGAATAAGAGGCATGCAATAGAATACATTGTGTCCTTTACCCTTGAGTGAATCGGGCAGAAGGTCTGGATCTCCAGCGGTAAGCTTTCGGTCAATGAATTTGAAACCGGTAATCCAGTTACCGTTCTCAGGCTCTCCGTAATGGTTCTGGATATCATTCTGACGTCCGGCAAAATTCCAGAGGAAATATCTCCAGTACATAAAGTTAACCTGATAGCGGATAAAGAATTTGAGATTTTCTGCCTGGGTAGGTATCGTTACCTTCTTGTTTTTACCGCTGTATATGTCATAGTGGTTATATGTACGCCCTTTGATGCCGTTGCACCAACTTATATATTCGCGTACATGGTCCGATTCGGGACTGTACATTCGGGGGAACAGCATGTTCTGGGCATACTTGTACTCCCTCTTTTCATCCATTACGTAGTAACGGTCCTTCTCGTCGGCCGATTTCTTTTCCTGACGTCCGTAAGCCTTACCCTTTACTGTAAATACGGGCTCCCAGTATGACGTTGAGTTATCAAGCCTGTACTTTATTTCGGAACTGTATGCCTGTCCGTAAAGCAACGGTCTGGATCCGTATTGTTCACGAGCCAGATAATCACCGAGAGAGAATATATCCTCGGGTGAGTTCTCGTCCATAGGTGGATTGGCTGTAGAGCGGATTACAATCACTGCATATGATGAGTAACCAATGGTAATCATCATGACGCAAAGCATGATGGTGTTCAGTATGCTTGCCGACGGCTTTACCTTGATTCCTTTTGAGAATAGGTAGACAGAGCCTGCTGCCAGGACAACGAGCCCCAGAATGATACCGGAAGCCTGATGTCCGTAGAAAGGTATTCCCGCAAAAGCTATGGTGAGCAGGAAAGAGAGATACATCAGGCTTTCCCTGTCTCCGCGGTTGGTTTCGTATACACCCCAGATAAGCAGCGCTGCCAGTAAGATGATATAGATGATAAGGCCTGTGTTGAACGGTAGTCCAAGACCGTTTACAAACAGCAGTTCAAACCATCCGCCCACCTTTACTATACCCGGAACTATTCCGTACAGTACGGCAGCAATGATGACTCCTGACAGGCAGAAGGCAAGCAGACCTCCCTTCCAAGTGGGGTTTTCAACTTTCTTGAAGTAGTAAACCAGTACAATGGCAGTGATACAAAGCAGGTTGAGCAGATGCACGCCAACTGATACACCGATCAGATAGGCTATCAGCACTAACCAACGGGCACTGTGCGGCTGGTCGCTGTTCTCCTCCCACTTGAGTATAAGCCAGAATGTAACGGCAGTGCAGAATGATGAATATGCGTAGACCTCACCTTCAACGGCGCTGTACCAGAAAGTATCGCTCCAGGTGTATGCCAGTGCGCCTACTATTCCGGAACCGAAAATGGATATCATCTGCCACATATCGGGATCCTTTGTGCCTGCCACCAGTTTCTTTACAAGCATGGTTATGCTCCAGAACAGGAACAGTATGCATAATGCGCTGAGCATGGCCGACATGATGTTAACCATCATTGCAACCTTGCTGGGGTCACTTGTAAACTGTGAGAAAAGATTTGCTGTCAGCATGAATATCGGTGCCCCGGGCGGGTGACCCACTTCCAGCTTGTAGCCGGTGGTTATGAACTCCGGGCAGTCCCAGAAGCTGGCTGTAGGCTCAATTGTCATGCAGTATGTAACTGCAGCGACAGCGAATACCAGCCATCCGATAATGGTGTTCAGTCTTTTGTAATTCATCTTTTCTATGAATTAATAATCTTTTAAGAGCCTCAAAGATACCTCTTTTAAAGGTTAAAGGCCGTCAATTGTCAGTTATTATTTGTTATTGCCGCAGAGTCTTAAAGGTCCTGACCTATGTCCCTGCGGAAATATTTCTTCTCAAAATCAATCAGGCTGGCTCCCTTGAATGACAGCGCCAGAGCCTCCTCCTTGTCCTTGCCGTAAGAGCTTACGGCTATCACGCGACCACCTGCGGTGACAACGTTTCCGTTTGCATCGAAAGCTGTGCCTGCATGGAACACCACGCTGTCGGTAACCTTGTCTATTCCGCTTATTACATAGCCCTTGTCATAGTGCTGGGGATATCCGCCCGATACCAGCATAACGCATACGGCCGATCTGGGATCCTGCTCCAGGGTCTTGGTATCCAGGTTGCCGGCTGCCACACCTTTGAACAGCTCCACTATATCGCTTTTGAGACGGAGCATAACGGTTTCGGTCTCCGGGTCACCCATGCGGCAATTGTACTCTATAACCTTGGGGTCACCGTCCACATTTATCAGACCAAAGAATATGAATCCCTTGTAGTCCAGGCCATCCTGCGCCAGGCCATCTACTGTGGGACGGATTATCCGGTCCTCAACCTTCTGCATCCACTCCTTAGTGGCAAAGGGGACAGGTGATACGGAGCCCATGCCGCCGGTGTTAAGACCGGTGTCATGCTCACCTATACGCTTGTAATCCTTGGCCTCGGGCAGTATCTTGTAGTGTTTGCCGTCAGTCAGAACAAATACCGAGCACTCTATGCCGCTCATGAACTCCTCAATCACAACGCGGGACGATGCATTGCCGAACATGCCACCCAGCATTTCCTTAAGCTCCCTCTTCGCCTCGTCCAGGGTAGGCAGTATCAGCACACCCTTGCCTGCGCACAGGCCGTCGGCTTTGAGTACATAGGGAGCCTTGAGTGTCTCCAGGAACTTGAGACCTTCCTCCAGGTTCTCACCTGTGAATGTCTGATATGCAGCTGTAGGTATGTTGTGGCGCTGCATGAAACGCTTGGCAAAATCCTTGCTGCCCTCCATCTGTGCGGCGGCCTTGGACGGGCCGATGACGGGGATGGAT
>JAEEGL014843584.1_pt1 | contig 15385 bp, 18 predicted proteins | sample 9134231 | NCBI WGS metagenome assembly JAEEGL01 (sample SAMN16246548, study PRJNA631951) | gut metagenome | biome: gut microbiome; feature: rumen; material: fiber-attached | host: Bos | place: Iran: Karaj | collected 2018-10 | reverse complement strand
TGGAAAACGTAATCTACACCATACATGGCATCGAGAAGGCTAGCCGGGTCCCGGACATCGCCGATGTAAAAGCGGAGCTTTTCATTCTGGTAATGCCGGCGCATGTCGTCCTGTTTCTTCTCGTCTCTGGAAAAAATACGGATCTCCCCGATATCAGTTTCCAGGAAATGCTTGAGCACAGTATTGCCGAAGCTACCGGTTCCTCCTGTGATCATCAATGTTGCGCCGTTAAAAGTTGACATAGTAAAATCTCCTCATTTCTATAAATATTGTTCCTTTATGCTTTACACCGCTCCGTCTTTTTTCAGGATACCCACGATGGTCTTCATAATGATTTTGATATCGTTTCGGATGCTGAAATTGTTGATGTATTCCACATCCAATCTTACCACTTCTTCAAAATCCATTATATTACTTCTTCCGCTTGTTTGCCACATTCCTGTGATACCCGGTTTCATAATGAGACGTGCGCGGTGATGATAATCATATTTTTCCCACTCATCCAGCGTTGGCGGTCTGGTTCCCACCAGACTCATGTCTCCCTTAAGAACATTAAAGAACTGAGGGAATTCGTCAAGACTCGTGTTTCTGATGAATTGTCCGATGCCGGTTTTCTTCTTGCCGTTGGGAAGGATCCTGTTGCCTATGATCCTGGGGTCAAAATCCATCTTGAACATCATTCCGTCCTTGACTCTGTTCTCGGCTTCATATTGCTTTTTGATCTCATCTGCGTCAGGACGCATGCTCCGGAGTTTATAGAAGGTAAATTTCCTTCCGTTCTTTCCTATCCTTGTCTGTTTGAAAATGATGGGGCCCGGAGACTGGATGTAAATGATGGGACCGATAAAAAGGAGGACAAAAAAAGTCAAGATACAGCCTACAAGACCTCCGAGAACATCCATTGTCCTCTTTAAAACCATCTGGTTAAAGGTAAATCCCACGTAATCTGTCGTGAGGACTTTCTTTCCTCCGATGACGGAAACACTGATCTTCTTGCTTTCTATGTTGTCAATGGAAAGCACATTATGTACGGTGATGCGCATTTCACTGCAGGTCGGGAAAAAGCCCGCAGGGAGTTTTTCTCCTTTGGGAAGGTAAACAAGAACGCTGTCCACCCATGCGCTTCGAATGTATTCCGTCACTTTGGAAAGTTCGGAAACCACCGGAACATCATCGATCATTTCATCTTTTTTACCGTCCACAAGGCTCACACCGATGACACGATAGCGGGAAACTTCCTCTTCCGTTATCTTTTCAACGAGATCTTCGGCGTGATCCCGATCCGTAACCACTAAAAGACCCAATCCATAGTTTCTGCCTTTAACAAAATACTTAAGAACTACCTTTTTCCAAAGAACACGCTCAATGAACATGAGCGCCACAAGAACAACTTCCATGATATAGACCATAAGTCGCGGAATGTTCTCTGCCTCATGAAACATATAAAGTATAAAAATAGTTCCTATCAATGTAAAGAAACACAGTAGGATCACGGAAAGCAGTTCATCGAATAAACTTCTTCTTAATATTTTGGAGTGTAGTCTCAGAATATATGAGAGTGCAAACTGTACAAGGACATAGCAAACAATGAGTTCCGGATATCTGAAGTCAAATCCTTCTCCGATCATCGCAGGAAATCTCACATAATATCCGATCACATATGCCACATACGCACATATACAGTCTAGAATAGCAAAATCAAAGTGTTTGAAAACACTTTTCTGCTTGGAAACTTCTGTCGCCATTTGCCTGCCCCCTAGAAACAGGTCATCAACCTTAGTAATATTCTTCAGTAAAAAACATCCGGGGCTTACAGCCCCGGATAATTAGCTATTTTATAAATGATTACTTTCTTTTAACAGCCTTAACGGGTTTCTTCTTGTTTCCGAATGCAAATACTACAGCGATGGCAGCAATTGCAAGGAGAGTTATCGCAACAACAACGTAGAAGTTAATCCCCTTAGAAGCTGTGTCGAGGTCTGCAACCTCTGGCGTAAGTTTCGTGAATACGATGGGAGAAAAGCTTGTAAAACTTGCTGTAACCTTTCCGTCCTTAACAGATGAAGGTTCAATGACTTCCCACTCACCGTTTACAAAGTGAAGAACCTTAATGCAGTCTCCCGCAAGAACACCTTCCACTTCAAAAGTGATCTCAGCTTTCCCCTTTTTCTCGATCTGTTCCTTTACCGATTCGCTGGGAACAAAGTCAAAAGCCGCGAGAAGCTCGGGTTCTGCGGATGTACCGAGAGGCACACTCTCGTCGGTAAGAATAAGTGTTCCGTCCTCGGCGTACTGATGTTCAGCCTTTGTCTGAGCCGAAGAAATGATCTTCGCAACCAGCAACCTTGCTTCATGGTTGGCCTCTGTCAACAATTCCAACGGAAGCTCACTGATGGTACCGGTTCCTTCTTCAACTTCTACCGTAGCGGCAAGAATCCCCGTATCTTCCGCGGTAGGGCTGGGCGCTGCAAAGGCAACTTCCTTGCCAAGGCACAGCGCAGCGATCAAAGCGCACGCAAAAAAAGCCTTTCTCTTCATAGTTAAATCCTCCTAAACTGAAACTAATTTTCCCCTGCATTTTTGTATAATACCGACAATATTATATCGTATAATGCCGATTTGTCAACATAAAATTCCTCGTACTTCTTTCCCTGAACAAGCTCTCCGGGAATGTCAAAGACTTTCGAGGAATCAAATCCGTACTTGATGAGATCGGCCGCCAGATCCCCAAAGACCATGTTGGTAACCACGTAAGGTTCCAGTTCCTTGAACATGTCTATGGCCTTACTCCTGTCGCCACCTACGATTTCCGTAAGCTGGTTGTATGCAGCAAGGGCATACTGTTTTTCTCTTTCAAGTCTTCTGTTGGCGGTACCGAAATCATTGACATCACGATATCTGATATAGGCGTACGCCTCATCGTCCGTCAGCGTGACCGTTTCCCCCTTGGTCAGCCGCACGTCGAGATCCGGGTAATCAATGTCCTCAGCCACTTCCAGCGTTACTCCGCCCGCAAGTCTGTTGAGTATGCTCATGGCGTCCATGTTAAATGACATATAGCCGGTGATGGGAATGTCATAAAACAGCTTTGAAACAGCTTCCACAGATTTCTGGCAGCTGCCTTTAAGGCCGTCTCCGTATCCGTGCTGAAGACAGATCTGAGCGGTGAAGGTTCCGTAGTAGTTTCCTTCCGGATCGCAGAGCCGTATCTTGGTCATGGTGTTTCGGTTTATGGGTATGACCGAGATCGATTGGGTGCTTTTGTCAACCACCAGCAGGAACATTACGTCCGACTGTCCGCCGCTTACATAGTTCTCCGCTGCCGTGGCAGGACCTTCCCTGTCAACACCCATGATAAGATAGGTTCGGATGCCGCTCTTGTAAATGTATTTCTCACCGTTATATTCTATGATTCCTTCATTCCATTTGCCGGAAGAAGAAAGTTCATTATCTTTTCGAACAAAACTCACTTCTCGAACATTACTGTTTCCGAGACGAATAGTTCCTTTTCCTACACCTATCACCACATAAATGGCAAATCCCGCCGCCAGGATGATAAAAGCTGAAATGATAATGGGAACGAAAAATCTTTTATTGGACATGATGCTGCTCCATTTTTATTGATGTGATCTTTCCCCCTGTTATACCGTTTTCCCAATAATCTTCTAATAAATGTCTTTCTTGGAAGCCTTTTTTTTCTTTTCCTTTTTCTTTCCGAAAAGGCCGTGTTTCTTGTGAAGTTCTTCCTCTTCTTCCATATACTCGTTGTAGTATTTTCCGTAGTATTTTCCGTAGTAGCTTCCGTAAACCTTGCCGTATCCGATCTTGCCCATGTTCACCTTGTTAAGTACCACTCCAAGGATCTTGCCTCCGGCAGCTTCGATCTGGTTCTTGGCTTCCACGATGTTCTTACTGGGCTCAACCCCTTGAGCCACCACAAGAATGGAGGCGTCACAATGACGTGAGACAATGGCTGCGTCGATTGCAGCTCCCAGAGGAGCCGTGTCCACCAGAACATAATCGAAACAGTCTCTGGCATTTTTGATGAGCTTAGCAAAGTATTTCTTTTCGAGAAGTTCCGTAGGATTGGGTACAGAAGGTCCCGCAAACATCAGATAAAGGTTTTCTATGTCTGTTCTGTAAGTGGTGTCATCGATACTCTGTTGACCCGACAGATAGTGGGAAAGTCCCATTATCTCCGAACCGTCCTCACTCTTTGCCTGAAGTCTTCCCACCAGAACGGACTTACGCATGTCCGTGTCAATGAGAAGTACGTTTTTTCCCGATTCCGTAAGAGACTTCGCAAGGTTAAAAGTCATGGAACTCTTTCCCTCATTGGGTGCGGAGCTGGTGAGCATAATGACCTTTACGTCGTCGCCGCTGAACTTTATATTTGTTTTCAGTGTACGCAAAGCTTCACGCATAGCATAACTGAATTTTCCAGGATTCCCGATCAATACAGTTTTCACTTCTCTGCCTTCCTTCCCTTCTTAGCCTTTTTATGCTTCTTTTCTTCCTTGCTCTCGTTATCCGCAAAATGTTCCATGGGGATCTGTGCGATAGTCTTGAGCCCCAGTTTGTTTTCAACATCATCGGGTGTATCTATGGTGTTATTAAGGAAATAGAAGAGTGCAACAAAAGCGACGGAAACAACACCACCTGCAAATCCCGCTATAACCGTATTTTTCATGACGTTGGGAGACACCTTGGCTCCGTCAGCATAACCGTACTGGATGATCGAAGGCGGATCCTGATCCATTTTTTCGGAAATAAATCTTGCTGCGACCTCCGCAATATCATCGGCTATAGCCTTGGCTCTCTCAGGTTGAACATCTGTAACCGTAATGTCCAGCAAACGTGTGTTGTCCGGGTTGGTCACTTTAACCTTTGAATAAAGTGTTGCATAATTTTCATTCAGTTGAAGATCCACTATGACCTGATCGAGAACAGGTCTGCTGGAGACTACGATGAGATAGTCTTTTGCAAGGCTTGAGCCCATTTGAATATCGGCCAGATTTGTGATGGACGTGGTCTTGGATAAAACATAGAGTCTTGACATTGACGAATACATGGGCGTGATCATGTATTTAGAAAACATAAATGATCCGACAGCCAAAAGAATCGCTATCAGAAATACACTCTTCCAGTGACGAAGAATTGCCATTATCAAGGCGATGATGTCTATTGCGTCATCATCGGCATTATCGTTATAGTAATATTCTTTCATCAGAGACTTCCTTTCCTTTTGTTACCTTTTTTACTACCTCTCGAGGATTATGCTTAAATATCTTGTCCGCATAGTACTCAGTATATTTTTTTACCACATATCTATAGGATTTAGCAAGAGCACTTTTTCTAAATTTTGTGCCATGGGCATCGCTGGCAACGATGTCAGCCAAACCCTTCTTAAGCAGATACTTGCATGTTGCCCGTAATCTGTGACCCTCCTCTCCCATAATGCTTCCCGCATTTATCTGGATGAGAGCCCCTTTGTCATTCAGGTCGCGGCAGAACTCGGGATCCTGCTGTATGGCTTCATATCTTTCCACGTGAGCTATGACAGGCCTGTACCCGTTTGACACCAGGCTGTACACCGCGTCCGCCATCTCTTTCTGACTCGATACGAAGGAAAATTCCACCAGAACATAGTCCGTGTCCGCCAAAGTGTGGACTCTGCCGGCTCTGAGATCGTCGATCATATCGCTGCAGGCGTGATACTCGCACCCCAGATAAAGATCTATGCCCAGATCTCCTGCCATGTCCCTAAGCGCTTCAAAATTCCGTTCCACAGTCTCAAGGTCGTACTCGAAAAGACCGTACCGCTTGTGGGGAGTGGCTATCAGCGTTTTTATCCCTTCCTTCGCGTAGGATCTCAGCATCTCCGCCGACTCTTCCATGGTTCCCGGTCCATCGTCCACCCCATGGATCAGATGAATATGGATGTCTGTCAGTTCATCGTTCAACCCTGTTACCCCTTTCAATACTCATACATTATATCGGAATAGTACTCGTCCCTCTTAAAGATCGAGTACCTTTTCCCGTCTTTGTACATCTGGATGTCGTATGTCACATCCGACGTCTTCCACTCCTTTTTCGTCTGAAGATAGATCCGGTTCCATGCGTGGTAACTGATGGTGGTGCTGGTATATCCCGTTACCACCTTCGCCGGTATGGAAACACTCCTCAGCATTGATGCCGTAAGAGCAGAAAGGTCATAGCATATGCCCATCTTGACTTCATAGGTGCTGTCTATGTCCGGAACATAGGCTTTTCCCTCCGTTCCCTGATCCACTGCCTTCATCTTCTCGTAATCGTAGGAAAAATTTTTCACCATGTATTCATATACGGCTTCGATCTTCTCCGTATCGTCGGTCATGCCTTTCGTAAGCTCATATGCCTTCTTGATGGCCTCGTTCTCCGTGTTCCAGTTGATGATGTAATTGGACTCCAGGAACGGGCTCAGTTCATCCTTCAGGTTTAAAGTGATGTTAGCGGACTCCACTATGGAGTACTTGTTTCCGGTGGTGTTCTTGCAAAGGTAGAGTCGATAGACTCCGTTTCCCTGGGAAAGCGGGAACACAAGATCGCACTGTCCTTCCGGGATGTCATACTGATACATCTTCCCCCCCTCGATCTGGGTCACCACCTTGCACTTTGTCTTATTATCATTGTTGTACGAAAACGAAACCGTGCCGTTCTTGTTGTCCTTGAACAATGTACTTCCCACAACACCGGCAATCTGATGTTCCTCCGGCTTTTCTTCCGCTGCCTTGCCGCATCCCGTCATTGCAACAGACACAGCCAAAAAGCATATAAGCCGGATCAGATGTTTTCTTTTAAAAATTTCCCCTTTTGCAGCCATTTATCTTCCTATCAATCGTCTCATTGTATCCGGGTCGCTTGAATAATCAAGCGCCACGGATTCTTCTATACGGCCTTCTCTGTAAAGTTCTGCCAGACTCATGTCCATGGTCTTCATTTCCTGCTTTGCGGATGCCTGCATAGCCGATCCGATCTGGTGCCCCTTTCCCTCACGGATCAACGTACGAATGGCATTGTTGGCTTTAAGTATCTCGAAAGCGGGGAGCTGTCGTCCTTCGACTCCCGGCACAAGCTGCTGTGAAACTATGGCTTGCAGCACCATTGACATCTGGAACCTCATCTGCTGCTGTTGTGCCGCAGGAAAAACGTCAATGATCCTGTCTATGGCATTGGAAGCTCCCACAGTGTGAAGAGTGGAAAGGACCAGGTGTCCGGTTTCCGCTGCCGTCATTGCTATCTCTATGGTCTCAAGATCTCGCATCTCGCCCACCAGGATGACGTCCGGCGACTGTCTCATGCCTGCTCTCAGAGCCTTGGCATAGCTTTCGCTGTCTAGATTGATCTCCCTCTGGCTTACGATGCTGTTCTTGTGTTTGTGCAAAAATTCAATGGGATCCTCAAGTGTGAGGATGTGACAGTTTCTGGTTTCGTTGATCCTGTCGATGATGTAAGAGATGGTGGTACTCTTACCGCTGCCTGCCGCTCCCGTGACAAGTACAAGACCCTTCTTGAGATTGGCCAGGTTCATGACCGTGTCCGGAATGCCCATGACGGTGTAGTCGGGAAGCGTAAAGTTTACAACCCTGAGTACCGCACTGCAGGATCCTCTCTGTCTGAACACGTTCACACGGAAACGTCCCACCTGAGCAAGGGAAACGGAAAAGTCATCATCACCGGTAAGGGCAAACTTTTTACTGTCACGGTTCGCCAGTTCATACAGTCCGTCCGTGAGCCGTTTGGTGTCGTCCACCCACAGTTTCTCTTCGTTCTCCTTTACAAGGACGTTCTCTATCTTATAGGTGATGGGCTGTCCCACCACGAGGAATATATCCGAGGCTTTCTTTTTAACCGCGTTTTTTAAAATATCCACAAGTTCCATAACCGATCGCTCCATCCGTATCTGTTTCAGATCATTCGGCACTTCCGTCCGGAAGCATCATGAGATAACCGCCTTTTGGCTCTTCTTTATAGTATTTCCATTTCTTTATGTCGATCCTGCCGCTGTTTTCATGAAATTCCGCCACCGCTTCGATGCCTGCGTCTCCCTCGGGATCCTTTGTGACCACCATTTTGACCACATAGATCATGTAGCCCGCATCATCTTTCCTGCTTTCAACATCCGTAACTCCCGGAGTCTTGCGGATCATTCCCAGTTTCTCCCAGTTTCTTTCGTCGCCTGCCACCACCCGGTCAATCTCCGCCAGAATGTCCTCCGCCCCGGCCTCCATGGCATAGTAATTTTTCACGGATTCCGCGGTCTTCATGGCCAGTTTCCTTTCGGACTGGGCTGAACGGAGTCCCAAAAGGGCAAACACGGACATGGCTGTTACCATTACGATCAATATCATGGAAGGCGCGCCCAGACCCACATTGCTGTCTCTTTCTCTGATCTTCATTCCGCCTGCCTCCCGTCTGAGTACTTTTTCGCAGAAAGCTCGTAAATGTGCTCGCCGCTCTCAAGTATATCATACTTTCCGACTTTCAGGTCAACCACATACATGGTTCCGCCCCGCATCTCTTCGGCATCCACCAGGACCGTCATATTGTATGGTCCCACAGCCTCCGATTCCTGCCATTTTTTGTCATAATACTTTACATAATAGACCTTATCATCAGCATTGATGGTCTTGAACCCCAGTTTTATAAGGCTTTCTGTCACAACTGTGTCTTCCGCCAGGATGTATTCCATCACCGACTCGGCTCTTATCACAGCCTTGCTCATCTCGTCCGCGCTGCTCCTGACCTTTTCGGTGGAAGCAAACATTCTGAGAAGGAACACGCTGATAACAGCGAAAAACGTAATGATTATGACAGGTTCCACCATCACAGCCCCGTGGCGTGATGCATATTTTTTCATCCCTGATCCTCCCTGCTCCTTCTCTATCTTGAATATGAACAGATGTCCAGATACATGCTTTCTTTTCTTCCGTCCACATCAGTTGCCGTGATTCTGAAGAGGCCTTCTTTTTCCCGCTCAAAGGTAAATTCGGAAACCTCCAGCACTTCAAATCCGTTCCTTAAGTCGAAGGCCGTGCCTTTTTCGTGGTAGTACTCACGTAAAACTCCGTCGTGCCAGTATATGGCCGTTTCATAGACTGTGTCTCCGCAGGTTTCGTACAGCAAAAGCATATCCGTCCCCGACACGTTCTTAAGCTCCACACAGCCCTCGGTATCGCACTGGCGTACCTTGGTGGCCACGTAGGAAAGGGAAGTCCTTAACTTGTAAGTCTCCAGGTTCGTCACCGCAATGTTCTTGTACTCCATGATGCCCACCGTGATGAGCGCCATGGCGCACAGCGCAAAGACCGCGGTGGCTATGTTGGTACAAAGATTGTATATTCTTTTCGATCGTTTCTCGTCCGCTCTCATGTTCCTACTTCCGTTCGTAAACCTCGATTGTAGGCATCACGTTGGATGCAAAGGTTTCATAAAAGATAAAATACTTGTCGCTGTCGTAGTAAAAAGAGTAGTTGTCCACGATATAGTCAATGTCCGGAGGATATATGCCCTCTATGGAGTAGCACTCGATGGCTGTCCTCTTGACATTCTGTTTTATGAGCAAAAGGTTCTGTCTGCTGTAAAAGCCCGCAAAAAAGGTAACGGACACCACCAGCAGCACGATCACCAATGCAAACATGATCGTCTGTCTGATCAGTTCAAAGCGTCTGGACCTCTCTATGGATCTTTTCTCGTTATTTTCCATATGCACCACCTGTCGTCAGATCGATGCGATCACGCTGATAAGAGGCATCATGACGGATATGAGGATGGCTCCCACCAGAACGGTAAGGAAAAGCACAAGGGCAACTTCTATCCCCGCAGAAAGGCTGCTGAGTTTCTCCGTCAGATCCTCATCGTGGCGGTCGCTGATCTTTTCCAGCACCTTGTCCACCGCACCGGACTTAATACCTATGCTGAGCATCCTGCCTTCCATTCCGGAAAGGATACCGCTGTCGCAGAGCACATTGTCCAAAGGCGCATCTTCAGCCACAAGTCTCTTTGCTTCTTTTGCCATGATCAGCGTTCTCGCGTCTTCCGGCAGCTCGGAGGCTCTTTCCACCGCTTCTCCCGTTTCCATGCCGCTTCCGATCATTACCGAAAGGGCTGCAAGGAACCTGTCTTTACCCAGTCTTTCCGAGATCTTTCCCGCAAAAGGAAGATGGTTCACTATCTTGCCCAGTTCCTTTGCACCTTTCTTGTTTCTGTATATCAATAAGACCACCGCAAGGATCAGGACTATGACCAAAACCACCGCTGCCGCTATCCGGCTTACGGTAACACTGGTGGTCATCATTGCCTTGGTTCCGGAGGTCCGGTTGTCAAGTTCATTAAAAACCGCTTCAAACATGGGGAGTATCCTGATCACAAGAAATGTGAGGATCACCGCAAGCATGGTGAGGAGCATAAAAGGATAGAAGATGACGCTTTTTATGCCCGAATTGACCGCATGTTCGCGTTCATAATAGTTTGCCATGGCTTTCATCACGTCTTCCAGCTTGCCCGTTCTTTCCCCAACTTCCGACATCTGGACCATATACACCGGAAATGCTCCGGTTTCTTTCAACGCGTCACTGAAAGTGCTGCCTTCCTTCAGCCGCTCGTCTATCTCTCCCAGCACCCCCTTTGCCGATGAGTCTTCCATCTCCTCCGCCAGCATGTTCATGCCCTCGTAGAGTGAGATGCCTCCGTTCAGCATCATGGCTGTCTGTGAGCAAAACGTCGCCGTTTCGTCAGCCGAAAAATATTTTCTCCCTTTTACCATTACTAACCTCCCTCGAATAATTGCATATACAATTGTTCTATTCTGTCTATGTTAACACAATTGTATATAATAATCAACAGAAAGTGAGCCGCAGACTACCTCTTAACCCCTGCATATCCTGTCTTTCTGATGATCTCCTGCCCCTGATCGGACAAGATGAATTCCTTCATTTTTTCCACATATGGATTGGTTTCGTTTTTTCTTGTTACAAGACATACGCCCAAAGCCGGCTTCGGATATTTGGAATCATCACCGCCGTAGATCATTCGGTCAAGCCCCCCCACGGAGTTTGTAAACGTCACCTTTTTACCGTTTATGTTTTGGTTTTTTCCGCTTTTAAGCCGGTTTTCCTCTATTTTGTCTATGTCTTTATAAACAGCTTTTTCAAAATCCCTCTCCTCCCCATGTCTGATCATTTACTTAAGAAAAACAGCCTTCTGCCTTCTTTCTCTTCTCCGGGCCATGCAAAGTGATCCAGTTTTTCGATCTTAAAATACTTTGAAAGGATCTCTGACCACTCTTCGTCGGAGACGAGAGAAAGCCTGAGTATTCCGTCGCTATAAAGATATTTTCCTTCTTTCACGGTGAGTCCGCGCTTTTCGGCCGCCTCAGGGCTCACGTAATTATTCATGCCGATGATGATCTTGGATCCCTTTTTCATCATTCTTTCAAGATTGGAAAGGATGTCCTCCGCGATCTCCAGAGGCATCACATCGATCACGTTGCTGACAACAAGGCCGTCGTAGCAGTCGGCAGGCTGCTCCTTGAGCCACTCTGTCGAAACAGTCTCACAATCTAGACGGTCGCTCACTCCGAAGACCTTGGCATAGAGATCGGTCATAGCCTTGCTGTTTTCAACCACGTCCACAGCCTTTACCGCTTTGCAGCCGTGCTTCACGCATGTAATGCTCGCCCAGCCGTGACCGCAGCCGTAATCCAGCACTTTTTCACATGAAACCAGTTTTTTTAATGCCTCAAAAAGTTTCGGAGCCGGTGCAAGGCTCTTCCAGTCGTCCTCGCCCACTTCTCCGTTCATTGTTTCCTTAATTTCCTCTTCCGTAAGTTCGAAGTTTTTATTCCAAAACTCCACGGAATTTCTGTAATCTTTTTCAAGTTCGTTATTCATGAATCCCTCCGTATTTTTATGCTGCGTATGTTGTACCGCAAGCAGTTTTAACCATAACATATATGAGTAAAAAAGAAAATAAGGACGCATGTAATTTTTTTTACAAAAAAGGCGGCCGGCGGCCGCCTAAAAGCTAAAATTTTCTTTTTCGGTGAAGATCACAGTTTAAAGAAATCTATTGCCTTCGTCATTCCCTTGTTAGTTTCGCTCATATCGAGAGCTGCCTGCTGGGTATCATTGCATGCACCTGTAACGATCTGACATGTTGCCGCAACCTCCTCCGCAGATGCTCCAAGTTCCTCAGACAATGCTCCCAGATCCGAGGTTGTCTTGGAAAGCTCTTCCTTGATGGAATTGAGTTCAACCGTCATCTTTCTGATGACATCGATCTCGGTTATTGAGGATTCAACAGATTCGGAAAGTACATTGAACTTATTCTGCGTGGTCTCTATATCTGCCTGTTCTCTGCTGATGACCTCGAACACTTTATCCGATATCTCTACCGTTCCCTTTGACAGCGCAATTACGTCTTCGATGATCTGTTTTATCTCCTTTGCGGAATTTGCCGAAGAGTCCGCCAATGCTCTGATCTCATCCGCAACCACAGCGAATCCGCGCCCGGCTTCTCCTGCTCTTGCAGCCTCAATGGATGCATTGAGGGAAAGAAGATTGGTCTGCGCAGCAATGGATTCGATGGCCTGAACAGCGGAACCGATCTTATCGATCGCATTGTTGGTCTCTGCGATCTTATCAGAGATCTGCTGCATAGCGGCAACAGACTCATTACCGTTGTCATAAACCGACCTCATGCATGCAGAAGCCTCATCATTTGCCGCTTTGATGGTCTGCGATGCATCATGGAGTATAGCGACATTTCCGTTGAGTTTATCAACATTTTCTCCGAGATCCAACGCCTTCGAAGCTATCTTCTGCGCATCCTCCGCAACTACCTGTGAAGTTTCTGCAACCTCTCCTATAGCCGAATTGATCTGGGAAACCTGCTTTACATTGTTTGCAGCTTTCTCATCCACACTTTCTATGGCGGCATTCAGATCTTCAGAAGAACTCTTTACCTTCGTCATCGAAGTGTTGAGAGCGTCCTTGAGGACCTGTGTTGCATTTACCATGCTCACGGTCTCATTGATCAGCGACTTGATGTCGCACTTAACATTAACCTTGCCTTGGCTCAGTTCATCAAGTGCCGCGGTGATCTTAATGTATGGACGTGTTATGACCATAGCGAGCGCGATCGCAATAATACTGAAGAGTGCTATTCCGATCACAAGCAACACAATAGATGTGAGAGAAAGACTGTTAAGTGTCGAAAGGACTTCGCTCCTGTCTGCCGTCAGAACAGCCACATATCTTTCCGCCGTTCCTACATAGTAAGCTGCATATTTTTCAATACCCTTATATTTGTACGTAATACAAGCCGGTGCGGGATGCTCTCCTTTGGAGATCTTCTCCACCACTTCGCGTACGGCATCATTTTCAACCTGACTTCCGATCTTTGAAGCCTCGGGATGTCCAAGCATGACACCCTTTTTGTCGACATAATAAACATATGCCGACTCATAGCCGAGACTTGAAACATCAGAGAAATTTACCGTAATGTTATCAATATAGAAAGCGCCTCCCACAAAACCGATGGGCGTTCCGTTATCATCCTTCACCGCATAATACATTGAAACAGCCAGTTTCCCCGAAGCGGGTGAAGTCAGTATGCCAATATTGTACACTCCGTTTCCCGCGGAAAGTATAGGCTTACGTAACCCCTCTTTTTCTTCCTCTGTCTTTCTGAGTATCATTCCAAGTGTCGACTTGGTGGGATGCGCCATTACCATGGTGTTCCAGTCTGCAAGATAAACTCCGTCCCACCCCTCAAGTTCTCCGAAATAATCCTCGGTATATTTCTGCACCTTTGCCATGACTGCAGCATCCTCAGGATGCAACAGAGCTTCTTTTATCACAGGAGCTTTCGCATAATCCCTCAACGTGGTTTCCCCAAGTTCCATGACGTAATCGAACGCAGTACCGATCTCGTTTACAACCGAATAAAGCGAATTTTTACTTGCTTCGTCCAGCCTTTTCTTGCTCAGTGCCACAATAGCCAGACTCAGTATGAGCGAGAGCGTGACCATAGGAATGAGAGCGAACATCACAAGCGTAGCTCGCATACTGAGACGACCTTGTTTTTTGCTGTTTTCTTTCATAAATACTTCCCTTCCATCCTTTTTAGGACGATATTATTATGCGAGAATTATACCACTTTTTTGTTATTTTTTCTACAATTTTATACATTATTCATTTGTTCGTAGGCAAAAGGGTTTACTGCTCACAAACAACCGTCCCAAACAAAGTCTTGATATAATTGCCTAAAGAAAAAGCGGGGGAATTCCCCGCTTCAGCTTATTCTTCAGTTTAATATGTTCAGCTTGTTTCTTTCCTGCTCTATTTTTTTCTTCGCTGATTCGATCCTTTCTTCGATCTCCTCTTTCTTTTCCTTTTGCGCCTTAGCCTTTTCTTTCTTCTCACTATCCGGGCACATATTTAACTTCAAGCTCAGCGTTTATTTTGCTCTAATTACAATTATGCGACACATAAAAGCAAATCGTAAAGAAGATATTCAGAAAATTAAGCGGATAACTATCTGAGGCGGTCGAAATCCCGAATATATTGTGTCAGTCTTTGACTGATCTGCCTTATCCTTTCACAATCCTCTCGTCCCAGTTCAAGAATGTGATATTGTTCTTTATACTGGTTGTAATTCGGATATCGGCAATCATTGTAAAGCTTTGCAAAATAGATGTCCTGAAAAACCCCTTCTTTTATCTGCACTGCCAGCTGGGTCTTTAAGGATTCGTCATTTCCGGCCAGAAGTTCGATCAGGAAATCAATACTTTTATCAAGTGAGTGCCCTACATCACGCAGTTTTTGAGAAAAATACGGATTCGCCGCATTTACTTTTCCGCATATATATGCCTTGATCTCTTTCTCCATTCCCTGAATGTACATGTAGATTGCCTGATTATACAGGCCCTGCCTTTCAAGAAGATCTGCGGCCGTCATGTCTCTGTTTTTCAATGTGCCATATGAGTCCTTCATATCAGTGGCATCGATCATCTTATATTTTCCAACATTTGTTTTCATGCATATTTCCCTTCCTATTTACGAACGATCTTTATGATCTCCGCGATATTGTCTTCCGTCATTTCCATGCCTTCGCCGGGGCTCACAGCCTCGGATACTCTCCGACAGCATATCGCGGGTATTTCATAATACTGAGTTCATGTTAATTCCTTATGGCCCCCAAGGCTCATAAAATATACAACGACTTTATATCGTACACCTGAGCGTCAAAAACAGCCTTCATACTCTTCCCATTCAATACGACCTCATTTTTTAATATTTCAATCATCAGATCATTGTCCGGCACATCGCTCACTATCAACCGG
>JAEEGL014439892.1_pt1 | contig 15385 bp, 14 predicted proteins | sample 9134231 | NCBI WGS metagenome assembly JAEEGL01 (sample SAMN16246548, study PRJNA631951) | gut metagenome | biome: gut microbiome; feature: rumen; material: fiber-attached | host: Bos | place: Iran: Karaj | collected 2018-10 | reverse complement strand
ATTGACTGTAACCTTGAATTGTTCTTGTTGTACCACTGATTGATGCTCTTGAGTCTTCTTCCATCTAAGATGAAGCTTCTCCCTTCACTTGTGACACATGTTGCGAAATTATTGATCCCTACATCGATGGATATTGCCTTGTTAAAATCTAACTCTTCTCTGATATCACTGCCTGCTTCATAGGTATACTGGATCTCAAAGAACCTTCCATCGCTTTTAGGAATTATCCTTATCTCCTTTACTTTCTTATCAAGGAGTACAGGAGGTATCGTTATCTCAATCTTCTTATGTGTCTTTCTGAAAGAATTGCTCATTGGGATAAGAAGTTTATTTCCACTTAATCTTACAAATCCTATTACTAATGTGTAATATCCCTCCTTCTTTAAGTATTGAGGTAACCTTATATCTCTGTAAGAGTATCTTCCTTTTCTGGCCAGCTTAAGTAAACCGAAAAATGCCTGAAAAGAGCCATCCACTTCCTTTAAGATCTGCTGGGCCATATTACTGTTGAGCATCTTATAGTTTTCAGACTCTTTTAACAGATGGTAATTCTTTTCATAATTAAGATATTCTCCTTCGTTGAAGTAATACTGCCTGCAGTTATACAGCCCTTCATTGTAAAGATCCTTGGCGTATCTGCACAATTCCAGAAAAGTATCATATTGATATTTATTCAGCTTTGGCTGATGTTTTACAGTCAGATACACTACCCCTCACCCAGGAATATTATACCACATACTTGATTTATATTCTAGTAAAATCTCATATAACATGCTTTCTTTATGTTATGATTCTTCTATGAAAAAATATTATGAAGCCTATGACCAAAGATATCAGATCATTCATGAGAAAGGCCATTCCTGGTCCAGTGATACTCCCACGCCAATCGTCTACGATGTGATGCAGAAATATAATCTGTCTTCTTCATCCATCCTTCAGATAGGTTGTGGGGAAGGCAGAGATGCACTTTATCTTTTGAAAAAGGGATATGGTGTTACAGCTTCAGATATATCTGCCGAAGCCATCAATTACTGTAAACTTCAGAATCCTGACTATTGTGATCACTTCATTATCCTGAATTGTATCAATGATGAACATGAATATCGTTATGATTTCATTTATTCTGTCGCAGTCATACATATGTTAGTAAACGATAATGACATGATTTCTTTCTGCAGATTCATCCATGATCACCTTAACGCTAACGGGGGTTTCACTTATCTGTTCCATGGGAGATGGTGTAAACGAATCAGTAAGTGATACATCAAAGGCTTTTGATCTGGTTGAAAGAACACACATTCTGGAGTGATGGTTATTTTGTCTGTTCTATTGGTGAGGCCAACCCAGATACTATTAGAAAGTATATTGAAAACCAAGGATGATGGCATTCATCCCATCGACTGAAGATCAATGGGTTTTCTGCTAGAATTTATATGAAAAGCGGATCATCATCCGCCTGCAAGTGAACATCAAAGGGACCTGTCGGTCCCTTTTGATTACTCATTTGATTTTTCAAAGATGTCGCCGTAACTGGGAGCGCATAGGCTCAGATGGCTGTCGAACATCAGCGTACCGTCAATCTGAACGATGAAGCGTACCAGATTCTCTTCAGCGGTGTAGGAGAATTCGTAGTCTTCGCTGGTCATGTAGAGAACATCCTCATACTGCATGTAAGTGCCTTCGACCAGGGTGAGCAGACTGCAGTTGCTGATGTAGAGCGAGAAGGTGCCGTCGCTGTTGAGCGTCAGGGTCGGAGCCTGGCCGGAAGTATAGCTGCTGTCCTTGTAGGTTCCGCAGATGCTCTCGCGGTATGACTCGTCCTTGTCCTTCTTCACCGTGATCGTGACCGGCTTGCTTGAGGAATTATCGAAGCGATCCTTGGCAATGATGGTGATGCTGTAGCTGCCTTCCTTATAGGTGTTGATGACTCCTTCATAATGCATCAGCTCGGAAACGTCGCCATCCTGGGGGTCAGTAGCCTTGGCATGCTGGGTAAAGATGAAGGGATTGCCATAGAGGATCTCGATGGTGTCGGGGCAGTCGATGACCGGTGGGTCATTGTCCTTGACGGTGACCTCAAAGGTCTTTTCCGCGGTATTGCGGCCCTGATAGATCTTATAGGTAATGCTGTAGGTGCCGGGGGTTGAGGTGTCGAGATCGGATGATATGACTTCAAAAGCCAGTCCGGCATTCTGGGTATCCTGTAAGAGGTCAAGCGGATCAATGGTCTGGTTGAGTTCCAGGACATCCTGCTTCAGGGAAACGACCGGTTCAAAGGCCTTTTTCTTACATCCGCTCAAGATCAGAAGAATGCAGATAAAACTGATCAGTAATTTTCGCATTTTCCAAAACAGCTCCTTACAAAGTGTGCAAAATCACAGTACATATATTATAATATATTTACCTTAAAATGACTATATTGTTTAGGAGGGGCGTCTATGAAGAGATTTATATCCACAATTGTTATGGCAGCCGCCGCAACCGCCGCCGTAACGGCATATCTGAAGAAACTGGCTGAAAAAGAAGACGGCGTTACCGTCTATACTGCCGAAGATGAACCGGCTGAACCGGTCATCGCGGAACCGGCCGTTGAGGAAAAAACACCGGTTGAAGAAACCGTTGAGCATGTTGAAGAACCCGCTGTTGAAGAATACGTTGAACCTGTTGTTCAGGAAGCCGTAAGCAGTGTTGAAGAAACCGTTGTTCCGGTTGTTGACAGCCTGCAGGAAGCCGTTGAACAGGCCAAGCAGGATCTTGAAGAACTTTCAGAAGCCCTGACAGTGGAAGAAGAGCCGGAAGAGACATATGATGAAGGCATCGACGAATTCCTGGGTCTTGTTGAAAAGCGGATCGAAAGCGAGCAGAACGAAGCCGCTTTACCGGAACAGCCGGTTGAGCAGCCGGAAGAAGCGGTAGAACAGCCCGCTGAGGAACCGGTTGAAGAAGAAGCAGTTGAAGAAGAACCCGCTGAACAGCCGGTTGAGCAGCTGGGAGAATCTGTCGAACAGCCGGCAGAAGAAGAACCGGCTGAGGAAGTTGAACAGGAAACTGAGCAGCCAATTGTTCAGCCGTTGGAAGAACCGGCTGTTGAGCAGCTTGACTACATTGAAGACATCGTTGAAGACGAGCAGCCTGTTGCTGATCAGCCGCTGCCGGCCGATCCCGAAGAGCTGTTTGGCCAGCCGGATGAACCGGTATTTGAAAACATCGTTCCGCAGCCGGAGATTGAAGAGCAGCCGGAAGAAGCCGCTGAGGTTACTGAGGTATTCCAGCAGCCGGCCGAGGAGATGGCCGTTCCGGTAGAGAAGATCGTGGAAGAAGCCGTTGAAAAACCGGCCGAACCTGTTGCCGAAGAAACAAAGCCGGCCATGTCACCGGAAGAACTACTCGCTTCCCTTTCCCAGCAGTATCCGGAAATCTCGGTAAACAAGATCGCGACGATCATTAAGACGATCAACCGGATGAGAGAGACTTTCACGGCTGAAAAGGTTGACATCGAACACTTCATCGCTTTTGCCAATAACGCTGACCGTGACATGCTGGCAAATGTCTTCACCGTTCAGGGCATGGATGTCAAGAAAAACACCGAGGATCTGACCCTGTCAGTATTCAATACGCTGGAAAACAACGAGTCTGAACTGCTCAAGACGATCCTGACCCTGGCCAATGACGCCGTAAGGTATCACGGCACCTACAAGGGTTGGGCAATCAAGTAATACCCCCGAAACATAACGATCATGCCCCGGCTGATGCCGGGGCTTTTTCGTAAAGAAGGCAGACTTGTGGTATAATTAACAATTGAGGTTGATGTTATGAGCGTTATTCATGTAAAGGACTTAAACTACAGCTACGAAAAGGGAAAACCTGTTATCAAAAATGTCAGTTTTGATATTGAAGAAGGATCATATACTACCGTTATCGGCCATAACGGTTCCGGTAAAAGTACCATCGCCAAGCTGCTTCTGGGATTGCTGGAAAAGGAAAGCGGGACAATTGAGATCGGCGGCCTGCCGCTGACCCTGGAAAACCTCGGAGAGATCCGTAACCGCATCGGCATCGTCTTCCAGAATCCGGACAATCAGTTCATCGGTTCAACCGTTCGTGACGACATCGCCTTTGGCCTGGAAAACCACTGCGTGGAAAGAGAGAAGATGGATGGCCTGATTGAGGAGTTTGCCGAAAAGGTTTCGATGACGGAATTCCTCAACAGCGAACCGGGCAAGCTTTCCGGCGGCCAGAAACAGAGAGTGGCAATTGCCGCCGTACTGGCCATGAACCTGGGCATCATCGTCTTTGATGAGGCCACCAGCATGCTGGATCCGACCGGCAAGCGCGACATCAACCGGCTGATCAGCCAGATCCATAAGGAAAACAAGCTGACGGTTATTTCAATAACTCATGACATTGAAGAAGTAGTGCAGAGCGATAACGTTCTGGTAATTGACCATGGCACGGTTGCCATGCAGGGAACCCCGGAAGAAATATTCAAGAATGAAAAGCTGATGGTCAGAATGCAGCTGGACATTCCCTTTGTCTACAAGCTGAAAAACGCTCTGGCTGAGCAGGGAATAAAACTGGCTGATACCCTGGACATGGAAAGGATGGCGGATGAAGTATGTCAATACGCTTTGAAAAAGTAGATCACCTCTATTCGCCGAATACTCCCTTTGCCTTTCAGGCGCTGACTGATGTCAGCCTGGAACTGAGTGAAGGAAAGATCACCGCCGTTATCGGTGCTACCGGCAGCGGCAAGACGACCCTCGTTCAGCATCTTAACGGACTGCTTCTGCCTTCCAGCGGCAGCGTCATCGTAGGAGAGCAGACGATCAAAGCCGGGGAAAAGCTGAAGAATACCAAACAGCTGCGAAAGGAAGTCGGACTGGTCTTCCAGTTTGCCGAATATCAGCTGTTTGAGGAGACCGTTCTGAAGGATGTGGCTTTTGGGCCGCAGAACTTCGGGGTTGACGAACTGACGGCAACGGAAACCGCCAAGGCAGCACTCAAGACTGTCGGCATCAGCGAGGAAGACTATGAAAAGTCACCGCTGGAGCTCTCCGGCGGTCAGAAGCGCCGGGTAGCCATCGCCGGTATCCTGGCGATGCAGCCCAAGGTACTGGTTCTCGATGAACCGACGGCCGGTCTGGATCCTCAGGGAGCCAAGAGCATGATGGACCTCTTCCGCCGGCTTAACAGAGAGCAGAAGATTACCGTCATCATCGTTACGCATAACATGGAGCACGTGCTGGAATACTGCGATGAAGTGGTAATTTTGGAGAAGGGCAGGCTGATCTTCCATGACAGCGCCCGGGAATTCTTTGAGCACCCGCAGTTCATGGAAAGAGCCCGAATCGACGCCCCCAATATCATCCGCTTCCGGGAGATGTGCCGGCAGAAAGGCTTGGAACTGAGCCCGGACATCCTGACGGTTCAGCAGCTGGCCAGGGAGATCGCGAAGAGGAGGAAGAAGAGATGAACAACATAACCTTAGGAAAGTACATCCCTCTGGATTCGCCGATCCACCGCCTGGATCCACGGGCCAAGATCGTTGCCATGTTTGCGCTGATGATCTGCATTTTCATCCCGACCGGCTTTTATGGTTATGCGGTTATTGGTGCCTTGCTGGTAATCTGCTGTATTGCGGCCAAGCTGAAGGTCAGCTACGTGCTGCGCTCCTTCAAGCCAATGCTGGTCATGATGCTGTTTCTGTCAGTGGTCAATGCCTTCTTCATCAAGACCGGTGAACCGATTTTTACCATCAAGAGTTTCACGCTTTACTCCGGGGCCATTACCCAGACCCTGTACATCGTCATCAGACTGATGCTGATGATCGTCATTACTACTTTGCTGACGGCTACCACCAAGCCGCTGGACATGACTCTGGGTATTGAAGATCTGCTTTCTCCCTTACAGAAGCTGCACTTTCCGACCCATGATGTGGCCATGATGATCTCACTGGCCCTGCGGTTCATTCCGCAGCTGCTTGAAGAGGCTGAACGCATCATCAAGGCGCAGGCTTCCCGGGGCGTAGACATGGAAAACGGATCGCTGAAGGAAAAGATCAGAGCCATTCTCTCCCTGATCGTTCCCCTGTTTGTCTCCTGCTTCCAGAAGGCTGATGATCTGGCCGATGCCATGGAAGCCAGAGGCTATGTCGTAGGGGCCAAGCGGGTCCGCTACAAGCAACTGAAATTCCGTTTTGGTGATGTCATGACCATTGTTCTGGTCAATGTTCTGCTGGCCGGCTTCATTACCGCTGCCATCTGGATGGGAAAGAACAATGCGCTATAAGGCTACAGTCAGCTACGATGGTTCCCAGTTCTCCGGCTGGCAGATTCAGCCTGATAAAATCTCTGTTCAGCAGTGTCTGGAGCAGGCCATCAGCACGATCGCTAATGAACCGGTGAAGATTCACGGCTCGGGAAGAACGGATGGCGGGGTTCACGCCTATGGTCAGGTCTTTCATTTCGATCTGAACAAGAGCTATCGCGACCTGCGCCGTTCGATCAATTCCCAGCTCCCTTCCTCGATCTACATCAGGACACTCGAAGAAGTCTCGGAAGACTTTCACAGCCGCTATGACGTCTGCTGGAAACATTATGACTATCTGATAAATAACGGCGAATATGATCCGCTGAAGCGTAATTACTGCTGCTTTGAGCGGGGAAAACTTGATCAGGAAAAAATGAAAAAGGCTGCGGAAGTATTTGTCGGAACCCATGATTTCACAAGTTTTAACGCAACGGGAAAAGATGAGATTGTCAATCAGGAAAGAACGATTTATAATATCAATGTTGCCGACTGTGGCGACATGATATGCTTATCGTTCTACGGAAGCGGCTTTCTGCGCTACATGGTAAGGATGATGGCACAGACCATCATCGAAGCCGGCAAGGCAAAGATCAGCCCTGAAGAGATCAGGGAGATGCTGGAGAAGAAGGACAAGCAGGCCTGTCATTATAACGGTGACCCTCAGGGTTTGTACCTGATGGAAGTGGGCTATCAGCCATATCAGATGCAGTAGTGGCGGAATAGGTAGACGCGTACGTTTGAGGGGCGTATGGGAAATCCCGTGTGAGTTCAAGTCTCATCTGCTGCACCAGTAAAAAGAAAAAGGCGGAAACGCCTTTTTTCGTTTGACGGAGGGCTGGCAGCTGAGAAGCCACAGAAAAGTATAAAAGTGCACAACCCGCTTTTCTTATGACATAATAAGACAAAGAGGAAACGGTTATGAATGATGCAAGAGATCTGTTGAGCAAGATTGATGATCTGGAAGCGGAATACATTCGCTTCTGGAGAGTCTTGTGTGAGATTGATTCGCCAACGGAGTTTAAGGAAGGCGTCGATGCGGTAGGAAAACTGGCGGCCGAAAAGGCCGGCACCTATGGCTTTGCGGTCGAACGGTACCCGCTGGAAGAAGCCGGAGACTGTTATACCATCACTATGAATGGAAATGCTCATAAGAAACCAATCGTTCTTTCGGCACACATGGATACGGTCCATCCGGTTGGGGCTTTTGAAAGTCCCAAGACGAGGATCGAGGGAGATAAATTGTATGGTCCGGGTGTCACGGATGACAAGGGCGGCATTGCCTGTGCCCTGTATGCGATGGCGGCTCTCCATGAGATCGGCTTCACAGACAGACCGGTAAAGCTGATGCTTCAGTGTGATGAAGAGACGGCTTCACAGACTTCAGGTTTGAAGTCAATAGACTACATGCATGAGGTGGCCAGGGGCTGTCTGTGCTTCCTTAATCTTGAATGGTACAGATATGGCCAGGCGATCCTCTGGCGCAAGGGCTCCTTTTCCGCCAAGGTGAAGGTTCACGGACTCTCATATCACGCTTCCAGATGCTTCCTTGGTCACAGTGCCATCCGACAGGCTGCCAGAATGATAAGCGTTCTGGAGGAGCATAAGGAACCGGAGGGAATAACCATCAATGTCGGAGTCATCAAGGGCGGTACATTCAAGGGTGCGGTACCGGATTATTGCGAGTTTGAGTGTTCGATGAACTACATGACTGATGATCAGAAACAGGAAATAATCGAACTGTTCCAAAGACTCTGCGCAGATCCGGAAACTGAAGGAACCAGTTGTGAGGTAGAGTTCACTGAAGGATTCCCGAACATGCTGAAAAGGGATGACGCCTTTGAGGTGCTGGCCAGGATGAATGCGATATACAGAGAATTGGGCTTGAGAGAGATCGAAGCGACCTGGTCACATGGCGGGTCAGATGCTTCCCGAATGAATCAGCTGGGAATAACGACCATTGACTCCTTTGGAGTAAATGGGGCAAAGATCCATACCCCTGAAGAGGAAGCTGATCTGAAGTCGCTTAAGGATGCAGCGATCAGGATAGCCACGATGATCAGATACATTGAGGACTGATAAGCAAAAAACAAGAACGAAAAAAAGACAGTTAGATGTCTTTGTTCATTTGGGAAAATCGCAGATCAGGATTTCTCGTTTTCCATTTCAATGACCTTGCGGAACTGGGTCTCGTAAAGCTGCTTGTATATGCCGTTTTTAGCCAGGAGTTCCTCATGCTGCCCTTCCTCAGCGATCTTTCCGCCACTGATGACCAGAATGTGGTCAGCGGCCAGAATGGTGGAAAGACGGTGGGCAATGACGATGGACGTCCTTCCCTTCATCATGATGTCCAGAGCGTTCTGAATGGAACTTTCGGAAATGGAGTCCAGCGAAGAGGTTGCCTCGTCAAGGATCAGGATCCGGGGATTCTTGAGAATGACCCGGGCGATGGAGAGGCGCTGCTTCTCACCGCCGGAGAGCTTAAGGCCGCGGTTACCCACCTGAGTATCATAGCCATCCGGCTGGGAGATGATGAAGTCATGGATGTTGGCAATCTTGCAGGCTTCAATGAGTTCTTTGTCGGTAGCGTTGACCTTGGCAAACTTCAGATTATCCCGGATGGTCCCGTTGAACATGTAGGCTTCCTGGGTGACCATGCCGATGTTGTTTCTTAAGAAGGTCAGATCGATGTCCCGGATGTCCCGCCCGTTAATGGTAATGGAGCCGGAAACGACATCATATAGTCTGGGCAGCAGATTGACGACAGTTGACTTGCCGCTTCCGGAGGGACCGACAATGGCATACATCTTTCCGGAAGGTACCTTGAAAGAGAGATCTCTGATCAGGGGAACGTCTTCGTTATAGTAGAACTCCACATGATTGTAGGAAATGTTGGTATCCTTGAACTCCGGCTTCAGGGCATTCTTGCGGTTGGTTACCGAAGGCTTCATGTCCAGATACTCGAAGATGCGGGAGAACAGAGCCAGTGAACGGGTGAAGTCAACGGAGATGCTTAACAGTGATTCTACCGGACGGTACAGCCGGTTGATCATGTTAACGGTGGCGGTAATGGTACCGACAGTCAGTGAGGTGCCGTTCATCTTGATGATCAGATAGCCGCCAGCCAGATAGATCAGCAGCGGTCCCAGATTGGTGAAGATGCCCATGATGACCCTGAACCACTGTCCGGCTCGTCTTTCCTTGACGTTCATGGCAGTGACTTCGTTATTCAGCTTGGAGAATTCAGCGTTCTTGCGGTCTTCCTGGCAGAACAGCTTGATCAGCAGGGATCCGGAAACCGAGAGGGCTTCGTTGGTCAGATCGTTCAGCTCATCAGTTTTCCTCTGGGATTCAGACAGTAGTTTCCAGCGGTTCTTACCGGCTGACTTGGTAGGCAGTACCAGCAGAGGGATGACCAGAATGCCGATGATGGCCAGCTTGGAGTCCATTCTTAACAGGGCCACGATGGTGGTCACGACCGTGGCGATGTTGGAAATGCAGCTGGTGAGGGTTCCGGAGATCGCCGAGGATACACCGGAAATATCGGAGTTCATGCGGGTGATGATGTCACCCTGCTTTTCGGTAGTAAAGAAGGAATGCGGCATGGTCTGTAAATGAGAGAACATCTCATTCTTCATGTCACAGACGATCCGTGATGATACCCAGCTGTTAATGTAGCTTTCCAGTACGCCGATGACCTGAGAAAGGGTCAGAGTACCAATGGCGGCCAGACACAGCTGGATCAGCAGGTTGAAGTCCTTGCCCAGAATGGCGGTATCAATGATCTTTCCGGTGATGATCGAGGGTAATAGGCCGACGACTGCGGAAACCAGAATGATGACCAGCACCAGCAGCAACTGGAACCAGTAGGGAGAGAGATAGGAAAAGATCCGCTTGATCAGCGGCCAGCTGACCTTGGGCATGTTTTCCTTCTCTTCGTCGGTCAGAAAGCCCCGGGGGCCTAAACCGCGCATTCTTGTCATGTGTGTCTCCTTCTATTGCCCATGGATGTTGAATAAATCATAGCGGTAATGCGCTTACTGTTAGTGATGATTTTCTGAATAATTCCTGATGGCAGTCTTGAGATGCCCCTCAGCCTCTTCAATGTACTTCAGAGCGGCCGGCATGTCGGCCCCGGTAAGATAAACGAAGATGGCGGCCTTCAGATTTCCGTTGGTCTTGCTGTAGAGCTGTTCAGCTTCTTCCTCTGAGCAGCCGGTTGCCCGTCTGAGCGTGTTGTAGACGCGCTGTACCAGCTTTTTGTTGGTCGGTTTGACATCGACCATCAGGTTATTGTAGGCCCTGCCCAGACGAATGAAAGTTGTAGTGGAAATCATGTTGAGGATCAGCTTCTGAGATGTTCCGGCCTTCATTCGGGTGGAACCGGAAATGACTTCCGGACCGGTCACTACCTCAATGCGGTATTGAGCCGTCTGGCCGAGCTCACTGTTCTGATTGTTGGTGAGGGCGACAGTGGCGGCGCCGATCTTATTGGCTAAGTCAAGAGCAGCAATGGTATAGGGGGTACGTCCGGAGGCAGCTATGCCAACCAGAACATCGCCTTCAGAGATGCCGTAGTTTCGGACATCCTCTTCAGCCATCTGCCGGTCATCCTCAGCACCTTCCTTAGCCTTGTAGAGAGCGGAGAAACCTCCGCACATGATGGCCTGAACGGTTTTCTCGTCAACACCATAGGTGGGCGGGCACTCAGCCGCGTCAATGAAACCCAGCCGGCCGGAAGTTCCGGCGCCGATGTAGAAGAGATGGCCGCCTTTTTTGAGCCGGTCAACGATGACTTCAACGACTTCAGCAATCTCATCAAGATGATGGCTGATGGCCTCGGGAACGGTGCTGTCAGCACGGTTGATGGCCTTCAGAATTTCAATGGTCGACATTTCGTCGATGTTCATGGTGTCATTATTCTGCTTTTCAGTTTCGAGTTTTTCCAGATTGATCTTCATAGTATACCTCTTTCTAACATTATATTATTTCGGTGCTATAATGAAAACGGAAAAGGAAAGGTCAATATGAATAATAATGTCAGAAAATACTTTGAGCTAGCCAAAGAGAACCTTGACCTTGTTGTCGAAAAGAACGAAGAAGAGATTCATAAGGCTGCGGAAATGTTCAAGCAGTGCATGGACAATGACGGCATCGTTCAGCTTTTCGGCCTGCGGCACGGCCTGGGCTTTGCCATGGAACTGGGCTATCGGGCCGGCGGACTGATGCCGTTTCACAAGATGACGGTCAACGACCTGGTCATGAAGGGCCTCATAAGCCAGAAGGAATACGAAGATCCGGCTGTCTATGACGATCTGAGCGTTGCTGACAAGCTTTTAGGCTGCTACAACATTCATGATGAGGACATGTATGCCATTGCTTCTGATACCGGATGTGAAGCCATTGCGGTCGAAGTAGCTCTGAAAGCCAAGGCAAAAGGACAGAAGGTCCTGGCGGTCATCAATAAGCGGGCAGCTGATGATGCTGAAAGCCACCATCCCAGCGGAAAGAAACTGGAAGAGGTAGCGGATTTGACCATCGATACCAAGGCTCCGTATCCGGATGTCAACATCGAAGTTGAACCGGGAGTCAGGATGTCTTCTCTGAACACCTTCAACGGCAACATCATTGCTCAGTGCATTACCGTTGAGACCTATGATCTCTACCGGAAGGCCAACGAAGACTGCCCGATCCTGTTAAGTCAGAATCTGGCTGGAGCGGACGTTCATAACAAGCTGATCAGCGACAAGTACAAAGGCAGGTGGAACTCATGAAGATCAACATGCATACTTTCCATGACGAACTGTCAGGCATCATTGACAAGCTTTATGACACTCAGGGCGCCAACATTGAAAAGGCCGGTGAAATATGTGGTGAAGCCATAGAAAAGGGCGGCGTCATTCAGGTCTTTGGCTCCGGCCACTCCATCGGCTTCGGTCTGGAGATGCGCAACAAGGCCGGCAGTCTGTATCCCATTCATCAGCTGCTGATGAATGACTTTGTCAAGATGGGTTATACCACCCTGGAAGATTTCAAGGACATGAACAACATCTTTGAAAGAAGAAAGGGCGTTGCCGAACGGCTCTTCAAGATCTATAACATCGGCCCGGAAGATGTCTTCATCATCATTTCCAACTCCGGCATCAATGGCGTGGTCATCGACATTGCCATCGAAGCCAAGAAGGCAGGTCATAAGATCATCGTCGTCACTTCCTGGCAGCATACCAATTCCGAGAAGTCCCGCCACGCCTCCGGCAAGAAACTCTATGAATTTGCCGACGTGGTCATTGACAACTGCGGCCCGACCGGTGACGCGCTGATGCCGACCGACAAGATCGAAAAGGTCGCCAGCATTTCTTCGATTACCGGCGTCATCATCGGCCAGACCATCGAACTGGCAGCCTGCGAGAAGCTTAAGGCTGACGGCTATGAACTGCCGGTAAGACGGCTGGAAGACAGCGAAGAGAACATCGCCTTTAATCGCCGCATGGAAGAAAAGTATGAAGGGAGACTGAATAATGAATACTGAGTTTGAATACATGAACCGGATCACCGAGATCCTGCAGCAGGTCTATGAGACCAACAAGGACAGCATCAAGATGCTGGCCGAAAAGTTTGCCGAAAACATCATGGCTGACAAGCTTATCCATACCTTTGGAACCGGACATTCCCACATGCTGGGAATCGAACTGTTTGCCCGGGCCGGCGGTCTGGGAAACGTTGACGCCATGCTTGATCCCGACACTCTGACCGCCTTCGGTGCCGTCAGAAGCAGCCTTTTGGAAAAGACCAACGGTCTCTCTGACATAATTTATGACAACTATAAGATCGAAAAGGGCGACATCATGATCATCACCTCCAACAGCGGCCGTAACCCGATGCCGATCGAGATGGCCATGAGATGCAAAAAGGAAGGCATCTATGTAGTCGCCATCACTTCCCTCAAGCAATCCAGTGCCATGACGTCCCGGCATCCTTCCGGCAAGCGGCTGTTTGAACTGGCCGACTGCGTGCTGGATAACTGCACGCCTTCCGGCGACGGCTGTCTGAACATCAACGGTTACGTTACCGGCGCGGTAAGCTCGATTGCCTCAATGTTTTTGGTCAATACCATTACTTCCGAAGCGCTGAAGATCGTCACCGCCAAGGGCTTCAAGCCTTATGTCTTCCAGTCCCAGAATGTGGACGGCTTCGACAACGACGCCATCTACAGGCATTTTGAAGGCCGGATCAAGCACTTCTAAAACGCTCCAGAATAAAGCAGAAGAAAAGATGTGTTCCTAACGAACACATCTTTTATGTTTCTGATAAACGGCTGATTCAGTCAAACTCCTTCAGTGTTTTGACGATCTCCAGCTTGGTCTCTTTTGACATGATGTCGGTGAAGGTCTCGTAGGTATAGATGATTTCATCAGGCGGCAGCACGTAGGGAGAGTAGCCATTGCTGTAGCAGGCCAGGAAAGCCTTGTTGGGATTCAGTACGGAAAGGTAGTAACTGAACAGCTCATTGGGTTCAAAGATGATCTTGACAGCGCCCAGATTGAGCTGCGTGAGTACGGAAGTCTTCTGCCATCTTTCCGGATGTGCAATCAGATTCTTCCTGGCTTCCTTGCCCAGTTCAATGGTATACAACTCCCGCTTGGTGAGGTTGTCGGGGAGCAGGGAAGTATCGATGTCACTGAGATCATAGGTCAGCTCAATTTCCTTATCCTTCCAGGTAAGCGTCAGCGGACGGCGGTTAGCAGGCTGCTGGCGCAGCCAGTTGACCTTGTCAGCCAGCCGCTGCCCCAGCTGGACGACACTGCCGTAGTTCTGTCCGGTTCTGGTGAAGCGGGTAGAGACATCACCGGCAGCACCCTGCAGGAAGGTGAAGTCGACTTCGTTTTCTTCTTCCTTAAGCCTCTTGAGCATGTAGCCGACATATTCGCTGGTGAAGAAGTGAGTATCCTCGGCTTTCATTATCGTAGGATGGCAGTTGTAGTTGATGATGTCGATGATCTCCTGATCATCATCATAGATCTGAACCAGATTCAGCAGTACGGTGGCTTCGTGGTTGCTGATGCGGCTGGTGCCGACGCCCTCATAGGGCAGGGACTTGTAACTGGCTGTCAGTGTACCTTCGTGGAAGTCCAGGGACTTGATGCCCTCAAAGACGGTTTCCAGGCATTGGCTGTAATAGGTCTCGTCGCGGGTGTAGCCGCCATAATGGTTGTGGGTACAGGAGACAACGATCTTGACCGGCTTGGGGAAAAGCGGCTTGACCAATTCCGTCAGTTTTTCGGTAAAGGTGTAGTCGATTCCCAGAAGGTCCATGGAAACGCTGATGAAGTAGCGGCTCTGATTGGCTAAGGCCAGGATACGCCCATTCAGGGAGTCGTGAACTTCCGCTACCGGTTCGGTCTGACAGGAATGTCCGAACTGTTTTACCGGCTGCTGGGGGTCAAGATTGATCTGCTTAAAAGCGTATAGCATTATTCATCATCCTTCTTTCTTTCCGCTAACGATTCCTTAAAGGTCTTCAGAATGAGACCGCGGTTATAGTAACAGTTGAGATAGGAGGTCTTGACCTTGGCTTCGTAGGTCTCAACCAGCGGCTGGTATTCGGGCAGCTGCTGAAGCAGGATGTTGGGAAGGATCAGGATCTCCTCCGGCTTGGCCGGGTCATAAGTGACATAGACATGTCCGGAAGGGATGGACTGCTGCTGCAGGGAGAATTTCTCGATGCAGTGGGTATGAATGGTATTCAGATCGTTATCGATGACGGTCAGGTCCAGGTCCCAGAGCATGTAATTGCGAAAGCGGGAATCGCGGATCATCTGTTCCGTCTTGCCGCCGTTGATCTTTGCCAGGGCAATGTGACCTTCTCTGACCTTTTTCATGACTGCCCGGCGGGCAACATTGAGATCGTAGTCAGCATAGATGAAAGTGGCCAGAAAGACTGCGGCGATGTAGATGCCAAAGACAAGAACGCTGTTATCCTGCCACATTCTGCGGTTCAGCAGCAGAATGATCAGGATGACAACGGCAGCCACGGCGATGGCGCCGATCATGGCTGTTGATCTTTTGTAGTATTTAAGTT
>JAEEGL013889376.1_pt1 | contig 15385 bp, 19 predicted proteins | sample 9134231 | NCBI WGS metagenome assembly JAEEGL01 (sample SAMN16246548, study PRJNA631951) | gut metagenome | biome: gut microbiome; feature: rumen; material: fiber-attached | host: Bos | place: Iran: Karaj | collected 2018-10 | reverse complement strand
GCAAACAGCCGCTGGGGGTGCAAGAATTATATGAATATGGATTATCTGAACGAAATCGCAGATGAATCATATGAGTATATAGATTGAATTCAACCACTACAAGGGGATTTTAAAATTTGCGCAAAACTATTGACACTATCATAATATTTTGTCATTAACGGAATAATGCAAGCCTTTTCATGGCGAAATTTAAAACCTGATGCAAAGTTAGCGCATCAGGTCTTGGGAAGCAGTTTCATTATTATTTTACTATCCGATACCGATTCCTCACCAGCTTAATCTGTCCGCTGTCCTGCAATTCAGACAAACATCGTTCTGTGACGCGATACAGCCTTTATCTCTTTAATATCTATCCCTGCTTAACCTGATTGCCAAATGCCAATCCAACAATAGCAGAAAAGAAAATGATCCTTTCCCTGTCTGTCTGTAACTCCTGAGAAATAGGCCACAGTTGCGAAATCACTTCGGTATTGGTCATAAGACCTCTATTTAATACGCTCATACCCTTTCTTAGTTGTGGCAACATCATTTTGGATGCTTCACGAAATTCATTATCTGTCATCTTCATTACATCATGCAGTGGGAAATACGGCAAGCAAGGAATATTTATTGCCAGTAATTTTAAAAGTACTACACGCACTTCATCTTCTTGCGGAAAAGTATCTGACACAAAAACCACGTTATATATTTTTTTGTAAAAATCTTCTTTCGTTAAATTTTTGACAACAAAATAACGTACCAATTCACTCAAAAAATGCCCATGTTTTTGAACTATATTATTCATTTTTTCAGCTGCAATTCTTTTGGAATTGCCATCATCGATACCAACATTATCCGCATACTCTATTACTTTTTGCAGTACGCACCAAGGTTCTTTACTATTTTTAATATGTTCCTCATATACTGTATAAAAAATATCTATACAGTTTCCTCTGGCAGTGGTAAGAAGTTTACTCAATTTATCTTCTGTTTTTTTCATAATTGGTATCCTCATTTCTATACATATATCCATCAATTATTCAAACTACTAATATTATCAGAAACACAAGAAACCAAAGCAGGTTCTCTTCTCATATTATCAGCCCAATCTTCTCTACTGCTTTTTGAGTGTAATGCGTTAAGTTCAGCAACATAAAGATTCCTAAACACATTATGTTCCTTAACTACATCTCGTTTTGCATCACGTTTCCTTCCACCACCATTCACATGCGGCCAAAACACTGCCTTTGGTGCTATTGTAGCATTCTGCAGTTTGTCTTCAAACTTAACATTTATAATATCTGCATTTGACTTATCTGTTCTTTCAATATCTTCTCCATCCACAAATAACTTTACCACTTTTTCTGCTAAATCTTTTTTTTCTTTTCCTGCAGGTGTATGGTCGATGATAGTTTGCAATAGTTTTAGCACACTGGGCAAATCAGCCCTTTCTTTGCTTCTTCGTACCATTTTTCCAAATTTTAGTCCGGTATCTGTAAGTGTATAAATCTTATACTTACCCATAGCAGTTACCGTAACTAAACCTGTTGCTAAAATCTTTTTCATAGCTTCGGACAGTGTGGATGCATTCATTCCCCGTAAATAACTACATAATTCCGACTGGGTCATGCTGCCATGCGTCTCCAAGGCAAACACAACTTCATCTAAATGTTTTACGGTTGAAAAAACAGAATGTTTGGCTTCTGTCAACCGCAATTCTTCGCCTTTCTCGTACAGTAAATGCTCAAAGCTTTCCACCACACCTTTTAATGAACCCAGTTCAAACAGCACACGCTCTTTATCATTCACCAGACTATCCACAAAGAAACGCAAAAGCAAGGAACCATATTCTAAATTTTTTTCCAGTTCCTCGTATGCATCCTCATTCCATTGCAAAAAAATTCTCCGCTGGTTTTCTTGAGTGTATAAAGCCACTTCTTCATTAGTCTTCTGCTCTGCAAGTTTTTCTAATTCCAAATCTGGACAGTACCATTCATATACAGATGTCCTGTTATTTGTTCCGCTATTCATAATATCCTCCGCCTAAATCACCTTTACTTTATATCCTTTTAACTGTTATATCTGTAACCTTAGCAGCATCGCTACCCGGCAACCTTAACGGAACAGATACAATAAACGCACACTTTTCAACACCAGCGCAACCTTCAACACAATCACGATAGTCATTAAATTTTAATACTTTATCAAAACCTGCAACGCAACAACCACCAATAATCTGCTGAGAACCCGCGGCTCCACAACTATTGCCCCAAATAACAGTAGTTCCATAAGGCCTCAACGTCTGTATTGTATTAACAAAATCCGTTTCTCCATGCGAATAAGATGGCACTAACAGCAACGTACAGCCAACTTCTGTAAAAAGCTTTTTTGCATCATTTTTATCATAAGACAAAAAATCGGCACAAATCAATACGGCAATACGATATAAATTAGGAATGTGAATAACGTAATAATGCTTTTTTCCCTTGCATTCCTTAAGGTACTCTTTGCGATTATGTTTTAAATCAAAATACGGTACATACTTACTTTGTTTGGCTATAATAAACCCATTCTTATCCAACAGCGTGGCCTTATTTTCCCCCTCCGTACAAAAAGAAGGCAACACTGTCAGAATCGGCAATTTGTTTCCTTTTCTGCTTTCCTCCTTTGCCATTGCAAAAATGTGTTTATTATAATATCCATTATTTACAACTTCTTCGCTTAAATTTGACCCTAACGCTTCCGGATAAAATATAATATCCGCCTTTCCTACATTACAGGCATGACGCCAATCGTCTTGCAATCGTTTCAACAATTGCCTGGGCTTCTTTACGCCTATGACCCTGTCAGTTTCATAGATCGTGTTTTGTTCTTTTTTTTCAACGTTTTCAGTTATTAACAAATCACAATCCGTAAGAGGGCAAAATGCAATGTTTAGTATTTCTTCTGTATTACGTAAAAAGCGAGCCGGTAAGATAATATTATGAATAAAGGAATCGTCATGGTATTTTATAAAGCTTACCTTTTTTGTCTTTCCATTAAGACCAGCAAAAGCATCCCTATTGGCATAAGGATTAGGTCTGGAACTATTATCTATCTTTTCTTCCCCAGTCAAATATTTGCATATTTCGAATTTTGGTATTATCTGTATGCCAGTCTTTTTATAATTTGTATTCATTGCATCAATAAACACAAATTTGTTTGTACCGTCAAACTGCAATAATTTGCTTACAGAAAAAAAAGCCTTTGCATTAGATATTGACCTGTCATCATAAGTTATGTTTTCTTCTAACCAAAGACAGATTGCCAACGCTGAAATAAAGCGTTTATCTTCTTCTTCGACAGGTTTTTCAATATCTCCTATTATACTCTTAACGTATGTAATAAAATCACTAACGCTGCTCTTAATAAGCCATGCCTTTTCAACACTTTTCCGCGTATCACCATAAGTTTTTTTAAAATCCCGCATGACATAAAGATTGTTAAGCTCTTGGGAGTAACTTGACACAACAGCGCAGGCACGTGCAATTAAATTCATATATTCTGTTATCTCTTCTTCAACAGACAAATCAAAGTACCTCCGCATTTATCTAATTCTATTAAAATTTTACTGTATTTGGTCATTTTCGTCAAGTTCATTTCAATTTCACTTCAATTTTATTGCCAAATATTTAGCTATCCCTACATTTTTCCCATAATATTTAACCCTCGTCCAATAATTGAGAATCTTCATTCCGATAATTTTAAATCTAACATTTCAGACAATGAGAGCCAATAATTTAAAAATCATTGTTTTTTTAGATAATATCGCATATTCATTTTGGTTTTTACAAACCGTAAATCTTATGTCTTTATCCGATACCTATTCCTCACCAACTTAATCTGCCCGCTGTCCTGCAATTCAGCAAGGCATCGCTCCGTAACCTTATACAACCGTTCTATTAATTCAAAACTTATCAATTCAAAGGTTTCCAGCGATTCAGAGGGAGCGGGGCAATAGATTTCCGGCATAACGCAAACAACACCCCAGGCCACATCCTCACAAAGATCTTCCCCCCGTTTCCGCTTGCAATCCGGATCGGCGATCCTCTCCAACAAAACACGTTTAATAATTTCCTTGTTCCGTTTTAACAAACACTGCCGCTTGGCAACCTTCAATGGAATCACATCCAGCCGTTTCTCCACCTGTAACGCGCCCACCTTCGTAAACTGCAACGGTTGTGCAAGCGCCTTTTCCAGCCTGGGCAGGTTTTCATCATACATCTGAGCATAAAGCTCCATCTCTTTCCAATTTTTCAATGACCTGCGGAAATGAATCTCTTCATCGCTGCGCTTTACCAGGAAACTATATTCAAACCTGGGAAAATACTCAACATTGCGGTACAAATGCATCCAGCCCTCACTAGAGGGAAAAACAGCGCTAAACCTGTTTAACAGTTCCGGCACAATGAAATCACGATACGCTTTCTTATACGAGCGCTTGCCGTTAATTTCATAAATGAACTCTGCCGTATAAACCTTTATATTGATTTTCGGAAAAGTTCCCGCAAATGTAATTTTTTCCATAAGCCCTCCCTGCAACAAGCCGATTTCATGCATCAAATCGTTTCATATTTACATTATCCATATTACCATCAGTCAACTTCCCCGTCCAGCGCACTTTTAATACTTACACCAAGTACTCACTTCAGAATCTCCCATACCGGCCTTCGCTTAGAACCACCTTTCCTGATGTAACCCATTTTAATCAATGAATCTAACGCTTTCTGCACGGTTTTAACATCCTTGGAAATCTGATCTGCAATTACATTCCTTGACACATCCGGGGTTTTCTTTAAGAGGCCAAGAACCATAAGTTCCGCTTCGTCCAAAGGGCTATTCAAAAGATCAACAGAAGAAACCTTGTCAAGATCAACTTCTTCTGCTTCCACTTTTTCTGCCAGTTCTGCAATCATCGCCAGGGTCCTTGCATCCAGTTCCGCTTTACTTTCTATGGGCAAATCCAAGCTTATCATCTTGTTTATGCTTTGACTGATTTCTAAAGCATTTCTGGGTACCATGCCAATTAAAAGATTATAGATTCCAAACCCGTGACTTTCGGCTTCTGAAACTATAATATGTATGAAACCCACAAAGTCAGCCAAATCGTCATCCTCATTAAATTCATAGTAATGCCGTAACCAAACCCTATCCTCTTCATCCATATACATGCAGCCCCTGTGGTAAGTCTCGTTGACGCGTGAACAGTATTCATTAATCGGATTCCGGGCAAGCTTACCATTGTAATTGCCAAAACAGTCGCGGATTACCGGCAGCATAGCACGTATTATACAAGACCAGCCTTTGTTCTTGTAAATATCTCCCATCTCAAGAGAAAACTCCAGCAAGCCTTCCGCCGCACCCCGCAAAGGAAGAGAAAAGGTAAAAAAGCCATCCCCGAAGGGTGTTTCTGTAAAGCTGAATTCTATTCCACCCCCAGTCAAAGCAGCAGCCACTCTTTCTGCTGCAGGTTTCATATAATGAGCATCCATAAATATGCACCTCCTTGTCTTGCATACCTTTAATTTTCCTATAATGACTATTGCACTATATTTTTCAATCAGCTATTGGTATAGTAACGTACAATCACAGAAAAACAGGAAGCAAGCAACATCGCGCCAATTCCTAATTTCCACAATAAGTCGGAGTCCATTTCTCTGAGAATCTTAATAATGCCGTAGGGAACGCCAAACACCACGAGAAGCCCTACTAAACCATACCGCTCGCTTACAGCTAACGCTACAAAGCAGGCAACACAAAAGAAGAAAGTCTTAACATCCGAATCATCTCCATCAGAACGCTGTCCGTCACCTTCGTCTGGAAGTATATCCCCGCCAAACACAGCTGCAGCAAGAAAGTCGTCGTGGTTACGTTCCCGTATTGCGTCCTGGTCTTTTTGATAGTTATAGGCATCGTAAAAGTCGCGACAGATGCAGTCTGGACCACATACACCGTCTTCAAAGTCCAAACCGGATTTACCACAGTGATACTCATTCCCGAACTCATAAATTTCATGCTTATAAATGCAATCACGGCAATCAGACATAAGCCCTCCTTTTGCAATTAAGATCCAGCAGCTAATTTTTCATGACTAACGGAATCCGTATTAACAACAGCTATATTGAGTCTAAAAACAGAATTTTAGAGAAGTTGCTTTACAACGGGAACGGTTTCAACAACTTTAAGCGAACCAGAAACCGGATTTTATATTGCCTCAATAAAAATGATATGTACAAATTTTAAGAAAAGAAAAGGGAAAGAGGTAAAAAGCGAAATTTCGCTTTTTACCTCTGAAACCACAGGATTATTTACGTACCCATTTTATTTTATTATAGAAGACCTTGGTTTGAGATTTTTACAGACTTTTTTCATACTCTCAACTCAAACTGAAAATATCATAGAAGACTTAATAAGAGTTTTACACACTCCTCTTAAAGTAACCGCCCTTTAAGCTGCAACAAGATTTCGCTCGATTGCTTTTTTTACTTGAAGAGGATATTTTTCAACTTCATATTTACGCTCCTCATTATGTGAACACTTTGTTGTCAAAGAAGATTCAAAACTCAATAAAACTACTGCATCTGCATACATAGTAAGACTTAATACGAAAAGCCAAAAATAACTATATTGTCCTTTGTTAACAAAATCATCTTCGAGCGCAATGCTAGCTGCTGCCCACGCAAGTACAAGAAAAACAGGAATAGGCGCTACTATAGCAATGAGCAGTGCCTTTAGAAAGTCATTGTTTAGTCTTCGCAAATTCAGGAAAGTTCCCATGCATATTCCAGCATATGTTACAATTAAAACAACTATCCCATTCGACATAATACTACTTCTCCTTTCCCTTTATGTGATGTAATTCCGCTGTCATTGTATACCTACAAGCAAAATCCGCCCACGTGATAAAAGGAAGTACGCCAAGTAACCGCCAAACCCACTGTGCTGATAATAACTTCCCTTGAAATCCCACAAAATCACTGGCAACAGTAACAAAACAATCTTCAGTTACAATAAAAATGGTAGTAAGGCCAAGTGATGAAAACAAAAGCCACAACCCGCAAACGAAAAGTTCAATTTTAACAATCCATCGTTTCGACCATCCTACAAAACCATATTGAAAGCAATCCATAAATACTGGAACAACAAATAAAAACAAAGAAACGAAAAACGCGGTTGTTATCCCTTTCCCGAGTACAAACCATCCTACAGTAGTATAACACGCTCGCACAAACAAATGCAATAAAGCTATCACTTTATTCGCAAACTCTGCATGTCCCAATCGTATAGCGCAATTATCAAAAAAAGGGCATTCATTTCCATTATCAGTTTCTTTGCGCTTGTTCTTCATAGAACGACCCAATAATCATCAACTTCCTTACTAATTTTTTAAGGCTATATATAAACTATTCGCCAAATAACATCCAAAATCCTTTTATATATAAATTTTCAGACAACAAAAAGCAGGTTGAAAACCTGCTTTTTCATATAACTCCCCCATAGAAGCCATATTCTACCTATGTTTATTTTTATTATAACCGACATTCCCTATTTCGTCAATAGAGTCTTCCCTTAATCTCCCTCTCCCTGTTAAACTGGTTATAATATAATGCTCTGAACCCAAGTCGCAGAAAGAATCATGCTCCTCCAATATGTGATAATAAGAATATAACAATATAATCATCACATTGCCTTTTTCCAATTCATCCGAGCATTTGTGAATCACGCCATGTAATTCGCCTAACGGCCCCTTGATTGTAAATTCTTTTTTCATGCGTCCTCCCGCATTATTGTTTGATAAACTTTTTCTAACAATAGGTTTTATAGGAACGGATCTGATATTACCATCAGTCAGTTCCCCGTCCAGCATACTTTTAAAACTTATGCCGGAACAATCACTTCAAAATATCCCATACCGGCCTTCGCTTTGAGCCTGCTCGCTTTATGTAACCCATTTTGATCAGTTTGTCTAACGCTTCTTGCACAGTTTTAACATCCTTGGACAGTTGCTCTGCCATTTTCTTCCTTGACAAAGCCGGGCTTTTCTTTAAGAGACCAAAGACCATAAGTTCCGCTTCGTCCATAGGGCCATGCACAAGGTCGATGGAAGATGCTTTATCAAGATCTAACTTTTCTGACTCCATTTTTTCTACCAGTTCATCAAACATCGCCATAGTTCTTCCATCCAGCTCTGCCCTGGTTTCTATAGGTATATCCAGGCTTAGCATCTTGTCTATGCTTTGGCTGATTTTAAGGGCATCTCTAGGTACCATACCGAGTAAAAGATTATATATTCCAAACCCGTGGGCTTCGGCATCTGAAACTATCATATGTATAAAGTCTACGAGGCCGGCCAAATCGTCCCCTTGAGAGAATTCATAGTAGTGCCGGAACCAAATCCTATCCTCTTCATCCATATACATGCATCCACGATGATATTTCTCGTTCACCCGCGAACAGTATTCATAAACCGCATTCCGGACAAGCTTACCGTTGTAATTGCCAAAACAGTCGCGGATTACCGGCAGCAAAGCATGTATGATACAAGACCGGCCTTTGTTTTTGTATATGTCTCCCATCTCAACAGAAAACTCCAGCAAGCCTTCCGCCGCGCCCCGTAAAGGAAGAGAAAAGGTAAAAATCCCTTCCCCGAAGGGTGTTTCCTTAAAATTGAATTCTATTCCGTCCTTAGTCAAAGCAGCAGCCACCTTGTCCGCTGCAGGCTTCATGTATTTAACATCCATTAATAAGCACCTCCCTTGCAACCTGAAATCATCCTCTAAACATCTGAACCCAGTAATGTCCGTATGTGGAACCCTGTTTATACATATGACCCACACCCAGTTCCTTAAAGCTTTTGTTCAACATATTCGCTCTGTGTCCCGGCGAATTCATCCACTGATCCACCACAGCTTCCGGCGTTGTGCTGCCAGCCGCAATGTTCTCGCCCATGGTATGGTTGCGGTCGCGCACCAATGTAAAACAGCTGCTTCCGTCCGGACGTGTGTGCGAGAAATAACGCGTAATCTCCTCTGCCCGTACGCTGGCTGCGCCCATAAGATCGTTGCTTAATCGCAAAGGCCGTGCGCCCACTTTTGCACGTTCCACATTCACCAAATTCAAAACCTGTACGGCCTGCGCATCATAGCTCACATTGGCATTCTGATAGTCCGCATTCGTTGCCGTATCATAGGAAGACGTCCTGTCGCGATGCTTGTTATTGGCTAATGCAATCAGCCCGATCAACGCTGCCAAACCCGCAACGGCAGCCGTATCATGTTTTGTCCATCTATCGTGATAATAATGGTGGCGCGGCGGACGGTGCGACGCATAATGCGGGCGGTACGGAGCATAATGTCTATACTGCTGTACATAGCGTGGGCGCGGGACGTGATGCGACGGAGTTTGGCGATGCGCCGCAAAGGCAGCCGCAGGCACAAGCGCATACGTTAACATCACCGCAGATAAAACACCGGAAACCATTTTTACAAAACGCTTTTGCATATTAATCATATCTTTTTCCTCCGTTTTTCCTATTAAAATTGTACAACACAGATATGGCTTTTCTATGATTTGACAACAAAATGCCTGGCCGTACCTCCTTTCAACTGACCAGATGCATATAAGATTATAGAGGGGTAATAACTCTGTTATTACATTACACAGATGCAACATTAATAATTACGCAATCAAAAAAGCCCTGCTTTAAGAAGGCGACCAGAGCTTTTCTTTTTCTCATTTTCTTATTCATAGTCATAACGCCTCCTGTAAAAACACTTCCATTCTGTGCATTCACGGGTGAGTAAAACATATTATTAAATCTCATCAAACAAACTCAAAATGCCGTTTCCAGCTATATTGAAGAGAAGATATATTACAATGAATGCAATTCCTAAAAGTAACTCTTGCAACGACGTATTCATGAGAGGTAAAACAATAGCATAGTAGAAAAAGGCTATTCCGGCCAAGCCTTCGATGAGGCTTAGGATCGTCTTGATCACGTCGCCAACAGATACGTTATTTTTTTTGTTGTTTTCCATAACTACACCTCCCGTTATAATTGAAAATTGGTTGTCAACAACACAGTGGGTATCGCGATGCTTGTTATTGCCCCCTTTAACTTGATCAGGTGCATATAACTTTATAGGGGAGTAATAACTCTGTTATTATGCAGCGTAATAATAAATTACGAACCATCCTTTACATCATCTCGGATGTCTATCGGTTTTAAATAATCATCAAAGAAGTATTCGCGATAACTGATTCCATTCTGCATTTTCCATTCTTCTATCTTTCCAGTTTGCCAACTGTATTTAAATGTAAAGAATACGTCAGTGTCTCCTATCTGATAAAACCATCTGGCAACATTGCACTTTAAATCGTCTCTATCGTACTCAGACAAAACGTAAAGCTGCACTCCGTCAAAGCGTTGCAGCATATCAGTCCGGGACATGCCTACTTCCGGGCGACAAATTTTATTGATTCTATCAATTTCCGAACTGGCGTACAACCTCATTTTAGAAACTGTGCCAAAATGCATTTCTAAACCAGTTATAATAACACACATTACTATAAAAACAACAACACTGTCACGTATTTCTACAATAATTTTGTTAAATAAAGATTTACCTATCATGTTCCGCTCCTTTTTGTCTTGAAATACTGTGTTTGACAAAACCAACAAAACAGTAGCATATGTAACAAAGGCGAAAATAATAAAGGCTACGGCCTGGCATTACACCAAGACCGTAACCTTGCGGCAACTGACAATCACCGGAAAAAGTTGTGAAACATCATTGCGAGCGAAAACCCAAAACAACCGCCCCCAAGGGCACAGAGACCGAGGAACGACATCTGCAACACCATCCTTTCCTAAAATATTTTGAACCGAAATGTTTTATCACCTTCCCCCATTGCTGAATAAAATCGCAGAAAAACTCACCATCCTTTCATCAACGGCGCGGCGGTTCAGCCGTCGCGCCGTTTTACCTGCTAATAATCGTCATCATCCTCCCAGTCCCAGCAGGCGGAAGAACCCTTTGATACATAAACTCCCCTGCAACAGCAGTAATACTCACCATAACGACAGTCAGTACGATCCAAATTTGCACAGTTACCACAACATCTCATAATGAAACACCTCCGTTAACATTACACTGAATAAAATTTACAACAGTATCGGGATACTATAATACTCATTATTGTTTAAAAAAAATAAGCGGTTGCAGAAACCGGTGCATGCCAGTCTCTGCAACCGTTACGGCTACCGGGCACCAAAGAGCGCGGCGATTACGGCCACTGCCGCAACGCCCCGTGCGATACGGCGGTCACGGGAAGCATGACGGTCATAGTGCGGACGGGGCGGGGGCGGTGCCGGACGCCAGTGCGGACGTGGAGCCGGACGGTACACAGGCCCCGGACGATGCATCGGAGGCTTATGGATTACCGGGCGCGGCGCAGGCTGGTGACGCACCACGCGGAAACCGCCACGAGGCGGCGCGGCATCACTGGTATCTGTGTCGTCCTCAAACGGTGAACCCCGTAACGCTTCAAATAATTCTTCTATTTGGGCGGCGATTTTATCGCTTTCCGTTTCTTCTTCTTCGCTGTCTGCTTCTGTTGCGGCGCCTGTATCTTGCTGTGCAGACGTGTCGTCGCTGCTAAAAAGCGCAAGCTTCAATTGCTCATTTTCGCAAAGGTCGAAAGCATAGTCTGCGGTCATGCTAAACCGCAAAATTCCGGCAATACCGCAACCAAAAGTTTCATACGCATAGGCTGAAATCTGGATTGCTTCTCTTATGTTTTCTTCAGACGGGATATGCCCGTCGCACTGGTGGTAAATCCGGTAACGGATTACACCGTTGCGAAAATTCAGTTGGAAGCTGCCGTCGTATAACACATTATTTGCTTTCAATAAGAACATTGACAGGCGCCATCGGTTACGTCTGTCCTGTAAATCTGCCCTAAATGGTGGATGGGCATACAAGATGTACCGGTCCTCGTGAACAAAAATGTAATATTGCAGGCTTTCTATGCTAAGATCGTGCAAGGGCAGGGTAAACGTAAACACGCCCTCTGCTTCGTCGTATTCAAACTTGCGCCGATCTTTCTGCAAGACATGGCGGATCCGCTCTGCAATTTGTTTGGAATATTGTACAAAAGTCATATCCTTTTTTCCTCCTATCCAATGTTACAAAAAGATTTTTATCGCTTTACCGGCTGCGGTCAGCGGGGTTTTCCACCCGCTGGCCGTTTTCCGTATTTGCTGGTAACGAACTGGTAGAGCTTATCGTTGCGGATGTTGTACCGCTGGGTCACCATAGGCCGCTGCCCCCGGCGGAAGATATACATCTGCCCCACCGGCATGTAAAGCACATCCTCCAGAGGCACATTCATTCGCTCGCTTGCAGAGCGGCTGGAGCGCAGATCCATAGAACCCATGAAGAGGTAGGTGTCGCAGTTGTTAATGATGGTGGTTGCGTCGTCGTCCCCGTACATGCTGGCTAATTGCGACTCACTCTGCAATAGCAGCGTAACGGAGATTTGTTTTTCCCGGAAGATGCTGATGTACTCCGCAAAGTTCAGGATGCGGCCACCTGTCGCGAAGTCGTCGCAGAGTACGTGTACCGGAACTGGCAGCTTTCCTTCCGGAAGGCTTTCGGCATACTCAAAGAGTGTCTTGAATGCCTGGGCATAGAACATGTTTACGAAACAGTGCAGGGCGGGATTCACCGCCGAAGTAGACACGAACAGCACCGTCCGCTGTGACGCAAGCTGTTTGAAGTCCACTTTGCGTTTCATTGCGATCATCTTCCGCAGTTCCGGCGTGAAGATGGTATCCAGTTCCGTATTCAGTGTCCCGAACACGCAGGACGCCGTTTTAATGGGCAGCTGGCTGAAGCTCTTCCAGCAGGTCACGGCAAAACAGTGGGGGTCGCTTTCTTCCAGCGCCTCGAACTTTTCATGCAGCGTACTTTTGGCATGATCGCAACCGTCCCAGATCATGATGCTGTCGTTTAAGGCCAGCACATCCGCAAAGGTCGCGTTCTTATTTTTCATCATGGTGTAGGCGATTTCCGCCGCAAGGAGTGAAACGGCTGTTTTATCCCAATAGGGGTCGTTGCTCGCCCTGCGCTTTTTGGGGTCTGCCATGACGATGGATTCCGCCAGGAAGGTGATGTCCTTGTAGCTGGTAACATACTGCAGCGGGTCATAGGACACATCGCTCTCCTTCGGGTTGGCGAAGTTGAGGTCAAGTACCTTATAGCCCTTATCCCGGAAGAACTGCTTGTACAGGTTGACGATACGCCGTTTGGTGACAGTAACGATAAGGCTGCTGTTGAGCGTTTCCAGCAGGCGGGGTTCCGATATGCTCATGGTCTTGCCGCTGCCGCTACCGCCCACCACCAGCACGTTGTTGTTGATGCCGGTCACTTCGCAGTCGGTGCTGTAAATGGCGCCTTCTCCCAGGATGACTTTGTCTGCTTTGGTTGTTGTCATATTTCCACCTCCATGACGTTGACTGATGTGCTTGCTGTTTTGTGTTGACAGGAAAGGTTGCTTATTTTCTTGCGCATGGGCGTGTTCATGCTTGCATCACCTTGTCGAAGCCGATGATTTCATCGCAAAGGCCGAAGGCGATGCTTTCCTCCGGGCTGAAGTAGTGGTCGAAGCCGGTAGCTTTTTCCACTTCTTTTTCAGTTTGGCCCGTGTGCTTCGCCAGTATTTGGTTCATCTTCCGTTTTGTTTCCTGCAGGCTGTCAGAAATGGACTTGATAGACGAACTGTTTCCACCGATGCGGTTGCCCAGCAGCGGTTCGTGGAGCATCAGCTCGCTGTGGGGCAGCATGTAGCGCTGGCCCTTTGCGCCGCTGGCGAAGAGCAGGGCCGCCATGCTATAGGCTTTGCCCATGCAAAACATGCGGATGGGCGCCTTGCTTGACTGGATGACGTCGTACATCAGCATGCCGCTGTTGATTTCGCCGCCTACGCTGTTAATCAGCACATCAATGGGCTTTTTGTTGTCTTCCTGATTCAGGTGAAGCACCTGCTTCACGAATTCGCAGGCGGTTTCGGTGTTAATCTCGCCTTCGATGAAGATTTTCCGGCTGGCCAGCAGTCTCGTTTCCAGCGGCATCAAGGTGATTCCGTTACTGCTTTTAATTTGGATGTTCATAGTGCGTACCTCCTGTGTTGAATGAGTGGGTTGGTTGAACATTGCGGTTAAAACTTGTGAAGCGGCCTTCATACTTTATATATGTATGCGTTACAAAAAACGGCACATATATTTTTAGGGGAAGTATGTTTACTAACAATTCCGGTGATTTTTCTGCAGCGTGTTTTTTATACTACTAAAATGGCGTAGGTCTTTCTATATTTACAATAAACACGCTACGTCTTCGCATACCGTTCACGTAATCCAGACAAGTTTCCCTCTGCGGGGCTTCACCTACCGCTCCGGCAATCCCGACGATCCTCCTGCTGCGGTCTTCGCATGCCGTTTCGTTTGTTTTAGCACGCTCGCGCATAAGGTCGTCGCGCCCTGTGGCTGGCAGGGGCTTTTTTGACAGGATTTTGTCGGGGTTGCCGGTATTTAGTTTTGAAGGTTCAACTGTTTCTGCAAGATATCTTACTTGATATCTGCCTTTGTCCGGGTAAGGAAGGGGAGATAATTTTGTATTTATCTCCGCAACCATATTTCCCAGATGTTACCGGAAATTTTCCCGTTTTAGGGCGCAAAAAACTTCGGATCAGGTAACGCCTCAGAGTTTACAGGTTTTTCCCCCTGCCTCGCCCGCCGGTGATGCAGATAACGGTTACAGTTGTCCCGTTATCATCCTCATCTGCTGCGAATGCAGAAGCTGCATTCCTGTGTTCTCTTTGCCGTTACGTAATCCGAAGTTTTTGTTTTGATGCATCCCTCTCTTTCAGAGACTAACTTTAACTTCTAAATTTTCGCTGTGTTAATTCTACACAATACTTATCAATCTGTCAAGAGTTTAATCTAAATTTATGTTTTTTATGTGTTTTTTAGAATAAGTTTTAATTTTCTTTTTCTGTTTCCTTTTCTATTTTTCGTTGTGCATCAGTTGTTGAGCGACAGTCGCGAAGTTTGTTATTCTACAAATTTCGATAGTGTCAATAGTTTTGCGCAAATTTTAAACTCCCCTTGTAGTGGTTGAATTCAATCTATATTCTCATATGATTCATCTGCGATTTCGTTCAGATGATCCATATTCATATAATTCTTGCACCCCCAGCGGCTGTTTGCCACATAACGAAGTCTGGCACAGACTAGCATCAAGGCGCTTGCTCCATCGGGAAATGCGCCTATGGCCTTCGTCCGTCGTTTAATCTCCCGGTTGACTCG
>JAEEGL013112310.1_pt1 | contig 15385 bp, 10 predicted proteins | sample 9134231 | NCBI WGS metagenome assembly JAEEGL01 (sample SAMN16246548, study PRJNA631951) | gut metagenome | biome: gut microbiome; feature: rumen; material: fiber-attached | host: Bos | place: Iran: Karaj | collected 2018-10 | reverse complement strand
CTCGACCTCCTGCAGGAAATCATGGACCACGGCGTGGTGAAGCACGATCGCACCGGGGTGGGCACGAAGAGCATCTTCGGCCACCAGATGCGTTTCGACCTGTCGCAGGGTTTCCCCCTGCTCACCACCAAGAAGGTCCACCTCAAGTCCATCATCTACGAGCTGCTCTGGTTCATTGCCGGCGACACCAACATCAAGTACCTCAAGGACCACGGCGTGTCCATCTGGGACGAGTGGGCCGACGAGAACGGCGACCTGGGCCCGGTCTACGGGCACCAGTGGCGCAGCTGGCCTGCCCCCGACGGGCGCGCCATCGACCAGCTCTCGCAGGTGATCGACACCATCAGACGGAATCCTGATTCCAGGCGGATGCTTGTGTCCGCCTGGAACCCGGCCGAGGTGGACAAGATGGCCCTGCCGCCCTGCCACTGCCTGTTCCAGTTCTACGTGGCGGACGGCAAGCTTTCCTGCCAGCTCTACCAGCGCAGCGCCGACACCTTTCTCGGCGTGCCCTTCAACATCGCGTCCTACGCCCTCCTGACGATGATGATCGCCCAGAGCTGCGGCCTGCAGCCCGGCGACTTCGTCCACACCACGGGCGACACGCACATCTACCTCAACCACTTCGACCAGGTGCGCGAGCAGCTCTCCCGCGAGCCGCGCGCGCTGCCGGTGATGAAGCTCAACCCGGACGTGAAGAGCGTGTTCGAATTCACCTACGAGGACTTCACCCTGGAGGGCTACGACCCCTGGCCGGCGATCAAAGCCCCGGTGGCGGTATGATGGAGAAGTGCATGATCGTGGCGATGGGCGACGACCGCGCCATCGGCCGGGGCGGGATGATGCCCTGGCACCTGAAGGGAGATCTGCAGTATTTCAAGCGGGTCACGATGGGCTGCCCCGTCATCATGGGGCGGACCACCTTCGAATCCATCGGGCGTCCGCTGCCCGGCCGCACCAACATCGTGCTCACGCGTCGGCCGGAGCCCATTCCGGGCACGGTCTGCGTGGCTTCGATGGAGGCGGCGTACGCCGCCGCGGGCGACGTGCCGCGGGTGTTCGTGATCGGCGGCGCGTCGGTGTACAAGACGGCCATCGACACGATGGACCGCCTGTTTGTCACGCACATACGCACGACAATTCCGGACGCGGACGCGCATTTTCCGGTAATTAATACCGATATTTGGACCGTCGAGGCGCGCTCCGGGCTCCTGCAGGACCCCGCGTCCGGCCTCGAATACGAATTCGTCACCTACATCAGACGGTAGGAGACGCCGGACATAGAATAGTCATTCCGGGCTTGACCCGGAATCCGGTAAGTTAGTAGAAGATGACAGGCAAACGCGAAAAATTCGGCGGCCGCGTGGCCGTGATCCTGGCGATGGCGGGTTCCGCCATCGGGCTGGGCAATATCTGGCGCTTCCCCTACATGGTGGGGGAGCACGGCGGCGCCGCATTCGTCTTCGTCTACATCCTGGCCACGATTCTCATCTCGCTCCCGGTCTTCCTCGCCGAAGTCATGGTGGGACGGCGCAGCCACACCAATGCCCGCGACGCGTTCGCGCGCCTGTCGCGTCAGCATCCCTTCTGGAAAGCCGCCGGCTACCTGACCATCCTGATTCCGACGCTGATCGCCAGCTACTACAGCGTGATCGGCGGCTGGTCGGTCGAGTATTTCATCAAGTCCTGCGGGATGACCTTCGTGAAAACGCCTCCGGAGGAGGTCAGCGGCCTGTTTGCGCCCTTCGTCTCGTCCGCCTGGACCCCCGTCGTGATGCACCTGGTCTTCCTGACCGCGTGCGTGGGCGTCGTGGCCGGCGGCGTGAAGTCCGGCATCGAGAAGTTCAGCAAGGTGTCCCTGCCGGTCCTCTTCGTGCTGATCATCTTCATCCTGGGCTACTCGGTCGCCCTGCCGGGGGCCGGCGCGGGGGTGCGCTACCTGCTGCACCCCGACTGGAGCGAGCTGACGCCGCGTACCTTCGCGTACGCGATGGGGCAGAGCGTCTTCTCGCTGTCGCTGGGCATGGGCGCCATCATCACCTATGGCTCGTACGTCAGCAAACGGGAGGAGATCCTCGTCACGAGTTCGGGGACAGCGGTCTCCGACCTGCTGTTCGCCATCCTGGCCGGCTTCGCCATTATGCCGGCGGTCTTTGCCGCCGGGATTGAGCCGGGCGCCGGCCCGGGCCTCATTTTCCAGACCGTTCCCTACGTCTTCGCGAAGATGGGCGCCGACCTGCCCGTGCTGAGCGGCGCCGTGTCCATCATTTTCTTCCTGGCCATCATCGTGGCGGCGATGACCTCGCTGATCTCGCTGGTGGAAGTCGGCGTGTCGTTCCTGATGGAGCGCAAGGGGCTTTCGCGCGGCCGCGCCTGCCTGGTGGTGTTCGCCATCTGCGGCACGCTGGGCACGCTCTGCTCGCTGTCCTTCGGTCCGCTCGCGAACGCGACGGTGGCGGGGATGAGCATTTTTGACCTGCTCGATTGGGTGTGCTCCAACATCCTGCTCCTGGTGATGGCGCTGCTGGTGGTGATTTTCGTCGGCTGGATCCTGCCCAAGCAGGTCGTCCGGGACGAGTTCACGAACGGCGGGACCGTCAACGGGCGGTTCTTCCCGGTGCTGTATTTCCTGATCAAGTGGGTGGCGCCGATTGCGGTCGTCATCATCTTCTGCACCAATTTCATATTATAGATGGAGCGGCGTCGGGAACTGTTCGGCGGCCGCAGCGCGGCCATCTTCGCCCTGGCGGGCTCCGCCATCGGGCTGGGCAACATCTGGCGCTTCCCCTACATGGTCGGCCAGACGGGCGGCGCGGCCTTCATCATCATCTACCTGGTCTGCTGCCTGCTGCTCTCGCTGCCGATCTTCCTGGCGGAAGCCATCATCGGCCACCGTACGCAGGCGGGCACCTTCGGGGCCATGGAGCAGCTCGCGCCCGGCACGAAGTGGAAGTGGCTGGGCCTGCTGACGGTCGTCTCTCCGCTGATCATCCTCTCTTACTACAGCGTCGTGGGCGGCTGGTCCATCGGCTACCTCTGGCAGTCGCTGACCAGCGGTTTCCACGCGTCCGAGCTGGGCTCGGTGAGCTCGGCCTTTGGCAATTTCATCGCCAGCCCCGGCCGCGCGCTGTTCTGCCACACGCTCTTCCTGAGTGGCTGTGCGGTCATCGTCTCGGCGGGCGTCAAGTCCGGCATCGAGCGCTTCAACAAGTTCTCCATGCCGCTGCTCTTCGTCCTGATCGTGGTCATCATGGTCTATTCCCTGATGCTGCCCGGCTCTTCCGCCGGCGTGGAGTATCTCGTGAAGCCGGACTTCAGCAAGATCACGCCTTCGGGCGTGGCGGCCGCCATGGGGCAGAGTTTCTTCTCGCTTTCGCTGGGCGTGGGGACCATCCTGACGTATAGTTCATACATTCACAGCAAAGAAAACATTCTTGTTACGGGACTTGGGACCGTCGGATTCGACCTGCTCTTCGCCCTGATTGCCGGTTTCGCCATCATGCCGGCGGTCTTCGCCGCCGGGATCGAGCCGGGGGCCGGCCCGGGACTCATTTTCGAAACCCTGCCGTACATTTTCGCCCACATGGGCGCCTCGGCCCCCTGGCTGAGCGCCGTGGTGGCCGTACTCTTCTTTGTAACAATTGTGTTTGCGGCCTTTACTTCCGCCATTTCGATGTTCGAGGTGGGGGTGGCCTATCTCGTCGAGCAGCGGGGCCTGACGCGCCACCGCGCCACGCTGCTGATTTTCCTCGGCACCTGGATTCTCGGCGCGCTGTGCTCGCTATCCTTCGGGCCGCTGTCTGACGTGAAACTCTTCGGCCTGTCCATCTTCAGCTTCTGCGACATGCTGACTTCCAACTTCCTGATGACCTTCGGCGGCCTGCTCTTCGTACTCTTCGTGGGCTGGAAGATGGACCGCAAGGTTGTCCGCGACGAGTTCACCTGCGGCGGCACCGCCCGCTTCAACGGCGTCGTTTTCGACGCCTTCTGGTTCCTGCTGCGCTACATCGCCCCGCCCGCCATCGTCATCATCTTCCTGACGAATTTCTTTGTATAGTCCTTCCAGGCAGTTTTTCAGACAACATCCGTTATCTAAGTGAAGATTCTTCAAAACAATGTGCTGATGGACGAGAAGGACCTGGTGCGCCGGTGTCGGACCGGCGAGCCAGGCGCAAGGCAGGAAATGTACGAGACCTACGCAGGGCGGGTGCTGGCTGTGTGCCGGCGCTATTTCCGCGAGAGCGACCGCGCGCAGGATCTCCTGCATGACACCTTCCTGAAGGCCTGGGACTCCCTGGGATCTTTCCATCCGCGCCGGACGGGCTCGCTGGGCGCCTGGCTGTCGCAGATCGCCGCCCACCTGGCTGTGGACGAGCTGCGCCGCCGCAAACTGCTGGTCCTGACGGGAGATGATCAGACCGGCCCCAACTCGTCATTCGCCGGCTTGACCGGCGAATCTCCCGTCGACGAGACCCGCCTGCGCCAGGTCCCCGTTGAGGAGCTGATCGAGCTGATTGCCGCGCTGCCGGATGGCTACCGGGCGGTGTTCAACCTCTTCTGCCTCGACGGCCTGTCCCACCGGGAGATCGCCCGGCTGCTCGGCATCACGGAGAAGACTTCGCAGACCCAATACCTCAAGGCGAGGCATAAACTGGCCGCGATGATCGCGGCGAAATACGGTAACGATGAAAAGGAATAAGAATCAGGATTGGACGCGCGTCCTGCAGGAGCGGCTGCAGGATGCCCAGCTGCCGGCACCGGACGACTTCGGGTCCTGGGCCGGCCAGACATTCCCGGAATACAGCGGCCGTTCCTGGCCGGTGGCCTGGTGGCCGTGGGCCCTGGGCGGCGTTGCCGTGGCCGCCCTGGCCGGCATCCTCTTCCTCCGGACGCCGGACAACCATTCTCGACTCAACCCCTCGATCCCGCCCGTCGTCATCGAATCACCCGCGCCCATCCCCGCCGAGTCACCCGCTGTCCCTGCCGATTCTGCCCCCATAGTCATTCCGGCCGAAGAGCCGAAATCTCCCGCCCCCGCTTCGTCCTCAGCGACCCCCGCCCCGTCATTCGCCGGCTCGACCGGCGAATCTCCCGCCGCATCCTCAAAACCGGCCCAAATTGAGGATGAGACCATAGTCATTCCGGCCGAAGAGCCGGAATCCCCCGCGCCATCCTCAAAACCGGCCCCTGTTGAGGACAAGCAGCAGAAAATCGACGTTCCGTCCTCAAATCAAGCCTTTTTTGAGGACGCTCCCGCCCGCCGCCGCAAACCCCGCCTCTCCCTGCGCGTCCACGCCGCGTCCGTAAGCTCCGTGAACACGGCATCGATCATCAACTCGCCCTCCTACGGTGTCGACGGGTACTCGAATGCAGTCTTGTCCCAAGACGCCCCGGAGTTCTTCTTCGGCAATAACGCCAGCGACGGAGCGATTTCCTCTTCGATCTTGGACAACGGCCAGTTATTCCCCGTGAAGGCGCAGAATTCGGGATTGTTCCCGAATTATATGACCGATTTTGCTGCCAATATCATCAATCCTGTCCCTGTACCGCGTGCCCCGACCATCCCGGTTTCCTTCGGCGTGAGCGCGGAGCTGTCCCTGTCGCGCCACTGGTCCCTGGTGGCCGGCCTGGACTACACGCAGCGCAGCGGCTATCGCGTGTATGACAACGCGCCCCAGTCGCTCACGCTCCACTACCTGGGCATTCCGCTGGAGACCCACTATATCTTCTGGCCGGACGGCCGCTTCCGCGTGTACCTGGGTGCCGGCGTGAAGGCCGAGAAGAGCTTCCTCGTCACGGGCGGGGAGCCGCTGAAGGACCCGTTCCTGTTCTCCGTGAACGTCCAGGCGGGCGCGGACGTGCGCCTCTTCCCGGGCGTCCGGCTCTATTTCTCGCCGGTCCTTTCCGGCTACCTGACCCACAGCGCCTACGCCAACACCTGGGACAGCCGGCCGCAGTTCTCCCTCCGCGCCGGCCTCTCCTTTGACCTTTAATCCCGAAATTCGCCGGTCGTGCGTTGGCGTTGTGGAGGGCGGAGCAGAAATTGGTTTTTCGAGCTACTGCACGAAAAATAATTTCTGTCCGCCCGCGGGGAAAGACCGGCGAATCTGTATAATCCGGGCAGTTTTTCCGGCATAGTTCGTTATATTTGCAGATAACAAAACAAGACCATGAAACCTAGATTCCTGTTTATACTGGCAGCGGCCCTGTGCCTGGCCACTGGATGTGAAAAGATGAACCGGGAAAAGAATCTCACCCCCGACGACCTGTCGCCGCAGGTTCCGATCGAGCTGACCCAGGCCGACATGCGGGTGCGCGACGCCTCTAACGATTTCGGCCTCGGCACGTTCCATCGCCTTTATGCGCGGTCGAAGGACGGGAATGTGGCCTTCTCTCCGCTGAGCCTGTCCCTGGCGCTGGCCTTGGCCGCCGAAGGCGCGGAAGGCAACACGTACAAGCAGTTCTCCGACGTGATCGGCTGGCAGGCCTCCAATAAAGATGAGGTCGGCGCCTACTATCAAAAGATGATCGCGGGCTTGGTTGAAGCCGACCAAAGCGTGCAGTTCACCAGCGCCAATTCCTTCTGGGCAGCGACAGAATTCCCGCTCAAGACGGACTACACCTCCCTGCTGACCCGCTACTTCTCCGCCGAGAGCCATTCGGTGGACTTCACCCAGCCCGCCACCCGGGAGCAGATCAACAAATGGTGCTCCGACAAGACGGACGGCAAGATCCCGCAGATGCTTGAGAGCCTCGATCCCCGGACCAAACTGATGCTGATCAACGCCCTGCTTTTCAAGGCCCCCTGGCAGTTTGCCTGGGACATCAAGCAGAACCGGACGTTTACCACGGCGGCGGGCGCCCAGGTGCAAAAGGACTACCTTTACGTCGCAGACAAGACCCTCCCTTACGGCGATTTCGGGGACTTCGAGCTGGTCCGGGCGCTCTACGGGAACGGAGCCTACACGATGGACATCATCCTCCCCAAAGCGGGGAAAACCCTGACGGAGATCCTCCCGGAACTGGGTTCGGAGTCCATCAATTACGGCCTTAAGCCCTCGTCGGTGACGCTCTATCTGCCGAAGTGGTCCACGGACTACTCCACAGAAGATGCATTGATTCCCGTGCTGCAGGATCAGGGCCTCACGGACCCGTTCAACCACCTGGCGGATTTCGCCGGCATCAGCTCGATCCCGCTCTATATCAACCTGGTGCTGCAGAAAGTCCGGATCGACGTCACGGAGAAGGGGACGGAGTTTGCCGCCGTGACTGTGGTCGGTATGCTGGAAAACAGTGCCGCTCCTTCTACCCCGCCCAGGGTGACGGTCGACGTGAACCGCCCCTTCGCCTACACCATCCGGGAGTCCACTTCCGGCACCATCCTCCTGCTGGGTACGCTATCGAAATAGAAGCATATGAAAAGATATCTGACAATCCCCCTGCTGGCGGCGGCCCTCTGTCTGACCGCCTGCAACCTCTTCCCGACGCTGGATCCGGAGCCGATTGTCGACCCTACGGAGCCGATGACCGTGGAGGCCGCCTATGAAATAGTCCAGGCGAAACTGGCGCCTTTCTCCCGCCGCGGCATCAGCCGGTGCAAGGAGTTGATTCCCGCGCAGACGATGCTGTACTACATGCTACCCGGCTCATCCCAGGTGGAAAGCACCGTCCTGGTGAAGTCGCCGACCTGGGTGTTCTTCGTCGGCCCGGACGCCAACGCGAACGGGGTCGAGGAGTGGCTGTACGTGTACGTGAACGCTCTCAACGGCGAATGGGGCGGCGAGATCTTGAAAGGGGAGCTGGTGGGCCTGACGTGGGAAATCATCCAGGAAAGGGCTGCCCAGCCAGACAACTTCACCCTCTTCCGCGCGGAAACGCTGATAGACCCCACCTATTCACGCTGGATTGAAATTGCCGAGGGATCGGGTGAAATCCAAAAGGAAGGGCAGCACGTCTGGTTGCGGCGCTTCGACAGCGAGGCGGAATTGCGGAAAGCATACAGCATGGCCGTCCCGGCTTTCGAGGAATACCAATCCCTCGATTGGGATACCAAGACGCTGCTGCTGGTGGCCGGTTATGAAACGTTTCAGAACCAGCCGTACGACCTGACATTCGACAAACAGGAAGACGGGAGCTACCAGGTCAAGGTTTATCGTACGGAAAGCATTGCGACTTCCGCCCTTTGGTGGACGCGCGCGATTATCGTGGACAAATTGGCGGCTGACGCCGTCGTGTCCGTCAAGCCGCTTTACCTCGGCCAGTAAGCGCGGCGCCCAGGATGGCGCCGAGGGCGGCGAGGATGAGCAGGATGGAGGTGGCGCGCGAGACGCCCTCGCCGATCCGGTAGGACGGCGGGTCGAAGCGCATCACCAGCGTGTGCTCGCCGGCCGGCACGTCCGCCGCGCGCAGCAGGGTGCCTTCCAGTTCGATGGGCAGTTCTTCGCCCGTATCTTCCACCGTTAACTTCCACCCCACCGGGTAATAGACCTCGCTGAAGACCATTCGCGCGGCCTCGGGGCTGTTGTAGCGGTAGCGCAGCTCGTTGGGGGAGTAGGAGGTCTGCTCGATGTCCGAAGCGCCGGATTCTCCCGCAAACCAGGCATTTCCTTTCGCATACGGATAGCGCAGCGGCGCCAGCTCGCCGTCGAGGATGATGTAGCGGCAGTTGAGGGCGGCCAGGCCCGGCAGGTCCGGCAGGGCGGCCTCGGCTTCGGCGAGCGTCTGGACGTCGCCGAGGGCCTTGTAAATCTGGTTGATCTCGCCTGTCAGGGTGCTCTCGATGAACTCCTGGTAGCGCTGCAGCTTGGCCGGCGAATAGCCGCCGATGTTCTTGTGCCAGTAAGACGGGTGCGAATCGTTGAACACGTTCACCGTCAGGTCCAACACGCGGAAGGACGGGTCGGTGTCGGAGAGGATGAGCTCGTCCACCGGCCGCTTGTCGAACTGGCTCTGGAAGGCGCGGGGCGAGACGAAATCGTCATCGTTGAGGTAGCGCTTGCCCACGACGCCGAGGTCGAAGAGCACCAGCACGGAAATCACTGCGCAAGCGCCCACCATGCGACCGGAGGCCTTCTGCGAAGGCTGGCCGAACGCCCACCAGAGGACGCCGAAGGCCGCTGCGATCAGCAGCAGCGAGCGCAGCGCGTCCATCACCAGCAGATAGCGCCGGTCGGACGCGAGCGCGTCCACCAGCACGTCCGGCTGGCCGGCGTCGACCGCGCCGCTGAAGCTTCCGGCGATGCCGGGAAACAGCACGCAGAGGGCGCAGAAGCCGCCCGTGATGGCCGCGGCGATCCAGCCCTTCTGGCGAAAGAGCGCCGCCGTTTCCGGGTCCTTGACCAGACGGTCGAGCACCAGGAAGCCGAGCATCGGGAGGGTGAACTGGAGCACGGTCAGCGCCATGGAGACCGTGCGGAACTTGTTGTAGAGCGGCGCTACGTTGTAGAAGAATTTCGTGAAAGCGAGGAAGTGGCTGCCCAGCGCGAGCAGCACGGCGAGGATGGTCCCCGCCACGAGCCACCATTTCTCCTTCCCCTTATACAGGAACAGACCCAGCACGAAGAGGAAGACCGTGATGGCGCCGAGGTACATCGGCCCCGCCGTGAACGGCTGCGGGCCCCAGTAGAGCGGCAGGTTCTTGGCCGTCTCCCGCAGGTTCGGCTGACCGGCCCGCTTGAGCAGGTCGTAGGTCTCCGAGTGCTTCGGGTTGACCGCCCCGGCGGACGATCCGCCGTTGAAGTTGGGAATCAGCAAGTTGGGCAGCTCCTCCCAGCCGTAGGACCAGGCGGTGGCGTAGTCGAGGTCGAGGCCCTTGGCGCCTTCCCCGCTCTCGGAGGCCGCCGTGCTGCCGCCGCGCATGGAGTACGGGGTGTACTCCATCGTAGGGAGGAGCTTGGTGGCGTTGGTGGCGATGCCGGCGACGCCGAGCACCAGCAGGAGCGCGGAAGCCGCGAAGAAGCGGCCCCAGAGGCCCTTGCGCCAGATGGAAACGACCAGGACGATGACGTAAATGAGGATCAGCAGGGCCAGGTAGTAGGTGATCTGCGGGTGGTTCGCCTTGACCTGGAAGCTCAGCGCCAGGCCGAAGAGCGCTGCTCCCAGGACGGCTCCTGGCAGCCAGCGGTCCTTCTTGATCTGATTATAAGTATAAACCAGCGCGGCCAGCACCCAGGGGAGGAAGGCGAGCGCCTGCATCTTGGTGTTGTGGCCGACCTGGATAATCTGCAGGTTGTAGGAGCAGAAAGTCACGGCGATGGCGCCGCCGACGGCAAGCAGCGGGTGGATGCCGAGGGCGAGCATCAGCAGCCAGGCGCCCAGCAGCGAGATGAAAAGGTAGGTCGCCGGGCGGCGGCCCGTCAGGAGAAAGTCGTAGATCTGCTGCGTCCAGTCGCCGCGCGTGGAGGCGTGGATGGTGGCCGTCGGCATGCCGCCGAACATCGACTCCGTCCAGGCGGTCGGGTCGTCGGGGTGGGCGGCGTTCCATTCCATCATCTCGTGGGACATGCCCTGCCAGCCGGAGATGTCGCTCTGGTTGACGATTTTGCCGCTCAGAACCTGCGGCACATAGGCGTAGGAAAGCACAAGCAGGCCGACGATGATGCCGGCATACAGCAGGAGTTTCTTCTTCATTTACAGCACTTCAGCTAGCCGCTCCGTGAGGGCGCGGCGGGTGTATTTCTCTATGCCGGCCGCCTGCGGATGCTCCGCGTCGAGGAAGGCCAGCAGTTCTTCTTTCTTGTCCCAGCCGAACATCTCTCCGGCGGCGGCGTCGCGCAGCACGGAGGCCGCGGCGCCGTCTTCCTGGCCGATGCCCAACACGGGTCGACGTGCTGCCAGGTATTCAAAAATCTTGCCGGGGAGCACCTTCGCGTACTCGGGTTCGCGGCGCAGCGGCAGCAGCAGAAAGTCGGCCTCAAGCTGCTCGCGGACGGTTTCGTCGTGGGGCAGGTAGCCCAGCTCGACGAGGTTGTCGCCCAGGCCGCGGGCGCGGATGGCGTCCGTGACGGCGGCGTCCACCTTGCCGGCGAGGCGAATTTGCAGGCGTGCGCGGAAGTCCGGATCGGCCTCGCAGCGCTCCGCCAGGGCGTCCCAGAGGTTCAGCGGGTTGCCGTCCGCGGCGAATAAGCCGGTATGTACGAGGCGAATCTCTGTGCGAGGGCGTTGTGGAGTGTTGACCCCAGGCGCGAATGACGAAGTACGAAAATCGTCTTCATCGAATCCATTGGTGATGAGAATGACGGGGGTCTTCGTCCTGGCCTGGAAATCGGCGGCGACGGGCGGACTGACGCTGATGATCTTGTCCGCGCCGTCCAGCACGGCCTGCTCGAGCCGGCGGTGTCGGCGGTCGGCGGTGGCCGAAAGGCCGAGGTGCTTGTAGTAGAACATCTCCGTCCACGGATCGCGGAAATCCGCAATCCAGCGCAGCCCAAGCTCCTTCTTCAGCCGCAGGCCGATCAGGTGCACCGACTGCGGCGGCCCCGTGGTGACCACGGCGTCGACGGGATGCTCGCGGAGATACTTCTTCAGAAAACGGACCGAAGGGCGCACCCAGCCGACCCGCGGATCGGGGATGAAACAGTTGCCTCGGACCCAGAGCGAAAGGCGCTGCTTCCAGGATTTCTTCTGCGCGTTGACGGGATTGACTTCCTGCCCCGCCTTGCCGCCGGTCAGGCGGCGGTAGATGGCGTAGGGCTCGGAAATATGCGTCTTGATGACCTCGGCGCAGGCGGGAATATCCTTGAGGAGGCTCTCGTCGCGCGCGAGCTGCTCGGGATTCTCCGGCGTATAGACCACCGGCTGCCAGCCGAACTCAGGCAGATACTTGCTGAACTTCACCCAACGCTGAACCCCCGAACCACCGGTCGGGGGCCAGTAATATGTGATGATCAGCAGTCGCTTCAGCATTAACGTTTATAACCCTCAAGGTTGGCCTTGACGGTCTCCCAGTCGTAGTAGGGACCTACGACCGGCTCCAGTCCGCGGAGCTTGCGCTCCTGCTCCTGGTAGAGGAATTTCACGAGCACGTGGCCAGCCTTGTTTTTGTAGAAAATCAGCTGCAAATTGCTTGCCATGCAGATATTCCAGAAGCCAAACCACTTCTCGCAGATCTCGTCCACCTCCAGGCGGTCGCCCACTCCCTCGACGCCGAGGTAACTCGCCAGGGCCATCAGCGGATAGTCGTGGCCGAAACGCAGGTCGGCGGCGTAGTTGCCGGTCGCGAGGGCCTCGTCGGCCTTCGCCACGATATCCTCCACGCAGGACTTCGCCATCGGGACGCGCTGGTCGCCAACCTCGACGGAGTTGCAGTGGCCCAGGTAGAGGAACATGTTGTTCTGCGCCCAGCGGCGATAGATCGCATCGAAGGGCAGCACGCTGTAGAGATTCTCCTCGATATCGAAATCCTCCGCCACGACGGCCGTGTCATACACGTCCTGCGTGAACTGGCGGGCGTTCTTGACGATCTTGCGGGCCGCCACCGGGTCGTTGAAGACGCGGGTGATCACGCCGAGCGTGTCGTCCGGCACGTCCTTGAGCAGCTCGAAGCTCTTGCGCATCGCGGGCATCGTCAGGCGCTCCCAGCCCTTCTCGTTGTCGAGATAGTCCATGAACTTCTCGCCGGTGTCCAGGCGGATCTGCAGTTTGGGGTTCTGGCGGATCAGGGAGTTGGTGAAGGAGTTCATGCTGATGATGCAGCGCTGCACGGTGCTGGAGAAGGCGCGGACGTTCTTCTCGCCCTTGAACACGCCGGGATAGCGGTTGAACATGCGCTCGGCAATGGCGGCGTGCTCGCGCGCACCGCGCTGCGACAGGCGGCCGTCCATGCCGTCCCAGCCGGCCAGGACGTCGCGGGCACCCTGGAGCAGCATCTCGCCGTCCGGGGTGAGCAGGCCCTCATGCTGGGCCGCCTCGAGGACGCCGATCACGCCGAGGTAGGCCTTGCCGCCCCAGTTGGAGCGGGAGCCGTGGCGGCCGTAGTGGCTGATATAGACAGGTTTGTATCCCTTCGGGGCCGGGGTGTCCTGGAGCGGACGGAATTCGTAGGAATTCAGGTTGTTGCCGGCGCGGGAGTTTTCTTCCATCAGGGCGCGGACGGCGATTTCCGACCGCTTGGGCTGTGCGAAGGCGACCGCGACGCTGAGCGTCAGGAGGGCCGCCAGGGCCATCATCGATTTTCTCATCTTCAGTGTTATTTTCGTTTGAAGCAAAGATAGGGATTATATCGTCTCTCCCTCCGGCCTGCGCCAAGAGTTACTTTCGATTTCACGGCAATTTTTTGTACATTTGTATCTCCTTTAAAAATCATGTCAAAAAAAGGTGAAGATACTCCGATGCTGAAACAATACTTCAGCATCAAGGCGCAGCACCCCGAAGCAGTCCTGCTCTACCGCGTCGGCGACTTCTACGAGACCTACTCCGACGACGCCGTCCTGGTGAGCAAGGTGCTCGGCCTGGTGCTCACGCGCCGCTCCAACGGCGAGAAGGGCGACACCCCGATGGCCGGCTTCCCGCACCACGCCATCGAAGGCTACCTGCAGAAGCTTGTGCGCAACGGATACAAGGTGGCCATCTGCGACCAGCTGGAGGATCCCGCGCTTGTCAAGAACAAGCTCGTCAAGCGCGGCATCACGGAGATCCTCACCCCCGGCATCGCCTTCGGAGAAGGCATGCTGGACCAGAAGGAACACAACTACCTCGCGGGCCTGACCTTCGAGGGGCAGAGCTGCGGCGCCGCCTTCCTGGACGTGTCCACGGGCACCTTCCAGGTGGCCCAGGGCTCGCTCGACTACATCGGCACGCTGCTGGCCTCGCTCCAGCCGCGCGAGCTGGTGGTCCAGCGCGAGCTGCTGCGCGCCGTCAAGGAGCGCTACGGCGACTTCTACGCCACCGGCCTCGACGAATGGGCTTTCGTGCAGGACGCCGCCGTGGAGCGGCTCTGCAAGCAGCTCAAGGTGCAGAGCCTGAAAGGCTTCGCCATCGACGGCTTCCCGCTCGCCGTCTGCTCGGCCGGCGCCCTGCTGGTCTACCTCGAGCAGACGCAGCACGCGGGCCTCGGGAACATCTGTTCGATTGGGCGCATCGACGAGGAGAAGTTCGTCTGGATGGACAAGTTCACCTTCCGCAATCTCGAGATCTTCCAGAGCAACGCCGGACGCGAAGGCGTGAGCCTCGTGGACGTGATCGACCGCTGCTGCACCCCGATGGGCGCGCGCCTGCTGCGCCAGTGGCTCGCCATGCCGGTCATGGACCTGGGCGAGCTGAACGCGCGCTACGACGTGGTGCAGCTGCTCCACGACAACGAAGAGCTGCTCGCCGAGCTCCAGGGCGACCTGGGCGAGGTGGGCGACCTGGAGCGCATCATCGCCCGGGCCGCCACGGGCAAGATCCTCCCGCGTGAAGTGCGCCAGCTCGGCCGCTCGCTGAGCCGCATGACCCCCATCCGGGAGCGCTGCGCCGACACGGGCTGCATGGCCCTCGACAAGCTCGTCAAGGGCCTGCACGACACCGACAAGCTGCTCGGCCGCATTACGGAGACCCTCGCGGAGGACGCCTCCCAGCTGGGCAAGGGCGACGTGATCGCCGCCGGCGTGGACAAACAGCTGGACGAGCTGCGCGACATCTCGCGCGGCGGCAAGGACTACCTCCTCCAGATGCAGGCGCGCGAGAGCGAGCGCACGGGCATCGGTTCGCTGAAAATCAGCTACAACAACGTCTTCGGCTACTACATCGAGGTGCGCAACACCTTCCGTGACAAGGTCCCGCCGGAGTGGATCCGCAAGCAGACCCTGGTCAACGCCGAGCGCTACATCACCCCTGAGCTGAAGGAGTACGAAGAGAAGATCCTCGGGGCGGAGGCCGCCATCTATGAGATCGAGAGCCGCCTGTACGGGGTGCTCGTCGCCGAGATCCAGAAGGCCATCCGCCACATCCAGGAGAACTGCCGCATCCTCTCCCGCCTCGATGTCCTGCAGGGCTTCGCGCAGCAGGCCATCGACCGCAACTACTGCCGGCCGGAGATGGACAAGGGAAACGTGCTGGACATCACGGCCGGGCGGCATCCCGTCATCGAGACGCTGATGCCCGCGGGCGAAGAATACGTCCCCAACGACATCCGGCTGGACAGCAAGGGCGAGCAGATTATCATCCTGACCGGCCCCAACATGGCCGGTAAATCGGCCCTCCTGCGCCAGACCGCGCTCATCGTGCTGATGGCGCAGATCGGCTCCTTTGTGCCCGCCACGGCGGCGCACATCGGCTATTTCGACAAAATTTTCACGCGCGTCGGCGCGACGGACAACATCTCCCGCGGCGAGTCCACCTTCATGGTGGAGATGCTGGCGACCGCAATGATCATGCACAACCTCAGTGCCCGTTCGCTGGTGCTGCT
>JAEEGL011995707.1_pt1 | contig 15385 bp, 14 predicted proteins | sample 9134231 | NCBI WGS metagenome assembly JAEEGL01 (sample SAMN16246548, study PRJNA631951) | gut metagenome | biome: gut microbiome; feature: rumen; material: fiber-attached | host: Bos | place: Iran: Karaj | collected 2018-10 | reverse complement strand
GTTGTTATAACAAGCACGAACCAATGCAGGCATATCATCAGTTCCTTGTGCCCAGAATACCCAAATGCAATAATCATAAACTTCTGTTTTTTTTTCTACAGAGGAATCATTCCTATAGTGTTGTATGATATCTTCATAATTCTTCTCTATATATTCTCTTTGCCAATCTTTCTTTTTAATTTCTGCTTTTTTTTTCCAACTAGATAACTTGCAATAGTTTCCAATCCACCAAGCTAGAGACCAAAATCCATAATAAAACGAATAATAATGGCATTTCTTCAAAAAGTCAGAAAGCACCATTATAGAGCGTTTTATAGATTTTTCTATCATGAAATAGAGTTTTTTCCCCATAGTCTTGTTAGTGGATTTAATTGTTATAATAATTGTATGATTCTGTTTAATATAAAACTATAGTTAAAGAAAGCTGATGTATATATGCAAAAGGAAGGAATGATTCTATTCTGTTTTGCATACTTTTCCAAATATTTTAGGAAACCTCTTCTCTAAAATTATAACTAAATAATATTCTATAAACATTGCTACTATAAACCAGATTAAAGCATTCCATCCCATAAGTTTTTGGTCTCCAACTATTAGTTGATTCAGTAATATGCAAATCACCATTACTATTGAATAATGAGTCACCATGAGAGCCATTGAATGCTTTCCCCAATACGTAAAGAATATATTTACATACCGTACAAGATTATTCTGTTGCCATGCTTTGCAAATGAGGACTAAACCAATAGGTGATAGTAACGGGGCTGATATTGTCCATAGCCATGATTGCAAATGTGTTATAGCTTCAAGATAATATGAAACGACACAAAGAGCGATACCAAGAATTAAGTCACGACTTATTGAATTGATACACCAATACTCATTATATAGTTTATAAAATAGATATCCAGCTGCAATGCCTATCCAAGCACCTCCCATGGAATTAATTGTTCGAAACGGAGCATCAATTATTCGTCCTATGTGGTCATTGTTAATTGCAATGAAACGATGATAGAGAGATTGGTATATTAGAATAATTAACAATACCCCGATATAGATAGTCCATTTATTCTTCTGTTTTGTAAAATGCCACAATAAACTGCCACCAAACAAAGCTGGCAAAAACCAAAGAGTTCCGATTCCTCTTAAAGTAATACTCTTATACAACTCGCGAGCCATGAAATAGCAATCATAATATTGGAAAGCCCATAGTATCGAGTCGAATGATAAGATAATTCCTGTCCACCATATGTACGGAATCATTAGTTGATTCCATCTGCGTTTGAGGAATTCCTTAAACGGTCGTTGATTTGCATTTATAGCATCTACCCATCCTGCTGTGATATAGAACATTGTTATCATATAAGCACTGATATACAAATTCATTTGAGATGTGAATATACCATCTTCAAAATGTAATAAGACAATGCTAACAATGGCAAGTCCTTTGGCTGTGTCTATATATTGAAGTCGAGATTTCATAAATGCTAATAAATAACGAATATCACACAATCATATTAATCATCTGTATATCCATTTTTTATTGCCCCCCAAAAGGTATAATTATTTTTTTTTCTCTCTATAAGTTTCGTTCTGAAACTGAGTTTATGTACGAATTCTGATTGAGTCAAAGCTTTATAAATGTTAGAATCAAATTCTTTATTCATAAGAGAAGACAATTTATTTCGATTTGGATTATGGATTTCCATATTTTCCATATCTGTTTTTATTGAAATATAATGACGACAAGCAAAATGAATCAGATAGTCTTGGAAGACATAATCTGGCCAAACTTGATGATTGCATGCAATTTTCATCATATTTTTACTTAAGAAATGAAACAAACATGAGTTTGTATGATTGGCACTCATACACCATGTGCTCCAATTCCACTCTCCGGATGTCCAAAAGCAAACGTCATGAGAACCATGCTTTGATTTACTATTAGCTGACCAAAATGGCATTTCCAGAATTTTATAGATAGGCAATTTCCCTGATACCCATACTGTGGCATCTAACCAAAGACCTCCATATTTTGCCAACAATGAGGTACGAACTATATCGCTAAAATGAGCCCATGTCAGTTTGCCATTACGAACTTTCTTGTATATGATTTCTGGTAAATCTATATAATCTCTTACATTATCATAAGTGACAAGACAAACATTATCGTTATATTTGTTCAATTGTCTGTAACATGTTTTTATAAGTGCTGGCATAACAGCCTCACCTTGCCCCCAGAAAACCCAGATTTTAAATTCGGTGATGGTTAGAAGCTTTTGAACTCCTGTCAAATCTTCGATATCAATAATTTCTCCCTCAAAATAAGAATCGAGCCATGCAGTTTTCTTCTTTAGTGCCCATTGGGAGACAGGCCACGTAAATCGTGTTCTGATATAGAAACATTTCCACCAAATCAAATTATATGTTGCATATCTCCAACTATAAGTTCTCCCTAGTGCAAAGAACTCAAGCAAAAGTTTCTGCATCAGTTTTAGTGCCTTGTTCATTAGTTGACAGATTAAAGCGATTCTCATAGAAATATCGGACACAAGTCATCAATATCATAAGTCCGTATGCATAATGAATGTTAGTTCCTGTACCTCCACCTACACCCATTAGGCAAAAAAGGAATGCCAAGGATTTGAAACGATAACCACATGCAAGATTCATAGCGACAGATGCAATAAAAAATAAAACGCCATAATCATCGAAAAGGGTTCCAGTTTGCTTGACAAATGTGTTATTGCGTCTTCCATAATCAACACCATAACCAAACCATGTTTCTTTCTTTGTGAAGTCTGCGTTGAGAGAATTAAGTAATGGACTAATTCGACTGGCACCCGAACCGTCCGCTTCTTCTACCTGGCTTTGATCAAGTGTTGTCATTGAAGTTGTTATTCTTGTTGCGCGATCAAGTTGTTCTACATGAATGGCTGGAAGGACTATAAAATACATCAATAACAATATCGGAACAATGTAATACCAATTATTCCACCTAACAAAATATGCTGTCAGACCTATAAGACAAACAAAAGCAGTTCCACTACCCATGGTACACATCATCCAAAGAAATATAATAGTAATGAATCTATGCTCTTTCGAAAATAGTTCTCTTAAGGAGAAAGGTCCACAGCCTCTTTTGTATTCATGGCACTTTATATATGCATAATAACATACGAGCATAGTTCTAGCAAAAGTACTTGGTTCCATAGATAGTGAATAACATCCAAAACCTCTTTGAACGTCATACGTCATGTTAATCAGTGGAAAAACTCTTATACCGATTAACATAAATAATTGCTGAGTTATGAAAACTCCGAAATATACAATCATTAACCAGCGAATAATCTTGATAAACAGGTCAATGGTAAAGACTTTCTCTACATAAATTAGATGATATAAACTAATATATGTTAGAATAAGTTCTGCTGAATATAATAATGTAGTCCATCGTATTGATTCTGGGTGAAATATAGCTGCCAGATATTGTGTTGCGAGGTAAATAAATCCAAAGATCACAGCTTTTGATATTTTAAAGCAGAAAGGCAACATAGCAACAGCCAATCCCATCATAGCATATCTGATAGGTCCCATCCCTCCTCGACCGTCAATAGGCAGGTAATACGTATTGAAGAGAATTATAAATACGATAGTTAGAAAACGAAGTATATCGTGTTTTGAATATTCTAACATTTATTTCTTGGTTATAATAGCTTTTAACTGCAGAAGAAAGAAATACGTTTCAATTGATATATTCGCAAACATTTTACCATACCAAGGATAATTTGAATAATATTTTATTGCATGTAATCTGGAATGCTTCCAATGTTTCAATAAAACCAGAGAATTACCTTCCTTGGACTTTTGATGGTTATGCACAACCTGTATGTTTGATGCATAGTACATCTTCTTGCCCGCAAATTCTACCTGTCGAGCAAAAATGGCTTCTTCTCCATATAAAAAAATACGTTCGTCAAAATATCCGATATGTTTTATGAAAGAGAGCCGAAGTAATAAACAACAACCATTTAATCCATTACAATAATGACTTATATTTGGTTTTTCTATCCAATTAGGTACTTCATTATTAGATTTATTAATGAATTCAAAAATCCAATTGAAACTTTGGTACCATTTCTGTTGTTTATATAGCCTAGGGTTTTGGTGAATTCCTTCTTTTGTTATGATATCCGTACCTAAAGCAACAATATCTTCTGCATTCTCTATTATGGATAGCATTTTTATAATAGTATCCGCCTGTGGAAACTCCATGTCAGGGTTTGCTATCAACGCATATTCATATCTTTTCTCTGTTGCATATCTTAATCCGATATTATTTCCTGCATTATATCCCGCATTTCGAGTATTGGCTATAAAGGTGCATTTCACATCTTTGCACAATTTCTCTATAGAAGCTCGATTCTCTTCTATAGAGCAATTATCAACCACGATAATCTCGATATCTACTCCCGTCTGCTTTTGCAGATGCGAGATGCACTTACGGCAATCATCTGTGGAATTATAGTTGAGAAGTATTACAGGGATGGTCATTAAATCGGTAACCGTAATAGTCAATTTATTTTAGATTTATACAAATCGAGATTTTTCCGTAGTTTCATTACCTTTGGTACAAATGATACAGCCAACTGCGGAGTTTTCCCGTCTGGCAATGGAGATTCCAAAGGATTCTCTGTGTTCGTAAGTTGTTGAATGTCATAGCCAGACTGCCTTTATCAAACACTGTGATATGCTGACCTGTTAAAGTCATCAGAAGAAGTTCTGACAATTTGAGTTTTCTCACGAAATCTTGCCCTTCAAACTTGGGCAAGTCCATCAAAGGAGAGAAATCAGCAAAGATAAAAGCATGTGCTAATACATTCAGACTTTTTTCTGTCCATTGACGTAACACATCTGCAGAAGGCGTTCCTACCTTAAGAAATGCTTCAACCATCTGTTTGCATACCTCAACATTTGTCTTTACAATCTTTGATTCACAGTAATGCTCATCATTGGGATAAACAGGAGCAACCAGATCATTATTTAAGTGCTGATAACCAAGTGTTGTAGGGTAGGGAGATGCAGAGAAATAGTGCTCAACAAGAAGTTGCATATAATATGGCAAGAATCCAGCAGGTAAGAATGATTGAAATGAACCATATTCTTTTGAAAGCACATTTTTTGTTGTTCCGAAATAGAAGAAATGTATTGGGGCAATGCCTTCTGCTTTCAATATCTGGTTAATCATTTTGCGTGAAGTGCCTAACCAACCGACATCAACCATAGCACATCTGCAATCGTCCATCAGCCCCTCTTGCTTGAAATATTGCATTGTCAGTTGATGTTCGTCTTTATTCTCCAATGCTTTCTGTAATGCCTTTCTTGAAGTAAAAAAATATCTTAGTTCAATACTATCATGTGGTAAGGCCGCTGCAATCTGCTGAAGAATATATCCATCACGGGAAATAAAGTACAATCGTTGAATACTCTGGTGTCTCGCTTCTTGCAATACCCATAAGACGTAAGGCAAATATGCTGGAGCGACAAAGCGAGAAGCAAGATCACGATAAGAATTATCAATGAGATGTGCCTTGATACCTTTGTGTTCAGCCATTATGACATCACTTCGCTTGTTGTCTCCATAGTGTTCCCACTCATCAGGTTGTAACTCCTTACGCACCAAGTCATAAAGCGTACCTGTATCTTTGCGTGCATTATGTTCACAAGAGACATATATCTTATCGACATCTTCCATACAACCCTCACGCTTTAGTATCTCACTCAAGAATTGTGAGTCAAGATACATATCGCTGATAAATGTAATCAGGTAACCCTCATTCCGCTTCTGATTAATCATATCTCGAACCGCAGGATTGGCAATTAAATTGTCACTCTCCACCTGTCGCTCCAAAGCATCCCCTTGACTGTGTTCTTTTCCTGCCAGAAGAATATTAATGTTCTCAGGTCTGCCAAATAGGCGGATTAGAGCCGTATCGAATATGTCAAAAGATGCGAGGCGCATTAAGGAAGAATTTTCTAATCATACGGACTATCTCAATAGGAAAAAAATTGAGAATCCAATAGGCAACTCCCCTAGGAGTAAAAATTATTTGGCATACGCTTGGTTTCAACTTTTTTAGTGAGTCCTGTTGATCTTTTGTCATTTTTTCCTGTTTAAGCAATGCCCTGAAGTAGTTGTCGAAATATTGGGAATATATAAAGTTCTTTCCTTTTAGTGATAATCGCATCTTTGTAGGAAGAACAGCACTTATTTCTCTATAATTATCAGCTCTAGCATACCAATCTTCAAATGTATTCTTGTGTTTTCCGTTTCGAGAAACAGAGTCATATTTGCGTGGACAAAAATAATAATAACCTCTTTCTTGTATAAAAATTAATTTCCTGATAAAACATAAGTAATGATGCCAGAAAATACCATCTTGACTACAAAAAAGACGTTCGTCGAATAATAAGTTATGTTGCTTAATTATTTTTGTAGAAAAAATTTTACACCACACCCCACAATCTTGTAAGATGTTGTTCTTTTCTATGTAATCCCTATTTTCTCCGATTACCATTGATAGAAAACTATATGTGGTTCCTGGATAAATAGTATCATCATTCTCTCCTTGATAACCCATGCAATGATAACCTTGGATTACCTGAACCTCGTCATCATTCTCATTATACTTCAAAAAATTTTCTAAGTATGATGCATCAACATAGTCATCTGCATCAATGAAAGTAATCCATTTTGAATTTGCATGTCTTATTCCTTCATTCCGTGCACTTCCTGGTCCTCCATTTTTTATACTTACCACCTTGAATCGATTGTCTCGTTCTTCATATTGTTTACATATATTCAAACTATTATCTGTGGAACCATCGTTTACTAAGATGCATTCAAAGTCTGTAACGCTTTGAGTAATAACAGAGTCCAAGCACTTAGACAGGCGTTTCTCTGCATTATATACGGGAATTATGATTGATATACGTGCCATTAATTGTTACGCGTTTATTGCTTTCTTGAATTTTTTATAAGACTCCTCAATCGTGAATTGTTGAATATGCTCAGAACCCTGATGAGCGATACGATAACGCAACCTATCATCTTCTATAAGTCGGATTATATTTTCTGCCATCTTTTTAGAATCACGTATAGGAGATATAAGTGCATTTTCGCCATTGATAGCCAATTCCATATAACCAGGATTGTCTGTACATACCACAGCTTGCCCACACGCCATTGCTTCTCCTACAGGTAACCCCCAGCCCTCTTGAATACTTGAACCAATATAAATAGATGCTTCATTATTTATTTGAATGTGTTTCTCCATGTTTGGACTTTGGAAATATTGTATCCATTGTGGCAAATCATTAGGTCGAGCCGTTGTTCCAAAGAATGTGACCTGCAATTGTGGGTATTTTTCCTTGACAATGTTTATTGCCTCAATTCCATATTGACAGCCCTTTAAAATGATAGGACTATAAACCATTGAAATTCTAAACTTATTTCGTGATTCTATTGCTGTTGTAATTTTGAATGTAGATAGGTCAAATCCATTAGGAACTAAATCGCAATCTAACTTCTCCTCAATTATTATGTTTTTAAGCCATTGAGAAACTGCAATTTTATGAAACGGATAATGATATGTCTGACGAAGGTTTTCGTCTGTCATATTCCCCCAGCACTCGTAACCTTGTATAAAATAATACTTACACTCATTACGAATGTTATATTCATTTAGATACATTGCGGTATATGGGCTCGTACATATATATATATCAGACTTCGGAACATGGCGTTCATTAAGGGAAAAAGCCCAATGCTCCTTGATATGTTTATTAAGGCTGAACCAATTTCGACAAGAATAACCTTTTAAAAAACGCTCTATGTATCTGTAACATCCACTCAACTTATATAGAAGTTTTTTCTGCGCATAGAAAATTGAGCCAGCATAAACAATATGAACCTGATGACCATCTGTTACTAAACGATTGGCATATTCATACACCATCTTATTTCCACCTCGTGGAGTATGCGCATGGCCGGGAAAGAGGAATGTAATAATCATTGTTTGTAATGTCTCTAAGACCACAAAGAATTAATGTTTTTTTCAATGAGTCTTTTAAGTCGAATTCTAATATAATAATTGAGTGGAGAAGAAAGCAACTTCAAGTACGTCATGCTGACATTAATTTTTTGAAGAGAACCACCCATTGTTGCGCAATATCCTTGGGATTAAAGCGATTTATGGATTCACGTCCATTACTTGACATTTTCTGCCGAAGATTTTCATCTGACATTAGCAAATCTAATTTCCGTGCATATTCATTCTCATTAAATGCGGGAACGATATAGCCATTATTCCCACTTTCGATAATATCATGTACGCTTGCGTAACTATCAAATGCCAAAGGAGTACATCCATATTGTATAGCCTCAACGAGAACTAATCCCCATCCTTCTGCTACGCTTGTATTACATAGAATAGAAGCTTTTGTATAATATTCCTCCATATTAACAAACCCGGGGAACTCAACATTTCCAATACGATATTTTATGCAGAATTTCTTGAAATATTCAGTATTACCAGAACCGCAAACAATCAATTTCCAATCTTTATGTTTTGAAGACACTCGTTTCCAAATAGACAGCATTTTGTCTGTACGTTTCGCATCATAACCTAAACGACCACTCCATAGCACAATCTTCTCTTTCTTACTATAATCAATAATATCTTTGGTCTCAAAACTATTAGGATTATTTATCGCTATCACCTTATTGCTATGATAACCAATCATCTGTTCTGCGGTTGGTAAGAATCGATTTGACAAAAAAGCAACGGTATCACTATTTTTCACACATTCTTCAAAATATAGACTCCATGTTCTTTGAACTTTCTTTCGCTTTATAAACTTCCATTTAATCCAAAGTAATGAATCTACCAGATATCTTTGTATAGGATTCCCTAATTTATATCGTATGAAAAAACTATTATCTACTATATCTGTAAAATGGGTAGGAGAAAAATGCCATGCACAAACAAGTTTTACATCACAGGTTTTACGAACTTCAAAACATAACTGAGTAGCATCTTTGCAATCCATAAATGGATTGAGTAAAATGTCTTTTTCTTTCTCTTGAATAAGTTGTTGAAAAAAATCTTTATTTGCTTTTGATAACACATCAGTTGGATTAGGCAGATGAGTTTGAGGAATACCGGCTACAGTATTATATCTCTTTTGGGAATCTCCAATACAAATAAAACATACATTTATTCCTTGCAGAATCCATTGATGTGCCAACGATACGCAAACTCGCTTGATCCCTCCTATGAATTGAGGTTTTGAATCAACGTTTATGATGTATATATTCATACTTAAAGGAGGAAAATAACAATGGATTAAGACTATTTTTTAATTTTAAAGTATAAGTATAAAAGTAATGGAGCTTGAGATAATTGAAGATACCAAGGACCTTTTTGGATAATTGTTTTATACAAAAACATGTGTTTTTTCATGTTTCTTCTGAATTTAATACATTCTTTTAAACTTCTTCGACTTCTATAAAAACGATTAATTGTATCTTTATATATTTCTGTGATATATAAGGTATAAAGATCTTTGTTTGTAGATATTTTCGTTACTTCGTCAGCAACCTCAAAAAGGCAATTTACGTATCTTATATCTCTATTTTCTGTAACCTGCTCACTATGTCGCCGATAGTAATATACTTTTGTAGAAATAACAATAATAAATGGGTTTTGGGAAAGAGTAGAAAATGTAAAGATTGCATCCTGTCCAGTTTCCTTGTCTGTAAAGCATAAATTATTATCAATTAAAAAAGAACGTTTAAACCAATATCCCCAGGCACTTAAACAAGGGCTCGGACTACAATATTCATTATATTTACCTTTATATATAATTATATTTTGTCCTTTGAAATTATTTGTTGTTGAGCTGCATTCAAACCTTATCATATCAGGAGACTGTTTTGTCAAGTCTAACGACAATAGTTCCTGTATAGAGTTGGGAAAGAGATAATCATCGGAATCAACAAAATGTACATATTCTCCTTTGGCACAAGCCATTCCTTTGTTCCTTGTTATTCCTCTTCCGATATTTTTGTCATTTTCAATTAAAATAATGTTTTCATACCTGCAACTATAATCTTTGCATATTTGTAGGCTACCATCCGTTGAACAATCTTCAACTAAAATTATTTCAAAATCATCTTTGTTTATTTCTTGATTCAATATAGAATCCAAACAGGATGACAAATATCGTTCGACATTGTAAACTGGTACAATAAATGAAATCAACATATTATGATTTTTAATGATTAAATTCTTATACTCTTATATGAATTCTAAATTGAGGCTTAGAATCTACGTTTATGATGTAAATTTTCCAAATCAATAATAGAAATAAACAATATAATAAATTCATTGTTTATTTCTAAGGTAAAAATATAGAAGTAAAGGAACTCGAGATAATTGAAAAAACCAACGTCCTTTTTTAATGATAGTATTATATAAAGGTGTGTATTCTTTCAAGTCATTTCTGAATTTAATACATTCTTTTAAAGTCCTTGGGCTTCTATAAAAACGACGAATAGCATCTTTATATATTGAAGTTATATATAATGTAGAAAGGTTCTTGTTTGTAGAAGAGATGTTCTTTATTATGTTAACAACCTCAAAAAGGCAATTAACGTAGCTTATATCTTTATTTGCTGAAACCTGCCCACTATGTTGCCGATAGTAATATACTATTGTAGAAACAACAATAATAAATGGGTTTAAGGAAAGTGCTGAATATGTAAAAATAGCATCCTGTGCTGTTCTTTTATCAGTAGAGTATAGATTATTTTCAATTAAAAAAGTTCGTTTAAACCAATATAACCAGACTGAAAAGCCTGGACTCAGACTACAACATTCATTATAATTACCTTTATATATAATTTTATTTACTCCATAGGATACATTTGTTGTTTCGCAAAAATTGAACTTAATCATATCAGGAGAATATTTTATTAAGTCTAACGATAATAGTTCATGTATGGAGTTGGGAAAGAGATAATCGTCTGAATCAACAAAATGTACATATTCTCCTTTGGCACAAGCCATTCCCTTGTTTCTTGTTAATCCTAATCCGATATTTTTATCATTTTCAATTAAAATAATGTTTTCATACTTACAACTATAATCTTTGCATATTTGCAAACTTCCATCCGTTGAACAATCTTCAACTATTATTATTTCAAAGTCATCCTTGTCTAGCTCTTGATTTATTATAGAATCCAAACAAGTTGGCAAATATCTTTCAACATTGTAAACTGGTACAATAAATGAAATCAACATATTTTATAATATATGATGGTTAAATTCTTTATTTCTCTCATCTGAATTTTTACAATATTTAAACTTAGACTTGGTATCAATGTTTATGTTGTAAATTTTCATTATTAATAGAAGTATATAGAACGAAGGATAAAATTTATCGTTTAATTCTAAGGTAAAAATATAGAAGTAATGGAACTCGAGATAATTGAAAAAACCAACGTCCTTTTTTAATGATAGTATTATATAAAGGTGTGTATTCTTTCAAGTTATTTCTGAATTTAATACATTCTTTTAAAGTCCTTTGTCTACTATAAAAATGAGGAATTACATATTTATATATAGATGAGATATATAATGTAGAAAGGTTCTTGTTTGTAGAAGATATGTTCTTTATTATGTTAACAACCTCAAAAAGGCAATAAACATGGCTTATATCTTTATTTGCTATTGTTTGCTCACTATGTAGCCGATAGTAATAAACTATTGTAGAAACAACAATAATAAATGGGTTTGGGGAAAGAACTGAAAATGTAAAGATTGCATCCTCTCCAGTCTTTTTATCAGTAAAGTTTAGTTTATTATCAATTAAAAAAGAACGTTTAAACCAATATCTCCAAACACTTATCCCTAATCTCGTACTACAATATTCATTATAATTACCTTTATATATAATTTTATTTTGTCCTTTGAAATTATTTGTTGTTGAGTTGTATTCAAACCAAATTATATCAGGAGAATATTTTATTAAGTCTAACGATAATAGTTTCTGTATAGAGTTTGGAAAGAGATAATCGTCGGAATCAACAAAATGGATGTATTCACCTTTGGCACAAGCCATTCCCTTGTTCCTTGTTAAACCAACTCCGATATTTTTATCATTTTCAATTAAAAGGATGTTTTTATATTTGCTACTATAATCTTTGCATATTTGTAAACTTCCATCCGTTGAACAATCTTCAACTAAAATTATTTCAAAATCATCTTTTTCTATTCCCTGATTTAATATAGAATCCAAACAGATTGACAAATATCGTTCTGCATTGTAAACCGGTAAAATAAATGAAATCAACATATTTAATTTGTGTTTTGTGAAAAAAAATTTTTTGCAGCAAATCGCTGTTTGCGGAATAAAAAATTTTGATAAGTTTGTCCGCTATGGCTCATCATACTGTGGCAAGTCGTGAAACTCCACACAGCGGATTTCTGGCAATTATTCGCCAAGTTTATCAAGCTAAAGCCAGTCATCGAAGTCAAGCTAGTACTATAAGATTTCGATGGTAGAATTATGTATCGATGTCCCTTCTCGTCTGGGCCAAACAGAGAAAGGTTGGATGTGCGCAGCATCTATATAATTCACATTAAATGTTATTACTTCATAGATTATGTCATAATCTCGGACATTAGCGTTATAATCATTCATAGAAATACTGAAGTTCAACCTGTGCCTACCCATCGGAGTGTTATGATTAGAAACATACATACGTGCCGTAAATGTGTCTTTTCCCTCTGGTAGGAAAATGGCAGGTGAATAGCAGGACCATTCGAATGTCTCATTGCTATTCCTTGAGGAGATTCCCAACTGACATTTTTTGATTGAAGGAACATTACGTTTGAAGGTCATTTCAAAAATCAAAGGTTCTTGATTGGATACATTGCCAATGTCGTTGAGCATTCGTACAGAGAGATATTCAAATTCCTTCAGAGGTCCCAATTTTCTATACTTATCTGTCACATCAAGATAGCCTTTTAACTCTGTCAGATTAGTTCCCGTATAATAATCTATAGCACTATTGACATCACCTTCAAACTCTAAAATACCATTACGCAAAACAATTCCCCTTTTGCACAAGTTTCTAACTGCAGACATATTATGACTTACAAACAATACAGTTCTGCCTTCACCTTGTGACACATCCTTCATTTTGCCAATGGCCTTCTTCGTAAATTCAGCATCACCAACTGCCAAAACCTCATCAACCACCAGTATTTCTGGTTCAAGGAAGGCAGCTATAGCAAATCCAAGACGAACGGTCATACCACTGGAATAACGTTTTACAGGGGTATCGACATATTTAGCGACTCCTGCAAAATCTACGATTTCGTCTAACTTACGTGTTATCTCAGCACGTGTCATGCCCATGATGGAACCGTTCATATAAATGTTTTCGCGCCCTGTCATCTCTTGATGGAAACCGGTTCCCACTTCGAGAAGTGAAGCGATACGACCGTATGTGGTGATGCGTCCTGTAGTTGGTGTGGTAATACGAGAGAGTATCTTCAGCAATGTACTCTTACCAGCTCCATTTCCACCGATAATACCAACGACATCTCCTTCTTCAATTTTTATATTGATATCACGCAATGCCCAGACGTAATCGCCATCGGCTTTCTGTGTGCGGTCGTTTATCTGGCCAATCTTCAAATATGGATTTTGTTTACCTCGCAAGTTTGCCCACCATACATTCATGTCACGCCAGAATACACCAGAGCCTATTGTACCGAGGGTATATTGTTTCGATAGATTTTCTATTTCTATTGCGGTCATTGACTTGTAATTATTTCCGGTTAATTTATTATATCACGTCCATAAAACTACGTTGAACCTTGTTAAACACGAGCATTCCAAGTGCCATGACTATAATGGTGCTTGCAAAACTGTAGGAGAAATATCCCCAGGAGAACGTGCCTGTGCCAAGGAAGGCGAGTTTGAAGGTTTCGAGTATAGAAGTGAGAGGGTTGAGTTTCATTAGCCAGAGGTATTGTGCAGCACGTCCTGTGGATAGGTTTGAGAGTGGATAAATAACAGGGGTCGCATACATCCATAGCTGTACTCCGAACTGAACAAGGAAGGTAAGGTCACGATATTTGGTTGTGACAGATGTTATAAGAAGTCCGAATCCAAGTCCAAGTCCTGCAAGCATCAGGACAAGAAGTGGAAGAAAGAAAATATAGGATGTTATATGTACTTCCATTCCCTTACATATATAAAATAGATAAATAAGAAGGAAAAGTCCGAACTGAACTCCCATCTTTACCATGTTGCTGATGGTAATGCTCAATGGAACTACAAGACGCGGGAAATATACCTTGCCGAAGACATTCTGATTGGCTGTGAAAGTTTGTGAGCATTTGTTTAGACAATCTGCAAAATAGTTCCAACACAATAGTCCTGCCATATAGAAAAGAGGCTGGGGGAGTCCATCGGTTGATATTCCTGCAATACCACCAAAGACTATCATGAACATGATTGTGGTGATGAGTGGCTGTATGACAAACCATAATGGTCCGAGAATGGTTTGCTTGTATAGTGTGACAATATCACGCTTTACATACATTTGTATAAGATCATGGTATCTCCAGAGTTCTCTGAAGTCAATCTTCCAAAGGCTTGTATTTGCTTCTATTACAAATTTTTGTCTCATAATTTAACGATAAATCTTTAGGCAATACCTATTTAACCTGAATTCGATGAATTCAAAATATTTTTATAAACGCAACTTTGTTGCTTGGTTTTACAGAAAATTATTCACGATTACCAGAAAATTCCACCCAGAAAATTTAAATTTCTGGTAATTTTCTAAAAATTTTTGTTCCCTCAACAGCAGCTTGCTGCTAAAACAACATAGTTTTAATTATTCACAAGGCTCATCAAGCTAAAGCAAGTCGTCGAACTCACGTTATTCACAGAACATACTTTTTTTATTTCTTGCTTTTGCTACCATAATAATAGCCATAATGGTAGTGCCCATAGTATCCGCCATAACGATGACGTGAATATGCATTACCTGCAAGTGTTCCGTTGAGCATGATACAAAGGTTATTGAAACGCTGCTCTTCATATATCTTGTTGATATCTGTCAACCAGCTGCGCTCCATAAGTCCTGCACGGATAATAAATATTGTTGTATCAACAAACTGACCGACTATGTCTGTATCGGCTATGATGTCAATAGGAGGACAGTCGATAAAAATATAATCATACATATCTCTAACCTTATTAATCAATTCACCAAGTCGCTCATCATGAAGAAGTTCGG
>JAEEGL011203785.1_pt1 | contig 15385 bp, 11 predicted proteins | sample 9134231 | NCBI WGS metagenome assembly JAEEGL01 (sample SAMN16246548, study PRJNA631951) | gut metagenome | biome: gut microbiome; feature: rumen; material: fiber-attached | host: Bos | place: Iran: Karaj | collected 2018-10 | reverse complement strand
TCATCACATTTCTCTTCATCATCATAAGTACGGGATTGTTGGCACAGGACCGACTATTTAAAGCCGGTTCGTATGACATTGATATCAATTCAGAGCAAGTGGATTGCACACTTGAATTCAATTCAGATTCCACCTATGAAGTTTTGCTTTCCATTCAAGAAACAGAAGATCAAGTTTATTGCGCAATTCTTTCCTACGGGCATTATTCCTGTTCCGAAAAACAGTTGATACTTCATGATGACTACTACGGTTTTGATTGGTATCTTTCTTTTGAAGATGGTGATGTAGTGAAAGTGGATCGCGGCTATTCTTTTTTGAACGAGGTAAAAATCGTTGATTATCAGAGTTATGTCAATGATATCCACAAGGGTTTTGATAGCAATTTTAGGTCACAACTGAGGAATATTGAAAAAAACAGAAAAGAGAAACCAATCCGATTGGGGAAATATAACGACCCACAAGAACACTATTCGTTGACCATAGGAAACTACGGTATTTATCAACTATTTCTAAAAGACATCATTCTATCGGAAGGTCTATGGAAACAAAAGGATAATATCCTCATTTTACATGACGCTCATGTGAACTTCGTTTTTGCGATGATCCTCAAAGATGGAACTCTCTATAGCATTAGCATTCCCGGAGAATTTGGTGGAACAAGGTTGAGTTTTGCTGAATAGTAAATATTTATTCAAAAACTACCTGAATCGACGAGCGGACCTCGATGCCCCACAATGAAGCCATGGGGGCATGATTGAGGGCCAATTCGAGATAACCGTGAGAGCCAAACAAGGCCACAGGCTCCAACTGGTCCACATCATCGTAGCATTCCACCAATTCGTCAATGGTATAAAGGTCGCCCTTGGCCTTGATGATGAAATTGCGGCCTTTGCCCACCTCTTCGAACAATTCCTTTGAAATGTTGGTGATCAGGTTGTCGTAGGTGTCAATATGGATAACGATGCCTTCGATGATGTTGTTCTTGACAATGGCGCAGAAGGATCCGCCGTTGGCGAGTTCGGCACGAGGATTACCTATCTCGGAGAGGGGCTTGCCCTTGGCAATCATAACGGCCACCTTGGCAAAGCGGTCGCGGGTGCTGAAAGTGAAGAAATCGGTGTCTTGCTCGACGTTGATGTCGACAGCCTCGTCGAAGCGGTTGTCAAGGATATGGCTGAATACTCCATTGTCGGCCCCGATGAAATATTGGCCGTGGGCCTTGACCACCACATGGGGGGTCTCCCATGATTCGATGGTTTCGACGGCGATGATATGGATGGTGCCTTCGGGAAAATTATGATAGCAATTACGCAGCGCAAAGCCTGCTTCGGCCACGTTGAAATGCGGAATCTCGTGGGTAATGTCGACAATGGTAGCATTGGGAACCTGCGAGAGAATCACGCCCTTCACCGCCGCAGCGTAATAGTCGGAGGTGCCCCAGTCGCTCGTCAACGTGATGATGGCCATCGGTAACTCAAAATTAATTAAGCGATTGCAAAGATAACACTTCTTATGGAAAAAAGAAAACAAACAATTCATTATCTTTGCAAAAATTTACGAACAAAAATGGCAGAACAGATACTCCAGATAGAAAACGTCGACCCGAAGGACCTTCATGGGCCCAACGACAAGTACCTCGACAAGGTGAAAGCCTTGTTCCCGAAGCTGAAAATCATCGCCCGAGGCGACTTCGTGAAGGTGATCGGCGATGACGACGAGATGGAGTATTTCATCAACCGTTACGAGATGCTCACCATGCAGCTGGAGCGGAAAGGCAAGATCGACGAGCGCGACATCGAGGACATCATGAAGGCCAATACCGATGTGGAATTGCAGCAGAAGATGTCGGAAAGCGACGTGCTGGTGTTCGGTCGTGGCGGCCTCCCCGTGAGGGCCATCACCGCCAACCAAAAGCGGATGGTGAGTGCTTCGGAACACAAAGACTTGGTGTTTGCCATCGGCCCGGCAGGCACGGGCAAAACTTATACCGCTGTGGCCCTGGCCGTCAGGGCATTGAAAGCCAAGCAGGTCAGAAGGATTATTCTGACCAGACCCGCTGTAGAAGCGGAAGAGCATCTGGGCTTCCTTCCCGGTGACTTGAAAGACAAGCTCGACCCCTATCTCCAACCTTTGTACGATGCCTTGCGCGACATGATTCCATCGGCCAAGCTGGAAGGCTACCTTGAGGACCATACCATCGAGGTGGCACCTTTGGCTTTTATGCGCGGCCGCACCCTGGACCATGCCTTCGTCATCTTGGACGAAGCCCAAAACGCAACCCGCAGCCAACTGAAGATGTTTCTCACCCGCATGGGCCGCTCCGCCAAGTTCATTGTCACTGGTGACATCACACAAATTGACTTGCCTCCCAAGACCCCGTCGGGGCTGCCCCAGGCCATGGAGGTGCTGAAGGGGGTTCACGGCATCGAGTTCATTATGTTGGATGATAAAGACGTGGTTCGCCACAAATTGGTCACCGACATCATTAACGCTTACAAGAAAAGACAGGAGACCGAAGACGGAAGTCAGAATGAGGAAGCAAAAAGCAAAGAGGAAGAACCAACTGAACAACTGATTAACTAAACAACTGAACAACTATACATAATGAAAGCCTTAACAAGAACTAATTTTGTTTTTCCCGGACAGACCGGTGTTTATCACGGCAAAGTTCGTGATTGTTATTTTATTAACAACGAATATATGGTGATGGTCGCTACAGACCGAATTTCTGCCTTCGATGTAATCTTACCGAAAGGCATCCCCTACAAAGGACAGGTGCTGAACCAAATTGCCGCCATGTTCCTTGACGCTACGGCCGACATCGTGCCCAATTGGAAACTAGCCACACCCGATCCCATGGTGACCATCGGCAAGTTGTGCAAACCCTTCCCCATTGAGATGATCATCAGAGGTTATCTGACAGGAAGCTCATGGCGGACTTACAAGAGTGGGCAACATACGATTTGCGGGGTCCAAATTCCTGACGGCATGAAGGAACACCAGCGCTTTGCCGAGCCGATCATCACCCCCACCACCAAAGCCGAGGAAGGCCACGACGAGGACATCTCACGCGAAGAGATCATTGCCCGGGGCTTGATTAGCGAAAGCGATTACAAGCAGATCGAGGACATCACCCGAAAATTGTTCCAACGCGGCACCGAAATTGCCGCCAAACAGGGTTTGATTTTGGTGGACACCAAATATGAGTTCGGCAAGATTGGCGACCAGATTGTCTTGATGGATGAGATCCATACCCCCGACTCGTCGCGCTACTTCATCGCCGACCAATACGAGGAGCGTTTCGCCAAGGGTGAACCTCAAGTTCAGCTCTCCAAGGAGTTTGTGCGCGAATGGCTCATGGCCAACGGCTTCCAAGGCAAGGAAGGACAACAGGTGCCCGAGATGACCCCGGAATATGTGGAAAGTGTGTCAGAACGCTATATCGAATTGTATGAAAAGGTGACCGGCCATTCGTTTGAAAAGGCTCCTGAATCGGAAGATCTGGCTCAACGCATCGAAAATAATATTAAAGCATATTTGAAATGAGAAAAATTACATTGTTTATTGCTTTGCTACTATCGGTGATGGTGGCCAAAGCCGATGAAGGCATGTGGCTGCCTTACGCCTTGAACGGCCAGAACCTTGCTGAAATGCAAGCTATGGGTTGTAAACTCACCGCTGAGCAAATTTTCAGTTTCAACCAACCCAGCATCAAGGATGCCATCGTGCAATTCGGCGGCGGCTGCACCGGCGAAATCATCTCCCCTGAAGGACTGCTGCTCACCAACCATCACTGTGGTCTAAGCTATGTGCAGAAACACTCCTCTGTGGAACACGACTATCTTACCGACGGTTTCTGGGCCAACAACAAGAATGAGGAACTGCCCAATCCGGGTCTTTCGGTGCTCTTCCTGAACCAAGTGGAAGACGTGACCGAACTTGTGCTGGCAGGCGTGACTGCAGAAACCACGGAGGCCGAGCGCGAGGAACTGGTCTTCAAAAATATACAACAGCTGGAGAAGGACCGTAAAGGCGACCGCAAGGTACGTGTGGAAGTGGTGCCTTTCTACAGCGGCAACCAGTACATTCTCTTTGAATATGACGAATACAAGGATGTTCGTCTGGTGTGCTGCCCGCCTTGGGGCATCGGTAAATTCGGCGCCGACACCGACAACTGGACCTGGCCCCGCCACAAGGGCGATTTCAACATTTTCCGCGTGTACACCGCCCCCGATGGCAGCCCCGCTGAATACAGCGCAGACAACATTCCGATGAAATCGAAATGGTATCTGCCCATCAACCTGAACGGCGTGAAACCCGGCGACTATGCCATGATCCTGGGCTACCCTGGCAGTACCGACCGTTACTCCACCTCTTATACCGTGAAAAACGTGATTGAGGAAGAAGGTCCCGCCATCATCAATTGCCGCACCACCAAACTCGACAACTATCGCAAGCACATGGATGCCGACCAGGAAGTGTTCATCAAGTACGCCTCCAAGCAGGCCAGCGTGTCGAACTATTGGAAATACTACATCGGACAGGTGAAGCAACTCAAGCGCAACCATGTGTATGAGCGCCGTCTCGCCCAAGAGGAAGACTTTATGAACTGGGTCAATGCCGACCCGCAGCGCAAGGCCGAATACGGCGATATCTTTACGGGCATCAAGGCCAAGTGGGACATCCTTGACGAAATCGAGAAGTCGTTTGTCTACCACCGCGAGGCGGGTTGGAACGGAGGCGAGGCTATTGCTTTCTGCCGCAGGTTCATGCGCATCAACAAGATGTTCGAGGACAAGGCTGAAAAAGCCGATATCAAGGCTGCCGCTGAACAGATGCAAGCCCAAGTGGACGCTTTCTTCAAGGATTACGACATGGCCCTGGACCAGGATGTGACCACCGCCTTGTTGAGCCTGTTCTACAAGAACGTCACCACCGACCTCTTGCCTCATGACGTGATTCTCATTGGCTTGAATAACGATGGCGATTTCACCGAATGGGTAGCCAAGGCTTTCGAAAAGAGTATCTTTACCGACAAAACCCGTTTGGAAAAATGGATCAGCAAACCCAAGAGCCTCGACAAAGATCCGATTTTCGCCCTCACGATGAACATCATCGATTCCTATCAGAACCTGTATGCCCGTTATGAAGAGGCGCAGAACCTCGGCAACGCCGGTGAGCGTCTGTACATGAAGGGCTTGATGGAGATGCAGAGCGACCGCAACTTCTATCCCGATGCCAACTTCACCATGCGTCTGACCTACGGCGCCGTGGAGCCTTACAAGGCCGCAGACGCCGTCCATTACAACTATTACACCACCATGGATGGTGTGATGGCCAAGTATGTGCCCGGCAACTGGGAATTCGACATCCCGCAGGAGGTGCGCGACCTCGTGGCCAAGAAGGACTACGGCCGTTATGCCAACGAAAACGGTGAGTTGGTGGTCAATTTCATCACCACCAACGACATCACGGGAGGCAACTCGGGCAGCCCCGTCATCGACGGCGAAGGCAACCTCATCGGTCTGGCCTTCGATGGCAACTGGGAAGCCATGAGCGGCGACCTCAGCTTCGAGAACAAGGTACAACGCACCATCTGCATGGATGCCCGCTACCTGCTCTGGTGCATCGAAAAGGTGGGCAAGTGCGACAATATCATCAAGGAATTGGTGATTAAATAAAAAACATCAATAACCCCATAAAACATAAAACCATGAAAAACAGATTTTTAAAAAGAACACCATTATTGCTGGCTTTGTTTGCAGCAGGTCTTATAGTGCTTTTTTCGAGTTGCCATAGAGAACAAGAAAAGGTGTACTTGATTCCAGATGATGCAGTATGGGTGTTTCATGTTGATTTGGGAAGCATTTGGGGAAAGGGCGATTTTGACCATATTGATCAGATTTCGTTTATTAAATTCATTCGTCAAGCATTTCGTGACGATAAGTCAGGTGCCGACATCATCAACAGCCTCATCGATGATCCCAATTCATGCGGCCTTGACCTAAAAGGCGATATTTTTCTTTTCACGGCAGGCGAGAAAGGAGATGTGGGTGCCTTCGGCGTTTTAGTGAACGATGCCAATAAATTCAAAGATTTTCTTAGTGATTTGTCCAATAAAGCGCAGGCCGACATTGATTTCAGTTCGGAAGGCAACTACACTTTAGGTTTCTACGGCAAGACTGGTTATTGCTGGGACGATTCAAAAGCTTATATTATTTCCGCAGATTCGAAAAATAAAGCTAGAGAGGTCGCCGACAAACTCATGTCACTACAAGAGAGCAATTCCCTGGCACACAACGCCGACTTCAACACGTTTCTCGCGGGTAACAACGATTTGGGGGTTTTCATGAACACCAACAATATCCTGGGGCTCTTGGACAAAAGCGACCTCGACAATGCCCCTGTGGATCTCAATCAATACAAAAACACCTTCTTTTGTCTCGCTTTGAATTTCGAGAATGGCCGCATCCGGACATCTTGTTCTTTCCTTGGTATGGAGAAAAACCAGATGGATTTTATCTTTTCCGACAACTTTAACAAAAACCTTCTCAACTATTTGCCTCAGACAGCCCTCGCGGGAATGACCCTCTCCTGTAACATGAATTCCATCTTCAATTTACTTGTTCGAAGTGGAGAGGTCAACCTTGACGAGGAGCTTACCTCTGGTTATACTATCGGAGATGTCGTAAAATGTCTCTCAGGCAATATCGCCGCCAGCTTCTCTGATTTAGAATACAATAACGATTGGGAATACCGTTTCACTATTGTCGCCGAAATCAACAATGCCCGTCCTTTTAGGCAGTTCCTTGAAAATGCTGATGTTCCACACGATGGCGACAACTATGACCTGGGCATCGACGGTATAAATGTCTGCATCAGCGAAAACACCCTGATGATAACCAACGAGACATCCGCGCTCAACGCTTTCTCAAGAGGAGGAACCGGCAACGGCATTGCAAAAATCGCCTCAAAAGCGCAAAAGGGCAACTATCTCTATGTTGATTTGGATGTTAACAACTACCCGTCCACGCTGACAAATCAAATCGATCAGGGCTTCGTCAGCTTGATAGGGGGATTCTTCAAAGACGCAGAATTCAAGATGACGAGTCCCACCAGTGCTGAACTTGTCATCGACCTGCAAAACAGCGACAAGAACAGTCTGGATTTCACCCTCCATTACATTGACGACAACCTTTTACGCCTCCAACGATTCCTGGACTAAGTCATGTGGATAGAACTACAGCACATTAAGCCCAAGTATATGTCGGAATCGGAAATTGCCGGTTCCGACATATATATGAGACCGAGTATTGTCTTCGAGCGTGGGAAAAGAATCATGGTCTGTGCGAAGTCGGGGAAAGGCAAGACTTCCCTGCTCAACTTCATCTATGGGTCAAACCGCAACTTTGACGGACGGATCGACTATCATGAAAACACAGGCAATCCCTTTGTGCTGCGGCGCGAAAAGTTGAGTTACATGTTTCAAGATCTACGTCTTTTCGACGAGCTTACTGCATTCGAAAACGTCCTGTTGAAAAACAACCTGACACACCATAAAAGTGAAGACGAAATCAACAACATGCTCGATTCGCTCCTAGCGCCCGAGAAAAAAAACCAACCTGTTGGTACTTTGTCGCTGGGCCAAAGGCAGCGAGTGGCGGCAGTACGCGCTTTGTGCCAACCTTTTGAGTTTTTGATGCTTGACGAACCTTTCAGTCATCTCGACCACGACAACGCCATGCTTGTCGCCAATTTGATCAGCAAAGAGGTGTCACAGCAGGATGCAGGGCTCATTGTTACCGCTTTGGACGCTGTCGACTTGTTTGACTTTGACCTCACTTTGAATCTATAACCATCTCCTAGAAATGCTTCAAAAGCTCCAACGAAAAACGCTCATCCCCGCCCAAATCATCGGCTATGCCATCACGTTGCTGGTGGGCGTTGCCATCGTGGTTTTGGTCTTCCAACTATATGCCGACATCAAGCCCCTCCTTACCCAGCAAACCGATGTGTTCAAATCACATGCCGTCACCGTATCAAAACCAGTAACCCTCTTTAAAACCTTCGACAAGAGCAAGCTTGGTTTTAGCCAAGAAGAGCTTGAGGAACTTCAACGTCAAGAGTTCGTAAAAAAAGTGGCGGCGTTCACCAGTGCCTCATTCCACGTCTCCGCCTCCATCAACTTTGGACCGCAAGGCTCCATGTACACTGAATTGTTTTTCGAGAGCGTTCCCGATGAGTTTCTTGATGTGACAAGCGAGCGGTGGGAATGGCATGCCGACTCTCAGTTTCTGCCCATCATCATTCCCGAAGACTATTTGAATCTTTACAATTTCGGCTTTGCCGAAAGTCAGTCGCTACCGGTCGTTTCGCAATCCACCATCGAACAAATCCCATTTAATATTCACGTTGAGGGCAATGGGAAGCATCGCGATTACAAGAGCAATATCGTCGGTTTTTCCAACAAAATCAACACGATTCTGGTTCCCGACGACTTCCTGCAATGGGCTAATCAAGAATATGGAAAACCCAATGCACAAAACGTCACCCGACTACTGGTAGAATTCACCGATGCCAGTGACGAGCGCATCCCTGCTTATTTTGAAAGTCACGGCTTCGACCTCAAGGAAAACGAGTTGCAGTCGAGCAAACTCATGTTCTTTTTCAAAGTCGCGCTTTCCTTTGTATTTTCGGTGGCTGCCATTATCATCATCCTCTCCATGGCCTTCATTGTCATGAGCATGAACCTGATCGTACAGAAAAACCGGGAACTCTTTGTGAATCTTTACAACATCGGTTATTCACCCAAACAAATTGCGCGTTTTTATCAAGTTGTCATTAGTGCCATTACGTTTATCGATATTGTTTTGGCCACCTTTATCGCGATGGCCGTCCGCAAGCAATACTTGAACCGCCTCTCATCCTTGTTTGATACAGTATCGGGAAGTTACACAATGTGGATAACAGCAGGTATCATTGCCTTGCTGTTGTTGATGGTTTACCATATTCTTATCAAACGCAACATCAAAAAATGTATCACAAATGAGTAGGGCTTTCACCAAAGAAGGCGATCAGGAAGCGATTCCTATGGTACCGCCAAGGGCCTACCTGCCCGATGGCGTACCCAATTATGTCACCAAAGAAGGGCTCGCGGCACTCAACGAAGAGCTGAAAAAACTTGAGGCAGAGCGCGCCAAAACAGGCGACAACTACATCATGGGCAACTTCATCGATGCAAAGATGAAGTTGCTCATCAGCCGTATCAGTAGTGCCGTAGAGGTTGACATTGCCAAGGCCAACAAAGGCGTGGTAAGTTTTGGAGCCTGGGTACGCTATAATGGACGTACGGTGAGGATTGTAGGCGTGGACGAGGCCGACGTGAACCAAGGCCTTATCTCGTTTACCTCACCCATCGCCAAGGCGCTGACGGGGAAGAAGGCTGGGGATGTCATTGAATTGAAAGGAACCGAGCTGATTACCGTAGAGGAAGTGTCGTTTGAGCCGATGGAGCTTACCCGGATGGCAAGTGACAAGCCTGCGGAAACGGTGCCCTCAACAGAGAGAAAAAGTCAAAAGACCATCATCGAGCAGATTACACAGCCACAGCATATCGCACAGGACGATCCTGTTGAATTATCCGTCAAAACGGACGGAGCTCGAAAATTTGAACCTGAAGTAAACCCCATGGAATTCCTGCCCTTGGTCAACGAACGCGGCAACATTGTGGGACGGGCCTTGCATCTGGAGTTGCACTCAGGAAACAAGATGCTTCACCCCGTCGTACACCTACATGTTCTGGATACCAAAGGAGAAACCACGGGGCTGTACTGGTGGCATGTGGCGTTTGGCGATACGCCGGAGAAAACGCTCAAGCGAAAGATGACGGAAACGCTGGGATTAGCGGGGGTGAACCCGAAGTTGAAGCGACAATATATCAGAGAGGCCAAGACCGAAAAGGAATTGGTTTACGTTTTTGCCGCCGTTTCCGAAGCCAACCTGCCTCAGCCTCCTGAAGGAAGGGATTACATCGATCTTTTCGCCAAAGATTAACATCCAAACAAAAGGGGCTGAACCCATTGGATCAGCCCCTTGATTCTCATCCTCCAAAGAGGTCGTGGATTACTTCACTATCAACTTGCTATAGTGGGCGTTACCGTTTGTTTCAACAATCCGGACGGTGTACAGACCTGCCGCAAGGTTGTTGTCTATGGCTTGACCGGTAAATATTTCGGTATGCACCAAAACACCAACTTCATTGTAGATCTCTACCCTCGCTTTATTCATGTCTACATCTTCCGGGACTGCGATATGGATGCTTCTACCATATTCAACCGGGTTGGGATAGAGTCTGATGGTTTTCACGATTTCAATTTCGGGCGTTGAATCCATTCGACTTCTTCCACCCACAAGACCATTAAGTGCAACTGTTGTCGAAACAGAACCTGAGGTCACTGTGACAGCCTGATTATAACTGCCCGGATTCAAACCTGCCTTCAGACGGACATAGACGTTGGTGGCAAGATAGTCAATATGAACCGGAATCGGTTCTGGTATGACTGGAGTAGTGTCGTAAATCAACATGAAGTCATCCACGTTGAGGTAGAATTGGTCATAACAGTTGAAGTGACGAACGGCGATATAACCCATCTGGCCAGCGTAAGCACTGAGATCAACAGCATAAACAAACCAAGGACTGGATTCTCGAGTATTCCCATAAGAAAGCGTCCACTCGTCTAGCTTGACGAAACTGGCAACATCGGTATTGCTCGTGGTGGATACATAGACGCCAAAATGTTCAGCGGGGAAGCTGGTATCCTGGGCACAGGCAAACATCATAAAGGTGCCATCAAGGTAAACTTGCGGAGAAACCAGCCAGTTGTCCGGATTCAAAGGCGTTGAAGTGGCGCTATGGTAGCTTTCCGAAGAAAGCATGTCTTCACCGCTATGTGGGTCAAGTAGATAACCAGCCATCAAAACAGAGGACAACTGCCAGTTATAACCGTCACCATCGGCATCAATGGTGGTCCAGCCGTCCATGGTGCCTTCAAAATCCCATCTCAACGTATCTACTCCACGGTTTCTCTCACCAGTGAGAGCCAGCGTACCGCTGTAAGGACCGTTGGCATTCATACTGATTTCATAATTGCTTGGGGCCGTAAGGGTGATGGCCTCGGAGAGGTTGGCACCGACGACTGCAAAACTCTGGACATCCGACGGACCGTTGCCGTATGAATACGTGAAGTCGGAAAGGACGTTCGGGGTGACGAACAACGTCTCGCCACTAGTGGAGTTACCGTCAATCGTCGTCATCGTCAATTGTATTTGGTTGCTGGAGGTAAGGGTGGTACCATAATACAAGGTGCTTGAAGTCGGATTATAGTTGGTGTTGTCGCTATAAATCCTCATGGCACGGCTGGCACCCGTAGCATAGACTAGGAATTTTGGCGAATTGGAACTTCCGCTCACATACGAACCCGTGTTGTCGTCCATACCGATGAGCAAGTTGCTGGTGCCATCATAGACGAATGGTGTATTAAGCGTAATGACTGTCCAACCGGAAGCATTGAAGGTAACTTCGCCCGAATAGACCTTGTTGCTCGAAGAAAGTTGTTCCCAATTCGTCCTATTGGTAAACACGGTCTTATTGGTGTGCTGCAAATAAAGATCAATGTTACGGGTTGAAGACTTCGAATTCGACACCTGGAATGCAATGGCTGTAATCGTTCCTGCCTGTCCAATTTCAGCAGCCGTGTAGATCTGCTCCGTAAACGAATATTTATAGTATGAGTAGGTGGGCAGATAGGAATTGGTAGAGTGGCCGCTACCGATGGTGATGTCGGTGGTGGTGATACTACCGGAATTCGAAACAAAGAGGGCTGCCACGGTAACATGGGCCTCCGGCATGATAAACGAGTCGTCTGTCACACCAATCATCCTGTTAATGTCACCCGTTTCATACACAATCCAATGACTGAAGTAACATCCCATGTCCGGGATGGCGGTCAGTGTTACGGTTTCGCCGGCAGTCGCATCTGTTTTGTCGACCGTTATCGTACCATTGCTTACCGTAGCCACGGTAATGTCATAGGAAGGAACAATGATTCTGTCATAATTGGCCACATAGCTCGCATCGGCGGTGACGGTAAACATATAAACGGGGTCTGTGGAAACCTCAACGTCATCCTGGGTCCAATTCACGAAATAATAGCCTTCGTTGGCGGTAGCCGTCAAGATGACGGTGCTACCTTCTTCGTAAGTGCCTGCGCCGGTAACGACACCCGCTTCCTCCGGATCAGCCTCAGCTGTAACGGTGTATTTGTTAATGTCATCGCCCATGGAGTGCATCGCAAACATTAACTGGTCGTTGGAAGTGATGTAAGATCCACTGTAACCGCCGGGTGCTACCGGACTATAATCGGTATTGTCACCATAAATTCTCAAGGCACGGTTGGCACCGGTGGCATAGACATAGAATTTCGGCGAGTTGCTGCTACTACTCACGTATGAGCCGGTGTTGTCATCCACGCCAATCACCAAATTGCTCTCGCCGTCAAAAACAAACGGCGTGCTCAGGGTAATTGTCGTCCAATCAGAGGCATTGAAAGTAACGTCGCCCGAATAGACCCTGTCACTCAACGAAAACACCTCCCAATCCTTCTTGCTGGAAAAGTCGGTCTTGGCGGTGGATTTCATGTAGACGTCAACATTACGAGTTGCAGACTTCGAATTTGACACCTTGAAAGAAACTTCGGTAATGACACCGGCTTCCCCAATCTCGTCGGCCAAGTAGATTTGTTCCGTGAACGAATATTTGTAATAGGTGTAAGTGGGCAGATAGGCATTGGTGGAAATGCCGCTGCCGATAGTGACATCGCTGCTCTCTATGCTGCAGAAGAGGGCCACATAAGTACTTGGCTCAGTGACCTTGAAAGTATAAGATGCATCGTTGGAAACGGTAATGCCATCTTTTGTCCATTTGACAAACTGATAATTTTCAAATGGAGTGGCTGTTAAAGTGCAACTGGAGCCATACTCGTAGTCGCCAGCACCGCTGACAAATCCAGCTGCATTCGGCTTAGCCAAGGCGGTAATTGCGATACCGCTCTTTGAAGAAGAAACCATACGGTTCTCAGAAGTTTCTGAGGAGCCGCCGAGGATGTTGTTCCACTGCGGCTTCACGTCTTGGGCCAATGCTATCGTACCCATGACGATAAGAAGGGGTAGTAGAAATCTTTTCATGTTATATATTTTTAAAATTAGAACTCTCTTCCTTAAAAAGGGAGATTTCCCCGCTTCAAAATTAAAACAGGATTATGGAAAAAGCAAATTTTTTTTGAATTTTTTTCAAAAAAATTTGGATTTATTGTTTTTTTTACATCCTAACGTTGGGAAAACGGCTGGAAAACTCCTCTGCTTTTTGTTTTCTCAATGCCTCAAACTTTTTATAAGCCAGGCTATTAGGATATAACGGCTTGTGCTCGTACATTTGTCTGAGTTCCCGGGCGGCAGCCATGGCCGGATATTCCGAAGGATTCACCGCAAATTGAACAAATCGCTCAAAAATATAACGTATGGCTTGATCAGAGGGGTGAACCATGTCCTCCTTGTAAAAACGATAATCGCGGAGCTCGTCGAGAAGGATTTCATAGGCGGGGAAATAATGGGCGTTGGGGAACGATTGGCAGACTTGTTCCACGGCCAACAGCAAGGAAGCTTTGCTCAACTGATTTTCGTGAAGGCCGTCTTTAAGATGGCGCAAGGGGGAAACCGTGAAAATAAAATATTTGTCAGGAAAAGTATTTATAAGATCCGAAAGCATGTCTACCGTGTTCTGGGTGCTGAGAAAAACCCGCTCAAAACGATTGGCAGGAAGCTTGTGGCAATTGGAAACCACCGCTTTTGTAAGGCAATCACGGAAGACCCAGGCGGTGCCAAGGCTGATCACGACCCACTTGGCATTTGTAAAATGTGCATGGGCATCGGCAAGATGAGTATTTACCTTATTAATAAGGACTTCCTCGGACGGACACCAAAAGTCGGTATTATGGCTGAAGGTACAATAGTAGCCCTCCCCTACCTCTATGACCTCATCGTGACCGAAAGGCTGGCCACTTTGCAGGCGGAGAAGCGAGATGAGCACACTAAAGGGGTTGTAAAGCGCCCCGAAAGGATTCACCTGGGCATTGAAACCAAGCCCTCGGCAAAGTCCGCCTATTTCATCAGCAAAGCAAGAACCCAAAAAAAGCAGACCGTCGCCATAGACGATGGTTTGCTCTAATGGATTGATATTAACCGGGGTGGTAAAAGTCATTTATTGGCGATGAGGAAACGTTCCACCTCAATGCCGGCCATGGCACCAGTGCCGGCAGCCACAATAGCTTGGCGATAGATGCGGTCCTGGCAGTCGCCACAGGCGAAGATGCCTTCCACGTTGGTGGCGGTTGACTTGGGTTTAGTAATGATATAACCCTCCTCATCCATGTCAAGGGTACCCTTGAACGGCTCGGTATTCGGCGTATGGCCAATGGCTTCGAAGAAACCATCCACATAAATCGTACGCTCCTCTTTGGTATCACTGTGATAGAGCACGGCTCCTTTGAGTTTTTTCATAAAGCCTTGTTGCTCACCGAAGAGTTCCTTGGTCTGATGCTTCCACAACACCTCGATATTAGGCGTGTTGAGCACCCTATGCTGCATGGCCTTGGAAGCGCGAAGCACATCACGACGGACAATGAGGTAGACCTTGTTGCAGAGTTTGGCCAGATACGTGGCATCTTCACATGCCGTATCGCCTCCGCCTACTACAGCGACGTCTTTGCCTTTATAGAAGAACCCATCGCAGGTGGCACAGGCCGACACTCCACCGCCTTTAAATTCTTCTTCGGTAGGAAGTCCAAGGTAGCGTGCCGAGGCGCCGGTAGAAACGATAATGCTGTCGGCCAACAACTCGCCGTCGTATTCAGTAGTGACCTTGAAAGGTCTTTGTGAGACATCGATGGCGGTGACTTCGCCTTCGCGGATTTCGGCACCGAAGCGCAAGGCCTGCTGGCGGATGTCCTCCATCATATCGGGACCGTTGATGCCCTTGGGATAGCCTGGAAAGTTTTCAATTTCAGTGGTTTGTGTGAGTTGTCCTCCTGGTTGCATGCCTTCGTAGACAACCGTTTTGATGTCGGCGCGACAAGTATAGATAGCGGCCGTATAGCCCGCTGGGCCAGAGCCGATGATCAAGCATTCGATGTGTTCCATTTATAGTTTGGAGTTAGAAGTTAGAAGTTGGAGTTATTTTGAAGCAAAAATAAGTTTTTTTTAACAAAACGCATCATAATTCAAAAAACATTTCTATCTTTGCAGCCGCAAATGCAATCGGGGCGTGGTGCAG